>Ga0114996_10009263_pt1 | contig 10816 bp, 5 predicted proteins | sample ArcticOcean_MG_C_4_FD_87039 | JGI IMG/M metagenome (GOLD analysis project Ga0114996, IMG submission 87039) | Marine microbial communities from western Arctic Ocean - ArcticOcean_MG_CB4_134 | ecosystem: Environmental > Aquatic > Marine > Oceanic | place: Arctic Ocean: Canada Basin | collected... | reverse complement strand
TGGGATTGGTACATCTCAAGGGGCTCATAAACCTGCAGGAGCTCATCCTCTACGAGACCGAGGTTACTGACGCGGGATTGGTACACCTCAAGGGGATGACCAAGCTGCAGGAGTTGTTCCTCGAGTCCACCAAGATCACCGACTCTGGACTGGTGCATCTCAAGGGACTGACGAGCCTGGTGCGTCTTCAACTCGGCACAAAAAACCCCAAGGTCACCGACGCGGGCGTCGCCGACCTGCAGAAGTCGTTACCCAACTGCAAGATCTACAAGTACTAGTCCACCGCCCGACCACGCGATAACCGGAGTCCCGCCGCGAGCGAGGGGCGGAACCGTGGTTCGGATCTGGCGGTTACCGCCGGTGAGTTGAACGCCGGGGCTGGGGTGGGGAGACTGGGGGTCGCGGATCAGATTTCCGACGGCTTGCCAAAACGGGGGCGTGATCGTCCGCGCAGGCCGCCGGCCGTGGACCGGACGGCGATCGGGTTGTGTCGCCCACCAGCGGCGGCCTGACGGTCACTCAGCCGCGTCGAGCATCGCCAGGATGGCGGTTCGGATGGCAGCTGGCAGCTTCGGCGAGATGCGCCAAATTGTCGTCGATCGGGGCGTTTTCTGCACCAACTGCTGCGCCCAGTGCTGCGCTGTCGCGGAAATCTGCATCTTTCTCGAGGTTTACGGGGGTTTCTCGCGGACTCATAATCCGTTGGTTCCAGGTTCGAGTCCTGGCGGCCCCACTCTCCAAACCCTGTCGCATCCGTCCCTTGCGTCGATCCCGGATCCGCAGGCGGAGCGCCCCGATGGGCAAGTGTTACCTGAAGTGCAACCTCAGGATGCGGATCCAGCGGGTTAAACGCCGGGGATGAGGTGGGGAGACTGGGGTGGCAACTCGGACACCATCAACAGGTGAAAGAGCCTCGCACACCACCCGACGCCGGGCCGCGTGGTTCGGATCTGGCCGTCAATAGCCCTGAGTACTCAACTGGTGCCCGTAGCTGTCACCTGGCGAAGGTATTCACGTTTCTGTCATTTTGGCGGATTTTCCCTGTCCGGTTTCTCCTCCGGATTCCCATCTCGTTGTATACGGCACAGGTCGAGTCGTTCGGCAGCTCGCAACAAACGAGTTCCCCACCCATGGGAACGGAAAAAGGAGACAAGACGATGAAAATGGCAAAGTTGACATTTCTGGCAAGCTTTGTACTGGTGCTGGCCCCCGGGCTGCGAGCACAGGATGTCGAGGCGCGAGAAAAGTACCATCTCCCAAATGGTAGTGATGACGCGGACGATACGGAGGAGGGAATGAACAAGGGGCCCCGTGAGAAGCAGGTTGCCGATCTGCACAAGAAGCGACGCGACCTGCGAAATCAACTCGGCAAGGCACTTCAGAAAGACGATCGCAAGAAGGCCAAGAAGGCTGCGGCCAAGCTGAAGAGTGTTGAACGACAACTGTCGCAATTGGCGAGAATTGAACGAGGAAGTCGCCAGGCAATCGGGAACGACCCAGACGACCCCACCTGGTTCTGGAAGCGTAAGTGCAAGGGGTGCGGTACACGACACGGAGGAATTCAATGCCCGACTTTCGGTACCAACCCTGGCCAGCAAGGTGGCGTACTGAAACCCGTAGACTGTAACTGTGGCGGGACAGGCTGTAATTACTGTGACGTGATTCCCGATTGGCCAAAGGCCGTCAGAAATCGTCCGGACGCGCCACCAGTGCTGTTGACGCATCCCCAGCAGGGACGTTCCGAGTTGGCACCCGGTAGTGGCGGAGAATTCGACGGCAAGAAGCGTAGGCGATGCTTGACTTGTGGCAAGAAGCACAAGATCAACGGCAGATTTTGTACTTCCGCCGGAGACGAACTGCCCAATTCTCAGAATGTCCGGCCTGCTGACTTGATTGGGCGACCCAAGGGGCCCAAGTCGAGCAGCCGGCCGGTTTCGGTGCGTCGGCCCAGGTCGAGCAGCCGGCCGGTTCCGGTGCGTCGGCCAGAGACGAGCAGCCGTCCCAGCCCGTCACGACGGCCGACAACGCGTGCGAGCCAGGCCCTGAAATCGGTTCGCAAACCGCGTTAGCAACTGGCGACTGACCCTGCTGAAAGGGCCCTGCGGACGCGAAAGTTTCCGCAGGGCCCTTCTTTTTACTACCTGAGCGGGGGAACACACCGCTGAGGTCACACGGGCCCCACTCTCGTCCTCGGTCGCATCCCCCCCTTGCGTCGATCCCGGATCTGCCGTCGCGGCGGCCCGATGGACAAGTGTTACCTCAACCCTGCTCTAATTGAGTTTTCTCGGGGTTCGCGGCACCCTCAAACCCGGCGTTTACACGCTATCGCAGGTCATCCACAGGTCCATGAGGTTCCGAACGGGATTCATAATCCGTTGGTTCCAGGTTCGAGTCCTGGAGGGCGCATGACCTCGCCGCGGTCACTGCATCAGCGGTGAAGGCCAAGGCCTTGAGTGACTCGTGTTAGCCGCACTTTTGTTTGTCGCGCCGCCGACATTGGACCTGCAGTCAACATGCGATCACATTTCGATTTCATAACCCTTTCGGAAATCTCTTGCCAGCATCGCATTCGCTTTGGCATCGCCTTTGATCGTTTGCGTAGCAGCGTCCCATGTGATTTGTCGATTCAATCGAATCGCGATGTTGCTCAAGTGGCAAGTGTTGATCGAAGCGACGTGTGTCCACACGTCCGAAGCAGGTTTCTTGCGACTTGCGATACAGTCGAAGAAGTTGTTGACGTGTTCAACAACCTTGCCCCCATAAATGTCTTCCAGCCAACCACCAGGAAGTGGATTGGTTTTGAGATCTTCGATCGGCCTACCGGCGATCGTGCCGCGGTTGACGAAAATTCTCCCCTTTGTGCCCTCAACCAGAATTCCATTACGGCCTTCACTGGTGATTTCCATGAGCACGTCGTCGGGAAACTGGACGTGTACGGTAAATCGGTGTGGAGTGTTGTACTGATCGACAAGAGTTGGATTTCCGTTCTCATCGAAAGGAACTTTCGTATCGACCTTGACCGGCTTGATGGTCGTGGGGCCTTGGCCCGGTCCACATTGGTCGATAATCCACTGAGCGATGTCGACGTGGTGAGCGCCCCAGTCGGTCATCTTGCCGCCGCTGTATTGCAACCACCAGCGAAATTCTTGGTGACAGTTCGAGGCGTGAATTCTGCCGTCGCCCAGGGTCCGCACCAGTTTCTGCCCAGCCTTACCGTTCTTCAAATAACGATAAGGCACGTCTTCGGTCGGTCCCTTCCAGCGATCCCAATTCAACGTCTTCGGAGGAGCGACCGCAGGAAGCTGCTTGCTGAATGGGTTGTGATTCAGGCCAATCGTTACTTTCCTGATCTTCCCCAGTCGCCCCGAGTGAGCCACGGCGACCGCCTTGAGAAATCGTTCGTCGGATCGTTGCTGTGTACCGACCTGGAGAATTCGATCCGTTTCTTTCGCAACTTTCGAAATGATACGGCCTTCGTCGACGGTCAGTGTGAGCGGCTTTTCGCAGTAAACATCTTTCCCCGACTTCAGCGCTTCAACGGAGATCTTCACATGCCAGTGATCCACCGTGCCGCAGATGATGGCGTCGATGTCTTTACGATCAATAATCGCTCGATAGTCGTCGTAGACATCGATCTTGGCTTTTCTGCCTTTCGCCGCCATCCGTCTCGTATAGGCCGCTTTGGCGTACGCCGTGTGCGAGGTGTCGACATCGCAAACGGCGACGATGTCACCGTAGTTGAGTGCACGTCGGCCATCGCCCGTCCCCTGGCCTCCACAACCGATCACCGCAATCCTGGGACGTTCATTCGGTGAATCGGCACCTACCACAGGACTGCTCGAAAAGACTCCAAGCGAAGTGGCGGCAGCCAGGCTGGACGTTGATTTCAGAAAATGTCGTCGGTTGACCGGTGACATCGTGGAACTCCAATTAAGCTTGGAAACATCGCGTGTCGCGTTAACCAGTTCCGGTTGATCAGCCGGATCGTTCATCGACACCGCTCACAGCACCCGGGCCGTACCAACGCCTTTTCCAAGCCGACTTCCTTCCCTGAAACTGTACCAGCGGAAGTGGGAGATTCGAACCGGATTGACATATTCCGGAAAGAGAGATTCTCGAGCTGGTCAGACGGCGTCACGGCGTCACGGCGTGGGCCAGATCGTTGGCACGGTCCACGTCAGGTGCATGGGGGAATCGCGCCCGGGAAGACCAATTCGTGACCTACCCCCAGATCTTGTGCCACTCCGAATGAAAGAGCTTCGGGCCAGTGGGGGGAGCTCACCGGCGAGAATCACCGCTTCCTCTGTTACAATTTTCAGGACTGAACTTCACGTCCTGTCGTGGTGACGGCAGTGGGCCGGGAAGAAGACGTGGGCGGTACGGAGACGCCTGGCTGATTTCGATCAATTCCCCTTTACGGCCGTGACCTGGATCCTGGTTATCCAGACCACGATTATCGTCGAGACGACCAGATGTCAGCGTCCGTGGAAATGCCAGAACCGTTGCTGGTTCGGCCGAAACAGAACTGGGTGCTCGGCCCTGTTCCGGACCTGCTGTTTATCATCGCGACGCCGTTGCTGGCCTTTGCCTGGGCCGCCGTGGTGTTTGTCAACTTTGGTTCAGCGATGGTGGTGTCGATCTTTGTTGTCTTCAACGTGGCACACCACTTGCCAACCTTCATTCGCATCTACGGTGACCGGGATCTATTGGCTCGATTTCGCTGGAGCCTGTTGCTGGGTCCGGTGCTGCCGTTTTCGATGGCGATGCTGGCCGTCTATTACGTGATTCGTTCCGATTTTCCCGTCGAAAACGTGATGTGCCTGGGACTGATTCTGACCGTATGGGATCCGTGGCATTTCTTCATGCAGCACTACGGGTTCATGCGGATTTACGACGGAAACAACCGGGCACCCCGGAAACTTGCGTCCCGAATGGACATGCTCCTTTGCGGCAGTTGGTTCCTGATGGTCATGCTTGGTGCAGTGCACTGGATGCCCGACCTGCTCTACGACATCCAGTGCAACCACGGGATTCCCTTGCTGCGACTGTTTGGTTCGGGCGCCTATGTCGCCCTGGAACAACTGGTCCTGGTCACTGTTGTGATTTCGAGCATTGCCTATCTCGTGTACCTGCGGTGGTGCGCGGTCCAGGGTTTCTTCATCAGTTGGGCCAAGCTCCTGCTGTTTGTGATCACCTTCGGCGTGATGTACCTGGCCTATGTTCCCAACGCGGTTGTGCAACAAGTTCTTCCCGGTTGGAACTTTCCGATGGGATTTGCCGCACTCGGAATGGTCCACGTCAGCCAGTACCTGGCCATCGTCTGGAAGTACAACCGCAGCCTGGCAACCGACAAGGATCACGCCAGGCCAGGACTGTTCCGGACGACCTTTGCCCGGGGCGGGGTGCTGGTCGTATTCGGCTACGTGGCGTGTTGCCTGGGTTATGGTTATGTCCTGAGCCCTTACCGGTTCGGGTCGATTTTGCCAGCTATGACCGTGGAAACATCGCAGTGGATCGTGGGCACGCTGATTGCCCTGAGTTTCACCTCGACCCTGTTGCATTACTATTACGACGGTTTCATCTGGAAGGTACGCAACAAGGAAAATCAGCGTCACCTGGCAATGCAGCAGAGTCCTGATCCAGCCGATCCTTACACCACATCCTGGTGGGACACTCACCGCCATTCCCCGGTCCTGGCGACCATCCTCAGACAGGGGCTCTATTTTGGTCTGCCGATTCTGCTCGTGACGGTCAGCTACTGGATGGTCAAACAGGATCCACTCGCTGACCCGGTTCAACAGGTCCAGCGGGCCATTGAACTCAATGAGGGCGAATTCATCGATCAGAGTGTTCAAGAAGCCCGGTTGGCAATTGTCGGGATCAACAAGCAACTGGAAATCGAGCGACGGATGATCGAGATCCGTCCCAGGGCCCTGCATTTCACCTATGTCGCCGACTTGGTCTACCTGAAGTCACTCACCGCGAACCGCTTGATCTATCGGGCCGACCCGGCGACGGATGCCGAGGCAAGATCGCGACATCGACGCGCCGTTGCAAAAGCGATCGACTCGCTCGAAAAAGCGATGGTAAGCTCCGGCCCGTTCGGTCATCGCCGAAGTCCGGACATGCGGCGTGAAGATGCCGAGTCCCTGTTGGCCAGCCGGCGACGGGAACTCGACGAGCTCGACAGGTAAAAGTCGCCTGCTCCGGCAGCCGGGTTGTCGATTCGTCTCTGCAGAAGTCGCCAGCCAGGACTGTTTCGGGAAACGACAGTCCTGACGATGTTCAGCTGAACGACCCTGTGCTGGGGATCGAAGGTGGTGGACTCGGGTTTCACTGGGGTACACACGGTGGGTGTGGACGAGGCGCAGGGGGCCGACGATTCCCTTCAACTCACCTTGCATCTGCTCTTGTTGACCGCCACATAATGGCATACCGTTCTCACCAAACAGGAGGTGTGTCGTGTGGCTGTCTGGCTGGCTAATTCGAATCGCTGACATTCCACTCGCTCGGACCCGGCGACGAACCGTTTCCCCGTCCGCCGCTTTGGTCGAGCAGCTCGAACAACGCACACTGCTGTCGGTCACATCCCTCTTTGATTCCGAGACGGCCGAATTGGCTGTTTCGTTCGACCACGACGATACGCAGATCGTAATCCAAGCCGATTCGCTGACCGGCGACGTTCTGATCAACGGCGAATCGGCCGGAGTGTCCACAGCCGACGTCCACTCGATCGACATCAGGCTCGATCCCAACGCCACATCAGGACCAGGTGTCCCCGAACACGTCGGCCGACGGATTGAACTGTCCGGCGTCACCCGCGACACGTTCCCGAACCTGGATTCCATACGGATCGAAGCAGGCCATGGCAACGATACAATCATCGGCAGCCAGCTTGACGATTCGATCCTCGGCCAGGACGGTGACGATGTCATCAATGGCCGTGGTGGTGACGATACGCTCGAGGGCGGTGCGGGCAAGGACCGACTGATTGGAGGTGCCGGAAGCGACCACCTCGACGGAGGCCACGGCGACGATCTGCTTCGAGGCAACGCCGGAGGCGACCGACTGGGCGGCGGTGATGACGACGATCGGCTCTTTGGAGGCCATGGCCGGGATGCGTTGCTCGGAGACGCCGGCGATGATCTTGCCCGAGGCGGACCTGGCGACGATCTCGTCGATGGCGGCGACGGCTGGGACCGGATTTCCGAGTCCGGCGACAACGACTTCACTCTCTCCGATAGCCAACTCGAAGGCCAGGGCCGTGATCGCCTGGCAAGGATCGAAGCGGCGGTGATCCGAGGTGGGCGCGGCGCGAATCGGCTGGATCTCTCGGCATTCTCGGGCAAGACCACGATCCACGGAGCCGGAGGCGATGATACGCTGGCCGGCGGGAACGCAGACGACCTGGTCCTTGCCGGAGGTGGCGACGACAGCCTGATCGGCAATAACGGCAACGATACGCTCGATGGCGGACGCGGAAACGACTGGATCGCCGGACACCTCGGACACGATCGACTCAATGGACGCGGCGGCGCCGATACACTCATCGGAGGCGATGGGGATGATGTGCTCTTCGGTGGAGCCGGACACGACGTCGCACTCGGTCAAAACGGACGCGACCGGGTCTTCGGACAAGGCGGACGGTTCGACACAATCTCGGGCGGCAACGGCCTGGATCGAGTCTTCGGCACACCTCCTGAAATCAACGAACAGTTCGTGATCAACCTCTCGGCCCGTTTGCCCGAATGGACGTTCCACGAGGAAGTCGCTCACACAAACGACAGTGAAGCGGTGGCCGCCTATCGACAACGACTGGCCACAATGCTGATCGACGACGCGGTCGACGGTTGGCAAGACCTGTTTGGCCAGCCAGTTATGCACCTGAACTGGTGGATGGTTGCCTGGGACACCCTCGAACCTCGAACGACCGCCACCCTGCAGCAAGGCCTGGATTTCTCGGATACGAACACACAAGAGGAGGGTGTCGACGAGACCGATATCGTCAAGAGCGACGGCGAATACCTGTATATCACCGGCGATCGCTGGGGGTCTCAGCAACTCACGATCGTCGACACCTGGCCCGCCGAAGAACTTCACGTTGTCGCACAAATCGACCTCGACGGCCGACCCGTCGCACAGTACCTCGACGGCGACCGATTGACCGTCGTGACGCAGGAAGACGGCTGGATCCACCGCGACACGCCCGCACTGAACCTGCAGTTCCGGGTGGGCCAACCCCGGGTAACACTGACAACGTTTGACCTGGTCGACCGATCCACTCCGGTCGTTGTTCGACAACTGGTCGCCGATGGACGCTATCTCGATTCGCGAGCCGAAGATGGCTTCGTCAACCTCGTCCTGCAGAACCGATTGCCCGATCTCATCAGGCCTTCGGTCATCTGCGATGACGGGACCACCGACACTGCAGACCGACTCGCCGTCGTTGACGAGTCGTTGACGACCGATTGCCAGTACATCGGCGAAGACGCGTACCGGGTCGAGATGACCGAGTACTTCGAGAGCTACTTGCACGTTCCTCGAGTGTTCGGTGTCGGAGACACTGGTGGCGAGCCGGTCCAGGAGATTGGCCCGCTGGGTGACGCCGAGAGCCTTGGCGATGTGTTCGCGTTTCAGACACGCCCACAGCTGACCACGGTCGTCTCGTTCGACCTCACGGGCAACTCGGCAGCCTCGACCGATGCCATCAGCATGGCTGGCGGCCGGTCCACGACCGTCTACGCCGCACCGGGAAGCGTCTACCTGGTCACTCCGCCCATCTGGTCGTCGAATTCAAGCTGGAGACCTCTGTCACGGCACGGGGGATCGACCGAGGTGGCCTCGTCCGAGATCACCAAGCTGTCGGTGTCGCAGGGGGATCTCGATCTACTGGCCACCGGCGTGGTCCCCGGTCGCGTCAACGACCGGTTTTCCCTCGACGAACACGACGGATACCTGCGAGTTGCCACGACGACGGACACGACCTCGGGCATGACCAACAACCTCTACGTCATGGACCACGCCGACGATCAGCTGAACATCGTCGGCCAACTCGAAGGCCTGGCACCCTCCGAAAAGATCTACTCGGCCCGCTTCATGGACGAGACGGCCTTCCTGGTCACCTTCCGACGGATCGACCCGTTGTTTGCGATCGACCTGTCGGATCCGACCGCGCCGCGAGTGGCCGGGGAACTGAAAGTCACCGGGTTCTCGGATTACCTGCAACCGATCAATGACACGCACCTGTTGGGCATCGGCCGCGAGGCCGACCCCGAGACCGGCCAGGTCGGCGAGCTGCAGATCTCGCTGTTTGATGTCTCGGATCTTTCCAACCCAACACTGATCGATCGTTACAATTTTCCCGCTCACGAAACGATAAACTCGGAAGCCCGGTTCGACCCGCACGCGGTCTCGTGGTTCCCCGAAACCAGCACGCTGGCATTTCCCGTTCAACGCAATTCATGGTGGTGGAACGGATCGTCAGCCGGCAGTGCGTTGCAGGTCTTCGAGGTGGATCTTGAGCAGGGGTTCCAGTGGCAAGGCGAAGTGCCGTTCCAGTCGTCGGTTCGTCGCAGCCTGAGAATCGGTGAGTTTCTGTATGCCATCTCGAATCATGGCATCAAGGTGACCACGCTCAACGATCCCGACACAGTGATCGCCAAAATCGAGTATCGCGACCAGGCGGACACCGGTCCGCGACCGGCCCCAATGACGAGGATGATCCTCTTCGCCCGAGTGGACCCGGCGTCGACAATGATGCCGATCACAACCGGAGCACTGGTCGACCCGGCGTTCGTGGATGTCGATGCGTGGATCGACAGCGTCTAGACTCCGCGACCACTGAACGACGACAGCACCGCATCCCAGGCCAGCCGCGTCGCCAATTCCGCCACCACGCGGCCTGCTGCCCGATCCGCAACCGATCCCACCTCGTCGGTCGTCACCGCATACAACACGTCGCCGTCGGTCAGAGTGTGAAATGGCTGGATCGCTCGAGCCATCGAGGTGTGCACCTGCCGAGACAATTGGCTCAACTCAAAGTCACCAAGCTTCTGGTTGGTCACCACCACCGTCAGTGTCGTGTTCCCGTCGGGAACCGGACTCTTCGCCCGGCCTCCTTCCGAGGCCTGGCTGTTCTGATTGAACCCGAGTCGCCGACCGGTCTTTGGATCCCGATGGCCTCGGACCACGCGGCCACCACGATCGACAATCGCTCCGACCGAATTGACGACGGTGAAAACTGCGACACGGACCGGCCCCTGCCGAGCAAACGCAGCTCCCTGGCCGGCCAGTTCGCGTTTCGCCCTGGGCTCCAACCACTTGCCGCACGTGGCCGAAGCTCCAGCACCTCGTCCACCCAGCGAGAACGTCCCGGATCGAGCCGCCTCCAAGGCCGCCCGCCCGAGCTCTCGGTCGGGATAAACCGAGTTACTTCGAGCACCGTAGTCGTAGATGACCGCGCCCGAGACCAAGGCAATCCGATCCCAGTGCGTCGAATATTCGCGTCGACTCAACAGGCCACTCGCCACTCCACTGACCGCTTCCAGGCCATAAATCGAGCCGCCGGTCAGGCAAATGGCATCGACTCCGGCTGCACCTCGACTCATCGCATCGGTCCAAAACGTCGCCGGTGCACCTCCCCGAATGTCCACCACGCCCCGTGCCCGGTCGGGAAAGTGAAACACCGTGCTGCCGGTCGGTCCGTCGGGATAAACCGCCGAACCAATCCGCACTCCCGGCAGTTCGAACTCCAGAACATGATCTCCCGCTGACGTGTCGATCGGACGCCGTGACGGTGCCCCGCTGACATCGGCCA
>Ga0114996_10009260_pt1 | contig 10819 bp, 12 predicted proteins | sample ArcticOcean_MG_C_4_FD_87039 | JGI IMG/M metagenome (GOLD analysis project Ga0114996, IMG submission 87039) | Marine microbial communities from western Arctic Ocean - ArcticOcean_MG_CB4_134 | ecosystem: Environmental > Aquatic > Marine > Oceanic | place: Arctic Ocean: Canada Basin | collected... | reverse complement strand
TCTGACCGACCATGGATACGGGTTGCTTGGCGGATTTCTGCGGCGAGCCGGCTTGGAACTCGATGGCGTCTTGCCGTCTGCGGATGACGAGCGACCAACGAGTACAACGATCGAGAAACCTCTGCCGACGCGACCGGTCACGTTTTAGCTTCTTGGAAAAGTTCGCGGCGAGGAAATAGGCGTGATACTCGAAGGCATCGTCACCACGATCAACGAAGACGGCACGACGAACATCTCGCCGATGGGCCCGATCGTCGAGCCAGACATGAGGCGGTTTCGTTTGCGTCCTTATCGTACGTCGACTACCTACGCGAATCTCAAACGAACCGGCCACGGCGTGCTGCATGTGACCGACGATGTGTTGCTGCTGGCCCGCGCGGCGATCGGTTCGGTCGAACCGGAACCTCCGCTGCTAGATTCGGCCGACGAACAGTGTCGTGTACTGGCCGACGCATGTCGGTGGTATGCGTTTCGCGTAACGACGCTCGACGATGACCAAGAGCGGACCGATATTGCGGTAGAAGTGACCGGCTCGGAAAGACTCCGTGACTTCTTTGGCCTGAATCGAGCCAAACACGCGATCGTCGAAGCGGCAATTCTTGCCACGCGCGTCGCCTTCCTGCCTGCCCAGCAGATTGCCGAGGAGATGGGGCGTCTGGCCGTGTTAGTCGAGAAGACCGGTGGGCCAGCGGAACACGAGGCGTTGGAATTGCTCCAGGCATACATCCGTGACGCGACGCCCGTGGAGCCGACGCGATGATTGTGTCGACTCCCAGCCGACTGCACTTCGGCATGTTTTCGTTCGGCCGGCCCGAGGTCCGACAGTATGGCGGCGTCGGCGTGATGATTGACCGACCCCGGATCGTCGTCCGTTTCTCGCCAAGCGAGCAGCTAGCGGTCGGTGAGCGGATGCACGAGAGGGTGCAGATGTTCGTCGACCGGGCAACCGAATTCCTTGGGCTAGATCATCCCCCGGCCTGTCGTATCGAAGTGTTCGAGGCGCCACCGGAGCATGTTGGCCTGGGCGTCGGCACACAGTTGGCTTTGGCAGTCGCGAGCGGACTGGCGCGTCTGGTCGGACGTTCCGATTTGGACGAAAACCAATTCGCCATGGCAACAGGACGTGCCGAACGATCGGCGATTGGCACCTACGGTTTTTGCAAGGGTGGATTGCTCATCGAAAGTGGCAAACAGCCGGACGAGGTCATCGCACCGCTGGAAAAGCGTGTGGAGATGCCGGCCGAGTGGCGGTTCGTGTTGATTCGCCCCACGTCGGGACATGGACTCAGTGGCAGCCAGGAACATCAGGCGTTTACCGATCTGCCGCCCGTGCCAGAGGAGACGACTGCCCGACTGCGAACCGAGGCACTCGAGCATCTGGCACCCGCCGCCGCCGCGGCAGACTTCGATGCATTCAGCGAAAGCCTCTATCGATACGGATATGCGGCCGGCATGTGTTTCGCTACTGCGCAAGGCGGTCCATTCGCGGGAACAGATCTTCAGCAACTGGTCGAAACGATTCGCGCCCTCGGCGTTCGTGGTGTGGGGCAGAGTTCGTGGGGGCCGACGCTCTTTGCTTTGGCGCGCAATGACCAACAGGCGCAGCAACTCAGTAATCAGCTACAGCCAGAAGCTTCCGGCAGCGAACTAAGTATCACGATTGCCGGGCCCGACAATCGAGGCGTGCGAATCGACGACGAAGTGGCGAGTTAAGCCTCGCTCACCTTTTCTTCGCTCTTCGGCTCGCTGGTGGGCGGCTCGAACTTCGGGGCCGTTGCCTCCTGGTGATCATCGACGTTGTCATGATACGTCGACTGCGGCGAGTCGAGATTCGCCGAATGCAACTCGTTCTCGACGCCCGTCATACCCCGCTTGAATTCGGTCATACTCTTGCCAGCGGAACGCGCGATCTCTGGCAGCCGCTTGCCAAAAAGCAACACGGCGATCACGCCAACGATTATCAATTCCGGGGGACCAAGACCAAACATCACAGCACCTCGCTTTCGCATTTGTCTGATATGTGCAACCTAACGAAACTCAAAACGAACCGCACGCGCGGCTGCGCCCAGAGGGTCAGGTAGCGCCAGAGCCCGCGATAGAGTGGCGGTCCGGAGCAAAACAAGACCAACTATGCCGTCTTCTCCTCTTTGGTCGAATCGCCTTCGATCCGGCCTTCCTCAGAGTCGCTATCTTTTATGCCCTTCTTGAACTCCACCACGCTGCGCCCCAGCGAACGCATCGCGCCGGGCAACCGTTTGCCAAACAGCAACAGAATCACGAGTCCAATGATCGCGAATTCCGGCAGTCCCGGACTAATGAACGCGAGTAGGGCGGGCATTGCAAAGTTCTCGAACAAGCGGGAAACAAAAAACTGAGGGAGTGTTAGCAGCTATCGATTGCGCCACTTGCGCACGCGACCGGCACACGCTACGGCAACAAGCGCATGACCAACACTGCCACACTCTATTCTACCGCGATTCCCTCTCGTGTCAAACCGGGCGACGCATCGGGGGCGACCGTGCCGACTGCGGTAACTTGGCTGCTGGCAACGGGTTGCGCGACTTGCCATGGCCTAAAACGGGGCCGAATTCAGCCGCCGCCGACCAGCTACTTCCCGCCAATCACGCCGCGAACCGTCTCGGCCAGAATTTTCGCACCCGCCGCGTTCGGATGAACCCCATCGGGAATCAGCTTCGGCTTGTCCGCCATGGCAGCATAAAGATCGATCACGGTCAGACCCTTCGCCTTAGCGACTTGCTCGACCAGAGGGATCACCTCGCCCTTGACCGTCTTCTCGTTGATGCCCCAGCGGTCACGGACCACCGGCACTGGTTTGCAAAGATAAATCTTGGGCTTTTGCTCCATCGACGCAAAATGATCGACCATCGCGGTCAGATCGGCCGCGAACTCGCCCTTGTGTTTCCAGTTCCCCGGCTTGGTATCGTTGGTGCCAAGTTTGATCACAACGATCGTCGGCTTAAAATTGGTGGCGGCCTTGAAGGCCCCCAACTTCCAATAAGGCTTGTCACCTTTCTTGAGCAGCGTCGCGCCGTTGACGCCGAAGTTACGAACTTCGTACTTCTCGCCAAGCAAGGCCCCCAGCACCTTGGGATAGGCGTTCTGCTGGCGGTTAGCGACTCCCGCACCAAACGTAATGCTGTCACCAACGCAAGCGACCCGGTGTTCGGCGGCGCCGGCCAATGAGGCAGCGCTGACCGCAAGAATAACAAGAATGAGTTTCAGAGAAATCAGACGTCGGTAAGTCATGGTCAGGTGCTCCCATATGTAACAAAGGGTAATAACGCGATCGCATTAGCGTTACGATTGTATCACTCCGTCGCCAGCTCAGCGAGAACCAGCGACGTCCATAGCTTATAGCCAGCGTCATTCAGATGCAGCCCGTCGGGCTTGAACAGTTCCTTGCGGGGTTTACCGTCGGGGCCGATCATCGGCTTGTCGATGTCGACGAACCGCAGACGTAGGTCCTTTTTCGTCTCGGCAAGGATCAACGCATTTGCGGCCCGCATCTTGTCGACCAGTTTCCATCGACTGAGGCTCGGTTTGATCGCGATGTACACGATGCGCGTCTTGGGCAGCGATGCGTGAATCTTTTTCACCAATGTTCGATAGTCAGCCAGAACGGTTTCGGGAGTCTTTCCCGCCGCGATGTCGTTGTCGCCCGCATAGACAACCACTGTGCGCGGTGCGTGCTTTAAGATGATCCGCTCGGCGAATTGCACCGAGTCGGCAACCTGTGATCCGCCGAAACCACGATTCAGCGGTTTGTGCTTCGGAAACCATTTCGCCAGATCCCACCCACGAATGCTCGAACTTCCCACGAACAGCACACCACCCTTGGCCGGCGGCGACTTACGGTCCTGGGCTTCGAACCGAGCGATGGTCGGCTCCCAGCGGCTCTTCTCTGGTGGTTCGGCGTCGACGGGACGACCAACACTACAAATAGCCGCCACCGTCAGACCGATCGCAATTCCATGAAAATGTCCCCATCGGTTCATCGCGACAACCTCAACAGGAAGGAGTTCTCTCCGGGCGAGGCGTACACTCTAGCATGGCGAGCGCCCAGTCCGCAAATCGTCGAAATCACATCGAATTGGCCGACGGAAAAGGGCCAGACTCCTCCTAACCAGCCGGCCCCTCATGCGGTAAGATGCGTCGGCACCTTACGATGCCCGCCAAATGCTTCACACGGTCCGATGCGATGACAAAAACCTGGGATTATCCGATCTATTTGATCCGAATCGGCGAGGGCTTTGCTTCTGTTGAAGTAGACCCTGTTGAGGTCGATCCTGTCGAGGCCGCCTCCGCAGACGACGAGCCGCGTTTTGCCGTGGCGATGTTTACCAGCGACGCGCTGGCAACTAGCTTTTCGATCGAAGCGGAAATCGACGGCGATACGCAACAACTTAACAACGATCGCGAAGTCGCCTATTTCCTACGGGCACTACGAGAGCCATTTACCCGGGTCGCCTTCGATCCGCAACTGCGCGGCGTCGAGACCTACGCCGATGAACTCTACGACGTGAACGATTTGCTCCAGGACCATCTACCGCTGGCGGGCTCGCCGTGGGGATATCCGGTGTGGGTGATTGAGCGGGAAACCGGATTCGCCTCGATCGAGGGAAGCTCGGCGTCAGGCAAGCCGATGGTGGCACTGGCCGTCTTTACCGACTCCGAAAACGCCGAGGACTACCTGGAAGGTGCCGGCATGTCTGGCACACTTCGGGCCATCGATGACCCGACGGGCTTCACCGATCTGCTTGACGAAGTCGGCGACATCATCGAGGCGGTTGCGCTCGACGCGGTTGCCGAGGGCGAAATGCGACGCGCTAAGTGGTGCGTGGCGGTCAACACATTGCGAGAGAAATACCTGCCCGGCGTTTGACCCGAAGCAAAATCATCCGCAACCGACTGACCCGTCGCACGACGCTCGAGACGCCGATGGCCCGCTCCGCATTGAATCTTCCGACGACCGATCCGACGCCGATTTTCGAGGCATTTCGGGGATGCCACTCGACAGAACTGCTGACCGCCGCCGTCGCCGAGTTTGAACTGTTTAGCCGACTTGATCGCCAGCCGATGAACCACGAGAACCTTCGCGGTGAGTTGCGAATCGAGCCGCGACCGGCTGTGGTGCTGCTAACGGCTCTGCGAGCGATGAACCTGCTCGCCACCGACGAGGCCGGACGCCTGACATTGACCGATCTGGCACGAGAGCACCTGCTCCCGGGTGGCGAGTTTTATGTCGGCGATTATCTTTCGCTCGCCGCACAGAGCCCGGCCGTGCAGGAGATGATCGCCCGACTTCGGACCAATCGCCCAGCAGGAGCCGACGACGAAGAGCACGGCGCCGCCTTCATCTATCGTGACGGGATCGAATCGGCAATGGAATCCGAAGCATCGGCTCGATCACTGACCCTCGCGTTGGCCGGCCGGGCCAAGAATGTCGCTCCGCTTTTGGCTGAGCGCGCCGCGATGGACGACGCTCGCGTGCTGCTCGACGTCGGTGGTGGCACGGGGATCTATAGCATCGCGCTCGTGCAGAAAAACCCACAGCTTCGCGCAATCGTGTTTGATCGTCCCGAGGTACTCAAGGTGGCCGGCGAATTGGCCTCTGAGTACGGGGTGAGTGACCGCATCGAGTTGGTCGAAGGCGACATGTTTACCGACGCTTTGCCACAGGAAGTCGACGTGGCGCTGCTCTCGAACATCCTGCACGATTGGGACGTGCCCCAGTGTCGCGATCTGGTCCGCCGATGTGCAGATTCGGTCAGGTCTGGCGGGCGGGTTCTCGTTCATGATGTATTTCTCCACGACGATCACAGCGGGCCGCTACCGATCGCGCTTTATTCAGCGTCCTTGTTCTCGTTGACCGAAGGACGAGCCTATAGTGCCGCCGAGTATCGCCAGTGGCTCGTCGAGTCGGGTCTGCAACCCGAAGAAATCATCCCGACGCTGATTCATTGCGGCGTGCTAACCGGCACCAAACCATAAAACACAGGAGATACCGTCATCGTGGCTTCTCGATCCGCTCTTGCTCTTGGATTGGACTTCGGCACCGAATCAGTACGGGCGCTGCTGGTTGACCTGCGCGGTCGCGAGCGTGGCAGCGGCGTGGCCCGATTTAAGCACGGCCAAATCACGACCTCGCTGCCCGGCAGCGGCGAGCGACTTCCGGCCGAGTTCGCCCTGCAACATCCCCGGGACTGGATCGACGCCTCGGCCAAAGCGGTGCGTCAGGCAATGCGACAGGCCGGCGCTGATGCGGCCCACGTGATCGGCATCGGCGTCGACTTTACCAGTTGCACGATGCTTCCGGCGCTGAGCGACGGCACCCCGCTTTGCATGACCGATTCGCTCTCCGCCGAGAAATACGCCTGGCCGAAACTTTGGAAACACCATGCGGCACTCGAGCAGACCGATCGAATCAACGCGGTGGCTCGGCGGCGAAAAGAAAAGTGGCTCGACCGATACGGCGGGATTGTCGGGCTCGAATGGTTTTTCCCCAAGGTGCTAGAGACGCTCGAGTGTGCCCCGCATGTCTATGATGCGGCCGATGTCTGGCTCGAGGCGGGCGACTGGTACGTCTGGCAACTTGTCGGCGGGTCGGCCGATGAGCTTCCCCGCTCGACCTGTCAGGCCGGCTACAAGGCGATGTGGAACGACACCGACGGCTATCCGTCGCCCGCGTTCTTCAAGGCGCTCGATCCCCGCATGACCCACGTCGTTCGAGACAAACTCCCCGGGCGAATGCTGCCGCCCGGCATGTCAGCCGGCCAACTTACGACCGCCATGGCTCGGCGGTTTGGACTCACCGCCGGCACCGCGGTTAGCGCCGCCACGATCGACGCCCATGCCGGCGTGCCCGGTGCAGGTGTGGCCGAAGCCGGGACCTTGGTCATGGTCATGGGCACCAGCAGTTGCCACATGCTCAACGCCCGCAACGAGGCGATCATTCCTGGCGTGGCCGGTGTGGTCGCTGGCGGCATCTTGCCTGGGTTCTATGGCTATGAGACGGGACAGGCGGCGGTCGGCGACGCGCTCGATTGGTGCCGCCGACTGGTGGGCGAGCGAGGCTTCGATGCGCTCAACGAGCGTGCCCACGCATTGCCGCCGGGTGCCGAAGGCGTGAGCTGTCTCGACTGGATGAACGGCTGCCGAACGCCGCTGATGGACGGCAGTCTGAGGGGAGCCTTTCGCGGTCTGTCGTTGGCACACGGACCGGAACATCTTTACCGCGCGTTGCTCGAGGCCTCGGCACTGGGGGTGCGCTGGATTGTCGATCTGCTCAGCGAGGGCGGAGTCGCGGTCCGCAAATTCGTTGCCACCGGCGGCCTACCGCATCACAACCCGCTGCTGGTGCAGATCTACGCCGACGTGCTCGGCAAATCGATTTCGGTCCACCCGTCGAAACAAGGTCCGGCCCTTGGCGCCGCGATCCTTGGCGTGTTGGCAGCGGGCAAGCGTGCGAGCGGCTTTCCCTCGGCCAACGCGGCGATTCGCGCGATGGCCCAGCCCGACGCAAAATCGCGCGACCGTCGTGCGGTGATCGTCAAGCCAAACCGCAAACACACTCAGGTTTACAACCAGCTCTACGCTGACTATCGAGCCTGGGCCGCCGATGAGGCCACGTGACTTGATGAGGGGTAGCGGGTAGCAGCGATGATTTTTCCGCAATCGACGGCCCACCCTCAATCAACATCACCGGAAAATCGTCGGTGTTGCCATGGCAACAAGAGGTTCGCGGCCAGACAAAGTCCTCTTATGGCAAAGCCACACCGACAACCGTTTGCATCGCGCCGCGCGTCTCATTGACCGTTACCCCCTGTTCGAGAAGTCAGGTGCATATCAAACGCCCCTAGATGGACCCCCAATTGTGTTCGGAAAGGCACCTTCTTCTCGAATTGTCTGTTCGGAAAAGTGCGGGGTGAAAGCACCAGTTTCAATTGGTTTCTCACCCGGCGTTTGATTTTTCTGGGCATCGATTTCGGGTGCTGCGGGAAGGGTTTGTTTGGGTGGCGATGGTGTAGATTTCCACCGGAGTCGCAGGCCGTGTTATTCAGCGCGCAACGGACGGATCTACGTGTCTCATTGCAACCTAGCAACAAGGTGGTCCTTTTGCAAACGAAAGAGTTTTCGGGTGGCAGCGATGATTGTTCTTCCAATCGACTGCCCACTCCCAACCAACATCACCGGAAAATCGTCGGTGTTGCCATGGCAACAAGAGGTTCGCCGCCAGACGACTTTCGTTCTGCGTTCAACGGCACACCAACAATCCCGAGCGCACGTTTTGTCGCGATGCAATCCGGCAGCGCAAGGTCTTCGGCGTGACCCTCGCCAATTTCATCCACGTTGGAGACGCCGCCGATTGACGGCTGCGAGGCGAACGAACCCACGGAGACCGAATTGAGAGACGTACCGAAATACGGTGGTCTAAAAAGTGGCGTTCATCAATCAAAACGCTTCTGACGAATTCATGGGACAGCTTGGCGGCCGGGCCAATGAAAAACCCCGCCGAGCCGAAGTGGCAGGGCGGGGTTAGGGATTGTGGAATTGGCCTGGACGAATCACCTGCGTCGTCGGCGTCGTGTCATGCCCAGTGACAGCAGACCGAGCCCCGCAAGCAGCAAGCTTGAAGGCTCCGGAACGCCTAAAAGATTGGATTCCAGGTGCATTGCGCCGAGTTCGGTCGGAGGAGAAAAACCCCCGCCCTCGAGGCTTATCTCAACAAAGACATCAAAAAAGCTATCGATGTTGAATTCGCCTCCACCGCCAGGAGCTGCAATCTTTAGGATCGTAACATGGCCATGGTGATTGTGCGCGGGAAGCAAACCGAAGGCGACATCAAAATCCGGGTCGCCAAATATTTGTGTACCAAGCGTGTTACTAGTCATCAGGTCCATGGCAATAATTTCGGTGTCCCATGTTCTGGTCTCATCCCCAGTACCTTGGTCAATGTCCCCTGGCCCCGGTGTCACCGACATGCTGTAGGTAACGTCAAAAAAGCTATCAACGACGAATTGTGGAGAGCCACCATCGACAACCACTCGAAGATCATAGACGACATCAAAGAACGAATCCACTTGGAAGGTCCCTTGCGGGTCTGGATCACCAACAATCACTGGCCCACTACTGACCAGATCCATGGACAATATTTCCGTGTCAAACGTACCAGTGGTAGGAGCAGGAAGATCAGGAAAGGTCAAAGGTGGCGGGGGAAACGGGAATGTCTGGCTGGTATCCTTCGGCACCATGACAACCGACCCACTCTCGGACAATTCAACGTAAACGTCAAAGAAAGAGTCCACCACGGCCTTCGCCTCATTGCCGCTAAAGAGCGCAACACCAAGCGCCAGTGCGGCAAACATTTTCGGCGCCACGCGCCTCAAGTTCCGCAGAAATCTTACCTCATCCAGACCTTCGTTCCGCTGACTGTTTTGGGCATGACTGTTCATCACTAGCTCTCCTTTATGGAAGTGTACAGGGCTTCTGAACTTACAGGAATTTCGATACGGGGCGATGGCCTGAATTGGATCGTCTGAGGGTCACTAACAAATCTAGTTGGTCGTCCAAACATCCGGTCCACTTCAGTCCATGCAGACGTGTGCAAACTTTGGTAATGCGTCAGCGGTCTCTCGTGTTAAACAAAAAAAGGCACTGGGACCCTGTGTCACGCGATGTGTACACAGGCCCTCAGTGCCTTTTTTACTGCTGGAAATTTTCGTGGCCATCGCTAGCTGCTCCTTTCGTTGCGGGAGCGTCCCGCGAGCGCATGGCCACAATGTACTCTTCCCAAGAAGGCCAGTCAAGAATGTTATTTGCAGAAATGCCAGATTTCCGGGCGTCATGGCGACCTCGTCCCGTAATACCCTCGATTTCCCGCTATCGAGCAGAAAACTGGTTCAGACGAGTTCTCGCAGCTAAGGCACCCCCCAGCGGGAAAAAGGCGGTAAGCGGGCCGATCCGAGTGGCGCAAATGGGTCGGTTTATCTCGACGAACTACCTGCGCCTTCGCCGCCCGCAACCCAGCAGCCCGACCACACCACACAGAACCAACACCGTCGACGATGGCTCTGGCACGGCGGCCAACCCCGCATGTCCCGTGGTTGCGTCCGGCAGAATCGTCGGTTGGTTATGGCGGCCGAACAAGATGCCGAGATCTGACGGACCGATGACGCCGTCCAGGTCGAAGTCACCATTAAGCAGGCTCCCGTCGGTCCCCCAGAATGCCAGCATTTGAGCCAGGTCGGCCGCATCGACCAGTCCATTGCGATCGGCATCGCCCGGTGTAGTGATCACGACCACGGCGCTGCCCGCGGTGTCATCGAAGACCAGATCGTACAACAGCCCTGCGGGCAACCCCGCGAAGTCGACGCTAGAAAACTCCCCGCTACGACTTCCATAGGTCAGCACTTCAAACACTCCTGCCGTCGGCTGAAAACCATCGATCAAACTCAGATTCAATGTGCCGGCCAAGTCAATTTGGCCGACGCGGGTGGCACTGACGATCTTGCGAGGACGTTCGATCACGATGGCAGCCGGCAGCCACAAGATCATCGCGGCCACGCGGGTGGCAGCGATGATCTTGTGGCAATCGATTTCCCACTCCCAACCAACATCACCGGAAAATCGTCGGTGTTGCCGTGGCAACAAGAGGATCGCGCCATGTCAAAGTCCTCTTGCGGCAATGCCACACTCACAACCGTTTGCATCGCGCCGCACGTCTCATTGACCGTTACCCCCTGTTCGAGAAGTCGGGTGCAATTAAAACGCCCCTAGATGGACCCCCAATTGTGTTCGA
>Ga0114996_10009259_pt1 | contig 10820 bp, 8 predicted proteins | sample ArcticOcean_MG_C_4_FD_87039 | JGI IMG/M metagenome (GOLD analysis project Ga0114996, IMG submission 87039) | Marine microbial communities from western Arctic Ocean - ArcticOcean_MG_CB4_134 | ecosystem: Environmental > Aquatic > Marine > Oceanic | place: Arctic Ocean: Canada Basin | collected... | reverse complement strand
CTGTAGTAATCTTGCTCATGGCGTGTCCTTGTGCCCCTATCGGGCCGCTGAAGTGTGGTTACCTCAGCAGGATACCCCGCTTTTTCTCAACTCTTCAAGAACACAAGTTTTGACAATACCTCTACAACAACCGAGAGTTCAGAATTCGAGGCGGTGGCGGCAATCGAGAACAATCCCTCAACAGATGCCGCTGCTGAAAACGAAGCACGAACGCAAACAGTGTTCGGCACAATTCTTCAAGCTCTCTGCTGCACGATGTTTGCAGATGGATCAGCTTCGTACGTCGAACGGGAAAAAATTCACCTTCTCATGGAGCGTCTGAAGTCACCATTCTCTTCCGGTGAAGTGGGACAACAAATGCAAGACTTCTGCATTCGCGCGAAGTCGAATGGGTTTGATACCGTATTGAATGAAACATGTTTGGAGCGAAATCAACTCCGCATATCCCGGAAGCAACGGAATGCCGTTCGCAAGTGTCTGAACATAGTTGCCGAAGCTGACGGGACGGTAGAAGAGTCTGAATCGGATGTCTGTCGTCGCTTGTTTGCTTCGATTGAGAAGTAATAGCTCATATGTTGGAACCAAATTCTTATTCCCTCACAACCCAAATGTGACCGCCCCGGATGCCTGTTTCTTGTTCAAGCGGTTGTGACAGTGCAGGCCCTCTAGTATGAACTCGGCGACGCTGGCTTCCAGTGATGGGTTATCATCTCCGGCGGCGAGATCGGGTTCGAGTGTGGCGGCGGCATCGGTGATGCTTTTGCGGAAGCGGGGGATTGCGTCGAGGCGTTCGAGGAATTCGGCGGCTGATGCGCCGTCTCCCGCTTGCAGGCGGTTGCCCATTTCGAAGTGTTCGACGACGCTACGGAATTGTTTGGGGGTGAAGAACTGATCGAAGACGTTCTTAACTGCTTCCTCAATCAACCGGATGAGCAGCGTGTCTTCCTCGCCCGGCTCTTCCGACATGTTCAATTCCAATTTGCCGCGCGAACTGGCCGCCAGATAGGCCATGTCGCCGACGCGGGCAACGGTACTCGCTTCGCCGGCGAGTGTGGCGCGGCGTTCGGCGTTGGAGATGAGGTTTTCAAAGTTGGCAATCGACATCCGCACGCTCACGCCCGACGCCTGATTCACGTGCGAACTATTGCGCGCCAATCGTGCCGTCTCTTCGACGATCTGTTTGAGGAACATCGGCACGACCACCGGAACATCGCCGTCGCGGTCGGTCCAGGAATTGGAATCGGTAATCGCAATGCCCACTTTTCGCGTGAGCGGATAATGTGTGCGAACGACGGAGCCGATGCGATCTTTCAGCGGGGTGACAATGCGGCCGCGGTTGGTGTAGTCTTCCGGGTTGGCGCTGAAAACCATGCACAAATCGAGTCCCAGCCGAATGGGGAAGCCGCGAATCTGCACGTCGCGTTCTTCCAGCACGTTGAACAGGCCGACTTGAATCTTGGGACTCAAATCGGGAAGTTCGTTCATACAGAAAATGCCCCGGTTGCTGCGCGGAATCAGGCCGAAGTGCATCACGTCTTCACTGGCCAAATGCCGGCCTTCGGCGTGTTTGATCAAATCGACCTCGCCGATGAGGTCGGCGATGGTGACGTCGGGCGTCGCCAGTTTTTCGTGATACCGTTCGTCGCGGCCAACCCACTCGATGGGGCAATCGTCGCCTTTGGATTCAATGAGATCGCGGGCATAGCGCGAGACTGGGGCGAGCGGATCGTCGTTGATTTCCGAGCCGGCCACAATCGGCATCACTTCATCAAGCAATCCGGTCAACATTCGCAGCATGCGGGTCTTGCCTTGTCCGCGCAGGCCAAGGAATAGCATGTCGTGCCGAGAGAGGACGGCGTTCTCGATTTGCGGGATGACCGTTTCTTCGTAGCCGATGATCCCCGGAAAAATCTCTCCGCCGCTCTTGAGCTTCAACAGCAGGTTGCGGCGCATTTCCTGTTTGACGGGAACCGAGCGGTAGCCGCTCTCTTGGAGTTCACGAAGCGTACTTGGCCGATCGGTCATGGCTGATCCTGAAATTGGATGACGAGATAAAATGGCGGTCGAAACCCTTGCTTGCGCTGCGGGCTGGTGTTCGCAAGATTTTCGACAGTGTGTTGTCGATTATAGACTGAGGGGTTTTACCGTCAACGAGCCGCATGCCGCCAGTGCTTTCTCTCTTTCTCTGCGATTCTTTGCGGCCTTTGCACCTTTGCGTTAAACCGTTTTTCGTCACCGTTATGATACGGTTGGTGTCCGAGCTATTGTCTCTCGTCTGATGGACGGCGTATGATCGGCGGACTGATTATCATTTCGCTGCAGCCGGACATGTGACTCAAGACGGATTTGTCGTGACAGAACCGAAAGCCGATCTGCGGAAGTCTGCCGATGCCGAAAAGGGCGCAGGTGCGCCGACCGAGGTGGACACGGTCGCCGATTGGCAGCTCGGCGAGTTCCGCATTCTGCGACGGCTGGGCCGCGGCGGGATGGCCGATGTTTATCTGGCCGATCAGACATCGTTGCATCGTCACGTGGCGCTCAAGGTTTTGCGAACCGAGAGTCTGTCCGACGAAGTTCATCTGGAACGGTTTCGCCGCGAAGCAGAGGCGGCCGGTGGGTTGAGTCACCCGAATATCGTACAAGTTTTCACGATTGGTGAAGCCGACGGGGTGCATTATATTGCGCAGGAATACGTGAAGGGATTGAATCTGCGGGAGTTCCTGCAGAAGAAAGGGGCGCCCGACGTTGCCGTCGCGCTGCACATTTTGAAGCAGGTTGCGTTGGCGCTGCAGGTCGCCGACGAAGCGGGCATTGTTCATCGCGACATTAAGCCGGAGAACATTCTGGTGACCCGCAAGGGCAAGGTGAAGGTGGCCGATTTTGGGCTGGCACAATTGTCGCTCGGCGGCGGAGGCGGCGGAGAGGCGCTGAACCTGACCCAGGCCGGCATGACGATGGGGACGCCTTTGTACATGAGCCCCGAACAGGTCAGCGGCAAGAAACTCGATGCGCGGAGCGACATCTATTCGTTCGGCGTGACGTGCTATCACATTCTCGCCGCCCGTCCCCCGTTCGAGGGGGAGACGGCAATGGCCGTTGCCGTTCAGCATTTGAACTCCGAGCCTGCACCGCTGCAAAAACACCGCTCCGATCTTCCCGACGCATTGTGTCACATCGTTCACAAAATGATGGCAAAGGAACCGCAGCAGCGTTATGCCGACGCAAAGTCGGTTCTGGCCGATTTGCGGCGTGTTGAAAAGTCGATTCGCGACAATCCGCAGGCTGCCGCCGCCGACGTCACGATTGCTGATTTCGATCCGGTAATGGATACTCAGCAACTCGCCTCGGTTTCGGCGAGCCATCGACTGCTGCAATGGGCGGTACGTCATCCGTTGGTCACATTCTTCGGCAGTTGTCTGGCGGTTGCCGCGTTGTCGGCGGCGTTGGTGCTTTCGCTGCGACCACCGGACCCGCGTAATTCGTCTCCGACGACTCTGCCGGCGAAAGCCACAATTCAAGAGCAATACGAACTCGCTCAACGTCTGATTGACGACGAGGACGCCTGGTTGGCGGTAATACATCACCAGCGGCCCGATCCCCAAATTCTGCAGTCGGTACGAGAACAACTCGCGCTGCTGTATCTGCGAGAACTCAGGTTTGCCGAAGCTCAACAGATATTCGACGACTTCGCGACGATGGACGACGAAACGATTCGCGATAAAGGGTTGGCCGGGATGGCAATCGCCGCATCGCTCAAGCAGAATTATCAGATGTCACGCCAACTCATCAAATCGAAGAGCTTTTGCGACCTGACCGGATCAACCCGGACAGCGATCTTGGCAAGTTATTGCTTGAAGCGAATGATGCGAATCGCGCGGCTTTGAAAGAGGATTCGGCTGCGGAAGGTCCTTGAACTTACTCGTTCCCAAGCTCCGGCTTGGGAACGCCGATTGTGCATGTCGTTTACGAGGACTGGAAGCTCTGCCTCCCACCGGGCGAAGCAGAGCTTCGCGAATGTGGGCTCCCAAGCTGGAGCTTGGGAACCAGAACGGTGTTAGGCGAAATAGGACATTGATATGTGGATGTGGATTTCAATTGGCGTCGCTGCCGCGTTGTTGCTGCTTGTTGTGTTCGATCTATTGCAGAAGAAGCACGCCATCCTGCGCAACTTTCCGGTCGTTGGCCATTTTCGTTATCTGCTCGAAGCCATCGGCCCGGAGTTGCGGCAATACATTGTGACCGACAACGATGAAGAACGCCCCTTTTCGCGTGACGAGCGGCGGTGGATTTATTCTTCATCCAAACTGGCGAACAATTATTTCGGTTTTGGTTCCGACAACGATATGGAAATGTCGGGCAATTATCTCATCATTAAACACAGTGCGTTTCCGCTGCTTTCGCCGCATGCCGGCGACGAAGACTATGACCCCAACTACCGTTTGCCCTGCGCCAAGATACTGGGCGGACACCGGGGGCGCAAGCATGCGTTTCGGCCCGAATCGGTCGTCAATATTTCGGGTATGAGTTTTGGTTCGCTCAGCGCCCAGGCAATTGAAGCGTTGAACCGCGGTTGTCAGATTGCCGGCTGTCTGCAAAACACGGGCGAAGGCGGCGTCTCCCCGTATCACCTTCACGACGGCGGTTTGATCTGGCAGGTTGGCACCGGATATTTCGGCTGCCGCGACGACAATGGCCGGTTCAGTTTGGAACGACTTGCCGAAACGGTTGCCAAGTATCCGAGCGTCAAGGCCATAGAAATCAAGTTAAGTCAAGGTGCCAAACCGGGAGCCGGCGGCATCTTGCCCAAAGAGAAGATCACGGCTGAGATTGCTGCAATTCGCGGCATCCCGCGCGATCGTGATTGCGTCAGCCCGGCGGCGCATGCGGCGTTTCATGATGCCGACAGCCTGCTCGACTTTGTCGAGACGATTGCCGAGAAGACTGGACTACCGGTCGGCATCAAGTCGGCAGTTGGGCAGATCGGTTTCTGGGAAGACTTGTCGCAATTGATGGAAACGACCGAACGAGGTGTCGATTACATAGCCATCGACGGCGGCGAGGGTGGCACGGGAGCTGGACCGCTCACGTTCACCGATCACGTTGCCCTGCCATTTATGAAAGGCTTCGGTCGCGTGCAGCGTGTTCTCGCCGAGCGTGGGGTCGATCAAAATGTGGTGTTGATGGGGGCGGGGAAACTCGGTTTTCCCGAGAAGGCGTTGCAATCGATTGCCATGGGCTGCGATCTCGTCATGGTTGCGAGAGAAGCGATGCTCTCCATTGGTTGCATTCAGGCGCAGCGATGCCATTCAAATCACTGCCCAACTGGAGTGGCGACGCAAAATCGCTGGCTCACCCGGGGGCTTGACCCAACGCTCAAATCGACGCGTCTGGCCAACTATGTCATCACGTTGCGGAAGGAATTGTTGGCACTCAGCCGTGCCTGCGGAGTGCCGCACCCTTCCCTGTTGCGGCCCGACGATCTCGAAGTCCTCGACAATCGATTCGGATCGGTAACCGTGGCGGACCTGTTCGGTTTCCCAAGCGGGACGCCCGTTCTGGCCGACGAACACGCCACGCAGATTCGCGAAATCATGGAAAACTCCAAACCAGCCCGCAGCGCAAGCAAGGGTTTGAGCGGGGATGAGCATAATTCCCCGTAAATCCGAGCCTGAAGCGCAAGCGAAGGATGATTCCAGGGCGATGCCAGCAAGCTCCTTCGCTTGCGCTTCAGGCTTAAATACTCGGGGTTATTGTCTTCAGTCAAGCCATGTGCGCAACTTCAAAACTTGCGCGACGGGCTGGTTTGACGGTGGATTTTCTGACATCGATTCTCTACAGTCGCTGGCTCGCCTCGTCGGGGCGTGTTTTTAAGCTGAGGGAATGAGGAGCGGGGAGAAATGAGTTCGCGTACCGAATTGGTCGAGAAATTGCGCTGGGAAAAGTTTTCGGTGCTTAACGACGGGTTCGTCTGCCTGGTCGATGTGATGGGCGACGATAGTTCGGTCGTGCAGGCGGCCCGCGTCAGCTATGGCGAGGGAACCCGCAAAACCTCCGACGACCGCACGCTGATTCGCTATTTGCTCAGGCATCGGCACACCACGCCGTTTGAAATGGCCGAAGTCAAGCTGCTCGTTCGTGTGCCAATGGACTGCTGGCGGCAGTGGATTCGCCACCGCACTGCCAATGTCAACGAATACAGCACCCGCTATTCCGTCGCCATCGACTCGGCCCAGACGACTCCGCCGACGGAATGGCGATCACAGGCGGCCAGTAATCGGCAGGGTAGCGGCGGGTCGCTTTCGGCTGAGGTCGGCGATGAATTGACCGCCGAGGAACACCAACTGCAACTCGACATGCGCCGCGTGTATCAGCAGCGGCTCGACAAGGGCGTCGCTCGCGAACAGGCCCGCAAAGATCTACCGCTCTCGACCTACACCGAGGCCTATTGGAAGGTCGATCTGCACAACCTGCTGCATTTTCTCAGTCTGCGAATGGACTCACATGCGCAGCAGGAAATCCGCGATTACGCAACGACCATCGGGCGGAAGATCATTCAGCCGCTGTTTCCGCTTGTGTGGGAAGCGTTTGAAGATTACCGCATGCAAGGACGGTTTCTCACGCGGCTCGATCAAGGTGTCATCCAGCGGTTGATGCAGCGTGCCGCCGGTGGAGGCACCTCCCCGCCATTTTCCGACGAGGATTTTCTCGCCGTTCAGGATGAGACTTGGAAAGACCTCAAACGCTGCCGCGAACGCGACGAGTGCCGCGACAAATTGATTGGGCTGGGGATTGTTGCCAGCAGCGACGTTTGACGGCGAATGTTTCGCGAAAATGTTAATCCAGTCGCCTCAGAATTCCTATCGGTGGTCTTGGCCGGAATGTCGACGCATCTGCCCCACGTTCCCCTGTTTGACACTGACACATCAACGGATTAGCATCCAATAAGCAGTTTGTTTTCCGGCCGGCTTATGATGGGACGTTCCGGAACGGCTCAAGTGTCTTCGACGGTTTCGATTGTACGGAACCGTTGATCATCGTTGTCTTGGCCGGCACCGCGTTCCTTTTATCTGTCGCTGCGCCGCCGGCTTTCCACGCTTTCTTTCCGGAGGAATAGTTAATGAAACAGTCGCGTCTCATTCGTTGGACCACAGTCTTCGCCGCGGTTGCCGGCGTTGGACTGATGCTGGGTTCGGTCTCGGCCGAGAAAAAAGACGAAAAAAAGAAGAAGACCCGCGTCGCCGACGCCCACTGGCTGATGGAAGGCTTGGTCGCTCCAAACAGCAAAGCTTTGGACGCAGCAATCAAGGCAGATAAGACGAATTTCAAGAGAATCGCAATGCGTGCTGCGATGCTGAATGAGTCAGGCCACGTGCTTATGGCCGACGGTCGCTGCCCCGACGCTGTGTGGGCGGGTGCTTGCAAGGCTCTGAAAGAAAACGGAGCCAAAATTGTCGCCAAAGCGAAAGCCGAAGACATGGAAGGCGTGACTGCCGCGTTCAAGAAACTGAAGAGCAACGGTTGTGGCGCATGTCACAAAGCCCACAAGAAGTAAAACGGCAACCGCCGCACTGGCGCGGAGCAAACGCTGTTTGAACGAGAATGATGACGGGCCGAGCTGAATTGGATTTCAGCCCGGCCCGTTTTTTTGCGCAGCGAACCGTTATCGCAGCCCGCTCAGCGAGGGGTCGATCGCGATGGCGTGCTGAAGGTCTTTTTCGGCGGCCGATGTCTCACCGGCCGCTTTGCGTTTCTTCGAACGCATCAGGAACGCCTGGGCGACCTGTGTGTCGAATCGCCTTGCTTTTTCATAGTCGGCGATCGCCCGGTCACAGTCGCCCAACCCCAAATAGGCGTCGCCACGCACCGAGTAGATCTCTCGGTGTGTTGAGTGTTTTAGTGCCTGCTCGCAATCGTCAATTGCTTTCTGAAATTTGCCCTGCGACAGCCACGCCTTGGCTCGCTCCACTAGTGCATCGACCGAATCTGAATCGAGTTGAAGTGCCTTGTTGAAATCGGAGATCGCGTTTTCCCATTGCTCATCGTCGGCGTAATGCACGGCCCGTCGCTGGTAGCTCTGTGGATCTTTGGGTTGGCGGGTGACAGCTTGATCGAGCGGTGCCAGCTGTCTCAACCATTTCGTCTTCCGCTGTGCCGCACGGGCCTCGTCGGGCCGGTCCATTTTCGCCAACATTTCCGAGCGAATTCTGTGCATTTCAGCAACGTTCGGTGCCAATTTAATGGCGGTGTCGATTTCGATCAACGCTTTGGAAAACAGCCCGGTCGACATGTACGTCGCTGCGAGGTTGACACGCGCCCCATAGTTTCCGGAGTCGAGGGAAATCGTTTTGGAGAAATCGGCAATCGTCTTCGACGGTTGTTCGAGTCCTAGATAGGCAATTCCACGATTGTAGTAGGGGCTCCATTTTCGTGGGGCCAATTCGATGGCATTCGTGCTGGAGGCCACAGCCTTTTCGTATTCGCGCATCTTTAAATAAACGACCGCGCGATTGTCGTACGCCCTGGAATTCGTGCCATCGAGTCGAATGGCAGTATCGAAATCTGCCAGCGAACCAGCCATATCGCCAGCCATGCTTCTCGACATTGCCCGCGACAAAAACGACTTGACCATCTTCGGGTCGAGTTCAACGGCTCGCGTAAAGTCGTCTATCGCTTTCGCCCAGTCGTTCGTTGGAGTGTAACCGGTGCCACGCTTGTGGTAGGCGTCTGCGTCCCGGGGGGCGAGTCGAATCGCCTCGCCGAAAGCGGCAATCGCCCGGTCGAAATCCCCGAGCTCCATCAAGCAACGCCCCTGAAGTTTATATGATTCAATATTGGATGAGTCCAATCGAATCGCGATTTTCAGGTCGGCAAGTGCCGTTTGAAAACTCCGCCTTTCGGGGCGATCTACTGCAATTCCAGCGTCGATGATCCGAGTGTTGTCCGAGCTTAAGAACGTTGACAGAAACTCGCCGTGTCCGGCAGAAAACATGTGGGCCCGTACCCGTTCCCGGTAGGCGACCGCATTTCGATCATCAAGTTGGATCGCCTCGCTGAATGCCTCGATGGCGGCAGCGTATTTTTTCTTGTCGAACAACCGCTTGCCTTCGGCAATCAGCGTGTCGGCTTTGGATGCGCCGACTTGTGCCGGGGGGCTTGACGTATTTGCTTCGCTCGACGACGGGTTCGGCTGCGATTCTTCTCCCGAACCGCAGCCGAGTACACTCACCATCAACGTTGTAAGAATCAGCCGATGCATGCTTCATTCCTTTGAAACACGGCATTTCCACGATAGGGCACGCGCACAGCGAGCCCACTGGGCGGCTTGTAATCCCACCTGAAATTGCGTCAACCCCGCTTCAGGCTGAACTTACGTGATATGCGCCCCTTGCGTTTCCACGTACACGGCGTACAGCGATGTGCTGCCGGTCATGAAGAGGCGGTTGCGTTTGGTGCCGCCGAAACAGACGTTCGAACAGATTTCTGGTAACAGAATCTGGCCGATGCGGTCGCCGTCAGGGGCGAAGATGTGGACGCCGTCGTAGCCTTCGCCAACCCAACCGGCGGAAGCCCAGATGTTGCCATCGACGTCGGCACGAATGCCGTCGGCGAAACCGGCAACTTTTTTGCCATTCAATTCGAGTTCCATGCTGGTGAACAGTCGGCCGTTGGCAAGCTTCTTGCCGTCAACCACATCCCACACCTTGATGATTTCCTTCGCCTCGTCGTAATGCGAAGCCCCGGTGTCGGCGATGTACAGCTTCTTGTAATCGGGTGAAAAGCACAGGCCGTTCGGCTTGAAGATATCGTCGGTCATCTTCGTCATCTTGCCGGTGCGGGAGTCGATGCGGTACACGGCTTCCTTAATTTCCAGCGGTCCCTTGTTCCCTTCGTAGTTCATCAGGCTGCCGTAGCCGGGATCGGTGAACCAGATCGCGCCGTCGTCCGGATGCACGACGGCATCGTTGGGGGCGTTCAGCCGTTTGCCCTGCCAACCGTCAGCCAGCACGCTGATCTTGCCGTTGTTTTCATAACGCACCACGCGGCGGTTGCCGTGTTCGCAGGAGATTTGGCGACCGCGAAAATCGAACGTGTTGCCGTTGCTGTTGCCCGAGGGATTCCGGAACGTGCTGACGTGTCCGTCCTCTTCCATCCACCGCAGCTGCACGTTGTTGGGGATGTCGCTCCACAACAAGTATCGGCCGACACCGTTCCACGCCGGACCTTCAGCCCACAGCATTTTCTTGCTGTGATACAACCGCTGAATTGGTGTGTTGCCCAGTTTGTACTTCTTGAATCGATCGTCGAGGGTGATCAAATCGGGATCGGGATACCGCACCGGTGCAGCGTTCGGTCCATAGTCGCGGCCAAATGCGACCGATGTCGCAGCCGTCGCCGCAGAAGCGGCCGCCGCCAGAAACGATCGCCGACCGATCTTCGGCAGCGATGACGGGTTTTCAGTTTCACGCCCAGTCAAATCGGTAACACTCTCGATCAGTCCGCTCATCGTGTGACTCCCGGTGTTGATGGTTCTTTGATGAATGCTCTTCCGGTAAATTTAGAGGTCACCGATTGTAACAACAACCGTTGAGGATCGCCCGCGCGGCGCTGATTCGTTGTGAGTCGCTGAGGAACGCTCCGCTTCATGTCAAAGGCCGCGCAGCGGCGCGAATACCCAAACCGACAGCTTGCTGTCTAATCGGACACAGCCCAAGTGATCTGAAGCGTCTATTAACGGCAATCGGCGCGTCGATTTGCGTGCTGGCGATCCTGGGTTACATCATGTACCGCGGATGGCTCTCCCCCGCCTTTGCAGCAATCCT
>Ga0114996_10009256_pt1 | contig 10825 bp, 8 predicted proteins | sample ArcticOcean_MG_C_4_FD_87039 | JGI IMG/M metagenome (GOLD analysis project Ga0114996, IMG submission 87039) | Marine microbial communities from western Arctic Ocean - ArcticOcean_MG_CB4_134 | ecosystem: Environmental > Aquatic > Marine > Oceanic | place: Arctic Ocean: Canada Basin | collected... | reverse complement strand
GGTTACCCTTAATGCTTTTTATATTAAGTATGTTATGCTATGGTACTTTCTATATTATTGGTAGCGAAGTAGATGAAAATGGGTATTTAAATGAGCCTTTTTTTTTACTTCCAATAGGTGCACTGTTTTTTTTCGCTTCATTTATGAGTTTGGCTTGGATTAAAATAAAAAAATAGACTCATTTTAGAGCCTATTTTTTTTAAATCAAGTATTTAATTTTTTTTATCCTTTATTATCTCCTTTGTCGTCTTTATCTTTTTTACAAGAAGCCATAATTAATTTTAATTCCTCATGACTTGAAATTTCTTTGCTTATAACATTTTTATCATTATCAAGTGTCAAAATAGTTACAGGAAAAACTAATCGTGGTTTTTCTCTTGTTTTACCATTTTTTTCATACCATGCTTTCATTGCAGTACATATTTCTTTTCTATCGTTTCCAGTAATGGTAGATCCATCAGGCATTGTAAAAGATAATGGATACTCAAATTTGAAACATGGTCCTCTCTTTTTCTTATCACCTTTTTTCCAATCCCTGTCTTTACCTTTTGAAGAAGTTAGTTTTCTTCCATTTGTAGCAAAATATAAATCATCGTCTCTTTCATAATCTAATTCAAATTCAAAAAAATCAAAACTTTTCATTTCAACTTCATATCCAAGTTCTGGCGCTAATGCTGCTGTATTCACAAAATCATTAGGCATCTCAAAGCTAATTGAAGAAATAGCAGAATCTGGAAGGTCATTTTTTGAAATTAAAATTTTGTTTTCAGCTTTAATAATAGCCTCGATTAGTTCGTCATCAGACATTTCGCCTCCATCATTTTCACATGACATGAAAAGTAATGGACTAATAATTGTAAAAAGAAGTAAATATTTTTTCATTGTATAGGTTGTTTAAATTCTATATTATTTAATTCAAAATCAGTGCCAAAGTATTAAAATTATGAATTTTTAACAAATTTTAATCTAATTATTGTTTTTAAAGTAGAAATAATAAATTATTATCTTGCGTTTTATGATTAAAAAAATAACTCTAATTCTATTTGTTCTTTTATTCCAAGTTAATTTTTGTCAAGAGACACAAATAATTCAAGAAGAATTTCCCATTTTTCCAATATGTAATCTTGTGCCTATTTCTATGCAAAATATTTGTTTTGAAGAAACTATTTCTGAGCATGTAGAAAATAATTTCATATATCCTGAAGCTGCTATTGAATTAGGACTTCAAGCGGTTGTAAAAGTTTTTTTTGAGATTGATATTAATGGAAAAGTGGATAAATTATTTGCTAAAGCTTCTTTAGTTGGAGTAAAGTTTGATCAACAGGAAGCTTTGTTAAAAGCCAATCAAATTTTTGAACAAGCTTCGATAGAAATTATAAATAAACTTCCTTTAATGAAACCAGGTAAAGTCAATGGTGAGGTTTCTTCATTTCCTTTTGAAATACCTATTACTTTCAAATTGCCAAGTTCTGATGATAATTTTGATGATGTTTTTCCAATTGACAGTGTAGAATGGGCTCCGTTATTTCCAGGAACAAGTAACATTTCTTCAGATGATTCTAAGCCTTATTTTAAAAAAAGAATGAATGATCATATAAAAAGATATTTGAGATACCCTAGAAAATCAAATAACCCTAATGATCAGGTTATAGTTTTTGTTGAAATTATTGTTGAAAATGACGGAAATATTTACGAAATTACAGCTTTTGGTCCTAAAGAATTTAGAAAAGAAGCTGAAAGGGTTATTAAAAAAATACCTGCATTAGAACCAGGATTAAACAATGATTATCCTGTTGCAGTTTCCTATACAATTCCAATAACATTTAATAGAAAAAAATGATAAAAAAAGTAATTAATCACAGAGGATGGCTAAAATCCCTTTTGTTTATACCTCTTCTTGTTTTTTCTCAAATTTTTGGGGTATTAGTTTTGTTATTATTAGGTTATGATTTAACGGAAATTTCATCTAACGTAATGAATGAAAGTGTTATGATCATTATAGAATACTCAGGATTATTTATTGTTATTATTATGATTTGGCTATTTATGAAATTCATAGACAAACAACCTTTAATAGAAATAGGGTTTCAAACTCAAGGAAGATTAAAAGAGATTAACTATGGCATTTTATTTGGACTATTTATTATGGCTTTCGCATTTGTTTTTTTATCTACAATTGGTGAAATAGTTTTTTTAAGTTATTCTTTAGATTTTAATCAAATTTTGTTGTCCATAGCACTTTTTATTGGAGTTTCTTTTTTTGAAGAGATTATTTTTAGAGGATATATGCTCAAAAATTTATTAGAATCCTTTAACCCATTTGTAGCTCTTTTAATTTCATCTTTGTTTTTTTCATTGATTCACGCTTCAAATCCAAATGTAACTTCACTTGGATTATGTAATATATTTTTAGCTGGAATTTTCTTAGGAGTGTCATACGTCTTTACTAAAAATCTATGGTTTCCTATTGCTCTTCATTTTAGTTGGAATTTTTTTCAAGCTATGTTTGGTTTTAAAGTTAGTGGTCTAGATTCTTATTCTATTATTGAATTTATGATTCCATATAATAATATGATTAATGGAGGAGAATTTGGATTTGAAAGTTCTATATTATCAATAATAGTTCTCTTTATTGGGACTATTATAATTTGGAATTATTTTAAAAAATATGGTATACAAAAACACTAATTTTACTTGTGTTTAACAAAGGGTCATTAACTCAGTTGGTTCAGAGTGTTACCTTGACAGGGTAGAAGTCACTGGTTCGAATCCAGTATGACCCACATAATGATACTGATTATGAGATAGTCAGTGTTAAAATATAATTTTTTAATCTATCACTTGACTAAAACAAAAATTATTAAATTTATCAAGAGCTCTTATATTAAATTAGTATAATAATTTATATGATAAAAATCGCATACATAGGTGCTGGAAGTATACAGTTTGGTCCAATAATAGTTCAAGATATTTTATTAAGTGAAAAGCTTTGTGAAAAAGGTCTAGAGATCTGTTTGATGGATATTGAATTGTCTCATTTAGATCATGTATTTAAACATGCGGAATATGTGAATAATACATTGAAGCGTAACGTGAAAATTATTAAAACTGATAATAAGGAAGAAGCGATTCGTAATTCAGATTTTGTTATTTGTGCATTAGAAAAAGATCGAAATATATTTTGGTCTCAGGATTTTCATATACCAAGAAAATATGGTTTTAAACAAGTTTACGGAGAAAATGGGGGAGTGGGGTCATTATTTCATGCATTAAGAAACATTAAAATAATAGTTGATTTAGCTAAAGACATGGAGAAGTTGTGTCCTAAGTCAATACTTTTAAATTTTTCAAATCCTGAACATAAAATATGCGAAGCCGTAACTCGATTAACAAATATTAAAACTGTTGGATTGTGTCACGGTGTTTTCATGGGTCGAGAACAGCTTTCAGAACTATTAGATATTCCTCTTTCGGACCTTCAAACTAAAGCATGCGGGATGAATCACTTCAGCTGGTTTCAAGAAATTAAACAGAAGTCAACCGGAGAAGATTTATATCCAAAATTAAAAACAATTGAAAAAGATGGAGATTGGATTGCAAAGTGGCATGAACTTGCATTAGGAAGAATATTATTTCGAAGATTTGGTCAATGGCCCTCTCCAGCATCAAACCATTATGGTGAATATATTAGGTGGGCTGAAGAATTTGTAATTCCTCAATTACATTTTTTTTATGATCCTTTTGAAGGACATCCTTGGGAGAATAACCAAATACCTGAAGGAGTTTATACAGTAGATAAAGTTAATTATAAGAGGGAATGGAAGAAAGATTGGAGCAAAAAACTACTTCCAGTTGGTTCAGTAGAAGAAATTCAATTAGAAAACAAGGATGGAAGTTTTAAAAGCTCAGGTGAAATCGCAACCTTAATAATGGAGTCAGTAGTGTCAAATGAAAAAAAATGGCTTGAAGCAGTTAATATTCCTAATAATGGAGCTATACCAAATTTACCTGATGATCTAGTCGTAGAAGTTCCTGCATATTGTGATGGTGATGGAATTAAGGCAGTTAAGATGAATCCAATACCGGAAGTTATAGCAGCGACAATTAGACTTCATGCTAGCATACATAAACTCCTAGTAGAAGCTTATAGTGAAGAATCAAAAGATAAGCTCTTACAGGCAATTCTTATTGAGCCGACTGTTAATTCATACAGAAATGCAGTTGATATGTGTAATGAAATGCTTGAACTTCAAAAAGATGTTTTGCCAATTTTTAAATAAAAACAATTATGAACCTAGAATTACTAGACTGGATCGTAATTTGTATTTATTTATTTATTTCACTTTTTATAGGAGTTTTCTTAGTAAAACATAAAAATGTTAATATAACTGACTTCTTTGTTGCCGGAAGAAGTCTTCCATGGTGGTTATTGGGAACTTCAATTGCAGCTACTTGGTTTGCAACTGATGCTCCACTAGCAGTTACAGCTTTAGTGAGAACCAAAGGTATTTATAGTAATTGGTTATGGTGGTATCTTGGAACTGGTATAATTATGATGGTATTTTTTTATGCTAAGAATTGGAGACGTGCTGAAATTCTTACTGATGCTGAAATAATAGAACTTCGCTATAGTGGAAATTCCGCATCAGTACTTAGAGCTTTTACGGCAGGTTTTTATGGGATATTTAAAAATTGTATCACTTTAGGTTGGGTAATTTTAGCAATGTTGAAGTTCTCTAGTGTGATGTTGGGTTGGAGTGCAGAATTTGCATTATTAGTTACCTTGACATTTGCATTATTACATACTTTAATTTCAGGAATTAAAGGTGTTGTTATATTGGACATGTTCCACTTTACAGTTGGAACACTTAGTTCAATTATTTTAGCGATAATTATTTTATTTAATGTAGGAGGTCCAAAAGAGTTGTCAAATAAAATCCTTGCTTCCACTGATTCTCCCCCAGCTATTTTAGACATGATACCAAACATATCTAATATTGGTTCAATCGAAATGATTTCATTTATATGTTTAATAGGTGTTTTATGGCTTGGTCAGGCTCAAGGTGATGGTTTTATAGTTCAGAGATTATTTTCTGCTAAAAATGAAAAACATGCAATAAAAGCATCATTGTGGTTTGCAGTTGCAGGTATAGTGATACTAACTTGGCCATGGATTGTTGTTGGTTTAGGTTCAATAATACTTCTTCCGATTTCAACCGCACCTCCAGAATTAATTGCTGACCCAGAATTAGCTTATCCCTTAATGATTGTAAAAGTGCTCCCAGTTGGACTAAAAGGCCTGCTAGTAGCGGCTTTCATGGCAGCTTTTATGAGCACAGTTGATACACATTTATGTTGGGGATCATCATATATGGTTAATGATATTTATAAAAGGTTTATTAAAAAAAATGCAAGTGATAAGCATTATCTCTTAATTTCAAGAGTTAGTATAGTTTTAATATTAATTCTTTCAGGTCTTACAGCCTGGCAAATGGATAGTATTTCTAATGCATGGATATATATAATAGAGGTTATGTCTGGAGTAGCTATTATAGGAATGTTGAGGTGGTACTGGTGGAGGATTAACGCTTGGTCTGAAATAACAAGTATGATTTCTGCATTACTATTAGCTAACGGTTTGATTATATTAAATGGCCTATTTAAAATGGGATTAATTAATGAGTGGCTAATTAATAAATTGTCAATTTTATATCAAGATGAATACTCTTTAATTAGAGCGACATTAATTCTTGTTATTTCAACAATACTAAGTTTATTAGTGACTCTTTTAACAAAACCAGTTGATAGTACGCATTTGATTAAATTTTATAAAAAAATACGACCGAGAGGGTTTTGGGGTCCAATTTCAAACCAAGTTAAAAACATTAATAATTCTAGTGAAGAAATTAGAAATAGTTGGATGGGTTTTACTTTTGGTGTTTTATTTTTAAACAGTATTTTGTTTAGTGTTGGACATTTAGTAATAGGGAATTATTTAATTTCTTTTTTATTATTAATAATTGGTTTTATTTTTGGGCGTTTTACAATATTAAAACTTGAAAAAGCATTTACAATCAATAATTAATTTTAAAAACATGAAACAAATTATAGCATTCGGAGCTAGTTCCTCTTTAAAATCCATTAATAAAAGATTTGCATCTTTTTCTGCAAAGCTAATACAAAACTCAACTAGTAAAGTATTGGATTTAAATGATTTTGAAATGCCTATATACAGTGTGGATAAGGAACGTATCAATGGAATTCCCGAAAAAGCATTTGAATTTTATGATATACTAAAACAATCAGATGGTATTATTATTTCATTTGCAGAACATAATGGATCTTATACTGCTGCTTTTAAAAATATTTTTGATTGGATTTCTAGAATAGACAAAATAGTTTGGCATGACAAACCTATGTTGCTTTTATCTACATCTGATGGTGCAGGAGGAGCTTCTAGTATTTTAGTTGAGGCTTATAAAAGAATATCTTATGGACATCAGTATGATGATTTACCTAAGTTTTCATTACCTTTTTTTGGTAAGAATTTTGATGAAAATAATGGTATAAAAGATTCAAAACTTAATGAACAATTTCAAAATACTATTTCTGATTTTCAAAACATTTTGTTTTAGTTTAGTATTTTTTAAAAATTAGTTAGACATTTAATACTTAAATTAAAAAATATGATCAAAAAATTGTATCTATTATTTCTAGTAATTTCATTTACTAGTTATTCTCAAAAGTTTGATAAAAAAATTAATGAATTAGTTTCAAATTATGAAATGGATGTTATAGAATTAAGACATTGGTTTCATGAAAACGCTGAGTTAAGTAACAGAGAATTTAATACAGCTAAACGTATTGAACAAGAGCTTATAAAAATTGGATTAAAACCTCAAACTGGAATAGCTAAAACTGGAGTTGTAGCTTTATTGAAAGGTGGAAAACCTGGTCCAGTAGTTGCTCTTAGAGCTGATATTGATGGTTTACCAGTTAAAGAAAGGGCTGATTTACCATGGAAATCCGAAATGATTGGCGAATATAATGGAGAAACTGTTCCTGTAATGCATGCTTGTGGTCATGATACTCACATTGCTATTTTACTTGGTACAGCTAAAATTTTATACGAATTAAAAGATCAGATTCCTGGTACAATAAAATTTATTTTTCAACCTGCAGAAGAAGGTGCTCCTTCGGGTGAAGAGGGTGGTGCAGAACTTATGGTTAAAGAGGGAGTTTTAACAAACCCTGATGTTGATGCTATTTTTGGACTTCATATTTGGTCTCAAATTGGAGCTGGACAAGTTTTTGTGCGTCCAAAAGGGATAATGGCGGCTGTTAATGAATTTAGAATTGATATTGAAGGAGTTCAAACCCACGGCTCAACACCCTGGACAGGAATAGATCCTATTGTTACTGCTTCTCAAATGATAAACTCAATTCAGACTATTGTAAGTAGAAATATGCCATTAACTGAAGCTGCTGCTGTAGTTACTATTGGAAGTATCCATGGAGGAGTTAGAAGCAATATTATTCCTGAAAGTCTTTATATGTTAGGAACAATTAGAACTTTAGACGAGGGAATGAAAAAAATTGTTTTAAAAAGATTGGAAGAAATTGTTCAGAATATTGCTGAAGCAAATAATGCTAAGGCAAAGGTTACTTATATGGTTAGTTACCCTATAACTTTTAATGATCCTGACTTATATAAAAATATGTTGCCTTCATTAAAAAGAATAAATGGCTTCAGTAATGTTAATTCAATGAATGCAATTACTGGTGCAGAAGATTTTTCTTTCTTTCAAGAGAAAGTGCCTGGAATGTATTTCTTTATAGGTGGAGCAAAAAAAGGAACTGACCCAACTAAAGCAGCACCTCACCATACCCCAGACTTTTATGTTGATGATTCTGCAATGATCACTGGCTTAAGATCAATGACAACTTTGGCATTGGATTACTTAAATAAAAATAAATAATTATTCTGAATCCCAGGCCTTGAATGTAGGAATGATTCTGGCCATAGTGGCTTGTTCAAAGCTATAAGCCATTTCTATTAGGGTGGGTTCACTCCAAGCTGTTCCAAAAAAGGATAATCCTACAGGCAGCCCGTGAACGTCTCCCATTGGAACGCTTATGTTTGGGTAACCGGCCCAAGCGGCGGGCGATGAACTAGAAGTCTGGTAATTGTCTCCATTTAGCCAATCAATACTCCAGGCTGGAGATCCGGTGGCTGCTACAAACCCGTCTAATTTGTGCTCCGCCATAACTCGATTTATACCTTCTTCTTGGCTCATTTTTTTAAGATCTTTTAAGTGATCTAAATATGCTTTACTGTTGAGGTCTTCTTTCTCCAGGGCCATTTCTAAATATGCTTGGTTGTAGTATTTTAGTTCAATAGAATCCTGCTTGTTAAAAGCGATGAGTTCTTCAAGGTTTTTAATTTTAGCGTCTGGTCCAAGACTGGCAAAATAATCATTGAGCCCAGCTTTGTATTCATGAAGCATAACTTGGAAAGAATGACCTCCAGTGGCTCGCTCGTTAATCTGATCTATTTCAACAATAACGGCACCTTGTGCTTTTAAGGTGGCTATGGCTTTTACTGTAAGGCTGTCTGTGGTGGTGTGGTTTCCAAAAGCACTTTTAAACCAACCAATGCGTTTGCCTTTAAGACCGTCTACTTTTAAAAACGGCGTATAATCTTGTAAGGCTTTGCCAATACTGGCATTGGTTTTGGCATCTCTGGGGTCTAGACCTGTCAGTGCTCCAAGGGCTAAAGCGGCATCGGCCACCGTTCTGGCCATTGGGCCAGCAGTGTCCTGAGTATAAGAAATAGGAATGATACCTGCGCGACTAATAAGCCCCACCGTGGGTTTAATACCTACAATTCCGTTTACTGTAGATGGGCAAACTATAGATCCGTTGGTTTCTGTTCCTATCGCTAAAACTGTTAGGTTGGCAGAAACAGCAACGCCACTTCCTGCGCTAGACCCACAAGGTGTTCGGGTAAGCACATAAGGGTTTCTGGTTTGGCCATTGATTCCAGACCAGCCGCTACTTGACATTTGGCCTCTAAAATTGGCCCATTCACTCAGGTTGGCTTTTCCTAAAATCACTGCCCCCGATTTGCGCAATTGCTGTACCAAGAAACTGTCTTCTAATGGCATGGATCCCGCTAAAGCTCTAGAGCCCGCAGTTGTAGCCATTTTATCTTTAGTATCAATATTGTCTTTTAATAAAACGGGCACCCCATGAAGAGAACCCCTGTTTTCTGGAGCTATCTGATCCAATGAATCTGCAATCACAAGCGCGTCTGGATTTATGACAATCACAGAAGAAAGATTTGGGCCAGATTTGTCTATGGTTGCTATCCTTTGGGAGTATGCCGTGACTACCTCTACAATAGTCCAGCTACCATTGCCATAGCCCTTTTGTAAATCTTGTATTGTGGTCTCTATGTATTTAAATTCATTGAGGTCTTTTGAGGTAGACTCTTTTGGTGTATTTTGGCAAGCGATAATTAGAAGTGTTAAAAGGAAAAATGTGATTTTTTTCATAAAATTTCTTTTTTGATCCCTGTCTAAGATATTTAAAAATTAAATAAGATTTATTAATTCCTCCATTTTCATAGCTCTAGATCCCTTTATTAAAATATTTTTTTCTAATATTTTATTATTAGAGATTTCTAAGATCAGTTCATTCTTTGTTTTATAAAACGAAATAGAATTACTCTCTTTTTTTAATTTATAAAACTCTTCGCCCACAAGATATGTTTTTCCAGTATTTTCTTTTTCTAAATGATTAATTATTTCAAGGTGTTCATCATTTGAATAAATCCCTAACTCTAACATATCAGCTAATATTAATGCTTTTGATCCAGAAAGTTTAAAAAAGCTATCAATAGCGAGCCTCATACTAGTTGGATTTGCATTATAAGCATCTAGAATTATTTTTTTATCTTTTGTGTTTAAAACTTCTGATCTATTATTTTTTGGAGTATAATTCTCTATAGCATTTTGAATTGATTTTATATCAATTTTAAAATAGAGCCCAAATGAAATTGCTGCAATAATATTACTAAAATTATAACCGCCTATTAATTTACTTTTAATATTATGTTCATTATACCCAACAGATACAAAATCTTCATTAAACTCTTTAAAAACAAACTGAGATTGAATCTTTTTACCAAATAATATAGATTTAGAATTAGTGAATTTTTTTTGTATTTTATCATCTGAATTTATAAGAATAGGTTTTTTATTTTCTATTAACCAATTATATAATTCCGTTTTTCCTTTAATTACACCCTTTATTCCTCCAAATCCTTCTAAATGAGCTTTTCCAAAATTTGTTATATAACCATAGTCTGGTTTCACTAAATTGGTTAAAAATGCTATTTCACCAATATGATTGGCTCCCATTTCTATAACTGCAAAATTTGAATCTTTTTTAATTTTTAATAATGATATAGGAACACCAATATGATTGTTTAAATTTCCTAAAGTAGAAACTGTTTTATATTTCTTACTTAATACTGAGTGTATTAACTCTTTTGTTGTCGTTTTCCCATTACTTCCAGTTAAAGCGATGATTTTTGTTTTAGATAATTGAATTCTATGAAATGTAGATAGTTCTTGTAATGAATTCAATACATTTTGAACTTTAATGAAATTAGGGTTTTTAAGATTAGAATCATCAATAATAGCATATTTTGCTCCTTTATTTAATGCTTCTAAGGCATATTTATTTCCATCAAAATTATCTCCTTTTAAAGCGAAAAATAAACTATTTTTTTTCACTGATCTAGAGTCGGTAGAAATAT
>Ga0114996_10009252_pt1 | contig 10827 bp, 12 predicted proteins | sample ArcticOcean_MG_C_4_FD_87039 | JGI IMG/M metagenome (GOLD analysis project Ga0114996, IMG submission 87039) | Marine microbial communities from western Arctic Ocean - ArcticOcean_MG_CB4_134 | ecosystem: Environmental > Aquatic > Marine > Oceanic | place: Arctic Ocean: Canada Basin | collected... | reverse complement strand
CCGTTTTTGTTTCGGTGCCGGCCGTCGTTTTGACCGTAGCCGGAGACTTTGGGATATTGTCCGTTTTGGTCTTGCCGCCGCAGCCGACCAGCGGCGCAACCAACATCGCAGCCAGCATCACCGCGCCGCCGATTCGAATAACGATCCATCGTGAGAGGTCTTTGTGCATCCTGCTTTTCCTCTAGCCGAGCGCTAACAAGTCCAAGGTACCGATCACCAACAGGCCGATGCTGACGATCGCGTTGATGTTAAAAAACGCGATATTCACCCGGGTCAGGTCGTCGGGCCGCACCAGCCAATGTTCCACGGCCAGCAGCAAGGCAACCGCCCCGACACCGGACCAGTAAATCCACTGAAGCGGATAGACCACCGGCAACAACAACAGCATCACGATCATGCCAAAATGGCAAATCGCGGCCAATCGCAACGCCCCGACAACCCCCAGTCGCACCGGCACGCTCTTGAGTCCGGCTTGACGGTCGTAGTCGACGTCCTGACAAGCGTAGATGATATCGAAACCGGCGACCCAAAGCAGCACCGCTCCGCCCAACACCACCGACGGCAGCAGATCGGCCGGTTCGGCGATCACGAATTGTCCCCGAATCGCGATCCAGGCCGACACCGGTGCCAGCATCAGCGACGCGCCAAGCCAAAAATGGGCCAGCGACGTCCATCGCTTGGTATAGCTATATCCCAGCAGAAACAGCAGCACGGGCACCGACAGATAAAGCGGCAGTCGATTCGGCAGAAATAACAGGGTCGCCGCGACAAACGCCACTGAGCAAATCATCGCAAACAGGCAAACGCTCGATGTGCTCAGCACGCCCGCCGGGATATGTCGCATCTGAGTCCGTGGATTCGTCGCGTCGATCTTTCGATCAGCGATCCGATTCAGCGCCATCGCCGCACTGCGGGCCGCAACCATACAGAGCAAGATGCCAAGCAGTTCCTGCGGTCGCCAATCGACCGGCGGTGTGTTTCGAGCCCCCAGTGTCCAAGCCATGATTGCTGAGAGCAGCGCAAAAGGGAGCGCAAACAGCGTGTGGCTGAAGCGGATCATCTCCAGCAGGTGACGGAGTGTGCTAAAGGGCGACATGCAAATGAGTCAGAAACACAGAAGGAATGGTCAGGCGTTCCGGCGATCAATCTCCCCAGCGACGAATCAGTGAATGTCGGATGTCGAGTTGATCGCAGATCCGGCCGACCACGAAATCGACCAGGTCGCGGATCGTTTTCACCCTGTGATAATAACCCGGACTGGCCGGCAAGATCACCGCACCGGCGGTCGAGGCCCGCAGCATGTTTTCGATATAGACCGTCGAAAGCGGCGTTTCGCGAGTGACCAGAATCAACTTGCGACGTTCCTTGAGATGTACATCGGCTGCCCGATGGATCAGGTTGGTCGACGTGCCGTGAACCATCGCGCTCAAGGTACTGCCAGAACAGGGACACACGACCATGCCGTCGGTCAAGAACGAACCGCTGGCGATCGGCGCCATAAAATCCTGATAGTGGTGATAGTGGACCTCGCCCTTCTCGCCACTGCCAAACGCTAGCACGCTGCTGTCATCGCTGCTGATGCCGGCCATCGTGCTGAGCACATCGAGTTTGCTGTCCGAGGGATTCTCGTTGGGGTCGAGCAACAGGCTGCTGGCATTGAAATCCTTCAGGTCGATCGACACGTCGAGTTCCTGCTTGAGCACCAACTGTGCCGAGGGGCTGATCGTTAGGTGAACGTCGTGCCCGCTGGCAATCAACACCTCGAGCAGGCGCTCGGCATAGATCGCTCCGCTGGCACCGGTGATCGCTAAAACGATGTTTGGTTTCATGAGGTTTTCGTTTCTGGGCCAGTGGCCTCGGGTTTGCTGCCGATGTACAGCGTGGCGACGCCGAATGTGAACGGGTGATATTCAACCGCCGAAAGCCCGGCCGCTTCCATCCGATCGGCCAATTGCTGGCCCTGGGGAAACTGGCCCACACTCTCGGGAAGGTAATTGTACGCATCGTCGCGACTGCGGGCCAAGAGCCGTCCGAGGCGGGGTAGCACATGGCGAAAATACCACAGGTATCCGGCCTTGAGCGGTTGGCGCTGCGGGGTAGAGAATTCGAGCACAGCGACTTTTCCGCCGGGCCGACAGACGCGAACCATTTCTCGCAAGCCCTGATCGGTATCTTCGACATTGCGCAGCCCGAATGCCACACAAACCACGGCAAACCGATCGTCCGGGAACGGTAATTGCTGCGCGTCGGCCTCGACAAACGACAGCCGACCGTTGGCTCCAGCCCGACGGCCCTTGTCGCGGCCGATTTCGAGCATTTCCGTGCAGAAGTCTGAGCCGATGATCTTTACCGAGGCATCGCTCGCCTTGTAATAGGCCAGCGCCAAATCGCCCGTGCCAGTGCAAAGATCTAAGACCGGTCCGTTGCCGGGTGGCACTCGACGGACGGTCTTAGCGCGCCAGCGCTTATCGATCCCCAGCGACAGCAGATGGTTCATGAAGTCATACCGCGGCGCGATCTGACCGAACATCTGCTGAATTCGAGTTGACGATTTATCGACTTCCACCGCGGAGACCTGTGTTAAGATTTCGAACACTGCCCAGAGACCATCATAACCCACCGTCAAACAGTACTTCACCCACCACCGGCCGATGGTCTGACAGTTCGGACACAATCGCGCGGTACTCCAGAAACCGCCATTGGCGTGGAATCACGATCCAGTCGATCACATTTTTCGGTTCGGTGCTCGAATAGGTCAGCCCTTCCTCTGTGGGCGGTGCGGTCGGCCGGGTGTGCCAGAGATCGCCCTCGAGCATCGTCGCTATCGCGTTGTGACCCGCCTCGTCAGTCCTTGATCGCGGAAAGCCGGGCGGGGTCGAGTTCAGATCGCCGGCCACGATCAGTGGCACGTCCGACGCATCGCGAAGTTGGCGAATCAGTTGGATTCCATCGACCCGTAGTGCCTCGCTACGGTGCGACAAATGCACCCCTGCCACGCGGATCCGCCGGCCGCCGGGAATTTCTATCGTACAGAGGGCGCCCCGTTTCTTGCCAGCGGCCACGGTTTCCCAAGTTGCGTAGCCTGGCAGATCAATCACCTCGGCGGCGACGATCGGGTACTTGCTGAGCACCGCATTGCCAAACTGCCAACTACCGTACGGCAGACGAAAATCAAGGTTGCGCTGTTCGACCCGATAGCGAAATCCGGCCTGTTGGGCGATCTCCGCGGCTTGATTCACGTGGTAGCTCCAAGTCGAGTTGAAATCGACTTCGTTGAGCACCAACACGTCGAGTCGCTCGGCCTTGATCAGCTCGGAAATCTCTGCGAGCCGATTAGCACGCTCGTCGGCATCCCCGCCAGCCCAATTGTCTAGGATCGGCCCGCGACCGTGAGCAATGTTGTAGGTGCCGATGCGAAGCGACGCCGGTTGTTCTTGGCTCGGCGGAACCTCCGCCAGCCTCGGGAGGTCGTACGTTTTCACCACCCGCCAACTGCTCAGCACGCGGGAGTAGAGATACGGCCCGAGCAGCAACGTGAGTAGTGCCGCAATGATCCAAAAAATTCGGCGTTTTTTCTGTGATGCTGCCATCGTAGACCAACCGAAAACATTTCGTGAAATTAACTCGGCGAACCAACTGTAGTCAGGGCGGCGATGTCCCGTCATCCAGACCGTATTCCGACCACCGGCGATCAACCAGATCGCGAACCGTCGAATCGATATCGAGTAACTCCGGCCAGTGATGCCGCTGCTCGCCCGGCAGTTTGGCGGTGGCGTCCAGCAATAACTTGCCGCCGCAAAGCGGTTCGACCGCTGCGTGGTCCAGGTAATTTCCCGGCCCCTTGCCGATTGTCACGTCGCGTGATGGATCGACGTTGACTGCCGTTTGCCGCCAAACGGCGGCGTCATCGTGGACGTCTACGGTGGCGTCGACCACGACGATCATCTTCGTTCGAGCCAGCACATCAAGGCCCCACAGAGCTTGGGCAACCTTGCGAGCCTGTTGTGGGTAGGTCTTGCGAATCGCTGCGAACACCACCTGACCGTTTCCCGAGGAGGGCAGCGCGTAGTCAACGATTTCCTCGGCCACCGATTGGACCAGTGGCCAGTAGATCCGCTCGACCGCCACAGTCAACACGCTCTGGTCGCTCGGCGAGGGGCCGATCACTCGGGCCGGCAGGACGTAATTGGTGCGATGTGTCACCGCGCTAACTTGGATTGTTAGGCTTGGTCGTGACGGCATGCAGTAGCCCGACGAGGTGGCCTGAGCCGGCGACGGGCTATTCTCTTCGCTGGGATCGATATGCCCTTCGATCACCAATTCTGCCGTGGCCGGCACCAGCACGTCGTGCGTTCGGCTGGTCACCAGTTCCATCGGTGCCTGTTGCAACGCCCCGGCCAGAGACCAAGGATCGACCTCCCGGGCTGGATGACACGCGCCGACCAAGGCGAGCACCGGCGGTCCGCCAATCGGTACGGCGACCGGCATCTTTTCTCGCGTCTCACGATATTCATCGAGAATCTGCCACAGCGGATCATACGGCGCTATGCAGAAGGAAAGCCGATGGGCGTCGACGACAGACAGGCGGTGTGTTGCTGCGGTGCGTTGGTCAGTCTGGCGAGACTGGGCGACGACCAGACCGGTCACGTTGCGACTAGCTTCCTGCGGCCAGTCCAGCAAGCAAGGTAGTTGCCCCAGATCAACATCGCTGCCCAGATGAACGATCTGTTGGGCGCGGGCCGTTTTGGTCGTCTTGGGATCGTAATTCGCATCGCGTTCTGGCCGCGAAGTAATCCGTTGCAGCCAGTTCCCTTGGCGAGGTGCGGCGCCATTCAACCGCGTCGATAGTTCATCGAGGGAGCCGATTTCTAACGCCAACGCCAGCCGTTCAGGGGTCCCCAGCAGGTTGGTGACCACGGAGGTTTCGTGGCCTCGCACACGTTCAAAACGAATGGCAGTCCCCCCACCACGGCAAACGCGACGGGTGATCTCGGCGATCTCTAGCACCGGATCGACTTCGGCCTCGATGCGCAGCAGATCGCCGACCGATTCGAGTTGCTTCAGAAATTCATCGAGACAGGTCAGGGACATGCCACGATTGTAACGGCCAGCCCAATTGCGCCCTACCTCGACTCGACAAGATCGAGCCTCGACGAAACCTCAGTCGGCTGCTATCGTAGCGATCCCCTACGCTTCTCACAGGAACCCCCGCCATGCTTGCCAAAGAAATCAAGACCGGGACGATCGTCAACTTTGAGGGTGCCCCGTGTCGCATTGAATCGCTGAAAGTCCAGTCCCCCTCGGCTCGCGGCGGCGCGACGCTCTACAAGTTTCGGGCTCGTGATCTGGTGACCAAGCAAAAGGTCGACATCACGCTCAAGGGGACCGAGTCAATGGACGCGGCCGACTTCGAGCGTCGCGACGCGAAACTGATGTACGCTGACGCCGATCAGGTCCATTTTCTCGACCAGACCGATTACAACCAGTACAGCTTGCCGTTGGAAGATGTGTCGGACGAGATGCCCTATTTGACCGAAGATCTCGAAGGCGTGTTGGCGCTGATCTATAATGACGAGTGCATCGGAATTCAGTTGCCGACGGCCGTTGAACTAACCGTGACCGAGTGCGACCCCGGCGTCAAAGGCAATTCGGCCACCTCGCGGTCCAAACCGGCCACGCTCGAGACAGGGCTCATTGTGCAAGTCCCCGAGTATCTTTCGCAAGGCGAACGGATCAAGGTCGACACCCGCACGGGCGATTTTCTGTCGCGAGCCTGATCGAGGGTTATTGATCTTCTGAGGGTGACGTCGTCTGTTTCTTTTGGCGGTGCCAGTTCATCGGCCTTTTTTTTGTCCGCAGTGGCCCGCTTGGATTCGCCGAGCATGGTAAAGACGTGCGACCGCAAGCGATAGGCAAGCGCGTTGTCAGGCTCATGTTTAATCGCCAGAGTGAGCGCGATCACCGCCTGGGTAAAGTTCTCTTTCGCAATATGAATCTTGCCGAGGTAGTAGTGCGAATCGCTTAAGTGACGGTCCGCTGCGATCAACGCGCGAAACTTCTTTTCCGCCTCGTCGTACCGCTCGATCTCGACGAAGTAGACGGCCTGATTGAATGTTTCCGCGAATTCTTGCTCCGGATCGAACTCTGGTTCAGCAGCGAACCTGCGTTCAGGATCGAACTCTTCCAAGTCGTCGATGCTGATCACATGATCCAGATGCTCGCGATTCAACGGACGTTCTCCGTCGGCCGCTTGGCGTTCGTCTGAACGAAACACGCCCCGCATCACCTGCTGAACCACCCCAGTGCGAAACAGCAATAACAGGATGAAGACCGCAACAGCACCAGATATTGCCACTGTCTGTTTTCTGCGTTTTCGATACTGCCGCGTGACCGAATGGGTCGGTACCGTCGCGAAATCGGAATCGAGCGACGGGCCGCCATCGGCGTCCTTTTGTGAGGACTCGCTGCGCGGGGATGGTTTTTGCGGGGCGTTGATGGCGAATCTCCCTGGTAAAGAACCGGGCAGATTCTAACACGATGTGGGGCTTGGTTCATAGCACGCGCCGGAACGGCCCGGAATCGGCATGGTGCATTCACAGGGGTGTAGTGTAAATACCCTATTAGGTTGTAGTGCTGGCTTTCATGCACTATACCTAGAGCCATTGAGCCGATCCGTCTTATCCCTCCGAGATGTTTTGCCGAAGCGGACGCGAGACGCTGACGTGCACGTTTCATCAACAGGTCAATTGCCGAGGACAGATAACCATGCCTATGCGGTCACAAGTAAAACCACCGTCGAGTCCCTGGGATCTCGAAACGTTGATCCAAGATGTAAAGCTCAACGAAACCCAAGCAACCGTCCTCCGGTCATTGCAGATCAACACGCCCGAGGAAGTGATCTCGTTATGCCAAAGTTTTCCCAGTCTGCAAAAGGCCATCGGGATTGATCTTACGAAGCTCGCGAACCGTGCAAGTCGTGCGCTGTCCAAGCCACGTCGCGCATTGTTTGCGGTGCCGGGACGCGCGGGAGCGACCGCGCAGCAACAAACGGTTTATGCCAAGGGCGCTCGGCATCCTCGGGGAGCACCGGGAGCCACGGGGTTTAAGGTACCGGTGGCGTCCGGTCGCGCAGGAGGTTCGGGGGCGAGCGGCTCTAGCCCTGGTGGTTCCGGTTCGGGGTCGGGCTCTGGCGGTTCAAAGTCGAGTGGCTCTGGCAGTTCAAAGTCGGGTGGCTCTGGCAGTTCTGGAGGCAGTGGTTCTGGCTCTGGCGGTTCTGGGTCCGGCAACCCAGGAACATCACTCGATTTTCGACTCAATGGTTGGGCAATTCGCAACCAAGGGGATCGACCTACTTGCGTGGCGTTCGCCTTGGCAGCCTGCAGGGAACACCTCGCGCAAGACGGTCAGCTTGATCTGTCGGAGCAGTTTCTTTACTGGGCTGCCAAGACGCAAACGGCGGAACCAGAACCCGACGCCGACGGTACCTTTATCGAATTCGGTCGAGACGCCTTAGAGACCGAAGGGCTCTGCGAGCGAAAACACTGGCTGTATGATCCGAACGTGATCGCTGGCAATCAGACACACGAGTCCAACGCCACGCCATCGGCGGCGGCGAAAACTGACGCACAAACATGGAGCCATCAGGCCGCCGTTTATGACGCGATGCCGGCGGTGGGAGGATATCAGGCGGTCTTTGATGCGCTACAGAAACACAAACGCCCGGTCGCAATAACGGTTCCCGTGTTTAGTGATCCGGCAGCACCCGGTAGCGACAACTGGAACACCAGGATCAGCGTCCTGACCGGTCGCGTGTTCGAGCCGGTGCCTTCGTCGGTCGCCTCTGGGGGCCATGCCGTTTGCGTGACTGGATTCGTACCCGACGCGAATGAGACAACCGGCGGCTGGTTCGTATTTCGAAACTCTTGGGGGGACAACTGGGCGAGCACCCCGGTCGATCTGGCCCGTACTCCAGAGCGAGGATATGGTCATATCTCTGCGACCTATGTCGATGACTACCTGTGGGAACTTTGCTGTCTATGATGCGACGACACTAGGGTGAACACACTGCAAGTGGCCAAGTGTCAACGTGGTTCTACGGTTTATTTTTCAGCCTGAAAAGTACTCTGGGGGGTTGTTTCCTATGACCGGATTGTGACAATTACGACCGGTGCCAAGCGATTTTTCATCGTCTCGACCACCTGACCAGATTCTTGCCCCACCTCTTGGTGCATGATAAGCTAGGTAAGGAGACGTTGCGGCCCTCGGGGTTACCGATTGGCGAAAAGAATTTGGCAACTCAACGCAGTTTAAATTGTGGGCGTACGAAAGTTCGACTAAAAGAAAGCCTCATTGACCGTTTAGTTTGTCGGCACAACGTCATGCAATTTCATACACTCTCACCGTCTGCCGGTCTTAGCACATCGCACCAAAACTTCGGCGTCGAGGTTTTGGGCGATAAGCTTCTTGCGCCACGATCCGTGATCGCTCTGCTAGAGACCCAGTTGGGCAACGCGACTGCCGAAGCGCTTTTATCGATGGCCGAGTCGTTTCCTACGGCGATCGCGGTGCAAATGGACTGGGACGTCAGCGACGTGGCCATCGCTCGAGACACGCTCGTTGCTTCGCTCGACGGCGTGGTTGACGATGCGTTTCTCCGTCCTCTAGAGATTCCAAAACGCGGGTACGGCGCGCTTGATCCGCGTGGTCGGCGGCCTGCATGACAGGTTATCGAACTCGGTAAGTCTCTCACTTGGCCGTGATTTCCTCCGGGCACCCGTCGCGTGATCACTCTGCTTTTGCTCCCGCATCTGATAGAATGTGCGGCGTAAGGCGATCTTTGCCGCCGTTTCATCACACGGGAGGTCCAGTGCCATGTGGAATCTGATTATCGGTTTGTTGATGATTGCTGCCGGCTTGAGCGGTGAGTTTACGCTCATGTTTTTTGACGGTCCTGCGCCGCTGTATATCCTTGGGGCTGTGATGGCGATTTGGGGCGCGTACCAACTTGTAAGGCAGTATTCCAGCCGATAGGCGGGCAACCGGTGGGAAGTGCCGGCGGCGAAACGATCCGCGTGGCGATCGTCATTCGGTCGAATGAGCAGCCTCGGGCGCGATATCCTCGAACAGTGCTTCGACGAACTGGTCGGGAATGAATGGGGCCAAGTCTTCGGCTTGTTCGCCGACGCCGATGTATTTGACCGGCAGGCCGACATTCTGACGGATCGCCACTACGACGCCGCCCTTGGCAGTGCCGTCGATCTTGGCCAGCACGATGCCGGTGCATTCAACCGCTTCGGTGAAGTGGGTCGCCTGCGAAATGCCGTTCTGACCAGTCGTCGCATCGAGCACCAACAGTACCTCGTGCGGCGCTTCGGGGATCAGCTTGCTCATCACGCGGTGAATCTTCGTCAGTTCCGTCATCAGGTTCTGCTGAGTTTGCAAGCGACCGGCCGTGTCGACGATGCAAACATCAGCCCCGCTCTCGACGGCGACCGCCACGGCACGATGGGCGACGCTGGCCGGATCGCTGCCTTGCTCGCCGGTGACGATTTCCGCTCCCATCCGCTGTGACCAGATCGTGAGTTGTTCGACGGCCGCGGCACGAAAGGTATCCGCGGCACCCAACACGACTTTCTTGCCATCGGCGGTGAATCGATGGGCCAACTTGGCGATCGACGTCGTCTTGCCAGCGCCGTTCACGCCGGCGACCATGATCACGGTCGGGCCTTCGGCCGCGAAATGGATTGGCTCCTCGGGCTGTTCCATCAGCGCTTTGAGTTTCGTCTTGACGGTTGCCAAGACATCTTCCATGTGGACGACGCGGCCACGGAAGTTGGTGCGCACCTCGGAAATGATCTCTTGAGCCGACGCGACGCCCATGTCAGTTTTGATCAGAATCTCGAGCAGTTCGTCAAGAAAGTCGTCGTCAACCAGTCGACCTTCGCTCTTGAACAGATCGCGAATGTCGGTGTTGAGCAGTTGGGTCGTTTTCTTGAGGCCGCGTTTCAGTCGGCCGAACAGCCCGCGCTTGGGCTCTTCAGCAGGCGGATTGTCGGTTGATTTGGATCGTCGGAAGAGTGCCATTATTGATTTATGATTGCTGATTTATGATTGATGAATGGGAATTGTTAGACCGGGTAATTTAGCCGGAGGGCTTATCCGCTGGTTCCGCTTGGTCGCCGATGCCGTGCCCTTCGATGAATCGATCGAGGATACCGTTGACGAACAGGGCCGACTGCTTATTGCCGAACCGTTTGGCCAATTCGACGGCTTCGTTGATCGCGACGGCGTCGGGGGTGTCGGTGTAGAGAATCTCGAAGGCCCCTAACCGCATCACGTTGCGGTCCGTCGCGGCCATTCGCCCGAGACTCCAGTTGTCGGCCGTCTTGTCCAATAACTCGTCCAATTCTCCGCGATTGCGGCGCACGCCCGAAATCAGCGACCGCGCAAAGGCGAGCAACGACTCGTCCGATAGCCGCGCCTTGGCGAACTCTTCGCCCACGGTCGGACTCTGGCCCAGGTTCAGGTCATCCTGATAGAGGACCTGCAGGGCGACCTCTCGTGCTCGACTACGACGTGTCATGGGTGCTTGGGCCGATTTGCTTGCGACCGCCTTCGTGATATTTAATGTGTTGGACAAAATGGACCAGCGAAGATCGTCTCTTCAACGCGACTTTGGAAGCACGCGACGACCTGAGATAATTATAGAGGGCCCTGGGCATTTGTCCGAGCAGCCCTCAGTCGGCGCGAGTCGTCACTCGGGCAGCTCGGGTAGTTTCTGCAACAAATCGACCATTTCCAGCGCGGCCTGGGCGGCTTCGACACCTT
>Ga0114996_10009249_pt1 | contig 10828 bp, 15 predicted proteins | sample ArcticOcean_MG_C_4_FD_87039 | JGI IMG/M metagenome (GOLD analysis project Ga0114996, IMG submission 87039) | Marine microbial communities from western Arctic Ocean - ArcticOcean_MG_CB4_134 | ecosystem: Environmental > Aquatic > Marine > Oceanic | place: Arctic Ocean: Canada Basin | collected... | reverse complement strand
TGGCCAGCACCAATTCCTCCACCTGCCCATCTTTCAGTCGACCCAGCAGTTCACGGATGCGCAGGTCATCAGGCCCCACGTTGTTCATAGGGGAAATGACGCCGTGGAGCACATGAAAGAGCCCCTTGAATACGCCTGTCCGCTCCAACGCTAAGACATCCAGCGGTTCTTGGACAATGCAGATACGAGACTGATCTCGGAGGGGGTCACGACATATGGAACAGGGATCAGTGTCCGTAATGTTCTGGCAAAGGGGACAGAAAATGATGGTCTCTTTGACATCAGTAATAGCCGCCGCCAATGCCAACGCCTCCTCGAATGGCATCCGCACTACGTAATACGTGAGACGCTGTGCAGTCTTGGGGCCAATGCCCGGCAGCTTGTGAAAGTGCTCTATGAGCCGCGCTACTGGACTTGCAAGCCCTGGGGTGTCGCTGGTCATCGTTACATTCCCGGAAGCTTCATGCCGCCCGTGATGGCGCTAATTCGATCGGAAGCTAGGTCTTGGGATTTGGCCAACGCGTCATTCACAGCTGTGAGGACCAAGTCTTGGAGCATTCCAATGTCGTCAGGGTCCACTGCTGCGGGCTCTATGATCACGGAACGGATTACCTGCTTGCCCGTGCATACCACGGTGATTGCGCCGCCACCTGAGGTGGCTTCCACCGTTTCATCCTCCAACTCCTCCTGGACCTTGTTGAGACGAATCTGAAGTTGCTGGGCTTGCTTGAGGAAATTCTTATTCATTAGTACCTGACTCCTGTTGCTCTGCTTCGTCACTCGGAGGTTCAACGACTGCTTCCGGTGAGACGCCAGCTACGGCCTCGTCACTCGAAGGCTCAACGACTGCTTCCGGTGAGACGCCAGCTACGGCCTCGTCACTCGAAGGCTCAACGACTGCTTCCAATGAGACGCCAGCTACGGCCTCGTCACTCGAACGCCCAACGACTACTTCCGGTGAGACGCCAGCTATGACTTCGTCATTTGCAGTCTCAGCGAATGCCTCTGGTGAGCTATCAGCGATTACCTTTCCGCCCATGTTAATGGCGGCTTGGACCAGGTGGCTAGCTGCTGGCGCGCTTGGTCCCCTGAGCCCGCCTTCCGTGGTCTCCACTCGGACGGTGTAAGGCGCGCCCAAGGCCTGTTGCAACGCCTCCTCCAGCGCCTGCCGACCGCGTGGCTCCTCCAACTCATCCTGAAGGCGCTCACTGTTGGACCGATGAGAGAATTGTACAACCAACGTACCGCCGTCCAGGTATCGGGCATTGGAGCTTCGCAACAACGCACCAATGTCGAAGCGCTTGCCCTTGACCTTGGTCATGGATCGCACAATGCCAGGCCAGTGTTCCGCCAGAGCCGGGTCGGTAGTGGGCCGGTGGTCCTGGGTGCGGCCATTGGCAGAATTGGAAGCATTGGCCGTAGCGGGCGTAGGATGCTGTGTTGGCCGGGACTCCCTTGTGGGCTGCTTTGGGGGCACGTATTGAGACGGGGCGCCTGACGGGGCTTGGCGCTGCGGTGGCGCTTCGACTATGCGTGGGGGTTGGGCGAGCGGCGCTGTGGGAACTTCTGGCTCTAAATTCAGCTCCACAGTCGCCAGTTCCAAGGGTAGCGGAGAGGGCTGGTCATACTTCAACGAAACTTGGCCGAAGAGCTTCAGGGCGCGAAGCACCCGTTCCAAGGAGACGCTCTGGGCCATGAAAGAGAGGTCTTGAGAGACCTCCTTCGCAAGGTCCATGGGGTCCTTGACTCCCGTCTTCATTAACAACACCGCACGGAGAAAGTCGACCGTCATGCGGTGGAGTGGCCTTAGATCCAAGCCTTCAGATGCCAATGCGTTAATAAGGGTGAGTGCCTGGGCCGTATTTCCTGATAATAAATGCTTCACCAGCGTCACCGCACGGTCTTCTCCCGCCATGCCCAGAAGTGACCGGACTGCCTCCGGGTCCAATTTATTCCCATAGGACGTTACCAATTGATCCAAAAGATTCGTGGCGTCTCGCAGGCTGCCTCCAGCAGCTCTGGCCACGCTTCGGAGTACCTCTGGAGGCGCCTCCACTCCTTCCACTTCGCAAATATAGGCCAGCCGTCCTACAACGTCAGCAATGGATATGCGTCTGAAGTCGAAGCGTTGGCATCGAGAGATGATAGTAGCGGGCAGGCGATGTGGCTCCGTGGTTGCCAGTATGAAGATGGCGTGGGGCGGTGGTTCCTCAAGTGTCTTTAGAAAGGCGTTGAAGGCCGCGTCCGTTAGCATGTGGGCTTCGTCAATGATGTAGACCTTGTAGACACCTTGCCCCGGGGCAAAGTGGACCTTGTCCCGAAGATCTCTAATCTCATCAATGCCGCGATTGCTTGCAGCATCCACCTCAATCAGGTCAACAAAGCTTGCTTGTTCAATGGCTACACAGATGTTGCAGGTGCCATCAGGGTCGCCGGTTCCCTTGGGTCGGCCAAGACAGTTGACGGCCTTAGCCAGCACTCTGGCGGTGCTCGTCTTACCCGTGCCTCTGGGCCCTGAAAAAAGATAGGCGTGCGCCAACCGGCTATGGGCCACGGCCTGACTGAGTGTCTGCGTGACAGTGTCCTGACCCACCACGTCTGCAAAACGCTGGGGACGCCATTTTCTATAGAGTACTTGGGTGGTCATAGACTTCACCGGGAAGGCCGCTGACGCGGCCAGGAGGTATCTAACGGGGAAAGACCCTTGCCAACGCCCGCTGCTCCATCTCCCGCATCGTCGCCTCCTCTTCCGCTTCTACATGATCGTGGCCAAAAAGGTGCAGTACACCGTGTACCAGAAGGAGCGCTAGCTCCTGTTCCAAGGACTGCTCATGCTCTAGGGCCTGACGGGCCGCCTGTGGGTACGAGATTACCACTTCACCGAGCCCCTCATCTTCCTCTTGTATTGCGGGAAATGCCGGGTCTTCAGCGGAGGGGCGATGTACCTCAGGGGTCGCGTCATCTGCTGAATGCTCGGGAGAGAACGACAATACGTCTGTAACCTCGTGATATCCCCGGTAGGTGAGGTTGAGTTCTTGCAAGGTGAGGTCATCCGCTACCACCACGCTCACACCCCGCGCGCCGGATGGGTCTGCTGTCCGCAGTGCCTGTGTCGCAACCTTGCGGAGCCACTGCCGTGACACCAAAGCACGGAAAGCGGGAAAGACCTGAAGATCAATTGGGCGACTGGCCATTGGTACTCCACCGCCAGACATGATAACAGGCGCTCACTGGCAGGCGATATGCCTACTTGGACCACAGGCTGCTCACTAAAGCGTCTACCACCTCTCCCAGTGGACCACCTCGTCCAACGAGACCCGCTTGTTCCGAGGCTGAAATGGCAGCTCTGGGTCTGGGTAACCGAAAGCGATGGCCAGCACGAGCACATAGCCGTTCGGGATGCCCAGCAGGTCTTTTGCGCACGCAGAATTGTCAATGGATGCGGGCCTGGAGCTGACCACGTCCGCCCATGCCGTAATCATCATATTCTGGGCTACCCTGCCTGCATCAAAGGTTCTGCCGCCCTCTGGAATGATGATGGCCACGGCCATGGGCGCGGCCATCATATGTGGAGAGGTTCGTCCGCAGCTTGCAAGTGCCAGGCGTCGTTCGGCGTCCTCAACAACAATGAACCTGCATGGCTCCAAGCCACGAGCGCTGCCCGCCATACGGCCTGACTGGAGTATGCGGTGCTTCACATTGTCAGGGATTGGTGTACCTAGGTAGTGCTTTTCGTCTCGTTTCGTGCGGACGGCGGTGTAAGCGTCCCTGGTGTCCTCCACGCCGAGGTGTGGTCAAGTGGCCGGTTGGATGCTGGAGCGTTCCCAATGTGACGGCCAACTTTATATGTGCCCGGCCCTATAATAGTGATTGGCGCGACCAAATTGTCGCTACTTAGGCAGATCCACACGAATAAGAATAAAGCTGAATGCAGCTTAGGAGGATTGCTGAGTGCCCATAGCGGTACCGCGGCTTATACAGCCCCAATTTATAATTGGTATCGTGCTGTCAATTGTTGCGTCCATTGTGCTGCTCTATTTCCATGGGGCGGTGGTGCAGGTGGGCAGCTGGGGCTACCTTGGCGTTTTTGTCTTGTTGGCCTTGAGCAGCGCCACTGTCTTTTTGCCGACCGCTGGAACGGCCTATCTCGTCATCTCCGCAACCACGCTGAACCCTCTTCTACTGGGAGTAGTAGCGGGTCTTGGCGCCGGCTTGGGGGAGCTGTCTACCTACTATGTGGGAACCGGAGGAAGGCCGATATTACAAAGCATCCCCAAGAACGAGAATTTCAGCCGGTTCATGCACCGGTGGGGCGGTCTTGGACTATTCCTCTTTGGGGCTACGCCCTTGCCCTTTGACCTTGCGGGGTTATGGGCGGGTACCACTGGCTATCCCCTCAAGTGGTTCCTCCTTTGGGCTACCGCTGGGAAAATGGTGGGGACAACTATATTGGCCTTTAGTGGGTAGTATGGAGCGCCTTGGCTACTGGAGCTGTTCGACAAATTCGGAGGCCCGTAGGCGCGCTTCTAGTACAATGCTCAGGCTCTTCGAAATCGATGAAAAGTAGCAACAACACTTGCTGGCATGCGGCCTCTGGTGACGAAGCTCTAGCCACACTTGAGACCATTCATGACGTACTCGCAAGCCAAGAAACAGAGGCCCGTGTCGATCGCTATGGGCATAACAAATTCAAGCTAGCCTCGTCCGTTTCCTGGACAAAGCCTTTGCTGGATGAATTCCGCAGCCCCTTTGTCCTAATCCTTGTGATGCTGGGCGGCGCGGCATTGGGGGTCATGAATGCCATCATTGTACGCAAGGTGCTGATTCGCCGAATTGGCTCTATCTCAAGCGCCTGTCATCGTATATACCCGTGATATCATGCGCCGTGCTGACAACAAGGGAGGTGATCTGTGAAGTTCCGTGATTTTATTTCTGGCGTGCTGATTGCCAATGAGCGCTTTATTAACGATGCTCTAGAAGGACTGACGCCTGAGGACCTGCTCAAGAGACCGGGCCCTGAGAGCAACCCGATAGGGTGGCTGGTGTGGCACTTTTCTAGGACACAGGACAACCATATCTCCGGTATGACGGGCTGGCCCCACGTCTACATCACTGACAAATGGTACGAAAAGTTCGAGCGTGAAGGGGATGAGGGTGACCGAGGTCGAGGACACACCACGGAGCAGGTGGATGCATTTCGTGCATCTGATGTAGAAACGCTGCTTGCGTATTACGGTGCGGTCAGGGCAAAGACGGATCGCTTCCTTCAAGAGCTCACGCTTGGTGACCTAGAGCGGCAGGTGCCAGAGGTGCGTGGGAACGGCATTGTCCCATTGGCTGCGCGGCTCACCGCAATTTTGGTGGACAACATTCAACACACGGGGCAAGTGGCGTACCTGCGCGGGCTAATCAAGGGCAAGGGTTGGCTGGAAGCGTAGACTACAGAATCATCCACGGAGGTCGTGCATGGAAGGACCGGAAGTAGTGGCAGGCGCCTTTGGGCGGCTGAGCGGTATCTTGGAGCGTTCACTTGAGGGCCTCACTTTGGAGCAGCTCACTATTCAACCTAGCCCCGATAGCAACCCTATTGGCTGGCTTTGTTGGCATCTTGCACGAGTCCAGGATGACCACGTTTCAAACCTAGTTGGTTGTGAACAAGCGTGGGTGGCGGACGGCTGGCACAAGAAATTCAACCTCCCTGCCGACCCTACCAACTTTGGCACAGGAGATTCTGTAGAGCGGGTACGGGCCTTTCGCGCGCCGGACGCCCAGACGTTGCTTGATTATTACAACGCTGTTCACCAGCGTACTCAGGAATACCTCGCGACCCTCACACCGGAAGAGATGGATAAGCCGGTAAATGATGATCGCTGGACCCCTCCGCCTTCGGTCGGAGTTCGGTTGATTAGCATTCTTGGGGACAATACCCAGCATACAGGCCAGGTAGCGTACTTGCGAGGCTACATTAGTGGTATGGGCTGGCGGACCTAACTTCTAAAGGAGACAACGTGGACGTACAAGAATTGTTTCTTGACTCACTGGCCAAGGCAGACGGTGATTTGAGGAGGGCAGTTGATGGCCTCTCTCGTGATGAACTTACGGCCCAGCCGGCAGGGCCAAAGAGCAACCCTATAGGTTGGCTGCTCTGGCACCTCACGCGGGCCCAGGACAACCTTGGTTCCCGCGCCACGGGCAAGGCGACAGTGTGGGCATCTCAGAAATGGTATGAGAGGCTGGGGATGGAGGAGACTCCGGCCAACTTTACGCCGGACACGGTGAACACCTTTGACCCCAAGGGTCTGGACATCATCATGGGCTTTTATGACTCCGTTTATGCCAGCACTCAGGAATGGGCAAAGGCTCTGAAACCGGCTGACTTTGGCAGAGAGACCCAAGCAGCCAACCCCAGTCAGCCTTCACGGACGGTGAGAGAGCTTCTGGCCATCATTGTGAACGACAACGTCCAGCATATAGGGCAGATTGCTTTTCTCCGCGGTATGCTTCGAGAGCAGGGCTGGTACTAACCACATTTCTAAGCCAGCGCGATTGAAGGCAATACTGTCAAGCATCTGTTAGAAGGACTCATTTAAAGAGCCCCTCGCCGGTACGGTACCGGCGAGGGGCTCTTTTTTATACTTGAAAATGACAATCGAGTGATTCAAGAGTAGGAAAGGAAGCCGCACAACCAAATCGCGCGTTGGTTCAGGCTGGGAATTCCAAGTGTGGTGGCAAAAATTAGACCCTGCCAAATAGGTCTCAAGGCCAGCCTTCGCCACAACGTTGGCACCTCTTGGGCGCGCACAGATGATGACATGCGTCCTCTGGAGGCCTGCCTCATCCTTCGATCCCCTTGAACTGTGCGAAATCACTGCCATCGTGCGGATTTAGTTGGTGGAGTAGGTTCCCTCGCGGGCAGCGCTCGTGAGTCGGCAACGCTCGAGAAATGCGGCCTGGGCGACGGACACGTTCTCCGGCTTACCTCCCCAGGCCTTTAGCGGCGCCGCCTGTAGTCCGCGGCCATAGGAGTAGCTGAGTTGCCAGGGCACCTTAGATGTAGCGCCGCGTTCCGCGATCGCTTGGAGGTTCATGACGGCGTCTTCGTCGTTCTGGCCACCGGACAGAAACACGATTCCTGGCATTGATGCCGGTACCGTGTTCTGGAACACGCGCACAGTTCGTTCTGCCACCTCTGTGGCTTTTGCCCGCTCCGACTGATCGTAGCCGGAGACTACCATATTTGGCTTCAGAAGCATGCCTTTAGGGTCGACATTTTGGGCCGCCAACTGCCGGAATACCTCTCTAAGCGTCGCCTCGGTGACGTCTTCTGCGACCTGGATGCTGTGGCCCCCTTCCATCAAGACCTCAGGCTCGACGATGGGCACCAGACCTGCTTCTTGGCAGAGTGAAGCGTAACGGGCCAGGGCGTGGGCGTTCACGTCAATGCACGTGGGAGTTGGCATGTCGGCACCTATGGCGATCACTGCACGCCACTTGGCGAACCGGGCTCCGATCTTGCGGTACTCGGCCAGCCGCTCCCGCAGGCCGTCTAGCCCCTCAGTCACGAGTTCGCCGGTTGCTCCGCCGGCCAGTGGCTTAGCCCCTGCATCCACTTTGATCCCTGGGATCATGCCTTGATCCGTAAGCAGCTTGACCATCGGAGTCTCGTCCGCCGCCGTTTGCCTTAGCGTCTCGTCGAACAAGATCACACCTGACACGTAATTGGCTACGCCTTCGGTGCGGAACAACATTTCGCGGTATGCGCGGCGTGCTGCTTCGGTGTTTTCAACGTTGATTGATTCCAGACGTTTTGCGATCGTCCCTGTGCTTTCGTCCGCCGCAAGGATGCCTTTCGCGGGCGCTACCAGAGCGATTGCCGTCGCTGCAAGTTCAGTTCGATTGTTTGCCATGATTTCCTCCCTCACTCGTGGCGCTAGGTAAGCGCGCCGCCCCGTATCATACTCCACTCTCTGGATAGCGTTCTATGGCATTTCGGGTTTCTCTGTACGCCTGTATAAGATGGGAGCCCGGGGCGGTATAATCTCGGTACAGGTCCTTGGCTCTAGCCCTAGTTCAATCATTTTCTCGTGAGGCTTCCTGAATGGACAACGTAGCTGTTGCCCTGACTGTGTTTATAGTCAGTGGGGTAGTTGTGGTTATGAGCGGCATTCAGCTTGCCCGCAGTGGCGACGCCCTGGCGGAACACACCGGCTGGGGGCATCTGTGGGTGGGTACCATATTCCTGGCTGGAGCAACGTCGCTCCCCGAGTTGTTTACAAATGCCATCGCGGTATCCATTGACGCTCCTGCCATTGCTGTTGGCACGGTCCTTGGTGCCAATATGCTGAATATCTTTAAACTGGGCGTCGTGGGCTTGGTTTTGGGTTTCCTTGGCAAAGGATTCTTTCAACACGTAGCACGAGAAACCCACATGCTGGCGCTGGTGACGATTGGCATAGCCACGCTCGTACTTGTACTTGCCTGGACGGAAATCGATGTGCGCCTATGGATATTCAGCGCTGGTGGGCTGGCTATATTTGTTGCGTATCTATTAGGGATGCGGCTGGTATATAAGGCAGGGCGTAATGGACCAGAGGAGAGTGCATCACGCGATGAGCCCGCGCTATTAAAGCGGGCGTGGAGGGGCTTTTTTATTGCCGCATTGGCCATAGCGGCTGCTGCGCCATTCTTAGCTATCAGCGCTGATGGCCTTGCGGAGACCACTGGTTTCTCAGGCAGTTTTATCGGCGTCCTGTTCGTCTCGCTTGTGACGTCTCTGCCGGAGGCTGCGGCCGCCATAGAAGCCGCGCGGCAGGGGAATTATGCACTGGTTATGGGCAACCTCTATGGGAGCTGCACATTTAACCTTGGTATCCTGGCTGTGATAGACCCGTTGTACCGGGAGGGACCCATTCTTGGAGCTTTTGGTTCCGGGCATTACGCTGCAGCACTTACGGGTCTCAGCGTGATGATATTGGGCTGGGTGGCCATGCAAAAACCGCGACTGATGGGCGCTCCCCGCTGGCTTGGTTTGATTGGAATAGTGGCACTCTATCCTGTGGGCTTGTTCTGGGTCTTTATTCTCGACTAAGAAGCCTGTGTCCGTTTTTGCACTTTGGGCGAAATGCCGACTGTTCCTAGTAGGGCATAATAATTACGAAATAAGACGAATCATGGAACAAAATGCACTTCATGAAGCAAAAGCCTTGCTTCATAAGAGGGATGTCGCTACAATCGCGCAGTCCGGAAGCCGTGGCAAGCTCAGTACCGGCGCCTAGGCGCAACCATTGGGCACTGTGGCTTTAAAAGCCTGGTGGTCTTGCTGCAGACCCAAGCTCCGGGTCGCACATGCGAGTAGAGGGGAATATGGCTGAGAATGGGACCACGCTGTTTGTGGGTAATTTGCCCTTTAGGGCAAGTCCTGAGGAATTGAATGAGCTATTCAGCCAGGCAGGCTCTGTGGTGTCAGTCCACATCCCCACGGACCGTGAGACCGGTCGCTCCCGTGGGTTCGGGTTCGTTGAGATGGACGTGTCTAATGAGATGGAGCAAGCCATCTCTATGTTTAATGGATACTCACTAGATGGCAGGGCGCTCGTGGTAAACCAGGCCCGTGCCCGGGAAGAGCGACGGTAACAGCCTTAGGGCAGAGCCGTTTAATAGCTGCTCGATTGCTTAAGCCTTAAGAGCCAGCAAGTTCACTTTGCTGAGCTGTCGCAAATTCATGCTCCGGCTTCCCAAGGGTTTGGAGGATGATGTTGACAAAATATTCATCCGGGACGCCACCAACAAACTCAGTGGAATCGTTGATAACGGTCTTGGGGACGCCCATCACCTTATAGTGCTGGGCCATATCCATGAATTCTTCCGCTTCCACCACGTCCGCAGTGATATTCGAATTGATCATTGCAAACGCGTGTGCCGCACGGGCAAGGTGAGGGCAGTGCGGTCAGGTAGGTGTAACAAACACTTGCAGGTGGACGGGTTCCTGAATGGCCTCTTCCACTACTTTGGCCACCGCTTCACTGAGCGAAGGTTCTTTGCGAGATAAGGCCTCGATGGCCTCAAGGATTGTTGAGAATTCAAGCCCCGCTGGGATTCCGTAGTACTTCACACGCCCACCGCTCTCACTGTCCAACACCATGGCAGGGACACGCTGGACGCCCAACCTCGCAGCATCTTCAGCGCCATCTCCGCGGATATCTGCTACCTCCAAGTGGAGCAAGGGAGACAGGTCAGTTACCTCCTCCATCAACTCCTTTGTCAGCTTCCCGTATTGGCCACTAGCCTGGCCACTAGGCTGACCGGGAATGGTCAGCAGGCTACGGGCGGCTGATTCAATGAACAGCTTGATTGTAACGGTGCCTGTTAAGCGATCATTGAACCGCTGAACCAGAACTTCCCGGTCGGCGTCACTAATCAAAGGCATGCTTGCTCTCCAGTATGCTCCCGTATTGTCCCTAACATATCACGACTTTCAGGCGAGACGCCCCTGCGCTAGACAGATACGCCGAAAAGGTTACGAGTCGTCTTGAGCGGCATACACGTGCCATATTCGCTGTCCCATGGTGATAGTGGCAAAGGTAAGCAGCACGCCCAGAGCGTAGAGCGGAAAGCCAACTACAAGTCCAAATACTAAGACAACAATTCGCTCAGGCCGCCCCATCAGTCCAACGTCGCCTGGAATGCCAAGCCCTTCCGCCCTTGCCCGTAGGTAGCTGACCATGAGGGATATCACCACGGCCCCAAAAGCCAAGTACGCGCCTAATTCATGATCTTGGCGGACATAGAATACTAAGAGCCCAAAGAGGGCGGCTGCCTCACCTAGCCG
>Ga0114996_10009247_pt1 | contig 10830 bp, 10 predicted proteins | sample ArcticOcean_MG_C_4_FD_87039 | JGI IMG/M metagenome (GOLD analysis project Ga0114996, IMG submission 87039) | Marine microbial communities from western Arctic Ocean - ArcticOcean_MG_CB4_134 | ecosystem: Environmental > Aquatic > Marine > Oceanic | place: Arctic Ocean: Canada Basin | collected... | reverse complement strand
CGTGGACGTCTGGACATAAGGCATCTCTTTCAATTGGTTTAGAGTATGGTAACCAATTATAAACGATATGCCAATTTTTCGTATTTCTAGTGAACCAAGACAAAATTATCTGATGTAATTTTATAGATTCTTAGTAAACAAAAAATGTTGTAAAGCTATCAGATTATTATTTCCAAGATAACTTATTTTGGTTTTATTCAATAAATTAAAAGTCGTTTCTTATAAAATTCAGCTTTATGTTAACCAAATGCTTTTAGAGGGAAATAACAATCTTTTTTATTGAAATAATGATTAACAACCATACAATAAATTTCTATGAAATAATGATATTATCTTATGTTTCTAATCCACATAACCAAGTATTCTTGGAATAAACAATGCTATCTCCGGGATATAGCTAATTATAAGTACTGTAACAACTAAGACAATATAAAAAGGTATAAGTGCTTTTATTACAGTTTCAATTGGTTGTTTACTCAAACCACAAGCTACATATAGACAGACTCCAACAGGGGGTGAAATTAGCGAAACACCTACATTAGCCTGTACCAGAATACCTATGTGTATTGGATTCATTCCTAAACTTACTCCCACAGGGACTAAAATTGGCATGAGTATTATTAAAGCCGGTAAGGCATCCATAATCATACCAAGTAAAAAAAAGACAATGTTTAAAAATAATACGAAAATTATCCAGTTATCAGCATAAATTCTGATTGAATCTGCAATTGCATGCGGGATTCTCTCAAATGTAAGTACGAATGAAAAAACTGAAGCCATACCCAAGACTAAGAATACGATGCCAGTTAGTTCACTTGTCCTCAACAAAACTTTTGGAATGTCTTTTAATTTCAATTCTTTGTAAATAAAGAAAGATACTACAAATCCGTAAACTACAGCTATTGAAGAAGCTTCCGTTGGAGTAAAAACACCACCCAGAATGCCCCCCAAAATTATAATAACCATCAAAATTGCTAAAGAACCACGCCAAACAATTTTAATTTTTTCTAACAAATTTAATTTTGGCTCCAATGGTAAATTCATTCTTCTGGCAAAGAAATAGACTAAAAGCATTAACATAATCCCATTAACTAGCCCGGGTAAAAAACCAGCAGCAAATAAGCCGCCAATAGATATGTTTGCCACAACTCCAATAATAATTAGATCTATTGATGGTGGGACTAGTTGTGATGTTCCACCTGCTGCAGCTATAATCGCGGTTGCAAATGGTGCTGGGTATCTTTTTTTTTTCATTGCTGGGAGAGTAACAGAGCCAATTGCTGCTGTATCGGCACTCGCTGAGCCACAGACTCCTGAAAAAAACATTGTTGAAACGATTGTTACCATTCCAAGTCCTCCACGTAATCTGCCGACAAAAACCATTGCAAGATCAATAATTCTGTGAGCAATTCCACCTTGACCCATAATTGTACCTGCTAAAATAAAAAGAGGGATAGCAAGTAGAGTAAATGAGTCTATTCCGGTTATAAATTTTTGTGGAAGAAAAATTAAAAAATCTGTGGACATCACTAAGATTGCTGCAAATGAAGCCAATCCTAGAGACATTGCTATAGGCACTGAAAGAACTAATAAAACTGCTAAAACAAGTCCTAAAACGATTTCAGGTTCCAAACTTTTATTTCTTAAATTGTTTTATTTTTATTTTTTTCTAAAAAATAATCTTTGTAAAAAGAGAGTAACAAGTAATATAGCATTAGTATACCACCCACAATCGTAGAAGAATAAGGAACAGCATATGATAATTGCGTCCCCGGTCCCAACCTACCTACACCTGTTATTGTTATTTCTATAGCAAAAAAAATAAAAATAACTAAAAATACAGACATTAATCCAGTTGTCACCAACGTAACTAGGCGTTGAAATCTAATTGAAAATTTGTTTTTTATAAAACTTAATGAAAAGTGTGATTTAACTTTGAACCCATATGCTGCGCTTAACATTCCCAACCACATCAACAGGAAACGACATGACTCTTCTGACCATGAAAGCGATACGTGAAGAACATATCTGGAAATTACCTGGGCAAAACTGATTATCACTAATGAAACTAAAATTATACAAAGTAAAAATTCTAGAGGATTCTTAAAAATATATTTTAACAGTTTCATTTTGAATTAATTTTGCTAAGTCACTACATCTATTCTACTTGTCCTGAAATTAGGATGCCTAATTCTAATATTAGGCATCCTAATTTTTATATTATCACTGAGAGCTGACTTGCCTTATTGCAGCCATTCCTCCCACTCTTTTTGCGTTTTTTGTATAAACACTTTTAACAGCATCTTGAAAAGGTTTTTTATCTAATTCATAAAATTTAATCCCTTTTTTCTTTAAAAATTCAAGAGCTTCCAGTGTTTTACCCACAATTACCATGCGTTCATAGTTAGTTGCAGCATGACCGGCTTTAAAAACAACTGTCTGAATGTCTGCAGGCAACTTGTCAAAAACTTTTCTGCTCATTATCAAAGCAGCTGGAAGAAACATATGACCTGTGAGAGAGACGTATTTTGTAACCTCATAAAATTTTTCTACTTGAAGGTCTATATGATCAGTTTCAGCACCATCAATCACACCCTGCTGTATAGAGGTGTAAACCTCACCAAAAGACATTGGAGTTGCTTGAGCACCAAGTGCATTAAAAGTATCAACTAGCACTGCACTACCCATAACTCGAATTTTTAGCCCATTCATGTCAGATGGTTTTTTTATAGGTCTTTTATTGTTCCAGGCATTCCTGTTTCCGGAGTACATCCAGCCAAGGAAAACCACACCAAGTTTGTTTTCAATTGAATTTGCTATACGTTCTCCAATTGGTCCATCTAGTACACGGTACATGTGATCCGAATCCCTAAAAATGAATGGAAGATTAAATAATTCTGCTTCTGGGACCCAATTTGAAAGTGCGGCTGAACCTGTTATGTTTATAGCAGAAGTTCCGGCCTGAAGCATTTCATTTACCTGTTCTTCTGTTCCCAATTGTTCTGCAGGAAAAATCTGAACTTCAACTCTTCCGTTGGTTTCAGCTTCAATTACTTGCTTAAACATTTGATAACCATCATCAAATGGATGACCTGCACTACCGTTATGACCTGCTTTTAAAACAAAATCAGCCCCATAAACTGAGCCTGATAACCACATTAATGAAATAAAAACAACGAATATTCTATTTAGATTAAACATAATAACTCCTTTAAAATTGTTAAATTATTAAATTATTTTAGTTGAAAAAGAAAATATATTTTTTACATTTTTCCTCCTTTCTCTGATAAAAGTTTAAAGTATCTTACTGGGGTTATACAAGAATTACTAATTACCGCCCCAAATATCCCCAATCGTAAATCCCTCTGGGAAAGGATCACTATCATCTACAACGTATTGAGCAAAACCAGTAATCCATGCTCTACCGGTAATTGTAGGTACTACTGCGTCATAACTTCCTACTTTAGTTTTTCTCACAAGTCTGCCTGTAAAAGTAGTACCTAAAATCCCTTCATGAATAAAATCTGTATCTAGGTCTAACATTTTTTTTTCAAATAGTGAAGCCATTTTTGCGCAGGTACCAGTACCACAAGGTGATCTATCTATTACACCTTTCCAAGTTTCTGGTCGATCCCAGTCTAACTTACCTGTGGACACAACAACAGCGTTTTTCAATGTCGCAGCAGGATTTTCTGGCGGGCCGGAAACTACTGCTATTGTTATTCCAGAAATCTCTTTATTTTCAGGGTGAACAACTGGCAATTTTTCTGAAGCTATTGCTTTTACCATTTCAGCAACACGAACAATTTCACCCCCATTTTCTGGACTTAATTTCAACCCTAATTCTTCTGAATCTAAAATAACATAAAACATTCCTCCGTAAGCTACATCAACTTTTACTTCACCTATTTCAGGTACAGAGATTGATTCATTAGTATAAACTGAAAATGCAGGAACATTTTCAAATGTTACATTTGTTGCTTTCCCGTTGCTGACTTCTGCTCTTATTGAGATTAATCCTGCTGGAGTATCCAATTTAAAATCAGTGAATGGTTCATTTACCTCTACCATTCCGGTTTCAATTAGAGTTGTGACAACACAAATAGTATTGGTTCCAGACATGCCTGGATATTCAGTTTGCTCCATGATTACAAAGCCAGCTACAGCTTCAGGATTATTTGATGGTAAAATCAAGTTACAGTTTGCAGCAGGATATCCCCTTGGTTCGCGAAGCATTCTTAAACGTAGTGAATCTGCTTTTTGAGATAAATGTTGCATTTTATCAAACATTGATTCACCTGGAACATCAAGAACGCCGCCAACAATTACTCTTCCCGGTTCTCCGCAGGCGTGAAGATCTACTGCATGTATCATATTTGAGACATTCATTATTTAATCTCCCAATTTATATTTGTTTTCATCCATTCTGCAGTATTATGGAAGTTGGCAATGACACTTCCGGGAGGCACTAAATTGTCACATGCAATACGAATATCATCACTCAATGTCATTTCAGCAACAGGCAAAAGATTTTCTAAGTGAATTAATGTCCTAGGCCCTATAAGTGGAGCAGCAATACCCACTTGATCCTTTACCCACAAAATTGCAAGTTGTGCTGCAGTTAAGCCAATCTGTTCAGCTAATTTCGAAAAAATAATTCCTACTTCAATCCCTTTTTCAGTCACTCGATCAGCATAAAACCCCCCTCTAAGGGAAGCACGAGAATTTTCAGGATATTTATCATATTTTTTATATCGCCCTGCAAGAACTCCCATGGCCATAGGTGCCCAGGTAATCAGTCCTACTCCATGTTTTTGGCACATTGGTATTAATTCATTCTCAATACGTCTATCTAATAAATTATATGGAGGCTGTTCAAATACTACGCGAGAATATCCTTTTAATTCACTACACATAATTGATTCCATAACCATCCAAGAGGGATGAGTTGAGCAACCAATATACCGAACTTTTCCCTGTCTGACTAGATCGGTCATTGCCCCAAGTATTTCATCAAAATGTATTTCTGGAGAAGGACGATGCAATTGATAAATATCTATGTAGTCAGTTTGCAATCGTTTAAGAGATTTTTCGCAAGCTCTAATTATGTTTAATCTACTATGTCCATGGTCATTAGGACCAAAAAGTGTTGGATCGTCTATTGAGTAGCCTGGACGTCTTTTACCGTGATCTACTTTTGTAGCAATTAATACTTGATCTCTTTTCTTAGAAGTTTTTAATGTTTTCCCAATTATTTTTTCCCCTTCTCCATCTGCGTATACATCACCAGTATCAACTAGATTAACACCTGCATCAATTGAAGCCTCAAGAATCATAGATGCTTCTTTTTCAGGTGTCGGGTCAGCAAAATTATCAGTTCCAAGGGCCAAACAAGATACTTTAAGTCCTGTTTTACCAATTAATCTATATTCCATAAAAATTGATTACCATTTTTAAAGGTTCAAAGAAAAAAATATTGAGGCCAATAAGGCAAGTAAATTAAGTTGGCTCAAATTTGGCTTTATTCTTAGTTCGAAATAATTTACCTTATAACTTGCTATCACTAACATATTTTTATTAATAGTAAGTAAAGGATTTAACGCAGTATGGGGGCATGAAAGATGTAAGAAATTTTTTCCCTCTGTTTGCTTCATGTTCATCAAAAAAAGTTCTAAAAGATTTTTATTATAAAAATTTAATTCGTAATTATACTTGACTGATTTATTGAGTAAATTGTGAAATAATTTCGCTAAACTTGTTTTACCAGAACCACTCTCACCTAAGATTGTGATAAAATCATTTTTTGTAATTCTAAATTATATAGAGTCTAATATTTTTATACAATAATGTCCGTGCTTGTAATCTAATGACAGATTGTTTCTTGAAAGTATTTTAGCATTCATCATGAATAAATATACCAATCAGTCCATTAACATTCCACCGTCAACAAAATATTTATGACCCGTAGAAAAAGTTGATTTATTGATAATATAATCTACTAAATTACACACATCATTAGTTCTACCAAGTCTACCCATAGGTATTTTTTGGATTTCTTGAGAAAATGTTTTTTTGTTTGACAATTTGTAGCGAGATATAACCTCTTCAGTTGCTATATGTCCCGGGACAATGCAATTTACTATTATACCGGGCGATAATTCTTGAGCTAAACATTTCGTAAGTGTCAAAACACCGGATTTAGAACTGCAGTAATTAGCTCCGTTTTTCCTCCCTGTAATTCCTGTCGGAGCACTAAAGTTAATTATGTGACCATTTCTTCTTTTACCAAAATGTAATGCAAATTCCTGTGAGCAAATAAAAGTGCCTGTTAAATTAATTTGTAAAACTTTTTGCCAATCATCGTCCGTAAGTTTCAAAAATGGCTTATCAATATTTAACCCTGCATTATTAATAAGGATATCTAATTTCCCAAAGACATTAATTATTTTTTTGAACATCTTCTTTACATCATTACGTTTAGAGACATCTGCTTTACACAAAAGCAAATATTTTTTGTCAATTATTTTTGAAATATTTTTATATAATTTCACGGCTTCATCTTTAGATTTAGAATAATTAATTACTGTATAGTATTTGTTTGTAGCAAAATAATTAGCTAAGCTTGCACCTATTCCTCTTGATGAGCCTGTAATTAGAACAACTTTATTCTTTTTTAAATTAGTATTCATGAAGTAATTTATTGATATTATTTGAATTATATCCTCATTTTCATCCATGGTGCTGTATTGTGGAAATCAGCTACGGCACTGCCCGGAGGTACAATTTGGTCACATAAATCACAAACGGATTCATCAATACTCATATCGATTATTTTAATAAATTCTTTTAACTGTTTAATTGTTCTTGGTCCAATAAGCGGAGCAGTAACTCCTTTTTGTTGTTTAACCCATAACACAGCTAGCTGCGCGGATGTTAATCCTAAATTTATTGCAATTTTGTTAAATTTAAGTCCAGCATCAATTCCTCGTTCATTAACTCTATCAGCATAAAAACCACCACGAAGAATTGCCCTTGAATTATTTGGATTTTGTTCATTCTTTTTGTACCGACCGGCTAAAACTCCCATTGCTAATGGAGCCCAAGTGATTAAACCTAGACCATAGTATTCACACATGGGAATCAGTTCATTTTCTATTCTTCTGTCAAGCAAGTTGTATGGTGACTGTTCAGTTGATATCTTTGAAAAATGATATTTTTCACTGATTCTTATTGATTCAGCAACCTTCCAAGCTGGATGTGTAGAACAACCAATATAACGAATTTTTCCTTGTTTTATTAAGTCAGTCAAGACATCCAGTGTTTCTTCAATGGGGACTATACTAGACGGTCTATGAAGTTGGTAAAGATCTATATAATCTGTTTTTAATCTCTTCAGTGATTTTTCACATGCTTTTATTATTGACAATCTAGTATGTCCATATAAATTTGGAGAAATATAATTTGATTTTTTTGTAAGATGACTTTGAGCAAATCCGTGTGGAAGTCCAGGTTGAGGTTCTCCATGATCCACTTTAGTGGCAATCAAAATATCATGACGTTTTCCATTATTTTTTAAAGCTCGTCCTATAATTCTTTCACCTTCACCATCTGCATACACATCGCCGGTATCGAAAAGATTAATACCAGCATCTATAGCAGCATCCAAAATATTTATAGATTCTTTTTCTGGTGTAGGATCCGCAAAATTGTCCGTACCAAGACAAAATGAAGATATTTTTACTCCTGTACTCCCAAGAATTTTGTATTCCATAAGATAAAATTGTCACTTTTTAGAAAATATATTTTTTAGCTACTAGTATATTTTCTTAATATAATAGGTAGATTATTAGATTTACTGAATTTGAATTTAAAAAAATATTTTAATGTTAAAGGTTCCTAAAAAACTTCTTTAGCTCCTCCAAAATCGATTACATTTTCCCATTTTGCAAGCCAAGCTTCAGATTTAACAAATTCATTATGTGATTTGTTATGAGTATCTTTTTCCCATGCAGACAAAAAGGCAAGTCAAACAATTTAGGCAAATATGTTGACCTTTTTCTTAGCTCAAAAAATATTTACTTCTGTCTTGCTATCATAAAATACTTATTCCTGTAATACATAAACTTTAGTACTTAAATGTTATTGTTACCAGCTTTACGAGGTTTAAAATCTTAGTCATTACTATTGAGCGATTTAGTTAATAAGCAAAGTTGTTCAAACATAAGATTGCAGGCCAGCAATGCCGTGATATTCGAAGAGTCTAAAGGAGGAGAAACTTCGTTAATATCGGCACCGACGAAGTGAATCCCACTTAGCCCTCTAAGTAATACCTGTGCTTCCCGAGAAGTTAATCCTCCTGGCTCTAATCCTCCAGTTGCAGGAGCAAAGGCAGGGTCAACACTATCAATATCAAAGGTAAGATAGGTGGCGCTTTTACCGACTACTTGTCTGATTTTTTCAATGACTCCATTCATCCCCATTTCGTAGAAGTCATCCATATTAATAATATGCACTCCTTGCTGTATAGCCCAGTCAATTTCGTCAGCTTTAAAAAGTGTTCCACGGATACCAACTTGTATCATACGTTTAGGTATTATAAGGCCCTCTTCGATGGCGCGGCGAAACGGGGTGCCATTTGCATATTTTTGCCCCAACATTAAATCCAATGTGTCGGAATGAGCATCGATTTGAATTAATGATAGGGGAGCTTTCTTAGCTACCGCACGTAAAATAGGTAGTGAGATAGTATGATCACCTCCAGCTGCTAAAGGTAAAGCGCCGGCATCGACAATTTGTTGAACAAAATTCTCAATGCGCTCCAAACTTTCAGGAATACTTAAGGAATTAATCGGTGCATCACCAATATCTGCAATACGATAATCCTTAAAGGGGTCTATCATGCTAGGGTAATGAATTTGCCGGATTAGACGTGACATTTCACGCATTTGTGCTGGCCCATGACGTGCACCTGTCCGGTTAGAAGAACCCAAATCAAAGGGGACTCCAAACATGGCAATATCTAACCCATTAGGGCTTTCCTTGTAGCTAGCTCGCATAAACGGGTTTATATTGGCAAACCTAGGGACATCATTAACGTCTTTTTGTTCTAAGCCTGGCTGATTCATGTTTTTACTCCGATGTATCAGTTTCTTTTTGGTTATGAAACCGTATGGTTACATTGATATTCGTTTTATGGCCTTACCACCCCTCATCAATTCTTTTGGGCAGAGCCACAGTCTGTTCAGGCTATAAATGAATGCTATTCTTGCTTTTAGATAGCCATTACAACTTCTTTCAAAAGATGCTTAAAATGCCCTTTAAGGCAATATCCATTTCTTTCCCTTAAATGTTACTCTGAATCAACTGTGACGTTTTGGAGGCACATCTGACTAGCTCCGATATCCCATATTTTAGTTTAAACTTCACAAAATTATCCGTGTTCTATTTCGTCCAGTTGGAGATTACTTTTGAAGTTACCTTGATCGCTCTTACGAAGTCCGGCAAGTCAACCCACTCGTCATGTAATCCATTCTGGGTTAAGTTACCGCAAAGTGGACCATAAGCGATAGAGGGTATCCCGCTGTATAAATATGGGTTGTATATCGAACTTACAGCATGCATGGGATTCGAAACAGGCTTTTCCCCTGTGACAGTCTCAATGGACTCTATGACAGTTTTGCAGATGGGATGATTAATCGATAAATCCATGCCTTCTCCACCAAACAACCAAGAGATCGTGGGAGGATTTTTACTCAACCAGGAATCGGTGCGAGCTGCGATTGTAATGCACTGCTTGATTTCGTTCTTGATGTCTTGCAGTTTTTCAGTTGGAGGAAATGAGATGGAAGCTTCAATGAGGCATTCTGTGGGCACGTCACCAGCACCTTTGAACTTAGTAACAATCAGATTCGTAGACCTTCCGACTTTGTCATTGAACATTTCGAAGCTGACGCGTTCACCTCTTTCTAAGTCCAAAGCTTTTAACGCCTCCACTACTAATATTCCTTTATCTATAGCATTTACGCCGAGATGGGAAAAGGCCGTCTTACCGGGATTTCTTGTATCAGGTTCAATCCCTACAACGGCAACACGGAAATTCAGTATTCCAGGTGTAATATTCTGAAATTCACGCATCCCTACTCCAGTCTCTTCAGGATGAAGATAGATACAGGCGTCTGCCTTGTATCCTTTGTCTAAAAGAGCAATGATCCCCCGCGCATTTTGCTTGGTTGTGGCGCTACCAATATGAACATCGCCACCTGGATTTATACCGGCATTACGCAATGCTGCCAGAGATTCCGTCATGATGGCAATCCCTTCGAGGTCATCCGCGACACCATAGCCGTAAAGCCTGTCACCTTCGATTACTGCGGAGAATGGATTGCGTGTCCAATCCTCTGTGGTAGTGATTGGTTCAGAGTCTGGATGCCCATATATCAGCAGACTCTTCCCATCCCCAGTACCATGATGAGTGCCAACTACTGTTATTCTTTCTATGTCGTTTATCTCATCTTCGGCTGCAAATTCGTGGTCCATTTTGATGCTTGAGGGGCGTGACTTTATGATTTCGGTTTGAAATCCTATTTCCTCAAATCTCTCTGCAATCAGTGATTGAAGGGCTTCTTCACCTTTCGTTTGTTCTTTGATAAGCGCCCTTAGAAAGCCAATATGCTCTTTTTGGTTCCTGTCTATTTCCTCAAACATAGCTTAGTACTCTTATTTGTTGATAATTTTAATCTGTTGGTTGGATTTAGTTATAATATTTGCTTTGTTTTACATATTTTTTACTATAATTTATTAATGACTCAACTCTCAACCCCTCTTAGTTTT
>Ga0114996_10009242_pt1 | contig 10834 bp, 14 predicted proteins | sample ArcticOcean_MG_C_4_FD_87039 | JGI IMG/M metagenome (GOLD analysis project Ga0114996, IMG submission 87039) | Marine microbial communities from western Arctic Ocean - ArcticOcean_MG_CB4_134 | ecosystem: Environmental > Aquatic > Marine > Oceanic | place: Arctic Ocean: Canada Basin | collected... | reverse complement strand
TTGAACACACCGGCAACTCCACCGAATGCATTCGGACCAAGACCCATGCCGGTCATAGGGCCACCAATGGTCGGATTCGACGACGTTACATATGGATATGTGCCGTGGTCGATGTCCAGCAGCTCACCAATTCGGATGCCCGACCGTTCGACCTTGTCCTTGTACGCCGGGCCGATACCTTTGTTAGTTGTACCGATGGCGTTGTCGCCTCGCCGTTCTTCTTCCAGACGATCAAATTCGGCGTGATACGGCATGACCACGTGGGCTCGATCACTGATCACGATGGTAGAAGGATCTATGCCCTTCGACTCGATGTCTCGGATCTCCTCGATCATCCCATCGGGGTCAACGACAACGCCATTGCCGATGATGTTTACTGCCTCCGGCCAGCAAACATCATCGGCACGAGGTGGAACTCAAATTCTCCAAGATCGTTTATGACGGTGTGACCGGCGTTATTGCCGCCGGAGTAACGTGCAACTATCGAGGCGTTGGCGGCAAGAAAATCTATGATCTTTCCCTTGCCTTCGTCGCCCCACTGACCGCCGATTACGGCATATGCAGGCATCTCAACACTTCCTTCTGAAGTTGGTGGCTTGTTTGAAGCCAACTGATCACTAGTTGAATTGGTTGGGTGGGTTAGCCGTTACAGCCCAAGCTGATGGTGCTTTCCCTCTGTCTTGATTGCAGGTGAGATCACGATCTCTGCCTTGTCATGAAACTCACGAATGTTGAACGCACCAACCATCCCCATGCAGACTTCAAGGGCGCCCAGCAGGTTCTGAGTACCGTCGGAAATCGTTGGAGGACCACGCAGGATTTTTTCTAGCGAGCCTTTGACTCCAACGTTGATCTGGGTGCCTCTTGGGAGGGCAGGATGAGGGCTTGCCATGCCCCAGTTGTAGCCCTGACCGGGAGCCTCCTCAGACTGAGCAAGGGGAGTGCCGATCATCACTGCATCGGCCCGGCAGGCCAGCGTCTTGCAGAGATCGCCACCGGTTCTGATTCCACCGTCAGTGATGATTGGGACGTAACAACGGCCGCTGCGATGGAAGTACTCGTCTCGTGCGGCTGCGCAGTCCATCGTTGCGGCCACCTGAGGCACGCCCACTCCGGTGACTTCTCGGGTAGTGCAAGTAGCACCGGGGCCAACGCCAACCAGAACACCGTGAATGCCGGTCTCCATCAGTTCCAGTGCCACGTTGTACGAGACACAGTTGCCCACCAGCACGGGTACGTCGACCATTTCCAGCACTTCCGTCAGCTTCAGGCCGATTGCGCTCTTGGATATGTGCAGGGCAGTAGTCACGGTTGATTGAACCAGTAGAACATCAGCGCCAGCTTCCACCGCGACGGGCGCGAAGCTCTTGGTGAACGCCGGAGTCACTGAGACGGCGCACTTCGCACCCAGTGCCTTGGTCTCCTCAACACGCTTGCCAATCAACTCTTCTTTGATGGGCGCTGAGTATACCTTCTGTAGAAGAGTGGTCATCTCGTCTTCGGGAGCTTCAGCAATTTCGGAGAGTATCGAATCTGGATCGTCGTACTTGGTTTGAATACCTTCCAGGTTCATCACCCCAAGTCCGCCGAGTTCATCGAACTTGGCGGTGAACGCGGGTGAGACGACGGCATCCGTTGCGGCTGCCAGTACGGGTGCCCCCAACGTGAGATCGCCAATCGAAAATTCGATGTTCGTCTGGTCTGGGTTGATCGTTATCTCGCCTGGAATGATCGAGACTTCACCAAAACCGTATGTCCGCCTGAGTTCTGGGATTTGCAGAGCCTGCAATTGAGTCACCATCCTTGCCTGAGTTAGTTCAAAATTACCTGTGCGCTCCGATGAGACGCACGATCGAGCCCGGACAGACTAGGCACAGGCAAGAAATGTGGGAACGCAGTTTTGATGCGAAGAAATCAGGAGGAAGCTTCGCTCATAAATGGAGGTAGGCCGAGATTGACATTCGGTCTATGGACGGGAGCCGGAGTTATCGAAATATCGTGCGCGAAACAGCCCTACAAGTGCTGGAGTGGCGCGTGAACGAAGTCAACATTGAGGCTGCCGCATCGCTGCATGAGCGAGCGTCCACGCCGACGCCGCTATATCTCTGGTCGGGACACTAACTTTGCCCTTATCGTCCCTACATTGGACGGTGATGGAGCCGGGGTCTGAGGTGCTAGAGGCCGTCTACGAACGCTCTGAGTGCAGCGAGGTTGTTCTGGGATGGGCTATCAAGGATTACCCACTTCCAGTTGCTGCTAACGGTTCCCACCCAGGGTGACTTGGCGGTAGGTTGTTGCTGGCTGGCGCTACCGCGTTTCTCTATTACAAATGAACCGTTAGCATCATTCTTTGTACGCAAAGTCAGCATCGCCTGTCGTGCTGTGCCGCCGGTATCTGCAATAGCGGTCCTCGGATCCAGAAATCTACGGAAGTGACCGGTAGTAATCCCATGAGAATAGAGACATATCAGGCTGACAAGACTCAACAGAGTGTCTGAATCATGCCGCCTTCTTGTGGGCACGACTTGGCCACCAATGACTAGCCTCGATGTGTTGAAATCTATGAATATGGTGTCTTCCGACAGGTACTCATCGCTATCAGGTGCCAGCTCTCGGGTTTCTATGTCGCTGGAAGATGATTTGAGTATGGCTACCTCATTCCGATTGACCACGGATTGGCGTTCGAGGAGCTTCCGGTAGTGATCCAAATCTTTCAACGCCCTCAATCAGCGGATTCGCGCTGGATTGCGCTCTTATGGCACCTCGTCTTGCGAGCTGATCCCTCAGCGTCTGCAACCGCCGGATGGTTGTTCGGATTTCACCGGGCGTCCGTTGGTTTACCAGCACGACTGCCATCACAGCTCCGTACTGTTGACTCTCTGAATCAAGCGCGTCAGTTAGGACGTCGAAGAGCCATTTTTCTTTGTCCAGATTTACGTCCCAGAGCGCTTTGAACAGGGCAACCGAAATACGATCAAGAGGCGATTTGCCTTCCGAGACCAGATACCTACGGTACTGTTCGAACAGCTCTGCTAGATCGTTTTGTTGTTGTCTGCAGAGGTCGAGTGGGAGGGCATCAATCAGATCAGACGTAGCAAGAATCATTCGGAGATTGAGTTGTCCGAGAAGAAGTTGGCGCAGCATCTGAATTGCTGCTCGTGGCTGCAGAGATGATCCAAAATCGGTTGCCGCCACGGCAAACTCTGGACCCAACTCCAACGAACCATCTGGCATTTGCCAATCCGTCACCAGTTGGGTCCAATTCGCCAGGTTCTGGTCAGGGAATCGATCCAGAAAGTGGGGATCCCACTCTCGCTGGCGTCGCCGGAACAGTCTGCCAACCAGCAACTCGGCATTTGCGAATGACTTCGGGCTATCGAACGCCTTCCGGAGCGGGTCTATGTTTGATCCATACCAAGCCGCGAACTGGCTGGACCAACCGGAGGTCTCATGCAATTTCTCCAACAGATCGAAATTGGTGTGACTGCGACAGCGATTCCTTTCTGACCGCTGAAGCGCCGCCACATAGGCCGCAGAAAAAGGAATATCCCTCTCTTTAATCGTCCTGATCAATTCGTAGTGGTCATCACCACGATCTCCATACACAGTGGAAACGATTCCAAGCACCTGGCCGCCGCTACGTTCAACGTACGTCAGCATGCCCATGATGGTGTCGGAATTGAAAACCTGATCGTCGATCAGGATGCATTTCTTGCCGGGCGGTAGTGTTACCGCGGAACTACCTCATCGCCGACTGTGAGTGTCTCTGGTCACGATGTGCGGACCCTGCAACTGCTCATACTGCCGGGCGAGCTCACCAGCAAGAATCGTTGAGCCACGACTCGGCGAAGTGACCAGATAGATCGGTTCCGCGTCCGTAGGGGACTTCGCTCTGATCGCGTTTTCTATCTCGTGGCCCGCCCATTGGGTGATGTCATCCCACAGATCGGTGGCATCGCGGAGCCTGGAGACATCCAGCACCTGACCATCGTGACAGTGGTTGTATTCCACCTGATGCTCAACCTGACCGATGTTCCTGGCCTGTAGCGCTCCCAGCCAAAATTCTGACCAGGATAGGTCGCTGCGAAGTATCTGAGTGCCGGGGTCGATCGCCTCCGTGCCCGCAGATACGGACACTCTTCGGGCGTATGAACTCCACAGCAGCGCGTAAGGCTTCCCAGATTTGCATTCCCTGCACTGCGCCGCGTCTGGATATACCGGATCGATAACTTGAGTTAGCCAGTTGGCCCCGGAAAATGCCGGCGGGTGGGGCAGGGCATGCGTCTGTTCTCGTGTCCACTCAACCAGTTGGCGACTATTTCGAAGCTCGATTGAATCAAGAACGCTTTGCAGCTGCGCACTTCGTTCGAAGTTCAGGATTCCCGCTACTGCCCCAACATATACACCAGCTCGATCGACCTCATCTGACAGCTTCCGAATTGTTTCGCCAGCGCAAAGCACATCCGTCAAAAGCAGCACTCGTTTACCATGTATTGCGTCCTCATCCAGGTCTGAAATCTCTGGTTGACCGCCTGAGAGTGAGTCTTTGACCCGAACTACGTAGCCAACTCTTTCTTCTGCCCCCGCGCTAAGGCTTGATGCCAGCCGAATTGCCAGTTGGATCCCCGGCTCGGCCCACGGGATGATTACATCGATTGACTTGCTTCGGAGCTCCTTCGCAAGGTGGAATGCGAGCAGATCAGCAACACCCTCAAGTTCCAGCAACGGTCCAAGCCGGTACCAAATTGGGATATGCGAACCACCCGGCCTAATGAAGTGGTGCTCACCATGACCATTGGAGTGCTCGGCGGAATCCACAAGCGCATCGGAAATAAGCCTTGAAAGGTGATCCGCTATTTGCTCTTGATCATCTGATGCGTCGACGACCTAGCATTTACCTGATGAGATGAACAAGCTGGTTGCGTCCGGCACCAGCTTGTCAGGGCCGGTCTGCAGTCGCATGGGCACGGAACCCTGGACCGACGCAGGGTTGGTCTCCCGATACGATTCCACAAAGTTCATCAGACTGGTGCCGTCGATGTTGACTAGCAGGTGCGAAGCAGCGCTGTTGACGCAATCCTGAACAATCGCATCCAATTCACTGGCCATGTGGCGGGGGGTAGTGCCAGCAAAATCCCATATGGATGGGCCTAACCGTGTGCTCTGTATATCGAACTGACGGCCTGTTACAGCGAGCGGTATGTAGTGATCCCAATTCATGGTTACCCCCCCGGCATCTGAGGTGGAGAATTCTAACCGGACGCGCTCAATCCGATAAGTCCATTGGAACCGAGTTTAGCCACTATCGCAGCGATTAAGATGGAGTTTTGATTCTCAGGCGCAGCACTGAGCCCGGAATGTGGGTTTGGTGCCCCCGACAGGACTCGAACCTGTGACCCACTGCTTAGAAGGCAGTTGCTCTATCCAACTGAGCTACGGGGGCGAGATTGGGCGGCCGCAGGTGCCGCTTCCCTTAAAGGAATGATAAACGTCTGGAGGTGTGTGCGGACAGGTGGTAGCTAGTCAGATCCTGTTGGTTCAGATTGAGCTGACTCTGAACGCAACTCTCTCACCTGATGCCACACGAACCAGGCGATTGCCAGCAAGACTATTCCTATGATCGGCAGCTCGTATGGGGCAAGGTTCTCCGCCACGTCTTCCCATCGCTCACCAAGCTTGTACCCAGCCCACGCAAGTCCAATTGACCATGGCAGCGCTCCTATGAACGAGTAGATAGAGAATTTCCAAAGATTCATCCCCGCGACACCGGCAGGAAAGCTGATAACACCTCTAATTAACGGGATAAGTCTGGCAACAAACACAGTGAGATCGCCGTGTTTTTCAAAAAACTTATCTCCGCGGTCGAGATCACTCTTTGAGATGAGAACGTACTTTCCGTAACGGTTCAGGAACGGGCGTCCGCCTTTCATTCCCACCCAGTAGGCGATCAGCGACCCCACAAGGTTGCCAAATGCTCCCACGAACCCGGCCAGGATCACGAACCAGACGCTGAGACCCTCTTCCAGGATCAGTTTCCACCCGGCCATTGGCATGACAACTTCACTGGGCAGGGGAGCGACGGCGTTTTCAAGCGCCATCAAGATGATGATGCCAAACCAGCCGGTCTTGTCGTAGAACCATCCGGCGCTGTCCAGGAATGGTCCATCGATGAAATCGAATATGCCGAGGGCTGCAATTATCTGGAACGACTCAAGTTGTAATGGCAAGTTCACACCGGTGAATACTCCCTGCACAGGCCTTGGAGTTAGGAGGGCAGGGGAGAGGCTGGTAAACGCTATAAACGCCTCGATGACATTAAGCGGTTCATGAATGCGCAGTTTACCAAAGCAATCTCAGCATCAAGCCACGAGGATTGATCTCCTGATCGTGAAATCGACGGAGAGGGCGGGATGTCTGAAATTCGGGGTTGGGGGTTACTTGTGCAATTAGTAGAGGGTCTTCGATGTATGGGTTGCGTCACAACGAACCGGGACATTGCACAGCAGTGAAGCGCCGAGTCTGTATCTGGGGTTGTCCCGGACATCTTTAGCAGCAGCAACGACCTATATATCCGTATCCGTGTAGCTGCCGGGATGGAAAACAGCACCCCGCAGACCGATTTATGGCCCATTTGAGTGCGATTCGATTACTGATGAGAGCCAATCCACTAGGTATTCTGGCGTAGGGAATACATGGAATTCCTACTCATAATATCTTTAGTTTCATATTAGTACAAAGAAAATATTGTAAAAGAATACTGATAGGCACAGACAATCATTGAAAACTCATTGACTTTCGCGCGAGTGATTCAATAACGTTATTGGTGTCGGTAGGCGGGGCCACGTGCTCCTGAATTTCCCGGTTGTGATTGAGCGGACACTCGATCGCAGCACAGGTACTTAGAGAGGTAACTGAGAAACCAGATGGCCCCCATCAGGAAAACGGCAAAGATGCGTGCGATTGAGCGCAAGCATCGTCGTGAGCTTGAGGAACTGCTGCCAGAGATGGTGAACGAGTTCGGACTGTCGGAGACGGCGGACCGGCTGGGTATCAGCAAATCTAATCTCGGTTACTGGCTACTTAAGTTCCAGATACGAGTGGAACGAGTAGCTCTCAAGCCCGGGGAAGAGATAGAGATCAGACGAGTTCGCAGCTAACACCCGTCAAAACAAGCTGCCTCACATATCGCCGCCGGTTGGCAATCCCCCTCGCCCCGGCGGCGATTCGCGTTAAGAAATGTCTTCAGTATTCAGTACTCATCCCAGCAAGGGCCTTCTAAGGTTCTCGAGGGGTGTCATTCTTCTATAGAAGGTTGAATTCCTAATTGACCCTCCAACGAGCGCGCTGGTAGATTGGGTTACGTACAGAATTCATCGTGTTTCTTACCGTCATAAGACCAAATAATCACAAGTGAGGTAGTGGAGTGCGCTCAGAGCGTCTCTCAATCATTGTTGGCGTCGTCGGGCTTATCGCCTTGATCGGTATCGCCTGTACGTCTGACGTATCCGAGGCAACGCGGGTTCCAACGCCTGAATTTGACCCTACCCCGGCCGGTGAAGTCGCCCCAGTTGCAACTCAACCAGCCGCCGCAGGTGCGACAGAGGTGCCCGCGGCCGGCGCTCCAGCGGGAGATGCGGGCAACGGAGAAGCGGTATTCCAGAGCAACGGATGCTCAGGCTGCCACTCAACAGGCGACAACACAATCGTCGGGCCTGGTCTCAAAGGTGTGGGCGCCAGAGCAGGCGACAGAGTCGCAGGACTTACCGCTGACGAGTACATCACGGCATCGATCAAGGATCCTGGAGCCTTCGTGGTCGATGGTTTCACGAACGCAATGCCGAACATTTTCGGCTCCATGGATGATGGCGACCTTCAAGATCTTGTTGCGTACTTGAAGTCGCTCAACTAATCCAGATCAGCATGATTCAAACGGCCACCGTAACCCGGTGGCCGTTTTGGTTTGGGAAAGTTGCCAACACTAACCGCTAGATATTCCGAATTGCGGACCGCAAACTACAAGGCCTCGCGTACGGTCGGACGCACGCATCGCGCACGCGGGCATTTGACGTAGATAGCGCATCCAATATGATCAAGATCCAAAACAACTGCTAGAGGCAAGCCGTACATGTGGATTACCTGTCTTCAAGATAACCTTTCCAGAGCGCTAACCGTGGTTGGCAGGGCAGTTCCTGCCCGTGCCACGCTGCCGGTCACCCAGAACGTTCTGCTTGAGACGGATCAGTCCCGGTTGAAGCTAACTGCCACCAACCTGGAAATTGCCATCAGCACCTGGATTGGCGCTCAAGTGGAAACGGAAGGCGCCATCACCGTACCGGCCAGGCTGCTCTCAGAGTTCGTTGGCTCTCTACCCAACGAGAAGATTGAGATTGACATTGTCGACGCGCCAAAGGGCATCAAACTCATCTGTGGCGACTCCTTCAAATCTAACTTCAACGGCACCGACGCCGAAGAGTTCCCACCGATTCCGACAGTCGACTCCGGAGCGACTGCGAAGATATCGGCCGCAAAGCTGCGTGGCGCTATCGAGCGAGTAGCACTCGCCGCCGCCAAAGATGACTCTCGACCGGTCCTCACAGGAATCAAGGTTGAGATCAGCGGAGAAAATCTCACACTTGCGGCCGCTGACGGATTCCGGCTTGGCGTAGATACCGCCCCGCTATCGGATCCAGTGGACGGCGAACTGGGGTTTATTGTCCCCGCTAAGACGATGCAGGAAATACAGCGTCTTCTGGGTGATCAAGATGAAGACGTGGAGATCACCGTGGCCGAATCAGGCACACAGGTACTCTTCCGGTTGGCGAACATTGAGATTGTCTCCCAACTGGTGCAAGGATCATTCCCAGACTACGAAAAGCTCATTCCGGCAACATCTGGCACCGTAGCAACGGTTGATCGGAAGGCTTTCATGCAGGCAACCCGTGCAGCATCAATTTTCGCTCGAGACGGCAGTGGCATAATCAAGCTGTTCATAGAACCCGGCGAAGAAGAAGGGAAAGGCAAGATCAAGATTGAGTCGCGGGCAGAAGAGGTTGGGGGCAACGACAGCTCGCTTGATGCAGACATAGAAGGCGATGAAGGTAGAGTAGCCTTCGACTCCCGCTTCCTGCTGGACGTACTTGGCGTGATGCCAGATGGGAAAATCACGCTCAGCACCTCAACCCCCTCCAGCCCCGGCGTAATTCGGTCCGAGAAGATCGAGAACTACACTCACGTAGTCATGCCAATGTTCGTGCAGTGGTGATCTGAGGCGATAGTCGCCGAGATAGAGCAGGGAACACCCCGGTATGAATCTACACTCACGTAGGCAAAGATCGGGATGAGTTCGCCGAGCCGCCACCTGATTCATCGTCTGCCTCACACCTAGACGGGCGTAAACGCTGAGCGGCACCTGTTGGCCCGGACGCAATCTGTAGCCTTGTGCGATGTATTTAGCCTCTGCCCAAACGAATCCTGGTTTCATGATGCCCGGACCTTGGACACGAGTTCGCGTATGATGCACGCACAATGGATTCTCGGCGCGTTATGTGGAAACTCGATCGGTTGTCCCTGACCGATACGAACGTAGCGCCACAACCTGGGGGCGGAACATGGAACTAACGCCAGGAACCCCCAAAGAAGCTGGCATGTCGGCCCAGAAGATTCAGCGAGTCAGAGAACTGACCGCAGGTTGGGTCGATGAGGGCATTACCACCGCAACTGCTGCCGTCGTTGCCCGCAGAGGCGTGATCGTCATTGAGGAGGCGTTTGGCGATCTCACACCTAATGCCAACTTCTCACCCCTGCAAAAAGACAGCACGTTTCCGCTTGCATCCATCACGAAGCCGGTCACGGCGACTTGCGTCATGGTCCTCGTCTAAGATGGCCAACTGGGCCTAAATCGACCGGTCAGGGACTACATTCCAGAATTCAAGGGTGATGGAAAAGATGCGGTTCTTGTGCACCACCTGTTGACGCACACATCTGGTGTTGATGACGAATCTCTCACTGATCCGTTTGAGACACATGCGAACGACGATGATCTCCCACCGCGAGACGACAATCAGCATCCCCGCATTCACGAATATCTGATCGCAAATTATGAAGTGCTGCTATCCAAGCCTCCAGGTGAGGAGATGGCATATTGCAGCTACGGTTACACGCTACTTGGAGAGATAATCCGGCGGATAAGCGGGAGGATCAATTACTGAGTTTGCCAATGAGCGGATATTCAAGCCCCTCGGCATGCAAAACACATACTTCATTGTTCCTAACGAGGTAACACCGCAGCTCGTCCGGCGTCCCGCGGATGCGACCTCCGCGGTTTGGAATCAGGAGTGGATGTGGGGTTGGCCCTCAGCCGCGGCAGGCCTTATGTCCTCCGCGTACGACATGGCGATCTTCTGCCAGATGTTTCTGAACGGGGGCGTATACGGTGACGAAAGAATACTTAGTCGCGCAACTGTCGCAGCAATGACTCGCAATCAGATTCCAGGGACCGGTACAAACTTCTTTGGGGACGTACACCCCGAAGCTAATTGGGGATACGGCTGGAACATATACGGCGGCGACAACTGGAAATACTTTCCCGGCACATTGATGTCACCGGAGGCGTTCAACCATCCCGGCGCAGGTGGTGTTTTCATGTGGGAGGACCCCACCTATGAGATTGTTGGTGTTTATTTCGCGCTAACACTGAAAGCGTATTGACCTGCCCCCTCAAACGAGTCCAGTTGAAAGTTGGAAACTGGGCTCTCATGAAGGGAGGCAGAAATGCCAAGAAAAGGTCACAGTCCTGAGAAGATCCTGAACAAGCTTCGACAGGTTGAAGTTGCCG
>Ga0114996_10009241_pt1 | contig 10835 bp, 4 predicted proteins | sample ArcticOcean_MG_C_4_FD_87039 | JGI IMG/M metagenome (GOLD analysis project Ga0114996, IMG submission 87039) | Marine microbial communities from western Arctic Ocean - ArcticOcean_MG_CB4_134 | ecosystem: Environmental > Aquatic > Marine > Oceanic | place: Arctic Ocean: Canada Basin | collected... | reverse complement strand
GGTCGTCTCGGCGCCAGCGAGCGCCATGGCGCCGATGCAGTTCGTGGCTCCCTACTCGGGCGTCGCGATGGGCGAGTACTTCCGGGACAACGGGATGCACGCGCTCATCGTCTTCGATGATCTCTCCAAGCAGGCAGTCGCCTACCGGCAGATGTCCCTGCTGCTCCGCCGTCCCCCGGGTCGCGAGGCATACCCCGGAGATGTGTTCTACGTTCACTCCCGGCTCCTGGAGCGCGCCGCCAAGTTGCGAGATGAGGACGGCGGCGGATCGCTGACGGCGCTGCCGATCATCGAGACACAAGCGGGCGACGTCTCGGCGTACATCCCGACCAACGTGATCTCCATCACGGACGGTCAGATCTACCTCGAAGCGGACCTCTTCTACCGCGGGATTCGCCCGGCCATCAACGTCGGACTCTCCGTGAGCCGCGTCGGAGGCGCCGCGCAGGTCAAGGCGATGAAGAAGGTCGCCGGTACCATGCGACTCGATCTCGCGCAGTACCGGGAGAAGGAGGCCTTCGCGCAGTTCGGCTCGGACCTCGACGCAGCGACCCAGAAGCAGCTGGCGACGGGTGTTCGAATGACCGAGATGCTCAAGCAGCCTCAGTACCAGCCCATCCCGGTGGAGCGACAGGTCGCGCTGATCTTCGCTGGAACGCAGGGTCACGTGGACGCCCTTCCGGTAGAGTCGCTCGGAGACTATGAGCTGGAGCTCTACGCGTTCCTCGAGTCCCGCCATTCGGGCACCATGCAGGCGCTCAGGGATGAAGGGAAGCTGTCAGACGCGATCCGGGATCAACTCGACAAGGCGATCCAGGAGTTCACGATGAACTTCGCGGCAGCACTCGACAAGGCAACAGTCTGAGATAGAACGCGGGAACCGGCCCTTGGCCGGAGGAGACGGCGATGCCGAGCCTCAAGGACATTCGTACCCGGATCAAGAGCGTCACCAGCACGCAGAAGATCACGCGTGCAATGAAAATGGTGGCCGCCGCCCGTCTGCGCCGAGCGCAGGAGAGCGTCGAGTCGCTGCGTCCGTACGCCTACCGCCTGCGAGAGACCCTTTGGGAGATCAGCAACGAAGGCGGTGAGAGCGAAAACCCTCTTTTGGTCCCCCGCGAAGAGAAGCGCACTCGGCTCCTCCTGATGACCTCCGATCGCGGCCTCTGCGGCGGCTTCAACACCAACGTGAACCGCGCCACGGAGAACTTTCTCAAGGTGCATGGGGAGACCCATGAGCGCCTCGAACTCGCCATCGTGGGTCGCAAGGGCCAGGACTACTTCAAGCGTCGCGATGTCGCCATCGCTGCGACGTACAGCGACGTGCTCGCGAAGCCCTCCATGGAGAAGTCCCGCAGCATCGCGGAAGACACCATCCGGGCCTACCTCGCGGAAGAAATCGACGCCGTCTACATCGTCTACAACGAGTTCAAGAACGCCGTGGCCCAGGAGATCCGCGTGGAGCGCCTCCTCCCCGTGATCGCAGAGGAAGTCGCTGACACGAGCGAACCCGGGATCGAGTTCGTCTACGAGCCCGGCAAGAAGGAACTCCAGGACACCATCGCCCCCCTGCACGTCGCCGTGCAGATTCACCGCACGATCCTGGAGAGCATCGCGAGTGAGATGGGCGCACGAATGACCGCCATGGATGGCGCGACGAAGAACGCGGGAGAGCTCAACGACCGATTGAAGCTCCTGTACAACCGCGCACGTCAGGCCTCCATCACCAAGGAACTGATGGAGATTGTCAGCGGTTCAGAGGCCCTCAAGGGCTAGCGACGTCGAAACGGACAGCCGTCCCACCGCAGCGTTGGGACATGGAGAAGTGCTATGAGCGAGAATCAAGGAACGATCACCCAGGTCATCGGCCCCGTCGTCGATGTCCAGTTCCCTGCCGGAGAGATCCCCGAGATCTACACGGCCCTGAAGGTGACCAATCCCTCCATCAACGACCTGGAATGGAACCTCGTGCTCGAGATCGCGCAACACACGGGCGAAGGCACCGTGCGAACCATCGCGATGGACTCGACGGACGGACTCGTGCGCGGCATGCCCGTGCTCGATACGGGCGCCCCCATCAAGATCCCCGTCGGCAATGGTACGCTCGGCCGCATCTTGAACGTCGTCGGCGAGCCGGTGGACGAAATGGGTCCGATCGAGACCGAGCACAAATGGGCGATTCACCGGGCACCCCCGGAGTTCGTCGACCAGGACGTGAGCGTTCAGGCCTTCGAGACCGGAATCAAGGTCGTCGACCTCCTCGCCCCCTACAGCCGCGGCGGAAAGATCGGCCTGTTCGGCGGCGCGGGCGTCGGGAAGACCGTGCTGATCATGGAGCTCATCCATAACATCGCCAAGCAGCACGGCGGTGTGTCGGTGTTCGGCGGCGTCGGCGAGCGTACCCGTGAAGGGAACGACCTCTGGCACGAGATGAAGGACTCCGGCGTGCTCGACAAGACCTGCCTGGTCTACGGACAGATGAACGAGCCTCCGGGAGCTCGCGCCCGCGTCGCGCTCTCCGCATTGACGGCCGCCGAGTTTTTCCGGGATGAGCAGGGTCAGGACGTGCTCCTGTTCATCGACAACATCTTCCGCTTCACGCAAGCGGGTTCCGAGGTGTCCGCGCTCCTCGGTCGGATCCCCTCCGCGGTGGGCTACCAGCCGACGCTGGCGACCGAGATGGGCGAGATGCAGGAGCGCATCACCACCACCAACAAGGGGTCCATCACCTCGGTGCAGGCCATCTACGTGCCTGCAGACGACCTGACGGACCCGGCCCCGGCGACCACGTTCAGCCACCTCGATGCGACCACGGTGCTCTCGCGCCAGATCGCCGAGCTCGGCATCTACCCCGCGGTGGATCCCCTCGACTCGAGCAGCCGAATTCTGGATCCGGGGGTCGTCGGAGAGGAGCATTACGACATCGCACGTCGCACCCAGCAGATCCTTCAGGAGTATCGCGAGCTGCAGGACATCATCGCGATTCTCGGAATGGACGAGCTCAGCGAAGAGCAGAAAGCCGTCGTGAACCGCGCTCGCAAGATTCAGCGTTTCCTGAGCCAGCCCTTCCACGTCGCAGAGGTCTTCACCGGCACCCCGGGAACCTACGTGAAGCTGGAAGAGACGGTTCGCGGCTTCCAGGAGATCCTCGAAGGCACGCACGATGACCTCCCCGAGCAGGCCTTCTACATGGTCGGCACGATCGACGAGGCCATCGAGAAGGGCCGAAGCCTGAACGAATAGGACTGGGAGACAAGCGCGTGCGTATCGACATCGTGACACCCAAGGGCAGCATCCTCGACACCTCGGCCACCGTGGTGACGGTTCCCTCCGTGCTCGGAGAGATGGGCCTCATGCCCGGCCATCTCCCCATCATCGCCGCGCTTCAGCCGGGACGGCTGACAGTGGAGAGCGCTGAGGGAGATCACGTCTTCGCCGTGGACCGGGGATTTGTCGAGATGGCGCGCGATCACATCAACGTGATCACAGAGGCCGCGCTCAAACCCGACGAGATCGATATCGCGCAGGTGAAAGCGGACCGAGACGCCGCGATCGCCGCCGCCAAATCTGAAGAGGGCAACGCCACAGCGCAGGAGAGCCGCCTGCTCGCCGAACGACGTGCGGAGGCTCTCCTCGCCGTCGCCGAAAGCGCGCAATCCTGACCCCCCTCCAGACCCTCTGCACACCCCCCCGGATCGAGAGCAGCCATGACGCCCCCGAGCGTTCTCTGGAAATGCACGGCTCGAGCTTCTATCGTGTCCTCTCCACCTTCGGAGAACACTCCGACGCACGAGGGCCCTCTTGAGACTCCATTTCTCCCACAACCTCCTCCTCCTCGCGCTCCTCGGAGCCACGACGATTGGATGCACCTTTCTTGTCGATGCCTCCGACTACATCGCGCAATGCGAGCCGGGGATGATCCGTTGCGACGACACCGCAGTGATGCAGTGTGCGGATAATGGCAAGGTGTTCGAAGTCCTCGAGCAATGCGGCGAAGAATCCACATGCCTCGATGGCGCCTGTACCTCCGTCCCGGAAGAGGACGGCGAGGAGACCCAGGGAGAGAGCACGGGAGATCCAGTCGTGAGTCCTCCGACCCATTGGAATCCGCCCGTCGGAGATCCCAAGCTCGGACAGATCTTCGGAATCGTCGCCCATCTCAGCATTCAAACTGCGTTCCCCGGCGCCTTTGTGGACGTGGGGATCTGTGAGGGGAGCAACGTCGTCACCATCCCCGAGCATCCCGACGCCTGCGCCCACTCCCTCTTCGTGCGCATCACGCGGACCTCTTATGGACTCGAAGGGATGTTCTGGCATCACGGACCGGAGGATGAGGCTCCCGTAGCGCTGGAGACAGAGCCCATCCCGATGGATCCGGACGATGTGTTCGTCCTCGGATTGACGGACTACACGACGGAGGGAGTCCCGGAAGGCGCCGTGCGCATCTCCATGTCCCTCAAGAGCCTGTCGGGGGCCAACACCACGGCGTTTGCGACCGCGGAGCTCCCCCTCACCCATGTACAAACGTTCGGAGCGTGGAACTGGGAGACCCATGGAGACGAGGACGCTGTCCTCTCGGGGACCCTCTCCGCGCTTGAAGTCGAGATCACGGATGCGCCCGCCCTGAGCATCGAGGACCTCCTCAACGCCGGGATCCAGACGGGAGATTTCGTGACCAGCAGCCCGACGGAGCCCTATGCCGCCTTCTTCAGTTCACAAACCGAAGCCGGCGCGATTCAGCTCCCGATCCAAGAGGCTCTGATGGCCGATCTCGACGATCTCCCATGAAGTTTTTCAAACAATGGCCGATGGATCAGATGAGGGATGAGACCTGCCCCCAATGCCCATCGCCTCAAACAAGAGTTGAACACTGGCAACGGTCGCCCGCCTTTTGCTACACTTCGTCCGATCAATTGGACACTCAACGGCAACCAAGCGATTAAGCGTATCCGACGTGTCCCGAATCATCTCGGCGACAGAACTGGACAAGGAGCCGCGGCTCCGGGAAACACAAGCATGAGCAACCTACCTTTGATGCATCTGAACCCACGCACTTTCACCCGCATGATCCCCATCGCGCTCATGACTCTGGTCATGGCCGTCACCGGAGGGTGTGATGGATGTGATAGCGGGACTCCTTCAAGCGACGCCGAGACCGGCGAAGACGTCGTGGTGGAAGCGTCCGTGGACTTCTGGGCAGTCAACGGCGAGGGCACGGCCATCGGACAATACGAGGAGAGCATCCTCCTCACGGCCAGCGACGAAGCCGAGGATCATCTCGAGCAGCCAGGCTTCCAAATCGACTTTGTCGTCCAGGGCCTGAACGTCGAGGACGAGACCGCCGTTTCCCTGAGCATCGATGGCAACTCCGTCGCGGACGGACTGCTCTCGGTCACCTGCATTGACCTTCCCTGCGATCTGGGGATCGGCCTCGTCCTCCTGAAGGGCGTGACGATCTCGCAAGGAACGCACCAGGTGGCGATCGCCATCGCCGACGGACCGGCCGTGGAAAAGTCGGTGATCGTCGAACTCGGGACCTGCTCTGTCGAGTTGACGCCGACCAATGAGAACTGCCTGACGGAAGATGCCGACCCCGACAGCGACGGATTCCAAGTCTCATTCACCGTGACCAATCCAGAGAACGACTGCACCGACGCCTATCTCCAGATCGACAGCGAAGGGGGAAGCGATACCACCGCGCCCGTCGCATTGAATGCCGACGGAATCGCGGAGATCGTCGTCACCTTCGACGGCACGGGCGCGGACGTCGACGGCGCCCATGCCATCACCGCCCACGTCGTGGACTCGACCTCCCCCGAGCGCCTTGGGCTCACGGGACCCGTGGAGTTCACGGTCGACAACACACCTCCCGCAGTGCAGCTCACCCAGCCCACGACGGCCCTGCTCTCCGGGTCCGATGAGGATGAGGAGCTGCCGGGAATCCAGGTGACGATCACAGGAAACGCCTCGGGCGTCTCCGTGGAAAACACAGAGGCCATCTCCCTCTACATCGACAGCACATTGCATGGTCAGAGCGGAATCGATGAGGCAGGAGAGTTTGCCTTCCCCGGAGTCACCTTCGATCAGAACAAGGTCTACGTCGTCGAGGCCCGCGCTGCAGATGCCTGTGGGCAGGAAGCGGCGGACATCCGAGACATCCCAGTCGCCACCGGGAACGCGCAATTGACCCTCCTGAACCCCGCTTCCAGCGGCGCGGCCTTTCTCGCGAAGGACGATGCGGACCCGGAGACGAGCTTCATCCATGAGACCGAGTTCACCGCGTTCGTCGATCCTGCCACGGCGGGATCCGTCCTCGAAGTGAGTTGCCGCGCCGCGAGCAGCAACTCCGTGCACTTGACCGTGGGGAGCCTGACGCTCACGGAGGGGACGATCACCTCCGATGGCATCTACCAGATCCCCGTCACTGTCGACACGGTCGCGCTGGAAGGCGGGGACGCCCTGTGCCGCGCTTCCTACGTCGGCCTCTTCAGCGCGCTGACTCCCGAGTCGCCTGCCACGTTTGGAATCCCGAGTCCCTCCCTCGGCATCATCGTGCCCAGTACCGGCGGTCTCATCAACGAGCCCAACACTCAAGCGCTGGTACTCCAAGGCGATCGCCTGGAAGGGGTCACGCCATCCGTGGTGCTGGTCGCAGGGATCAACCCTCCGGATCTGCCCACGGCCACCTTGACCGTGCCAGCGTTTTCGCTCGGGGCCTCGAGCACGAACCTCGGGGAAGCGCTCGCAGACGGTGCCTCGCTCTTCGACGGCACCTATACACTCCACGCGACAGCTTCGGACTCCGCAGGCAACGCCGCAGAAGAGGATCCAAACAGCAGCCCCGTCGCATCCTTCACCCTGGATCGCACCGGACCCAGCGTGCAGGTCCTCTCGAGCGTGGAGGGACTGAGCGGAAACGATGACGCAAACGACACGCTCCCAGGAATGCAGATCAAGCTCGAAGTGAGCGTCTTCGATAGCGCGGACGGCGAGATCTGCGCCTGGCACGGCGACAACCCCGGAGTGAATCTCTGCAAGCCCTTCGAGGCGGACGGGGACACGATCACCTTCAATGACTTCACAGTGCAGCCAGCGGTGGCCGACGTGCACGTCCGCGCAATCGATGCGGCGGGCAACGAAGGGACCGCCATCATCTCCGGATCCTACAACACAGCCTCCGGGCGAACGGTCCAGATCCTCTCTCCCGCTGCCCCGGCGTGGAGCAACGGAGTCTCGACACTCAGCAACACCGTCGATATCACGGTCGAAGTGCTGATTGGCATCAGCCCATCCAGCGGGGATGATCTCTCCATTCAAGTGAACGGCACGGACTCAGGAGCCGCCGCGCTGGAGACCACACCGGGAACGTACCTCTTCTCCGACGTGCCCCTCTCCCCGGGAACCAACCAGGTCCAAGCCCTCATCGGGAGCGGCGGAGCGGACGAAGGCGCCAGCTGGCCTCTGGTCGTCAACTACAAGATGGCAGGCCCCTCCATCGCGCTGACCTCTCCAGCAGACGGGTCGACCCTCAACCTCGACTCCACGGCATGTGCGCCCGCTGCGGCGAACTGCCACTCGACGATCATCGCGACCACTTCCAACGTCGACGAGGGCGCGAACGCGGAGCTCACCGTGAATTGCGGAGGGGAGGCGACCCTGTACACCGCCCCTGTCGAAGGAGATCAGGCCGCGTTCGATTTGACGGCCGAGCCCCTCCTCCACGGGTCGACCTGTTCGCTCACGCTCTCCGTGGACGATGGCTCCGGGCAGACAGCCGACGCGTCCGCTTCGGTCACCATCGATCGCGTCCGTCCCGTCATCCACGGATTTCCGACGCCCTCAGACGCGATCCTCATCGAATCGTCCGACGAGAACGCGACCAAGCCGGGCATGCAAAAGAGCGTCAGCCTGGAGATCGCGGGCGTCGAAGCCGGACAGACCGTCACCCTGATCGCCACAGACGAGGCCGGAGGACCGCTCCTCTCGCAGAATGTGGTGATCTCCGAGACGATCCCGGAAGACACGCCTTCGACGATCTCCATCGGACAGCTGGACCTCCCCGAGGGCATCGTCATCCTCCGTGCGACCGTCGAAGACGTGGCCGGCAACGCCGCCGATCCCCGGGGTCGGACCTATCTCGTGATCACCGAGGCTCCTGAAGTGGCGATCCTCACCCCCACGAACGTGGCCGCCACCACCTGCATCTCATCGCAAGAATGCAGCGCGGGAGCCATTTGCCTCAACGGCGCCTGCGCTGTCGGATGGGGGAGCGGCTCCAATCGCTCGTTCCTCATCCAAGCGACGAGCGTCGAGCCTGGACTGGCCAACGTCCGAGTCTGCACGAACATGGCCGGCAGCCCAGGAGCCGCATGCGCAACCAGCGGCTACACCCAGGTGACGACTGGCGACCTCGTGAGCGGAACCACTCTGACCATCGCAGTGCCTGAAGCCGCCGACGGCATCCACGACTTCATCGTGGAGGCGGAAGCGTTCTCTGGATCCGGAGACTGGGTCTCCTCCCTGGACAACAACTACCCGCAATACCGCTCCCGATCGATCTTGATCGACACCGTGGCTCCCACAGCACAGCAAATCACGATCCCCTCGGACGTCCTGGAGCCCGCTGGCATCCTCAATGCAGCGGAGCAGATCGGAGAAAAGACCTTCCTCGTCGGCGTCACCGCCAGCGAGAACGGATCCGCCACGCTCTATGTGGACGGACAGCCGCGTCCCCCCTTCGCCGTGAACGAGAGCGAAGACAGCTACTACGGGGAGAGCGCCGTGACCTTCGGAGTCGACGGCGAGGCGACCCTTCAGGTCATCGTCGAGGACGAAGTCGGAAACACCACGGACCTCGGGTCCAGTCCCGAGACTTTCGTGACGATCTGGACGACTGCCCCGCTCCTGCAGTTCATCTCCCCGGCCAAGTCGCCCCTGGTCGCCGGAGACCCCCTGGACGCGGTGCTCTCCGCCTCTCCAGGCGCCACGGTTCAGCTCTTCGACAACGGGTTGGCATCTGGAGATCCCACGAACGCCGATGAAAACGGAAGCGTGGTCTTCGCTGGAGCCATCGGGCAGGGAACCCATGCTCTGACCGCGACGGCCACGGATTTCGCGAACAACACCACGAGCGCCACCACATCCCCGACCAGCATCTTCGTCGACACGATCGCCCCCAGCCTCTCCCTGATGGCGCCGTTGTCGGGAGTCTACGTCGATGAAGATGACGCGAACGCGCTTCAGGGCGGCTACCAGATGGACGTCCAGTTTGCCCACGTGGGAGCCACCACGTGGGGGATCGGAGTGACCGGGAACTGCGCGTCCGACTTCACGGGGTGCAGCGATGTCGCAGAGCTCCTCTCGGGGAACATCTCGGGCAACAACCAGGTCCCCGTTCAGACCATCACGATCCCGGGTGGAACCACCGATTACTCCCAGATCGTCGTGACCGCTGTGGACGATGCCGGAAACGTAGCGACCGAGGTCGCCAATCTCACGATCCAGTTGAGCAATTGCGCTCTGGCGTTCTCCAACGTGCCCTTCGACGGAATCTACAACGCCGGGGACTGCTCCAGCCCGGGGTGCTCCTCCCTCGAGACCACGGCCAACGTGATCCTCACGGGCGCATGTGCGGGACAGGTCGCTGAGGTCCAGTTCCTCAAGGACGGCGTCCCCGACGCCCAGCTCATCGTGCCCGGATCCCTCGAGGTCAGCTTCCCGCTGACCCTCAACGATGGCGACCAATTCGCCATGGAAGCGATCGCCGTGGGCGGCGGAGTTCCCCCTTCCACTGGTCAGATCAACGTCCTGGCCGACTTCACGGCGCCGACCGTCAACTTCGTCGCCGCCAACGTCGACGGATTCGACTCGCCGGGGACCGGAGCGTCGGAGACATGGGGCCTGAATGCAGACCAGGACGGCGCGACCCCTGGCTGCCAATGGCATGCCCGCATCGGGATCTCAGACGCTGGACCGGCAGGCGGCAACATCACCGGAATCACCGCCACGGCGACCAGCGGAAACGAGCTCCCGATCGGCTCCTTTCCCGTTACGATTTCGGAGTTCCCGTTCACGTACGACGCGAAGTTCCTGACGGTCGGAGACCAGACGAGCTGGACGATCACCGTCGTCGCCGAGGACGCCGCTGGAAACGCCGGATCGGCGAGCTTTGAGGCCGAGACCGATCTCCTCGCGCCCAGCGCAGCGGCGCTCCTCGCGATCGACGACGGGGACGTCAACGCACGCCTCCCTGCGTTCCCGCTGACCTGGAGCGCCCCGGCCGACAACGCCGATGGATCGGGGGGACCCGTCTCCTCCTACGAGGTCCGCTACTCCCCCCTCCCGATCGACAACGAGGATGACTTCAACGCTGCTTGTTCCACCGATTCCCTCCTCGGCATGGGTGCCCCGCCCACTCCGGCCGCGCCAGGGTCGGAGGAGACCCTCGTGATCGCCGGACCGGACCCGCGGGCGGCGAACACCTTGGAGAACGGGACGCTCTGCAAATTCTCCACGCACACGGACGGGTCGCCCTGGCACTTCGCCGTCCGGGCGTTCGACGACGCCGGAAATGGCTCGCCGATCTCGGCGGCAACCACCACCTCATCGACCGCTGCGCAGTTGAATTTCACGCGCATCATGGTGGCGGAGTCCCTCGCTGCGGACACAAGCCCCTTCGCCCAGTACGTATTCGCCGCGGGCGACATCAACGCGGATGGGCGCGGTGACCTGGTCGTAGGCGGACGCAAGGCGCATGGCTTCTGTGTCGTTTACGGCCACCCGAACAATCCCACCGGAACGATCGACGAAATCGTGATCGCGAGCGATTCCGGTCC
>Ga0114996_10009237_pt1 | contig 10842 bp, 6 predicted proteins | sample ArcticOcean_MG_C_4_FD_87039 | JGI IMG/M metagenome (GOLD analysis project Ga0114996, IMG submission 87039) | Marine microbial communities from western Arctic Ocean - ArcticOcean_MG_CB4_134 | ecosystem: Environmental > Aquatic > Marine > Oceanic | place: Arctic Ocean: Canada Basin | collected... | reverse complement strand
CTCGCTCAGTGGTGCGCCATCAGGAAATTCTTGACAAGGCCGAGAAATTGCGTGAGGAGCAAGTAGTGCGTAAACAAAAGCTTCGCCGGAGGCTTCGCGCCCTTTATATGGGTGGGAGCGCTGGGAGCGTCCGCCTGATCGTGATGTCGCGTTCAGTTTGGGATCTGGTCGATCGGTGGTCTTTCGTGAGCCGCCTGACCCGCCATGATCAGCGCCTCCTTCTGCACTACCGGGAGGCGAAGGTGCGCCTGAGCGAGGCGCGGGCCAAGGCGGAAGCGGAGGTTGAGCGGCAATCGGCGTTAAAAAAAAAGCAGGCCCGGGTGAAGGCCCGTCTGGCGCGTTACTATTCCCGCCGGAGTCGGCGGCTGTCCTTGCTCGAGAAAAATAAGACGCGCCGACGGCAGGTGGTGAAGGCGCTGGAGGGCTCCCGCGACGCCATGCGCGATGCCATCACCTCGTTGATGAAATCCAGGGATTCGCGAGTAGACCGGGACGCCGTTTTGTTTGATGAAATGGAAGGGCGGCTGCCCTGGCCCGTATCAGGAAAGATCATTCGGGAGGGCAATGGGAAGGCCAGCCGGGGAATTCGAATCTGGGCCCCCCAAGGCGCCTCCGTTAGCTCCGTGGCAGCTGGGGAGGTCGTTTACTCGGACTGGGTCCGGGGGTATGGTCGCTTACTGATCCTGCGCCATGGCGCGGGGATTTACACGGTCTACGGCGGGGCTGGTGAGGTGCTCGTCGATCGGGGTGAGAAGGTGGGCGCCGGTCGCGTTATCGCGCGGGTGGGGACGACAGGCGTCCTCAGAGAGCCCTCTCTTTATTTTGAGATTCGGAGAGGTTCGATACCCTTGAAGGCGATTAAATGGCTCACGCCTCAAGGATGAACGTGCTTTGGTTATCTTCTGGCCGAAAATTTAGGAGTATTAAATATGTCAATAAATCGTAAGTTCGGCGGCGGGCTCCTCTGGTTGGCCGCAGCGGGAGGATTGGCCGTCGGGATTGCCGTAGGCCCTCTCGGGGTTACTTCGGCACGCGAAAAATCAACTTATCCCGAACTTCGAACGTTCACCGAAGTTCTCTCCCTCGTGGAGTCGAACTATGTCAACGAGATAGAAGGCCAGAAGCTCATCCGGGGAGCGATCCGGGGGATGCTGAATACGTTGGACCCCCACACAAGCTACATGTCCCCCGAATTCTACAAAGAGATGCAGGTCGAGACATCGGGACGTTTTGGTGGCCTTGGTATCGAGATAACGACCCGTGGCGGCATCCTGACCGTCGTCACCCCCATCGAGGACACCCCGGCCTACCGAGAGGGTGTCAAGGCGGGTGATCAAATCATTGAGATCGAAGGGAAAAGCACCAAAAAATTGAATTTGCAGAACGCTGTTCGTAATCTTCGTGGACGGCCTGGAACCAAGGTGACGATAACGGTTTTCAGGAAAGGCGAGGAGCAGCCGCTCAAATTCACGATTACCCGCGAGGTAATCCGGATTAAGAGCGTACGGTCGAAAAAACTGCGGAACGGCATCGGCTATGTCAGGATTCGAAGTTTTCGATCCACCACGGGCCGTGAGGTGAGCACGGCCGTCAAGAAGTTCGAAGATGAAAAACTCAAGGGCCTAGTCCTTGACCTGCGAAACAACCCTGGAGGGCTGCTCTCCCAGGCGGTATCCGTTTCCAATCTCTTCCTCAGGTCGGGCCAGCTCATCGTTTACACCAAGGGGCGAATAGAAAATCAGCAAAACCGCTATACCTCCTCGGAGGACGGATTTAAATCCAAGATGCCGGTGGTCGTTCTTGTGAATCCCGGAAGCGCGAGTGCCTCGGAAATCGTCGCAGGTGCGATCCAGGACCTTAAGCGGGCGACGATCATGGGCGAGAAGACTTTCGGCAAGGGGTCCGTGCAAACCATCGTTCCCCTGAAGGACGGCTCGGGTCTGCGCCTGACCACAGCACTTTACTACACGCCAAAAGGCCGCCTGATCCAGGGCAAGGGAATTGAGCCCGATATCATCGTCTTGCAGCCCGCGCGCTCGTCCCGGCGGCGCATAATTCGGGAGCGGGATCTACCCGGACATCTCCTGAGTGAGGATGAGAAAAAGGGCATCAAGCCGGCCAAACCTTCGGATTCAGTGCCAGGCACCACTGTTGTTGAGGGTCCGGATCCCGGGAAACTCAAGGATGTTCAATTGGAGCGGGCAATCGACTATCTGCTCGTAAATATAGAGGCTGGTACCAAGAACAAAGCCGGTTTTTGAGCATCAGTTCGCGCCACTACCATGCTCGGCAGGTGGATTAGTTGAGTGCTCCTTTTTTTGATGTGCTTGACCATCCAATATTAAAATTCAAAGTCGCCCGGGGAGGGTTTTCGCCTCCTGTGGGTTCCTGTTCGTGAAACAAACTCATATTGAGAGTTGTTTTCGAATTTGGTGGGGCGGTGAGCGGGAGAGGTGATTTTGTACGTTCTGGGAGTTGAGTCGAGTTGTGATGAGACGGCGGCGGCCGTCCTCTTTTTTGAGGAAGGGAGTGACGCCCCCTGCGTTCTTTCCAACATCGTGGCGTCTCAGGATGATGTGCACAGCCGTTTCGGCGGAGTTGTTCCTGAACTGGCTTCGAGGCGGCATCTCGAATCGATAGAACCGGTGATTCTCGCCGCGCTCGAAGGAGCCGCATTGGGCCTGGACGATATTGGCGGCGTGGCGGTTACGCGCGGTCCTGGGCTGATTGTCGCCCTGCTAGTCGGGCTCTCGGCGGCGAAGGCTTTGTCCTGGAGCAAAGGGCTCCCCATGGTTGGGGTCAACCACCTGGACGGCCACATCCACTCCCTTTATCTTGATAACCCCGTGCCGGGAGAGGCGGGTGAGCCTGCCCCGGGAGCAATGGGGGGACCCCCTCCGTATCCGCATCTTGCATTTGTCGCCTCGGGAGGCCATACGGATTTCTACCGTGTCGAGGAGCGAGACCGGGTACGTCATCTGGGCGGCACACTCGATGATGCCGTCGGGGAGGCGTATGACAAGGTGGCGGCCACGATGGGACTAGGATATCCGGGGGGTGCAATAGTCGATCACCTCCACAGAGAATTTTGGAAAGAGGAAAAAAAAGGAGCAAAACCATTGGAATTGCCGAGGCCATTTCTTAAAGACCGGCCTTATGATTTTAGCTTCAGTGGTTTGAAGACGGCTGTGTTAAATTATCTAAAGAAGAACGATTTCTACCGGAGCGATCCATCGCTTGCCCCATGGGAGCGCCCCCAGGAAATTCCGCTCGATGAGGTGAGGCGGGTGGCGGCCGGGTTCCAGGAGGCGGCGGTTGAGGTGATGGTGGAGAAAGTCGATGGCGTCGTGAAGGCTGAAGGGCTCCGAGCGGTTTCCCTGAGTGGCGGGGTGGCAGCGAACAGCCTGTTAAGAGAACGGCTGTCAGAGCGAGCGGCAGAGTCGGGCTGGACATTGCACCTGCCGGCCAGACGTTATTGTAGCGACAATGCGGCGATGATCGCTTGCGCGGGCGGATTTTCGCTCCTTCGTGAAGGGCCCGGCGCTTATTACGATTTTCTGGACATGGACGCCGACCCGGCCTGGGAGCTTTAATCCGGCATGGGCGCGATAATTCGTATGGTTGAGCTAGAGGGATTTTTCGATGAGACCTGAAGAAGCCGGCCCGCCTGAGGCGGAACAAAACATCGATGAGCTGCCGCCCCCGCCTCAAGGCTACGATACCCCCCTTGAGATCGGGGGGGTACGCCTGCGCGGTCGCCTCGTCATGGCGCCGATGGCTGGATACACGAATCTGCCGTTCCGCCGCCTGGTGTCCCGGCAGGGAGCAGGAATGGTCTGCACCGAAATGGTGAGCAGCCAGGCCCTCATCAGAAAACACGAAAAAACCTACAACATCATGAAAAACGAGGCCGCCGAAAAGCCCGTGTCCATCCAACTCTTCGGCGCCGACCCGGTGCAGATGGGCGAGGCGGCCGCGCTGGTCGAGGAGGCGGGCGCCGACTTCATCGATCTGAACTGCGGATGCCCCGTTAAAAAGATTACGAAGAACAAGGCAGGCTCTGCCTTGCTCTGCGACCCTGACCGGGCGGGCGAGGTTGTTAGTGCGATGGTCCGCTCGGTACGAAAACCGGTGACTGTGAAGATGCGAACCGGATGGGACACCATCGGCAAGGGTGGGGCCGAGCGCTTCGCACGTACGGTTGTGGATGCCGGTGCCGCCGCCATCACTGTGCACGGCCGCACGCGGAATGATTTTTTCTCGGGCGGTGTTGACTTTGAAACCATTGAGCTAGTGAAGCGAGCGGTATCCGTACCGGTTATGGGAAACGGGAGCATCCTCACGCCCTCCGATGCCATCGAAATGATCGAGGCGACGGGAGTTGATGGGCTGATGATCGGGCGGGGCGCCATTGGCAATCCATGGATTTTTTCTCGGATGAACCATTGGCTTAAAACAGGTCAACTGCCGCCGCCACCGAGCATCGCAGAGAAAAAAGAAATGGTTTTGGTGCATTTGCGAGATCTGACGGAAACGCTGGGGGAGCAGCAGGCCGTTTTCCATAGCCGAAAACATCTGGCCGCCTATACGAAAGGATTTCCTGCCAGCGCCGCGTTTCGGGAGATGGTCAACCGGATTGAATCGATCACTTCGGTGATGGAGGCGGCAGCGGAGTTTTTCGAGCTGGCGAACCCGGGCGTGGTTCTAGATGCCCAGGGAAGTCTTTATGCGGCTTAAGGGCAGGCGGGCAGTCATCACTGGCGGCGGACGCGGTATTGGACGCGCCATCGCGCTCGAATTCGCGAAAGAGGGCGCCGGTGTTGCGGTCCTCGCGAGAACGGCAACCGAGATTGAATCCGTCGCTGCCGAGGTCGAGGCCTTAGGAGCTAGGGGATTCGCAGTCAAGTGTGATGCGGGAAACTCCGGGGACGTGGAAAAGGCGATGCGGGTGGCCGGTGAGCGTCTGGGTGGTGTCGACATTCTTGTCGCAAACGCGGGGATGATGAAACACGCGAGCGTCGGCGAAACTTCTGATGAAATTTGGGATGAAACGATGCGTGTAAACCTGAACAGCGTTTTCTGGTCAACGCGCGCCGTGATTGGGGCAATGGCCGAAAGCGGATGGGGGCGCGTTATCGTTATGAGTTCGGTGTCCGGCAAGGTTGGTGGCGCCAACCGTAGTGCCTATCACGCGGCGAAGCATGGCGTAATCGGATTTGCCCGGTCACTCGCCCTCGAGGTGGCGGGAGACGGTGTTACCGTGAATTCGATTTGTCCCGGATTCGTTGACACGAAAATGGTTGCCGATGCCGAAGGCGATTTTGTCCGTTATGCGGGTAATGGCCGGAACGCCGAAGAAACGCTGGAAATGTTCCGGCAGAGCATTCCAATGGGACGCTTTCTCGACCCCTCGGAAATTGCCGCCATGGCACTCTATCTGGCGAGCGATGACGCGAGGGGCGTTACGGGGCAGGCATTTACGATATCTTGTGGCTCAGTGCAGGCCTGATGACGCAGATGATGTTGTTCCGCCTGATATGCTCATGCAGGGAGCGGGAACACGATGGTGCTACGACCTCGTAATAAGGCGCAAGAAAAAGAAGCTCCCACTAGCCGAAATATCCCTAGGGAAGGCGCTGGCGATTCCACGGCCCCGGCGCGTGCACTCTCTCCTCGCAAGCCCCCCCCGGTTCGAAGCCAGAGACGGGTGCTCCTTACGCTCAGAGCGCGGAGGATCTTTAAGGGAATTCGTCAGTTCGTTCGCTTCTCTCTTGCTTTTGGCTTAATCGTTACGATGCTCTTCGGGGTTGCAGCCACTGGGGTCGGTCTTTATTACTACCAAAAAGTTGCCGTCGAGCTGCCGAACGTTAATATTCTCCGAAAAAACAAACCGAGTCTTGTGACTCGCGTGTTCGATCAAAGCGGAAGTCTTCTGCGGGAGTTTTATGTCGAGCGCCGATTTCTCGTCACGCTCGATCAAATTCCCGACGTAGTGATACGGGCTATTCTTGCGACAGAGGACGTGCGTTTTGAGGAACATTCAGGGGTTGATCTGATTGCTATCATACGTGCGGCGGCGAGAAACATTCTCGACTGGGGGGTGGTGCAGGGCGGCAGCACTATTACGCAGCAGCTCGCTAAATCGCTTTTTTTGAACCCCGAGCGAACAATTGATCGTAAAATTCGAGAGGCGATCCTGGCCGTTCGAATCGAGCGGACGTTCAGTAAGCGAAAAATTTTGAATCTCTATTTGAATCAGATCTATTTTGGCGATGGCGCCTACGGCATTGAGGCTGCCGCCCGTGTTTATTTCGGCAAGAACGCGGAGGCCCTCACGCTGCCCGAGGCGGCTCTTCTGGCCGGGCTCCCGAAGGCGCCCTCTGCCTATAATCCCTTTAAATTCTACCGGCGTGCGCTTCGACGTCGAGCGCATGTGCTACGCCGGATGATCGAGGAGAATTTCATCACGCCGGAAGAGTGGGCGAGGGCTGAAGTCACACCGATTCGCTTGGCGAACAAATTGCCGGCCCGGGGAAAAAGCGATTATGCTGTCGAGTTCGTCCGCAAAAGGGTTGAACGCAAGTTTGGCGCAGCCAAGCTGTATCGGGGAGGACTGAAGGTCTATACCACTATTCGTCGCGGTGTTCAGCGCGATACAGTGGCTGCTATCCGGCGAGGAATTGTTGAGGTGGATCGCCGCCGCGGATACAGGGGCCCCGTCGGATTGGTAGATTTGAGGTGGTCTCCTGAGCGAATCTGGCGTGCGGTCGAACAACTCATGGGCGAGCGTGGCAACATGCGGGAGTTTCGAGAGGGCCGCTGGATGCCAGCGCTTGTCTATGAGTTGAAATCCGATGTTGCCCGGCTTCACCTGAAACGAGGCGAGGCGATTCTTCACATCGAGAACGCTGAATGGGCGCGCCCGTTCGACCCCAGGCAAAACGGAAAGGGATTGGTTCTGGACAAGTTCCAAGACATTCTCCGTCGCGGAGATATCATCTTGGTCGAGCGTCTTGAGCGCGAGAAAGCGGGCGATTCTCCTGGGAACGAGCCTGTGGCAGTTGCGCTGGTGCAAGAGCCCGACGTTCAAGCGGCGGCTGTCGTGACGGAGCCAGCGACCGGCGCCATCCGGGCGATTACGGGCGGCTACGACTTCGAACGAAGCCAGTTCAATCGTGCCTTCCAAGCCGTGCGACCGCCTGGCTCGGCATTTAAGCCTGTGGTCTATTCAGCCGCGATCAGCGAGGGTTGGACGCCTTCGGATATCATCATGGATACGCCTATTATTTTTCCGCGCAATGGCCAGCAGGATTTTTGGGTGCCGACCAATTTCGAAAATAAATTTTATGGGCCCACCACCCTGAGAGAGGGTCTCGCTCGCTCGCGAAACGTCATCACTGTGAAATTGGCCAATTCGGTTGGTGTCAGCAAGATTATAAAGCGCGCTCAGGAACTCGGAATTCGCTCGCCGCTCAAAAGGAACCTTTCCATCGCCCTAGGGTCGAGCGGCGTCACGCTTCTTGAACTCACCTCTCTTTATGCAACTCTGGCCAACAGAGGGCGGCGCTTGGAGCCGCACGTTATTAGCTACATCCAGGATTCAGACGGTAAAACCGTCTGGAGTACAGTTCCCTCGGTAACGCAGGCTGTGCCTCCCGAGGAGGCCTACATCATACTCAGTCTCCTTGAAAACGTGGTTCAATTCGGGACTGCGGTCAAGGCAAAAGCATTGAATCGTGCTCTGGCCGGAAAGACAGGTACCACCAACGATTATCAGGATGCCTGGTTCGTCGGTGTCTCTCCGCAATACTCGACGGGGGTATGGGTCGGGATGGACGATAAGTCCAGCCTCGGTAGGAACGAAACAGGCGGCAACGCGGCGCTGCCGATTTGGATGAACATCACGGAGTCGATTCACGAAGGATTGCCCCGGAGTAAATTCAAGCGCCCGGTCAAGGTGAAAATGATCACGATTAATCCACAAACGGGGCTGCGGGTTTCTCGCGGCACGAAAGGTTCTGTGCGACAGGCCTTTATCAGTGGGTCCGAACCTTCGAGCTTTTCCACCGTTTTGAGGAAAAAGACTAAAGGCCCACTTAATTCTTTTAAACATGATACTGGTACGGGGGAGGAATCCGATGGGATTTTTTCCAAGCCTTCCTCCGAAATCGGGGATATATCCAACACCATGCCTACCAGGTCAAATTCTAAGTCAAGACTCGGATTCGGACGCCAGGGGCGCGGTCTCATCGCCCCCGCCTTCGATCCGTTCCGACCAGAGTCCGGTAACCGTTAATTGTTAGGATAATAAATTAGTGTCGCGAGGAGTTCTGCCCTGGCAGTGTTGGGGGTGTTCTGCTGTCGATAAGCGGCGCCCCGTCCTCGATGCCGATGGCTCGATGGGGAGTGATCATTTGGAGATGTTCGATTTTCCGCCCCTTCACGGTCAGGACGAAAAGCTGTCTTCTTGTATCACCGTCAGGGCCCATATCCGTTAGGCCCATGACCCCCTCAAAACCGCTCAGGTGGCTCAGGTAAGTGCTCATTTTGTTGCGGGAATTTCCGCCCTTGGCGAGCCCGGTAAAAACGATCATGGCCGCATCATATCCGAGAGCAGAGAAAATATCTGGTTTTCGCCCGAAAAGACGGACGAAGTCATTTGAAAAGCGAACGACTCTGGGTTCCTCCGAGTCCTGGAAAAATGCATCGACAAAAATAGCGTGTTCTACGTATTTCTCCCCGTATCGGATGAGGTTGCTGTTGTTCCAGCCTCTTCCTCCGAGAAGGCGAATTCCTTGCATGTTGTAGAAGGGGATCTGGGGAGATATCAGGACAGCCTTATCATGATATGTAGGAACGAAAAGGGCATCGAAAGGGAGTTCTGTTTTGTAGGGGTCATTTCTTTTGAGGCCTAGGGCACTCTTGCGGCGTCTTAGTTGGGTGTCGGAGAGTCCGCCAAGGGCGCGCATCTGAGGGCCGAAATCGTTGGCAGTGGGTGAGAAAGAAATCATTTTTACCACGCGGCCACCAAGCTTTCTGACGTCTTCTGAAAAAAAATTAGCCAATTCCCTTCCGTCCCGATCATTTGGATATAAAACGGCGAAACGCTGGATACCCAGGTTCTGAACCGCATAGGCTGAGATACCCTTACTTTGGAGCTCGTTGGTGAGAGAGTTGCGGAACACCAACGGGCTACTTTTTTTCATGTCAAACCGGATCGCGAACGGTGTGATTAGGGGAGTTTTTTTCTTATGGGCTACCGAGGCGGCGGCTTCCGTGGCGAGGGTGAAGAAGGGGCCGATAAGGGCGACCACTTTTTCCTTTTCGATGAGTTCGGACGCTTTAAGGGAGGCGTCTCCCGCTTTTTGAGCTGTGCTTCGGGTGTCCCGAACCGCTAGTTGAATACGGAGTCGGGGATTTTTCTCCAATGCATGCCGGAGGGCGAGTTGAACCCCCTGATAGACTCTTTCGCCTGCGGCGGCGGCGGGTCCTGAAAGTGGCAAAAGAATCCCAACGCGCCCTTGTTTGACGTCGAGCTTCTCTTGAAGTTGTTTTACAATTGTTCTTACTTCCTCTACTCCTCGGTGTTTCGGATAGTCTTTTAGGAAAAACCTCGCTTCGGCGAGGGCGGTCTTGAGCCTGTTTTCGCCTATGGTGCGGTGGACGAACTCAAGCCGGAGAATTGGCCCCGCCGCTTCGCTCTTGAAGCGTTTGGCGGAGGATTGAACCTGGGGTGTAGTCAGGGCCATCTTTGCTAAAGAAGAAATCCGTGCGCGAATGAAGGAGGCTTCAGGAAGGGTGGGGTGTAGCCCGAGAGCCCTGGCGTATGAATTGAGCGCGGCGTAGGGGTCTTTTCTTGATTCATAAACCTCTCCGAGAGCTGCTAATAAAAACGCCCGGCGAAGCGTTTCTTTCTCCCGGCTTAGGCTATCGCGAAGCGGAAGAAAAGCGTCCCTGTATCTCCCCGCAGCCTGAAGTGACAGACCTAGGAGGTATTCACTTTCCTCGTAAAGGGAGGAAAGGGGGAAGTGTTCCTTAAGTGTTTGTAGATAGCGGGCGGCGTTGTCGAAATTCTTATCGGCGAACTCATAGAGAGCCATGTTGTATAAATTACTGTCAGCTCGTGGGCCTCTCGGATTCGAGCGTAGTTGTTTAGAAATTACTTCGCGAGGCGTATCGGGCAGTGGCGGCGGAGAGGCTACCCATTTTTCAAGACGCTGGAGTTTAGGCGAATGAAGCGGAGGCGATGACTCCGGGGTGGCTGGTGTACTCACTTGGAGTGTGCTTGTGTTTATTTGAAGCACAGGAGCAGAGCCGCATCCTGTCGCCGCGTAGGCCAGCCCGCCAAGCAGTGTTGTAATCCAGAAATAATATCGGTTCATGATCACCATAGTCAGTTCGTGTGAGTATATGCCAAGATGATAATCTCATATGAGACTAGAAATAGGCACCCTCGATTATCATGGTTGGGAAGTGTTGCGGATGGTCCTATATTTACCCATTTCGGAGACATTATTGCAGATTCCCAAAGTAATAACTTAGCCAGTACGATAGGTACATGACAAAAATGACTATATTTTCCTGTTTCGTGTCCGAAATTGGACCGAGTACAATCGATCTCTCGTCGCGAGAGGCCAGCTGACGTTCTGGTTCGATGAAGCCGCCATCGCGGGGTGGCGAAATACGGAACTGAACAGCGGACCCAGCACACCCAGGATCTTGTCGTTCCCGAAAAGTCATTGCAACTGAATTTATTCATATTTTACAGCAGGATTCACTTGGATTCGCCTCAATAATTGTTATCAAGTCAGTGTGAAGCTAGGACAAGAACGGGCCAGGCAT
>Ga0114996_10009233_pt1 | contig 10844 bp, 1 predicted proteins | sample ArcticOcean_MG_C_4_FD_87039 | JGI IMG/M metagenome (GOLD analysis project Ga0114996, IMG submission 87039) | Marine microbial communities from western Arctic Ocean - ArcticOcean_MG_CB4_134 | ecosystem: Environmental > Aquatic > Marine > Oceanic | place: Arctic Ocean: Canada Basin | collected... | reverse complement strand
TCTTCGTCGACGACCCAACCACGACATTCGGCGCTGCCACAGAGACAAGGGATCGCCGCGTCGGCTGGCCAGGCATAGTCAATCGTAAGCTCTTCGCCGGCGGCGATCGGGTCGACCGCTTCGAGAAAGATCACCGTGCCGACGTCGGAGTCTAGCCAGATGAACGTGCAATTCGGTTCGCAACAGTGATTCACATACGCAAACGGCCCGTCGGGCTCGAGCACCTGTGTTTCGTCCAACTCGATACAGTACTCCGAATCATAATCGGGATCGTCGATCACTACGCCACGCACCTCGCCGATCGTTTGTCCGGGCTCGATTGCCATGGCGGCAAACACACCACGGCCCTTGTGGGTGTCGTCGATTCGTACGAGTTCATTCGTGTGTTGCATGAAGGATCTTCTCGGTCGGTGGAATCACGGTACTAGAAACATGGCACCGATCAGACAAGTATTTATAGGTCACGTACCAATTCGTCAACGGGATCGCTGCCTTATTGACACGAAGTTGATGAGTATCGGCGTTGCGCGATACCGGCATTATCTTTTTTCTGGGCACCACTCACGCGACAATCAGTAACAGGTTATTCCACTGGCGGAGTCACACCGAGCGACTCGGCCAGTTCGACCAACGGGCGCCAGTTCCCCTCGTCGATCACGATGCCTGTCTCGCGGCGCGCGGCCATCGTGCGCTGCTCAGGATCGCCGGGCAGTAGGATCTCGTCGTCGGCATCGATCGTGGGACAACTACGCACGAACGCCGCGAGGTCTTTCACTTCGGTCGCGAAATGCGCCGCGCCGCCGAAATGTTCCGGGTCAAGCACCAGCATAAAGACACAGTTACCGCTGTGGCCCGTGGGCTTTTCACGAACCACGTCTCCGCCGGACAGGGCCCCGGTAAGAATCTCGACCATCAGCCCCAGTCCGAAACCTTTGTAGGCTTGAGCCCCACCCATCGGCAGAATCGTTCCCTCTTCGTCATAAATCGCGTTGGGATCAGTAGTCGGCCTGCCTTCTTCGTCGATGATCCAGCCTTCGGGGCACGGCTCTCCGGCGATTTTCTTGACCCTCACTTTGCCTTCGGCCGTGGCACTGGTGCCGATGTCAAGCACCAACGGAGACCCTTCGTGCGGCGAGGCGATCGCCAACGGATTGGTGCCCAGCCGACGTCGCTTGCCGCCGGGCGGCGCGATGCGCCGCGCATGTCCATGGGTGTTAACCATCATCATCGCCACGAGTCCCTGGTCGGCGGCCATTTCGCAATACTCGCCCAGCCGACCGATATGCGAACAGTGAATCATCGTGCCGACCCCAATACCAATCTTGCGGGCCTTGGCGATCAGTCGTTCGGTCAGTCGTCGCGCCTGTACTTGGCCAAATCCCCAATTGGCATCAACCACCAAATGCGCGGGCGACTCCTTGATCACCGATAGCTCTTCGCCGGTACGCGAGATGTCGTCCCTGAGGAATTCAAGATAGTACGGAATCCGCATCACGCCGTGCGAATCGTGCCCACGAAGATTCGCCCCGACGAGACTCTCGGCGATCACGTCAGCTTCGTCCTCCTGCACGCCTCCGGCAACGAGGATCTCTCGGGCAAACGACTCAAGCTGCTGGGCGGAAAGGTTCGGCATGATCGGCTCTTCGTTACGTGGCGGGGGTGAGTGCCCATTTTATCGGCTCCGACAGTGCTGCGCTAGTGGTGCTCTGCTGGCTCACGAAAGGCCTCCTCGCATGAAGCATTCACCTATGCTTTCGACCTCGTCCCCCGCACGAAATAGACAATTTGACGTATTGCCCGGGATGGTGGTAGACTCAGGGTCTTCTGGTAGAGTACCCATGTCGATCAGGTAGCGTCTGCTTAAGGACGACGATGCCCTTCAGGTTTCTCAAGCGCCCGGCTAACCCGAAGGGCCACGTCAACGGCAACGACCGTCGTCTCTTTCTAGAGCCGCTCGAAGATCGCCGTCTGCTCTCGGCGGTGTCGTTTTCAACGCCGCTTTGGGCGGTCGAGCCGCTGGGAAGCTTGGTGTACGAGACGTCGGCGTCGGAGACCATCGCCACGGCGGTCGATTCGGACACATTCGACGTCAATCTCGACAGCGGTCAAACGATCACACTCGTTGTGCAGCCCGAAGCGGGATTGACCGCGTCAGTCGAACTGCGCGATCCGACCGGTTCGCTGCTGGGCGCTGCGACTGGTTCAGGCCCGGGCAGTGATGTGGTTTTGCAGACGATCTCCACCACCGACGCCGGCAACTACATCGCGACCGTCTCCGGCGCTGGTGGCACGACGGGCGATTTTTCGATCGACTTGATTCTCAACGCGGCGGTGGAGATTGAGCAGCACGGTGGTCCGAACAATAATGCATTGGCCTCGGCACAAGACCTCGACGAGGCATTCATTGGGATCGGCCCAGGCCAAGCCGAACGGGCCGCGGTCGTAGGACGTGCGGCGCCGGGCGAACAAGTAAGTGTCAGCAGTTACACGTACGACGTTGACACTGTCAACAACGTCATCACGGACGGAGACGCGAGTCCGGATTACGGAGATCCTTCGGCACTCACTGATGGTGTGATCACTCCCAGCTCAACGGGAACCGCTATTTACTTTACCGAAGGTGGGATTATCTACCAACTGGTCGGCGACGAACATCCACAGCCCGGACTAACACTCGAAATGGCGTCCCCTGCTAATCTTGACAGAATCGATGTCCACTATTTTGTCAAACAAAATGTAGCCGTTGATGCGCCCGACACCCTCGACGTCACCGTCAACGGCGATGCGGTTCCACAGTTTTCGGGCTTCGACAATTCAAGTAATACTAATGGTGGCGGCGACGCACGGATCGCGTCTATCGACCTAGCGGGGTATTTCGGAAATTCGATCCACCTCGATTTCCGAAATTTCACAGGCCTTTTAAATTCGTCCGGGTCGTGGACCGGGTTGTCCGAGATTGAAGTGTTTGCCGATTCGGGTCCGCTGGCGAACGACTGGTATCGCTTCAGCATGGACGACGGCGAGTTTGCAACGATGATATTGCGAGACTTGTCGGGCGGCGACGTGGCGTTTGAACTCTACGACGCCACTGCCAATCTCATCGTCGTCAGCGAAGGTGCGGACGACGACAGCCAGACAATCAGCGATTTTCGCGACACGACGTCGAACACCGTGTCCGATATCTATTACGTGCGCGTTACTGGAAGAAACGACCCGTACAATTTGATCATCACGCGCAACGCAAGCTTCGACACAGAACGGAATGATGATGCGGAAACTCATGCACAGAGCATCTCGGCAACCAGCGCTGTGCTCGGGGGGATTCGGGGCGACACGCCGGTGCCGGACGTCGATTCGTTCACCGTTGATGCGAAGGCCGGCGATCTGCTGACGATAAGCACGTCGACTCCTTTCGATGACGTGAGACACCCGACCAATATTCTCGACCCGGTCATCGACGTGTTCGATTCAACTGGCACGTTGGTCGCGACAGACGACAACAGCGCCAGCGACGGCCACAACGCCCTATTGTCTTACAACGTAACGATCTCCGATGCGTATCGGATTCAGGTGCGACCGGTTGGCAACTCTTCCGGTGCGTATTTTTTAACCATCGATGGATCCTCCGCGACGTTACCTCTGTTTGAAGTGACCTCAAGCATTCCAGCCGACCAGGAATTCTCGAGCGTTCGCCCAACCCAGGTGACGATCGAACTAATCGCCCCTCCTCGGTCTGACTCGGTGGACGCCGCCGATTTGACGATCAACGGCCAACCGGCCACTGCGGTGACACTCACGGGGCCAAGCACCGCAGTGTTTGATATTCCGCTACTCAGCGAAGGGGTCCACTCGATCGATCTTGCTGCCGGTTCGCTTCTCACAATACATGGTGAACCGCTGCAGGCGTTCTCGGCGAATTTTACATTCAGCGATAGTGTGCCCCATGTGATTACGTCATCGATCCTGCAGGGCGACGTGCTGGGGCTAGGATCGCTGGCATACACTGCCACGTTTAGCGAAGCCCTTGACGACTCCGACTTAACTGCGGCAGACATCCAACTCGTCGGTCAGTCAGCGGGGCAAGTTACTCCCACAGAATTCGACTACGATGCCGGCACCTCGACACTTACGCTTGAATTCGACAATCTAACGGCTGATGATTACGCGCTGACATTGATTAGCGGAAACGGTCACTTTGAAGACTTGGTAGGAATTCCTCTCGATGGTGACCGACATCTTGTCACGACGGTCCCTTCCGGCGATGAGGTTCTCGGCGGCGATTTTGTCGTGGAATTTTCCGTCGACGGCACAGCACCCCGAGTGATCGCCTCGTCGATTCTCGAAGGCGGCACCACGACCACGGGACCGCTGGTGTACACCGTTCAATTCGATGAGCCGCTGAGCGAGGCGAATCTGTCAGCGGAGGATATTCAATTCGTCGGCCAATCGCGAGGACCGCTCACGCCGGACGCATTCGATTACGATGTCGGCACCTCGACGTTAACGTTGGGGTTTGACAGCGTACCGGACGATGTCTACACGCTAACGTTGCTCAGTGGAAATGGTCGCTTCGAAGACGTCTTAGGCAACGATCTCGACGGTGAGCCGCATCCCACCACGACCGTTCCGTCGGGCGACGCGATTGCCGGTGGCGACTTTACGGTTCAATTCAACATCATCGTGGCCGGACCCCAGATCATCGCCTCGTCGATCCTTGAGGGAGATCACTTCATCAATGGCAATGTATTCAATTACATCGCCGTGTTCGACAAGCCGCTTGACGCGACCGCGATTGACACGAGCGACGTGACACTCGTCGGAGACTCGGTCGGGAACGTAGCACCGCTCTCGGTAAGTTACACCGAAGCAACTCGAACGCTGAAGGCTACTTTTCTGTTCCTGCAGTTTGACGCCTATACGTTGACACTGCTAAGCGGCGATGGCCATCTTGAGGACCCATTTGGCGATGACCTCGACGGCGAACGAAATCCGGCGACCACCGTACCCTCGGGCGACTTCAATCCCGGCGGCGATTTTGTTGTGCACTTTGTTCTCGATAACACGGCACCCCGGGTGATCGATTCGTCGGTCTTGGAGGATGATCTGCTGCCGGTCGGCCCGCTGGTGTACACGGCGCAGTTCGACGAACCGCTCGACGACTCGGACCTGACGTCCGCCGATATCCAGTTGGTCGGTCAGTCAGTGGGGCCGCTGGCGCCGGCGACCTTCGAATACGACCAGGGCACTTCGACACTCACGATGGAGTTCGACCATCTGCCGGAAGACGACTACACACTAACGCTGCTCAGTGGCGACGGTCAGTTTGAAGATCTCGTGGGACTTGACCTGGACGGTGAACGACATGCGGCCACCACGGTTCCTTCCGGCAATGGCAATGCCGGCGGAGATTTCTCGGTCACCTTTAGCACCGATGTGTTCAATACGTCATGGCCCTTGCCGCTGTTGGCGGTCGATTCGCCCGACGGAAGGATCTATCGAACGTCCGCATCGGCCACCATCAGCGCGGCAGCCGATACCGATGAATTTCTGATCGATCTGGACGAAGAGCAAACCGTTTCCGTCTGGGTCGAGCCCTCGGGATCGCTCCAGCCGGTTGTCGAGCTGCGCGATCCGTCGGGGGTTCTTCTCGGCACGGGCACTGCAACAGCGGCGGGCGAAGTTGCCCTGCTGCAATCGACCGCGACGACCGACGCCGGCACCTATTCGGTAACGGTTTCGAGCGGTGCTGGCTCTTCCGGTGGATATTCGGCCACGCTGCAACTTAATGCGGCCGCGGAGGAGGAAACATTGCTCGGGACGACCAACGATACGTTGGCAAATGCGGAGGATCTTGCATCTATTTTTGCACCACAGGGAGCCATCGCCCAGCGCGCCGCCGTGACGGGCGACGTGGACTTTCGACAGAGCATTGGTTACCTCGACAACCTCTACTGGCCCAACGTTGTGCCGTTCGACTTTTCGGACGTGCCAACGGCCCCCGGCGCCGCGAAGTTGGTGATTTCGGCCTTGGGCGATCTTGACAAGGTCATCGAATTCCTGACGCTCGACATCGAGGGCCAGTTCTCGCAAGACCTGTTCGTTGACGATGGAGCCGACAATGCGTTGGTCACGACCTCGCTGACGATTCCGGCCGCCGAAATGGCAACGATCGCCGCCGACGGAACGGTCTCGATCAGCGTGACTCCCAACGAGCGGGTCGAAGATCGTTGGCCAAGTCAGTTGACCATCGAACTGATCCTTGGCATCGACATATACCAGTTCGCGCTCGACGATGGCCAGAGTGTCTCGGCCGCGATGTCGGGCGGAGGTCCTGATACGGCGACCATCGAGATTTTCGATGCTGCCGGCCTCCGCGCCGCGTCAACGACGACGGATCAGGGCAACCAGATCGTCAACTCGCTCACAGACGACACGTCTGATGGTCAGCCGGAGACGTACTACGCCGTCGTCTCTGGGGTGACAGGAAATTACGGTCTGGTGGTCGCTAAGGACGCGATTCTTCACGCGGGAGCGATCAGCACGACCGGCGTCGTGCCTGACCTGACGTTCGCCCCTCGGGTACTCGGCCATCTCACCACGGGCGGCACTGCCGCGGTCGACGAGACCACTTTGCATGTTACGTTGGGCGACGAGCTGACGATCACCACATCGACACCCGCCGACGGCCCCGGCCAGTTCGCCAACGAGCTCGATCCGGTGCTTCAGTTGATTGACCCTTCTGGTGTGGTCGTCGAAACCGATGATAACGGCGCGGACGACTCTCGCAATGCGGAGCTTACGCACACGGCTACACAGAGCGGCGTCTACACGGTTCGCGTGATGGCGGCCGGCGGGACGCAAGGAGAGTATCTGCTCGAGGTCGGCGGTCATACGGCCTCGACGTCGCCGTTCGAGGTCGCCTCGACCTACCCAGGCCCGGGTGCCCCGGTGGCGAATAGTCCTTCGCAAATCAGGGTTGAGTTTAGCGACACCATCGACCCGAGTTCGCTCCAGGCGACCGATTTGCAGGTCGATGGTCAGGTGGCGATTGGCGTGACACTACTCGATGGACACACCGCTGTGTTCGATCTGGCCGGTGCGTACAACGTCGGTGCCCATTCGATCGAGATCAGCGACGGGGCGGTGCTTGATATTCAGCAGACTCCGCTGGAGATCCTCGATAGCTCGTTCGTTGTTTCGGAAGACCTATGCGGCGTCTTCGCCACGGACACCGTGCTGATTGGTGGGTCGAACGTCGTCTGCGACGTCACGGTCCCGGCCGGTGTGACTCTGACGCTCGCTCCCGGCACGGAGCTGTTTTTCGCGCCATCGACGAGCCTCATCGTATCGGGACAGCTGACCGCGATCGGCACGCCTGAGGATCGCATCACGCTACGCGGCAACGACGAGAATGTCCTCTGGGGCGGCGTGCAGTTTGTCGACTCGCTTGAAGACAACGTCATCTCGTATGTCGACATCGACGCGGCCCAAACAAACAGCGGCTCGATCGGCGTGAGCGAGTCGTCGGCGCTGATCGACCATGTGAACTTTTCGGGCTCCCTGCGCCGCTACGTGAGGACCACGGACAGCTCGTTGATCGTCCGCAACAGCGTCTTCCCCGATCGCTTTCGTCCCGGCGAGTCACCCGGCGAAGACGACGACAACGTCGTCGAAATGATCAACGGGTCGGGCATCATGGCCGGCGGCCACATGATCATCGAGGGCAACACGTTCGGCACCAACAAGGGCCACAACGACATCATCGATTTTTCCGGGCCGATGCGGCCGAATCCGATTCTGCAGGTACTCAACAACACCTTCATGGGCACCGCCGATGAAATGCTCGACTTGGGCGGCGACGCCTACGTCGAGGGCAACGTCTTCATGCACGCCCGGCGGGACGCATTCAACACCAGCAGCGGTCACACCAACGTCGTCAGCACTGGCGATGGAGCGCCGGGCGGAACGATTTATCTGGTTCGCAACGTGTTCTATGACATCGAGCATGTGATCGACCTGGAAGACGACCACCTGGCCGTGCTCGATAACAACACGATCGTCGGCATCACGCCCGACGGTGTCGACCCGGGCAACGGCACGTTCCAGGAGTATTCGGTGGTCAATCTGGTGATCGTCGATCGCAATAATCCTGGTCGCGGTGCTCATCTGGACGGTAACATTCTGTTTGACGTGCCGGAGCGCGTCTTCGGCGAGCCCGACACCAGAGAAAACGGGTCGCCCGGCCCGCTGTCGGATTTGGTCGTCAACAACACACTGCTGCCGATTGATCGATGTGGCGACGTGATTGGCCATCGCGCCGGCACGATCATGGATCTGGGCACGAACATTCTCTGCGGCGATCCGGGGTTTGTTGATCCGGCCGGTGATTGGCACCTACAGCCCGGCTCGCCGGCCATCGGTGCCGGCGTCCATGAACTGGACCTGGGTGCTCACGTTCCGGCGGGGGCGACGCTGTCTCAGTGGCCAATGTTATCCCCCGATGACTTCGCGACGTTCACCGTCGATGGCCCCGGCATCGTTGCGTATCGCTATCGCACGAATGGTGGCGACTGGGGGATCTCGACATCGGTGGATGATCTGCTTGAGTTGACTGAACTGGCCGATGGCCTGCACGAACTTGAAGTGATCGGCAAAAATTACGCCGGGGTCTGGCAGGACGAAGCCGACGCGGTGACGCGAAGTTGGACGATCGACTCCGCCGTGCTCCGCCCCATGGCCGAGGATGACGACTACGCAATCGACAAGGGCACACTGCTGAATGTCAATGCCGCCGAGGGTGTGCTGGACAACGACCAGGATGTCGGTAATCCCCTGACCGCCGTGTTGGTGAACCGTCCAGGTCGCGGTACCCTCACGCTCAACCACAACGGCTCGTTTACTTATCAGCCCATCGCGGATTTCGTCGGTCGTGATACCTTCACCTATCGCGCTGACGATGGGGCGGTCCAAAGCGTACTCGCCACTGTAACGATCGACGTCTTCGGACCGGCACCACTAACCGAGGACGATCAATACGACGTGGCCGAGGATGAGTTGCTCACCGTCGACGCAGCGACCGGTCTGCTTGCCAATGATGTTGATCACCAGGGCGACGACATGACCGCGGTGCTCGACGACGATGTGAGCAATGGAACACTCACGCTCGATTCGAATGGCTCGTTCACCTATCAGCCGGATGAACACTTTTTCGGCATGGACTCATTTCGGTATTACGCTACGGACAATGTGAACAACTCGCCTAGCACTCTGGTCGAGATCACGGTCGACGCGGTCAATGATGTGCCGGTGACGGTGGATGACGCATATCGCTATGAATCGGGGATATTGGCACGCGTAGGGAGTGTATACGCCGCCGCAGTTCTGGACGACGATCCGATCGGGTACTGGCGATTGGGAGAGGCGGCCGGATCGGTGACCGCTGAGGACGTGACGGGAAATCACGACGGCACTTACGAGAACTTCGTTGGTGGTGATTTTTCGCAGTCGGGAGCCTTGGCCTTGGACACAGACGAGTCGGTCATGTTTGACGGAGTGGATAATCTGGTCACGGTGCCTCACTCGCCGGACTTGGCGATAACGGGTGATCTCACCGTTGAGTTTTGGATGTACAAAACGGCCGAAACGCCCGACTGGCAACGTATTGTCGGCAAGGGTTCGGACCGCACTCGTACATTCGGGTTGTGGGAAGGGCCCGGAAACAACAAGAGGATTCTTTTCCAGCAATATAACGGCTCGGGCAGCATCGTCACGCAATTCCTGAGCAATTCGACCATTGAACTTAACCAGTGGCACCATGTCGTAGCCACGGTCGAGGGGGCCGCGACAAAGATCTATATCGACGGCGCACTGGATGCACAATCCACCCGCAACGGTACGGTTGGCGTCGACACAGAGCCGCTGTCGTTCGGTAAAGCGCCCGACATGCATGACTATTTCCCCGGGCGGCTCGACGAAATCGCCCTTTACAACTATGCGCTCACCGGTGAAGAAATCGAGGAACATTTCGGCCTCGGCAATACAGGCGTCGGAAGCGGCTCGACGAGTGTGCTTGCTAATGATGTTGACGTCGAGGGCAGCCCGCTTACCGCACAACTTGTAGACGACGCTCAGAACGGAACGTTGAATTTGTCTGCCGATGGCATTTTTAGCTATGTTCCCGATCCCGGATTCGTTGGGACGGACCAATTCACCTATGCTGCCTTCGACGGCGTCGATGAATCAGCACCCGCCACGGTTACGATCGACGTAATCCCAACCGGGCCGATTGCTGGGCGGCACGTGTTCTACAACAACTCGTCGCTCGACGGGCAAGATCTGGCGGCCAACACGCAGGACGACGACGCGATCGCCACAGGCAAGTGGGTACTGCTGCCCGGGCAGACGATCTCGCCGGGGAAGGTGTTTGCTGCGACTCACGGCATTAACGGCTTGATGGTCGATATTGATGGTGTCGGCGACGCGGCGAATCTGGGACCGGATGATTTTGTAGTGCGGATGGGCACTGGGGGCGATCCGAGTGGGTGGGATGTTCTGGAGTTAGTCAACAATGAGCGGGTGCCGGACGTCACCGTGCGTGAGGGCGACGGAGTTGGTGGTAGCGATCGGGTGACGCTCACTTGGCCCGATGGCACGCTCACCAATACGTACGTCCAGGTGACAGTGCTTGCCAATGCGCGCACCGGCCTGTTGGAGCCCGACATCTTTTATGCGGCGAGCCAAGTGGGAGATGCGACGGGGGATCGCAAGGTCAACGCGTCCGATCTCGCACGGATACTGGCCAACTGGGGAACAGGAACGTTGCCGGAACAGGGGGATTTTGATCT
>Ga0114996_10009229_pt1 | contig 10846 bp, 8 predicted proteins | sample ArcticOcean_MG_C_4_FD_87039 | JGI IMG/M metagenome (GOLD analysis project Ga0114996, IMG submission 87039) | Marine microbial communities from western Arctic Ocean - ArcticOcean_MG_CB4_134 | ecosystem: Environmental > Aquatic > Marine > Oceanic | place: Arctic Ocean: Canada Basin | collected... | reverse complement strand
TCACAGGAGGTAGCAAGCCGGTTGCCGGGGAAGGTTTCAGTTGCACCGCCTTTGCCTGCAACAACGTTGTACGGTTCTATATTGGCGGTAAATCCTCGTTCGTTGCTGCCGAAGATGTCGTAGTGATCGGGAGCATCGCCATGGGGCGCCGGATGCCAGGAGAGTGTGACGCTACGCGTTTCCGGGTCAATCTCGACAGATACGTTCACAGGGACTCCCGGCGCCTTCGGGGTGAAGGACCAGATGGGACTCCAACTGCCCCAACGTCCGTCGGCGTCGCGGGGGCGGACGCGCCAGTGGTAGCACTGCCCCGGGTTGAGGAGGCCTTCGTGCGGCACCGTCCATTCGGGGCGACCCTGAGACGGAGTACGGGAAGAGATCTTTTCGAAGACCGGAGAGATGACTTCACGCATGTCTTCGAAGGCGCTGACCTGGATCTGGTAGTCGACGGCGTTGGGGACGGCGGCCCAGTTGAAGGCGGCACGGGTCCCGGGGAAGCTCTGTCCGTCGGCAGGCGAGAGCGGCTGGCCAGGAGGGGTGAGGGGTGGGCCGGCATCGCGCTCGACCCATTCGTGGCGGAGCAGCATCTGCTGAGGTCCATCTGTATCAGATGTGTAGACGATCTCATTGTCGCCGATTTCGAGCGAGGGGAGGGAGAGGGGGGCCATTTGAAGGTCGAGTAAGAGGACGGTCTTTTTCAAAGGGGCGCCGGGCGGGAGGCTGAACCGGAAGAGGCAGTCGTAGCAGGCCGGGGCTGCCGGGAGAAGGGTGTCGAGCGACCACTCCTGCTCGACACGGTTGACGACAGACCAGCTGGCGCCTCCGTCGCGGGAGAGTTCCAGGGTGGTCGCAGCGTCCGTATGAGCGTTGACGCTCCCCCCGACGATGACGTAGGGACTCTGCATTCGGTAGGTGACGGCGCCGCTGGAAGGGCCGGCTACCAGCGAAGTTCCATCCGCCTGAACCCCGTCCAAAAGTTCTGCCCAGCGGGTGTCACCCGAGGGGGGCGTCCATTTCAGTTTCCCGTTTGTGATGCGGATCGGCCTGTCCCACGTGCCATGGAAGCGCCCTCCATCTTCCCATTCCCATACCAGTGCTTCGCCGGGACGGAGCGTGATGTCCATCGTATGGCCGCCGATGGGGTCGCGCCCGCCTGGCCTGGGGCCGGTGAAGAAGAAGATTGAGGCAGCGCCCTCGCTGATGCTGCGGCTCTCCTCGTGGAGGATCGAGTAACAGTGTGAGCGCTTGAGGAGATCGTGGTCGCGGGAGATGTCTTCTTCGTGGGCCACCGTTTTGTTGTCGCGACGGAGCACGAAGAGGTGCTCGTCGCTGTCCAGCAGATGCCAGTCGTCGTCGTAAAACACTTCGGTGGTGCAGTGACCGTGAGGGTAGCCTCTGCGGATCCGGAGGCCGGCCGCCTGCCAGAGATTCGACAGGGTGTAGGCTTCATCCCAGCAGAGCGTATAGCCATAACAGTTCAGCATTTTTACCGTATCTTTGACCTCGTCGTCGCCTGTGGTATAGTGGTAGCGATGAGACCTGGCGAACTCCCAGATAGCGCGTGCCTTTTCCGCTTGCGACATGCCGCTGTGGACGATGCCGGACAGAATTCGGTCCAGAGACCGCCAATCGCGCTGGCCATTGACGAGGATCCAGGGGTTGACGACGGCATCGTCGCCGACGTTTTCCATCGTCAGCCGGATGTTTGGTTCGAACGCCTGCTTGTAGGCGCGGTAGCCGACGGGCTCGCGTGTGTTAACGCCGTCGAGGTCGCCTCCGACGGGTACTCCGTAGGCGTGGTGGGCTGAGTCCGCTGTCTCTTCGTGAGTCATTGGCGAGGTCAGGGTGACGTTTCGTTGTTCTTGAGGATGATGGCAAAGAAGCGTGGCAGGCTGGTAATAACGATCAGACTGTCTCGCCTTCCAATAGTCTCCGATGGGAGAGATGTTATATTAAGGGTCGAGCCGGGCCCCGGCAAGCAGGCTCATTCGGGGCGTGGTCGATGATGCTGCTTCTTTCTTGACCCCTGTACTTGCGGGGACATCCAACCTATGACTGCTGACACTGGGAGACCGGGTGACACACGCTGAGGGACATGTGAAGAATGCCGAAAAGCTCCGTGGACAGGGGGCGTTTCGAGAGGCACTGGAACAGTATCGATTGGCGGAACGGGGATTTTCGTCGGATGGAGACAGCGAAGGAGAGATGGTCACCCGGTTGGGTAAAGGCCACTGCCTGCGGCTGATCGGACGATTCCGGCAAGCGCTGGCCGCCTATCGCGCCGGTGAGCGATTCGCTGTGGACCTGGGAGACGACGCCTCGCTCGCAGATGCACGTGTGGGGCAGGGGATGGCGCTCCGAGCGCTGGGAAATCTCGGAGACGCGCTCCGGCTGTTTGAAGGGGCTGCGGCCGTCTACCGGACCCTGGGCGACGAAGAGGGGGAGACCTACACCCTCTGGGCCAAAGCGGGCGCTTACAGGGTGAAGGGTGACCTGAAAAAGGCGCTGGAAGCGTATGAGGAGACCCTCGGTCGCTATGAGGCCTCAGGGGATCGGCTGGGAGCCTGCTACGCCCTTTGTGGAATGGGGGGCGTGTCGCGGGTGATGACCCGCTACGACGACTCTCTCGGCTATTACACAGAGGCCAACGCTCGGCTGGGGCGGCAGAAGGACACGTTCGGCCGCGCCTATTCGTACTGTGGAATGGCGAACGCCAACCGGATGATGGGGAATATGGAGAAGGCCTTTGGCTATTTCGAAAAGGCCCGGGCCCTGTACAGCGAAATCGGTGACCGTGTGAGCTACGCCTACACCCTCTGGGGTGAGGCCACGGCCTACAAGGTCCTGGGCGATCTGGAGACCGCCGCTCGGGGATATCAGGAGGCCGATCAGTTGTTTATTGCAACAAAAGATGATCGCGGGCGCTGTTATGCCCTGCTGGGGAAGGGCGAGTTGAAGCTCCTTCGTGGAAATCGGAAATCGGCCGATCGGACCTTCCACCGGGCCGCCGACCTGGCGCGATCTACCGGCTATGTTCTGGAAGAGACGCACGCGATGCTGATGCTGGCGATTCTTAAAGGAGGTTCCCTGGCGGCGGTCCAGAAGCGATATCGTCGTTTAGGGTCGGATTTGCCTGAACCCGCGTCGGCCCCGGTCAATATGCCCTGAAGCGGATCCGGCACCTGGATCATTATAAATCTTCCTTGCAGAGAACCTGAGATATACTTATATTGCAGCGTTTCCTGGAAGGTGGTCCAGGGGCTCCCGGACTTCAAATCGAGGGTGAGCAGGTGCTGGTTGAGAGCCTCAAAGTTTTCTGTGATCTGGTGGACACGCAGAGTTTTTCCAAAACGGCTGTGCTGAATGACGTAACCCAGTCGGCGGTGAGCCAGCAGATTAAGAATATCGAGAAGCGTCAGGACAAGAAGCTTCTGGAGCGCGAAAAGCGGCGTATTTCGCTTACGGCGGAGGGTGAACTCTTCTATCGCTATTCAAAGGAGATTGTCCGTCGCTACGAAGAGATGCAGCATCGCATCGAGGCGCTGGACGGCGTGGTCTCTGGAACCGTGCGGCTGTCGTCGATTTACAGTGTTGGGATGCTGGAGTTGGGGCCTTACGTGAAGTCGTATCTCAAAGCCTTTCCCCGCGTGAACCTTCGTCTCTCCTACAACCGGGCACAGCGTGTCTACGGCGATGTGGCCGCCGGTGAGGTGGACCTTGGGATTGTGGCGTACGCCAAGGCCCAGCGGAACATGGAAATGATCCCTTTCAGTCAGGACCAGCTCGTCGTCATCTGCAACCCCGACCACCCATGGGCCGGTCGGTCGGAGATTCGGATCCAGGAGTTAGACCAGGTCCCCTTTATCGGGTTCAACGAGGAGACGCCGACGCGCCAGGCGCTGGATCAGCTATTCCGGAAGCGGAAGGTGAACCCCGAGATTGTGATGGAACTGGATCACATCGCAACAATCAAGAACGCCGTTGAAGTTGGGCTGGGTGTCTCCATTGTCCCTCTTCCGGCTGTCCATCACGAAAAAGACTGGGGAACTCTCTGTTCACTGGAATTGGAGGGAGAGCAGATCTTCCGCCCTCTCGGGATTCTGTTCCGACAAGGCCGCAGTATGTCCATTGGTACTCAGAAACTGATCGAGGTTCTGGCCGGCGACGTGGCCCCTGCCGATGGCAGTTCGTTTGCTTCGCCACTGTCTGTAGCCGAGTAAACCGTTTCTGCCCGCTCAGCCTCCCTCCCCGTCCGGTCTCCGGATGGGGATTTTCTTATTTTCGGTTCTTACTGTGCTTCACAGCTGGTTGAAGTCTCTCGTGCCTCACCGAGACTTCATGTCCGCTAATTCGCGTGAAGATCCCGTTCGCTATCCCAAGATGGCTGTTCCTCCGCCACTGCCCGGTCTTTTTGAATTGCGCCGTCCTGCGGAGTGTGGCATCGTTACGGTAGCATTTCACCCCTTGGCAGAATCCTGATGTGAGGTCCCTATGAATCGTCGCGATTTTCTTCTTGGCTCAACTGGCGCCGCGGCAACCCTTGCCGCTTCGCTCAACGAAGGTTCGGAATCCGCCCAACGCCCTGCGCCGCAGGAGATTCCGAAGCGCGTTTACAAAGATGGTGTGCATCTTTCGGTGATCGGATACGGCGGCATTGTCGTCGTAGGTCAGGAGCAGGAAGCGGCCAATCGAAGTGTGGCCGGGGCTTTTGACAGAGGCGTGAACTATTTCGACGTGGCTCCTTCCTACGGAGACGGTGAGGCGGAGGAGAAGCTGGGCCCTGCTCTGGAGCCCTATCGCAAACAGAGCTTCCTGGCCTGCAAGACGGAGGCTCGCGATGCTGCTGGCGCCCAGGTGGAATTCGAGCGATCGTTGAAACGGCTGCGGACCGACTACCTGGATCTGTACCAGCACCACGCTGTGACGAAGATGGAAGAGGTGGAGAAGATCCTCGCACCGGGAGGCGCTCTGGAATTTTACCGGCGGGCAAAGGATGAGGGCCGCGTCCGGTTCCTCGGCTTCAGCGCCCATTCGGAAGAGGCCGCCCTGGCTCTGATGGACGCATTCGACTATGACTCGATTCTGTTTCCCGTGAACTACGTCTGCTGGGAGAAGGGTTCCTTTGGGCCTTCCGTCCTTGCACGGGCAGAGGAAAAGGGTATGGCGAGGCTGGCCCTGAAGGCGCTGGCCTATACGCCGTGGGAGAATTGGAACTCCAGAACCTACACCAAGTGTTGGTACGAACCGATCGATGAGCGGGACCTGGCGTTGCGCGCTCTTAGGTTCACGCTCGGGGAAGGTGTGACGGCTGCCATTCCACCTGGAGACGAGAGGATCTTCGAACTCGCCTTGAGTCTGGCTGCAGACGCCATCGAGCCGCTATCGGATCTGGAGCGTCAGTCTCTCCTGGCGTCGGCCGACCAGGTTAAGCCAATTTTCAGCCGTTCGTAGCCGAGTGGGCCGTCTAGGATACGGCCTCTCGACGTCGCCCCGCCGCGAAAGCCGGGCCATAGATTCGAAGGTGAGCGAGGAGCACTCCCGAGGAGGGCACTGATGGTGAACTTACGAGCATCTCTACCCATTGTCCTGGCAACCGTTCTACTTGTAGGCTGCAGCGGAAATCCGCTGGTAGATCTGACCGACGCGATTCGCAAGAACGACACGGCAACCGTGGACCGGATTCTCGAGGGAGACCTCGATCTGGATGGGTTTGGCGGGAACGGTTATACCCCGCTTGTTACTGCTGTCCGACGCGGCCGCAGCGAGATCGTAGACCTCCTCCTGGGAAAGGGGGCCGGAGCGAACGCCCGCTCTGAAAGCGGCGTTAGCCCATTGGATGCAGCGATTGAAGAAGGGCATACGCGCATCGTCCGATCTCTGCTGGCCAAAGGGGCAACCGTTTCGAAAGAGCCCGATGTGCAAAATGCAGGCATGCGGTTGGCCGTGATGCAGCATCTGCCTGAGTTGATGGCCGCCTGCCTGGACAGCGGGGCGGACCCTGGGGAGAAACTCGACGGACAGACTCCTCTGGTTCTGGCGATCGTGCAAGGGGCTGGGGACGTTATACAACTGCTCATCGAACGGGGTATCGATCCGAACGCCAAAGATGCCACCAAGGGAGGTACGGCCCTGATGGCAGCTGCTTACCTGGGTGACGCCAAGTCCACACGAAGCCTCCTGGAAGGGGGCGCGGATCCTAATCTTCAGAACAACGCCGGTGCGACGGCCCTGATGATCGCTGCCTCCACAAAACGCGCTCGGGTTGTGGGCGCCCTCCTCGAGGGGAAGGCGGACCCCGAGATCGTCGATTCGTTCGGGAACACGGCGATGATGCTGGCCGCTTCCAAGGGCGACCGCGACGTTATATCCGCCCTCGTTGAAGGGGGCGCCCGATTGTCCGGAGGTTCTGCTGGCGGACGCAGCCCTCTGCATCTTGCGGCCTCCGGCGGATTCGCCGATGTCGTATTCCTCATGTGTACCCACGGGGCAGATGTGAACGAGGCGGAGGAAGGCGGTGCCACGCCGCTGATGGCGGCGTCGAAGGCCGGGCACGCGAGGGCGGCCAGTATGTTGCTGAAGCGGGGTGCTCGAGTCAACGCCAGAGATAGTAAGGGACGCACGGCCCTTGCAGCGGCCGAAGCTGGCGGACATTCAGAGGTGATTAAGGTGTTGAAAGCCAGGGGGGCGAAGTAGGAGCCCTGCCCCAAGATGGTCAGTCATCAGCATGGTGAGAAGGATGCCTTTTACAAGATGCGTCCCTTCGGGATGGCATCGGATTTACACAATATTCATGAAGGAGTCTGTTGGTGAAGATCGGGTATACGGGTATCGATTTGCCGGAAGGAAAGACACGGTATGAAGACGAGGTTCTGAACGGCCTGGTCGAGAAGGATAAACCAAAGAAGATTTCGCCCTATTTCGTCGAGTTCCTTCGCGACGAGTTCGTCACGTGCGACGCCGTTGTGGTGCCCGAAGAGCATGTGCTGGATGTAATGATCCAGGACATGGAGACGCTCGATTCCCGTCTTTCGAGGGCTGAGGACGAAACGGAACGGGCCCTGATTACGCGGTGCGTGCAGGCGCTGGAGGAAGAGACACCGCTGTGCGACCAGTCTTTGACCGAATCCGAATTGGCGTTTATCGAATCGCTTCCCCTGGCAAGCCTGCACGGCGTTGCCAAGCTAAAGGGCGGGGAGGCCGTCCATGAGGTGATCCGGCTTGCCGTGGAAAAGGCGGGCCGGATGTTCTTTTATACCTCCGGGCCAACGGAGTCGCACGCATGGTTGGTGGACAAGGACGCCACCATCGTCGAGTGCGCCGCCGCTATTCATACCGACCTTGCGGCCGGGTTCATCAAGGGCGATGTGGTGGATCTGGACGACTATATGTCACACCACAATTTCAACGACTGCAAAGCCAAGGGCGTCGCCAAGCTGGTGGATCGCGACTACATCGTCCAACCTGACCAGGTGATTGAGATACGGTTTAAGGGGTGAGGTAGAAGAAGAGGCATTACAGGCGGGAGTGATAACGCCAGGATCGATTACAAGCAGAATCGATTAGACCGGGAACCTGGAGAGCGTGTGCCGAAGAAGGTGAAACGATGTGAATGGTGCGGGGAAGATCCTCTTTATGTCGCTTACCACGACGAGGAGTGGGGTGTTCCCGTTCACGACGACGTGAAGCTGTTCGAGATGCTCATCCTTGAAGGGGCGCAGGCCGGGCTGAGCTGGATTACGATTCTAAAGAAGCGGGAGACCTACCGTGAGGCGTTCGACGGGTTCGATATCGAAAGGATCGCCGGCTACACCTCGCGAAAGCGGGAGTCCCTGCTTAAGAACCCGGGCATCGTCCGGAACCGGTTGAAAGTGGAGGCGGCGGTGAAGAATGCAGAGGTCGCTCTTCGCATTCAGGATGAGCATGGTTCGCTCGACGCTTTCTTCTGGAGTTATGTTGGCGGCAAGCCGGTTCAGAATCGCTTCGGGACGATGGCTGATCTTCCGGCCATGACCGATGTCTCGGATGTTCTGGGCAAAGATCTGAAGCGCCTCGGCTGCAATTTCGTAGGGTCCACAATCTGCTATGCGTTCATGCAGGCCGTTGGAATGGTGAATGATCATATCAGTGGCTGTTTCCGGCGTTCGGAGGTGAGGATTGGGCAGTCGCGAGGCCGTTTTCCCGGGTGAGGAGCCGATATCCGTAACGATCGCATGAATTCTATTCTGGCAGCCATGCTGTTCACCGTCCTGATCGGGGTCTGCCCCGCCGTCGCACAGGGTGTGCGTGTCGTTCAGGCGCAGCCTTCCGTTCCCGTTCGCCCGCTGATGACAGACATCCGTCGGATGGCGAACGAACTGCATGCGGCGGGATCGATAGCTACACACACGGCGCTGTATGAAATCGCCTATCCTGATGGCCCCGGGGAGTACACCCGCATGAGCGGCTACGGGCTGCTTCTGGTGACCACGCTGTCGCACGAGAGCGAGGAGATGCAGATTGCCCGCGTGTTTGCGCAGCACGACACGCTGGCTGTTGAGATGGAGCTTGTTGCCGCGCTTTCGTCTCGCACATCGCTGCAAGACAGCACCGTCCGGAATGTCCTTGGTCGCTATCGCACCGACGCCGTCTTTCTCTTCCCGATTCTTTTGAGGTTCATCGAGTGCGGGCTGTTTGTTGAGTTTGGCACCGGCCCTTCAACGTTTCATCTGGCCGACTTTCCCGGCGTGCTCGACGTCGACGCCCGCATACAGCCTCGCCGACCTCCAACTGGACGCCCCGATCCCGTGGCGCTGGATGAGATGCTCTGGCGGGAGTTCGGGGACTTCCGTGGGCGGCACCAAAAGCAGGCGACGGTTTCCCACCAGCTTGAAGTTCTCGAACCCGCAGCTGTACCTTCAGACTGACAGGCAAGGAGAAGGAAATGGCATCGACCGGCCCCATAAAGATCGGTATGGCTGGGTGTGGAAGTGTTGCGCAGCGAGGCCTTCTGCCCCACCTCGCGCAGGACGATATCGGTGAGTGGGCTGTGCTGCACGCCGTGATGGATCCGGTGGAGGGGCGGGCGAAGGCGACAGCAGAGAAGTTCGGGGCGTCGCTCTGGTTCGAGACCTACGAAGATCTATTGGCGTCGGACGTGGACGCCGTGGTGATCGCGTCGCCCATTGGGCTGCACTACGACCAGGCGATGAAGGCGATTGCCGCTGGGAAGCACGTTCACCTGAACAAAACAATGACAACGACGAAAGCTGAGGCCGACGCCGTGATCGATGCGGCGAAGGCGGCCGGTCTGAAAGTGGTGGCGTCGCCGGGGCGGGGGCATCGCGGCACGGCGAAGAAGGCACGTGAGATTATCGAGTCCGGTGACATCGGCAGAGTCTATTGGGCGGAGGTGGGTGCGTCGTCAGGCGGGCATGAGCAGGAAGGGTTCCGCCAGGGAGACGACGTGCTGTCGAACGTCAATCCAACGTGGTACTACAAGCGCCCCGGCGGCGGCCCGATGTACGATATGGCCGTCTACGCTCTTCACGCCATTACCGGCGTGCTGGGCCCGGTAAAGCGCGTGACCGGCATGTCGGGCATTGGGTTGAAGGAGCGGACGTTCAAGGATGAAACCATCCAGGTGGATATGGATGACAACACCCACCTGCTCCTCGACTTTGGCGACAACGTGTTCTGCCTCGTGTTCGGAAGCAACAGCAGCACCGGAGCCGCACGTCCTTTCTCATCTCCCTTCATCTCGGGCAGCGAGGGCGCCCTGGCTGCCCGACGAGGCGGGATCGAGGTGTGGGGCAAGTCCGGCCATCGGACGGAAGAGGCCGAACGGGCCATGCCGTATGTTTTCGGCTCGCACCTGGAGCTTCCCGAGCGCCACGTCTACTCGGACATTATGCACCTCGTCGATTGTGTTCTCCACGACAGGGAGCCGGCGGTGAGCGCCGAGCACGCGCGGCACGTCATCGAGATTATCGAGTTGGGATACAAAGCAGCTGAGACGGGGCAGGCGCAGGAGATGACGACGGCGTTTGCGCTGAGGGAGTTGGAGCTGGGGTATCAGGGATAGAAGCAGGGACTGTGGGGTGGGGGGTGGGGACTGGGGAAAGGCTAGGCGGCTTTGGTACGGGTGGAGGGGGTAGGTAGATTGAAAGGGCTTGGGCGTCAGCACTGTGGGGCAACCGACAGAAAACTTGACTGAATGAACATGGCAGGTTCAAGGAGAGAGACGATGAAGTCATCTATTCGAGCATCTTTGCGGTACCAGCGAGACAACGACGACCATCCTTTGAAATGGGCGTTTGAGGAAGCCGGGGGGCTCGGGTTCGACGGACTCGAGATCTGTATGAACCCAGCGGGGACGCGCCCGGCGTTGGCGGGGTCGTGGACAACGGAGATGCTCCAGGGGACAAAGGATCTCTGCAAGACGCACGACATGTCCATCTTCTCCCTCTCTGCCGACTGGGCATGGTCGTTCTCGGCTTTCTATCCGACGTTGGCGGGCTGGCAGGGCCGGGGCGTCGAATTGATGGAAGAGGATGCCAAACTGGCGGGCGACCTTGGGGCCGAAGCGATTCTCATCCACTTTGGGACGAGCACCGGCAACTGGGAAGACTGCAGGGAACTGCTGAAGCAGATTGCTAAGGCCGGCGAAAAGCACAAGGTGGTGATGGCGTACGAGGCCAGCATTTGGGGCCGGTTGGGCCTGGGCGAGATGGAGACGCTGACCAAGATGGTGCAGGAAGTGGATAACCCTTACTTCGGCATCTATCTGCACAACTGGTACCCACGTCGGGGCAAGCGCTTTCATGAGGAGATTGCCGAAGCCAGCGGGCACAACCTCGTGAACCCTCAC
>Ga0114996_10009227_pt1 | contig 10847 bp, 10 predicted proteins | sample ArcticOcean_MG_C_4_FD_87039 | JGI IMG/M metagenome (GOLD analysis project Ga0114996, IMG submission 87039) | Marine microbial communities from western Arctic Ocean - ArcticOcean_MG_CB4_134 | ecosystem: Environmental > Aquatic > Marine > Oceanic | place: Arctic Ocean: Canada Basin | collected... | reverse complement strand
CTTAGGCAGCACGCTATTCTGGTCGCCTGCCGTTGGTCTGGTCTTGGGATTGGCCATTATTACAGCCATCCTCTTACTCGTGGGCAAAAAGACGGACGAGGATTGAGTGGACTAGCCGACTTCCCCCTTCCCCTCTTCTCTCTTTTTATGTGGATTTGCTGCAGATAACTCCTACCAGACCCTCAATCGCGCAATCACTGCCCCCTACCCGCCTACCACCCCGCCGTAGTCCGATCCACTAATTCCTCAATCACCATATCCAACGCCCTATCCACCGCCACATCTCTTCCCTCTTCCTCCACTAGAGCCGCATCATAGGTCCCCCACCCCTGTAATTCCTCCAACGACAATAACACCTCACCATCAACCGCGCGCACCAATTCCGCCGCCACTTCAACCGTAAATCGATACTGCTCGGTCTGTTCCGCGGCAGTGTATGTGAAAGGGCGGTCCTCGATCGAGACCACCTCAAGCTGCAATAGCGCGTCGGCACTCTCTTCATCGATCACCCGCAGGCGGCCATCTTCGGCATAGGCATCGACGGTGCGCTCGGTCAAGCGCTCGGCAACGGCAAACTCAGACGAGCGATTGCCAGCCACTGGAATGCCGACGCTGCGGATACCGCCAATCAAACCCCCCGAGGTCGAATAATAGGCGCAGCCGGTAAAGAGCAATCCGATCAGCGCCAATTTAAACAGGAGGCGCATCCCCGACTTCTCTACTTTCTCCAGCCGATACCGCACCACTAGCTTCTCCGCTTTCTCCAGCCGATACCGAATCTCCTTCCGGCGAGCGTTCTTTGTCCAAATCAGCCAAAGAACGCGCTCCGTCCCCTACGGCGATCGGCTGGTTTTTCGGACGACCGCTAATATCGACCCCGCGCACATCGAGTCGTTGCCACTGGTCCTCCTCTTTGGCGCTGGAGATCGAATGCTCGACCATCAGCGTACTCAAAGGACGAGCATCACTACCCATTGCACCATCGCCGACAATCGGGGCCCGAACAGTGCACAAACGGGGCTGTACATGCGTCGCAACCACTTGCGCCTTGGCCATTTCCCACAGACCCAATGCTTCACCGCTATCCGGGTCGACGATCTGTCCGTGCGTAGCGAAGATCGTAAAAACCGTACCCTCTACCACGCCTTGTTCGCTGCCAATGTTGAGCACCAAGGTCGTATCGTCGATAACTGCCGCTACCTTGCCTTCGATTTTCGCACCCATCTGCAAGCTCCCAAAAGAGAAACCGGCCCGCAGTAAATGCCGGCCGGTCGGTTTAATTTCACTACGGCTAAGCCGTTATTCCTCCGCGCCCCACCAGTTGGAAACCTCGGCATCGCTTCTCGCCTGGTCGAGGATAAATTTCTCCGGATTCACATAGCCCTTGCGATCCCCCAGACGGCGATCCTGGAAGCGCACCGCATAATGCAGATGCGGCCCAGTCGAACGGCCCGTGCTGCCCATCGCACCAATATGCAGCCCCCGCGTCACGCGCTGGCCCTTGTTGACCAGAATCTTGTCCATATGACCGTATTCAGTGCGATAAACGCCCTTGCGCATATAGGTCTCGCCTTGTTCATTGATCTCTTCTACATTGTGCTCGATAACTACGACCTTGCCAAGACGTTTATCCGTATAGGCAAAGGACACGACCCCAGCGGCCGTAGCATAGATTGGCGTGCCTTTGCGACCGGCAAAATCGACCCCGCTGTGAAAGGCTTTCCGGCCGGTAAAAGGGTCCGTGCGCTCGCCGAAACGAGAAGAAGGCCAAGCGGTTCCCTTGCGGACCGGTGAAATCGTCGGCAGATGCTTGACATTGCCCTGCGTCTCTATAAACTTGCGCTCAATTTCCTCGAAGCTCTCTTCTTGCAGGCTGGCCATCCGCTTCAGATAATCTATGCGGGCACCCAAATCTCGCACGATCCTGCGCTTCTCAGACGGCAATGCGGTAAAATCCTCGGGCAGATCCTCCGACCCGCCGACACCAACCTGGCGAATATCAGCCGAGAGCGGTTCCATCTGATGATAGGCTCGAAGCAGGTCGTCATCAGCCATTAGTTGGACCATTGTTTTGTCTAGCTGCTCGACTTCACTCCGCGATAATTCGATGCTGCGCAAAAGGCCGCCATTCTCATCCTGCAAAACCGCCAGCGCCTTTTCCTGATCGACCTTCTGATAAAAACCTTTGCTATAAAAAGCGAACGCTCCACAAAAACAAACCGCGGCCAGCATCCCGCACCACAAAATCCAGGGGGGCAAACGATACTCGCGAACCTGGCCATCATTGGCGGGAATTACGATGAAAGTGATGCGCTTCTTGGGCATATTCGTTATTATTCCTCTAAGCCTTCCCCACACTACTTACACACTCTACTCTTTATAGCGCCTATGTACAATATATTTCACAACTTAAACCCTGCCAATCTACTGAAAGCCAATTCGAAAGTCAATACTCTGCAGCAAACCCTCGCCGCCCGCCATGCTCCTCGTTATTGATATCGGCAACACCCACGTAGACCTCGGTCTTTTCTCAGTGGAGCAAGCGACCGCTGCGCAGACCGCTGAATTTGTTCAAGATCTTGTCCGACACACAAAACACCCAACCGATGCAGCCGGCCCTAATAACCTGCAACAACTATTCGCTTCACTCACTAGTCCTCTTGATGGCGTAGCAATAGGATCGGTGGTCACCGGGCTGGCCGATAACTACGCCAATCTGTGCCGTCCCTACTGCCGAGGCCCCGTCGTCGAGGTCACTGGCCGCTGGGACTGGGGGTTGCATATCGACTATGACGATCCCGATAGAGTCGGCGTCGACCGCCTCGCCGCCGCCGCTGCGGCCTATCATCACCCCGCCAAAAGGCAGGCCGCCATTATAGCCGATGCCGGCACTGCACTGACGATCGATGCGGTAGACGCAAAGGGCACCTTTCTCGGCGGTGCGATCGCCCCGGGCCTGAGATTGGGTCTGCAAGCGCTTAGCACCGGCACCAGCTTATTACCCCAGATCGAAATAGACGCCGCCGCCCCACTACTAGGCAAGACCACCGCCGCCGGCCTGCGCTCGGGGGCGCTTTACGGCTCAGCCGCCCTTATCGAAGGGCTTTGTGCACGGATCGCCGCGGAACTCGGCGGCCCGACAACCGTCTTTCTCACCGGCGGCGACTGCCCCATCTTGCAACCACTTATCGCCGGTGTCGATATTTGCGATACAGCCTTGGTATTGCGCGGTTTAGCACTGGCCTATAATCGCTACACTTCTTGACGCAGAATCGGGCCATAAGTATTATCAGACGACGCTGCACGGGACTTTAGGTCCCCTACTGACAAAGGAGCCCCGTTTGTACCTCATCCGAATTCTTCTGCTGATCAGCCTGGTCCTGCCTACGGCTAACGCCCGCGCTGACCGCACCGTCCAAGAGGAGTACCGATCCATCCTCTGGACTACCGCCTTGCGCATCCACCAGCTCTATTTTGAGGAAGTCCACCCTGATACCTTGATGCAAGCAGCGACCGCCGGCCTGTTCAATTCCATGGACCCGGCCTCCGAATACACCCTGAAGTCCGAAGACCTGCAGCAAATAGACGACCGCGACGACTTGCTGCGCGACCGCTTCAGCACCCTTATGCAAATCGCCCAGGCGATGGACGAGAAGGCGTTCTACCAAGTCACCCCGGACACCCTGATCCGTTTCGGCATCGCCGGGATGATGGAAATTCTCGACCCCTATTCGATCTTTTTGGAAAAGCGCAATCTCGACAATTTTAATATCCAGACCCAGGGCAAATACGGAGGCCTTGGCTTTCGTATCCAAGTCGTCTATCCGGACAGCGCCATTGCGGTGTGGAACCTTTTACATGACCAAACACCTGCGGCCCTAGCCGGCGTCAAGTCGGGCGACCTCATCAAATACATTAACGACACCTCGACGGTCGGTATGTCCGCCGGCACCGCCGCAGATAGCATGCGCGGCGATCCCGGCACCGCCGTGACCCTGACCCTTTCCCGCGCTGGTCGCGAAACGCCCTTTGACCTGACCATCGTGCGTCAGGAAGTCAAGATGAACAGCGTTTCGTTGACTACGCTATTCCCCGACAGCACAGGCTATATAAAACTCGACCGTTTCCAACAGGGATCGAGCCGCGAGGTCCACAACTCGATCGTCGAGCTCAAAGAACAGGGCATGCAGCGGTTGATCTTCGATCTACGCAACAATGGCGGCGGCTACCTGCAAGAAGCCGTGCAGATCGCGGATCTCTTCCTACCCCGGGACCGCCTAGTCGTCTTCACCGCGGGCCGGGCCTTCGAAGACACCTCCAAGTATTTCACCGAACACGATGCCCAATTGCAAGACGAACCCCTGATCGTGTTGGTAAACGGCCAATCCGCTTCGGCTTCCGAGATTATCGTCGGCGCCGTCCAAGATTGGGACCGCGGGTTGGTGGTGGGTGTAACGACGGTGGGCAAGGGCTCAGTCCAGCAAGTGGTAAACATCGACGATAAAGTCGAACTCAAGCTGACGATGGCCGCCTGGCACACCCCCTCGGGTCGTTCGATCGACAAACGCATGCGCAAAGACTCTACCTTGGTCGACGGCTCCGCCAAAGAATACAAAACCCGCCTCTTGGAACGCTTGGTCCACAGCGGCGGCGGCGTCAATCCCGATATTGAGATCCACGGGCGCAAGGGCAATCGTCTCTATGGGCAGCTCAATGGTTTTTTTACGCTCAACAACCAATTCTTTCACTACGCCCGAGGCTACCATTTCAAGCATCCCGAATTAACACCCGATTTCGTCGCTGGCCGAGAAGACATAGCCGCCTTCCGTGCCTACGCTGAAAACCGCGAATTCGAGTATGTCAGCGAAGCAGAAGCCCATGTCAAAGAATTGGACAAGGTCGCCGAGGGCGAGGAATACAAGAAGCTCGAAAAACCACTCAACCGCCTAATCGACGAGATCGACAAGATCGAAGAGAAGCACTGGGACGAAAATGAAGAACTTATCGCCTGGAGGTTGACCTTCGATATTTTGGAAAAGTCCTTCAACCTGCAAGCCGCTGAAGCCTATAATATCACAGTCGACCCACAAGTCGAGAAGGCCCGCCGCGTTATCGCCGACCCGACCGAATACGAGATGTGGTTCGGAAAAAAGGAAATTGGCGTGCAGGAAGATGACTCGATCGCCCAGGAAGACAACGGCGACGACGTGCAATAGGAGTGCTTGATGGCGCTTTCTAATAAAGCGTGGACGAACAGACCAACCCCCTGGCTGGTGGCTGGTCTGTTCGTCCACGCCTTTTTTCTATTCGCTCTTTTCAACGACTTTCTGCGCCCCTTTTTCAACGACGCATCCCATACTCGCAGGGGTTTTGATTTTGGCGTTTTCTACTTGGCGGGCCAAGCCTTAGCCGAAGGCCGCGATATCTATTCGGTCCAAGGTGCCTTTGGCTTCCGCTACTTGCCTCCTTTCGCGCAAACCATCGGCCGCTTCTTCGCCCTCTTCCAGCCCATCACGTCGTATATCCTGCATCTCTGCTTCACCGAACTCTTTCTCGCCATTAATCTTTGGCTGACCTGGCGTTGGGTCGACGAATACCGGCGGGGTATCGCCATTTTTATGTGGCTGGCCTATTCCCCTTATTTTCTCGAGCTCTACATGGGGCAAGTAAGCTTCTGGGCCGCATCGCTGCTCTTCTGGCTGATCGTTGGCCTCGAACGGGGCCAGGGTCGGTGGACCGGGTTATTTTGGGCCGGCGCCATACTCGTCAAACCCAATGCCCTGATTCTCGTGCCGGGCCTACTGCGACTGCGCGCCTTCCGCATCCTCGCCCTCGGCCTGCTGATCAGCCTATTGAGTTCTATTCCCTATTTCATGCTCCACCCAGACAGCGTTACCGCCTTTATACAAAGCAATACCCAAGGCGGCCATATTAAAGGCGCCCTGACCCACGCCGGTAATCTCGGTTTACAAGGAGGCCTAGTTAGCCTTATTGCAAAGTTATGCAACCGCCCACTAGCCGAACTAAGCACACTAAACGATCTACCGGCCGCCGGGTGGATAAGCATATATATCTCGCAGTTGATCCTGCTGCTTATCGGACTTTTCGCGACACTGCGCTATCGGCCCCATCAGCCCGTACAAATTATCGCCCTATGGATATGCACCTTTTTTCTGGTCTATAAAGACATATGGGAGCACCACTATGTCTTTCTTCTACCCATCTTCATTGCCCTGTACGCGCAATCATTTTCCCCTAAGCTCTTATGGTTGTTCGCTGTTATAGCTCTTCCGACACCTTTTATCTTTATTGATATCGAATCGGGCCGCTATGGAGCGATTGATCCCGAGCGCGAATGGGCTATCGGAACTTCCCTACTCTACCGCAGCAGCAAACTGCTACCCCTGGCCTATTTGTGGTTTACACTCTGCCGGACAAATATCGCCAAGCCATCGTTATCAAGGTCATAAACTTCTATTTATATTTCAGATACATACACCTCTACCGCGCTAAGACTTGATCTTGGCATGGCAGAAGCTTAGTTTATATGTTTTGCACGCTTGCTCGCTATTTTAGCGAAGCCGATCTTCTTTGCTCTTAAATATTTTATTAACTATCCACTTATGCCATCTAACCTAAAACGCAGACGCCTGCCGCCTTGGCTTAAGGCCAAAGCACCAGGCCATCCAAACTATGTAGATATTAAAAATCTAATTGCCGATCTGCGCCTAAATACGGTCTGCGAAAGCGCCCAGTGCCCCAATATTGGCGAGTGTTGGGGCCAGCGCACAGCCACCTTTATGATTTTGGGCGATATTTGCACGCGCAGTTGCGGTTTCTGCGCCATTAAGACGGGCAAACCCGAAATCCTGGACGAAGACGAACCAGAACGCGTCGCCACCGCCATCGCCCATCTCGATTTGCGCCACGCCGTCATCACTTCGGTTAACCGCGATGAATTGCCCGACGGGGGGGCCAAGATATTTGCCCGCACGATCGAAGCCGTGCACCGCCAGTGCCCTCATACCACCATTGAAGTCTTAATCCCCGACTTCAAAGGCGACTGGACTGCCCTCGGCACCGTTATGGCGGCGGCTCCCGACATCCTCAACCACAATATTGAATCACCGCCCAGGCTATATTATAAAATGCGTCCGCAAGCTCAATACGAACGCTCGCTGGAGCTATTGGACCGCGCGCGAAAATTGAGCCCTGCCCCGACCAAATCCGGCATGATGTTAGGCGCTGGCGAGACCGAGGAAGAAATCGCCACGAGCATCCGCGACCTCGCCGATGTCGGTTGTTCTATCCTGACCTTGGGCCAATACCTGAGCCCTTCAGCGCAACACGTGCAAGTCGAGCGTTTTGTGCATCCCGATGAATTTATCCAGTGGCGAGAATTCGCCATAGAGCTGGGTTTTCGCCACGTCGAATCCGGTCCGTTGGTCCGCAGCTCGTATCACGCCGCCGAGCAAGTGGACCAGGCAGTGGCCGCCGACCCGCTGCTATCCATTGAAACCGCCCCCTAAGAGGAGCCGATGAATTTAGAGAAGAAGGCTATATCCGGTTATTTACAACGCAAGAAACTGCTCACCCGGGGTACACAAATTCGCGTCATGAGCCTGGGCGACGGCCTTAAAAATAGGGTCTATTACGTTGCGACTTCCAACGAGTCCTGGATCGTCAAACAAGCGCATTCCCGCGCACAGCTCAAAGAGCGCTGGTGGCTCGACCGCAAACGCATCTTCGCCGAAACCAACTGCATTGAGATCCTCTCGCAGTTCCTCGCGCCAGAGATCATTCCCGAGGTAATACTCGAAGACCGCACGGATTTTATTCTGGTAACGACGGCGCCGCCGCACAACTCCGTGCTCTGGGAAAATGACCTACACGCCGGCCGCATCGACCTGCAAATCGCCGTGCAGTGCGGCGAATTACTCGCCACCTTACACAACGAAACTGCGGGCGTGCCGGAGATCAAGTCGATGTTCAAAGAGACCAAAGCCTTTGAGCAATTGCGCATCGAACCACACTACGATTACATAGTTAACGCCTACCCCGACTTGAAAAAAGCAGTTGCCGCACGTTCCAACCGACTGCTCAAAGAGTCGATCTGCCTGGTCCATGCGGACATGAGACCGCGCAATGTCTGGATCAACAACGGCCAGCTCTATCTGGTTGACTTCGCCACCGCCCACTACGGCTACCCAACCTTTGATCTGGCATTCTATGCGGCCGATATGGTCGTCAAAGCCATGCAGAATAGCACCCAGAAAGCGGCCTATCTCGAGGCGATTAACGTCTTCTGGAACGGCTATTTCCAGTTGGCCAGCTATAAGGGGGTCAAGGAAGTCGAAAAACAGGCCGTGCACGATTTGGGCTGTCTGCTCTTAAGCGCAACCGACGGCCGCCAGCCCGCCAAGATCGAGGACGAACACGTCGTCGCGCTCTCACGACGCATCGCCCAGAGCCTGCTTTTTACTAAGCTGGAGAAGATCGAGGACATTACCGAGTTTATCAACCGCACGCTGATCGACGGTTAATCAGCCCCGACCTGGATCTGCAGGTCCTCGCCGCTCGAACGAATATGCGCAGCCATCGCCAGACGGGCGCCTTCGGTGTCCCGCTGGCGTAGGGCCGCGAGAATCTTGTGATGCTCCCGCAAAGACAGCTCGGCCCTTGGCCCAGCCAGCGACGGCTCGGATAAGCTGCCCTTGATCCATTCCTGCAGGTGATTGCGCGTCGTTTCGAGCAAGCTATACAATATTGAATTGTGTGTAGCGTTCGCGATCAGCAGGTGAAAGCGCAAGTCATTCTCAAGAAACCGCTCCCAGTCCTGCAACGCCCCTTCCATACCCGCCAGCGCCTCGGCAATCGCCTCTAAGTCCGTCTCGGTAGCCCGTTCCGCCGCCAAAAAAACATTCTGCGACTCGAGCATCAACCGCGTCTCACTGAGATCCTGCAGTTTTTTGCCATCGAGCCGGAACCCCCACTGCAGTGCCCTCTCTAGATACTGACTATTATCGCAGACAAAAGTCCCCTCGCCGATCCGTCCGTCGAGAATCCCCATTACCGAGAGCGAACGCAGCGCCTCGCGCAAGGAAGACCGCCCAACCCCAAACTGCTTGCACAACTCGCGTTCCGGCGGCAATCGATCACCCGGTTTGAGTACATTGCGGGCAATCAAATCCGTTAATTGCGCGACGATGTCATCGCTAACCGAAGTGCGATGTACAGGACGCATAGATTCACTAACTTCGACAGCAGCTTTTTTCGGCGAAGGTGGCATAATATCACATCTCTTTGTTTATTAAGCCGTTTACGAAAAATATTCCACAAAAGCCAATATTCTATTTGCTGATGGTCTGACCATTAACTATTTTGTATAAGCTTACTTAACCCGGCTCTTTGCTGTCAAGAGGATAATGCACATGACACAAACTCTGGATCTTGGACCGCGCGTCGAATTAGTTTCGATGGACCCGCATTTTCACGATATAACCATTGCACTCTATAGCCCGGGCAGCGATGGCCAGCCCGCTTATTTGGTTCACACCTACAGTTCCATACCCGGTGCAGATGAACGCCTCGCCCGCTTGCGGCAGACCATGCAGACCCTCGGAGGCATGGAAGCTATCGGCGAAGGGTTGCTGCATTTTCCTTGCGGCCACGCACACCCCTTAGCCGCCCGCCGGGTTTTCTTGGACTCCTGTAAACTCAAGCCCGAGACCCCCGCCGAAGCACAACCGCTGAACGTCTTCGATAAAAAGTCCGACGGAACGATCACCGTCGCCAGTCTCGGCAACGGGCTTTACGAAGCTCGACCGGCTGATGACGCCCAGGGAACGGAGCGCCGCGTCGCCACGATCGCCAGAGGGCTAATGCGTCTAGGTGAAATGGAGGAGGTAGATGGCCAACCCAATCAGACCCGCTTCAGCTGCAGCCAAGAACACGACGATTTGATCGGCTTGCTGCTCGTTCGCGCCCCGAATGTGCGTGCCGCCATGCGCGAGGCCGAAGATATGGCTTCGCGCGGCGTACTCGCCGCCCCCAGCGCCCAGGAATAAAGGAATTACATATGACCGCTTCGATGACTAGCCGCCAACGCGTGCTCGCCGCCCTCAAGCGCGAACCCGTTGACCGCACCCCGCTCTGCAACCCGACCTCGGTCGCAACGGTGGAACTGATGGATCTCGTCAACGCCCCCTTCCCCGAAGCCAACCGCAATCCTGAGTTGATGGCGCGCTTGGCCGCGACGGGATATACCGAACTGGGCTTCGACACCATCATGCCAGTCTTCACCATCATTCAGGAATCCTCGGCCCTGGGTTGCAAAATCCAGTGGGAGCAGAAGGATAACTGGCCCACCGTACGCATGAATGAGCCGATCTGGCGCGAGCCCGACGACATCAAGGTTCCCGCAGACCTGTGCACCCACCCCGATACCACCTGCGTCACCGAAGCGATCAAGATCCTGCGCAAAGAATACGGCGATGAGGTCGCGATCGTCGGCAAGACCATGGGGCCGTGGTCGCAGGGTTATCACTGCTTTGGCGTCGAGCCCTTCCTGCTGATGTCACTCGACGACCCGGGCAAGACCAAGCTCTGCCTCGACCGCATGAAAGAGATCACTATCCAGTTTGGCCAAGCACAGATCGACGCCGGCGCCGATGCGCTCTGCCTACCTGACCACGCCACCGGCGACCTGGTCAGCGGGGAATATTACCAGCGCTACCTGCGCGATATGCACATCGAATTTGCCGAACGCCTTTCGGTGCCGATTATCCTGCACATCTGCGGCCGCACCGTCGACCGCATGGAGTATATTGCGCAAACCGGCATGGCCG
>Ga0114996_10009226_pt1 | contig 10847 bp, 8 predicted proteins | sample ArcticOcean_MG_C_4_FD_87039 | JGI IMG/M metagenome (GOLD analysis project Ga0114996, IMG submission 87039) | Marine microbial communities from western Arctic Ocean - ArcticOcean_MG_CB4_134 | ecosystem: Environmental > Aquatic > Marine > Oceanic | place: Arctic Ocean: Canada Basin | collected... | reverse complement strand
GTATGCGGCCATCCGCTACCAGCTTGGTAATCGCCAGGCGAGCCACTTCCCTACGTATAGGATCAAAGCAGGATATGGTCACCGCCTCGGGGGTGTCGTCGATAATCAGGTCCACCCCAGTCGCCTTCTCGATCGCTCGAATATTCCGTCCTTCGCGACCTATAATTCGACCCTTCATCTCATCGGTGGGTAGGGGTACGTTGGTGATGGTTGCTTCGGAGACTACATCGGACGCGAGCCGCTGTATGGCCAGAGATATGATATCCCGGGCCTTCTCATCGGCCTCCTCCCGCGCGCGCTCCTCTTCGTTGCGGTAGATGATCGCCAGTTCGTGGCGAGTCTCCTCTTCCGCACGTTGGATGAGCTCGTCGCGGGCTTCGGTCATGGAAAGCTGGGCGAGTTCCTCCAGACGAAGGACCTCTTTTTCGTTGATGCCTTCCAGCTCTTCTCTGAGCTCTTCGGCGGCTTGCTCCTTCTCAGTCAGTCCCTTCTCACGCTTTTCAAGGTTGGTAGCACGACGATCAACGTTTTCCTCACGATTCGCGAGGCGTTGTTCTGTGCGCTGTATCTCGGTCCTCCGCTCTCTTACCTCACCCTCATGCTCGGACCGAACCTTGAAAGCTTCCTCCTTTGCGTCCAGGAGTATTCGTCTCTCTGCCTCCCTGGCCTCGTCCAGTACCTGCGTGGCTTCGCTCTCCGCCTCGGAACGGCGCTTGCTCGTTAGCCCTCGCAGACCCAAATATCCACCAATGGCCCCTAACCCTAGGCCGACCAGGACGGCGAGTATCGCGATAATCGTAGAATCCATCGCTACTCACCTCCAGTTCGATTGTTAAGACAGCCCGCTCCTAGCGGATTGCCCTTCGTCCAATGGTACGAGCCTACCTATATAGTGTCAAGCTAACGCCTACTGGGCGGACATCTTGTTTCAGCGACAACTTTTGGGCATCGACTACCGATTCTGGCCAATAGACTTCGGGTTGTTGCACTGAATTCAGACTGGTACCAAGACAGTTCGGCGTCCGGCCTGACACCGCGCCACCAACCGTGCGCTGTGCGGTCCGGGTATACAATGGCCGCTAGAACAACTATGGCCTTACCCCTCCCCTTCAACGCTTCGACGCTGGCGCAGCATCGCACGCTGCGCGCATTTCGCAATCACGATTATCGTCTCCTGTGGCCAGCGAATCTGCTTTCCTACTCCTCTCGATGGATGCAGATGACCATACTGGGCTGGCTAGTGCTCCAGCTTACCGACTCTCCGTGGCTCGTCGCTCTCGTCGGCTTTTTCGGCATGGTGCCAATGCTGGTACTCGGTCTGGTCGGGGGTCTGCTGGCCGACCGGGGGAATCGCAAGGCTGTCATCCTCTCAACCCAGGTCGCGGGACTCATCGCATCGACCGCGATGCTCGTCCTCCTAGCGACCGGCTCAGAGGAGTTCTGGCACGCCTACGTCGTAGTGGGTATTGCAGGGACAGCCTGGGCACTGGAAATGCCATCGCGCAGATCAGCTATCCACGACCTGCTCGGTAGTTCTGGGATGACTAATGGAATCGCGCTGGACTCGGTCGCGATGTCTACTAGTAGGATGATCGGCCCCGCCCTGGCCGGGCTGCTGATCTCGACGACCGGGTTCGTCGGAGCGTACTCGGCAGTCGTGCTCACATATTTTGCTGCGGTAGTGCTCCTGTGGCGGTTTACGCTGGCGTCCTCGCCACGCGAAGGGCGCGCCTCGGCCAGTCTCACGAAAGACCTGGTGGAGGGGGTCCGCTATGTGTGGGGCCACGCAGCCTTGAGAGCGACGATAACTGTGACGGTGTTGATGAACCTGCTGATGTTCCCGTACCAGCACATGGTGCCGGTGATTTCGAGGGATGTCCTGAATGTCGGGCCAGGACCTATGGGGGTACTCATGGCAGGGGCCGGCCTAGGCGCCATGATCGGGGCGATCCTGGTGGCGTCGGCGACGAACATCCAGCACCACGGACGGTTGTACATCGGCGGGTCGACGTTGTCCTTTGTGGCTCTGCTTCTGTTTGCCGCTTCCCAGTGGTACTCGCTATCCCTTCCGGCACTCGTCCTGTTGGGCCTTGGAACGGCAGGGTTCAGCACAATGCAAGCGTCCATCGTGATGTTGGTCGCCCGCAGGGACGTAAGGGGAAAGGCACTCGGCGTGGTGAGCCTGGCAATTGGCACGAGTCCAATCGGGGCACTGATCGAAGGGGCAGTCGCCGATTGGCAGGGTCCTGGTTTCGCTCTGGGTCTCAACGCTGCGGCCGGTCTGGTTTGCATGGCGCTAGTCGCGACGCTGTTGCCAGTACTGCGAAGGCCAATGACCCCCGACATCGGTGCTGGTGCTGCGCACGCTAAGTAGGGGTGCTGCGCATAGGTGGGCGCGGGGTGGTACTGGCCGACCGAGGGAACCACATCCGGGGTTGGTCCAATATCGCAGGCGTGGGCGTATGATAGTGTCCGACTCGCACTTGGCGGGCGCAGCACCGAATTTCACTGCAGGAGCCCCTTAGCTGAGAGCCAAACGAGTACCGATCCCCAATACCTTTCGGGCGTTTCACAACCCCAACTATCGGCTCCTGTGGCCGGCGAACTTCGTTGCGTACGCGAGTCGCTGGATGCAGATGACCCTCCTGGCGTGGTTCGTACTGGAACGCACCGACTCGGCATGGCTCGTGGCGCTGGTGGGGTTCTTCGGCATGGCTCCGATGTTCCTGCTGGGGATGGTGGGAGGTGTGCTGGCGGACAGAGCCGACAGGCGCCGACTACTGCTGATCACCCAAGCGGCCAGCTTTGCGTCCGTGCTTGTAATGGCGGCGTTGCTTCATACGGACCTCGTAAGCTACTGGCACGCGTATCCTTCGGTAGTGATCGTCGGAACGGCGTGGGCCCTGGACATGCCATCTCGACGATCAATGATCCATGACATGCTCGGACGGGACGGGGTCACCAACGCTGTAGCCCTAGACTCGGTGGGCATGTCTTCCAGTCTCATGCTCGGGCCGGCGCTGGCCGGAGCCATGATCACGGTGATCGGGGTCTCAGACGGCTACATAGCGGTAGCTGCTCTGTACCTGATCTCGCTCACCCTACTTTCGCGCCTGCGGGTTGCGCCGGTTCGCCGTGATCCGGTTGCCCGTACCCGCCTGCTCCAAGAGCTTACTGTGGGCCTCCGCTATGTCGCGGGCCAACCGCTACTGAGGGCGATGGTCTTGATAACGGTCGTCATGAATTTGCTCTCGTTTTCCTACGTTAACATCGTGCCGGTCATCGCCAGGGATGTGCTGGAGGTGGGGCCGGGTCTCATGGGCATGCTATTGGCTGCCCCGGGGCTGGGTTCGGTGATCGGAGCCGTCATCGTCGCCTCGACGGTCACCATCGCCCGCCCCGGACGGATATTCGTCGCAGGCTCTCTACTGACATTCTTCGGACTCGCACTGTTCTCGGTGTCGAACTGGTACGGGTTGTCCCTGGCGATTCTGATGATGATGGGGCTGGGTGCAGCGGGGTTCGGCACTATGCAAGCGTCGATGACGATGCTCGTTGCCCACGAGGACATGAGAGGGAAGGCGCTCGGTGTCGTAAGTCTGGCGATAGGCGCCGGCCCGTTTGGGGCCCTGTTAATCGGGGCGACCGCCAGTCTCATGGGACCCAGTGTCGCCCTAACGGTCAACGCGATAGTCGGCGCGACCTGTGTCCTGCTGGTTGCACTGCTGATGCCACCACTCATGCGGCCAATAGGCGAATCCTCCTCTCGTTAGGTCTGTTCACGGGGTTGAATAGGGCTAGATCTAGGTGCCTCGCCATTGACCCTCCGATTGGCAGCGACATATAATACAAAAGCTGCGAAACACGCTATTGACGATGCTTTGGTTCGATCCAGCAGACCCTAGCAGCCCGGGGGCAGCGGTGTCGGTTCAGGGTGATCGTGTACACGACGAATGTGGCGTCGTCGGCGTCTACTCCAAAGGCGAAGACGTAGCCCGAATTGCATTTTTTGGACTCTTTGCTTTACAGCACAGGGGCCAGGAGAGTGCAGGCATCGCCACGGGCGATGGTAAGGTCATCAGGCTCCGCACCTCGATGGGGCTGGTCACGCAAAGCTTTCAGGAAGAAAACCTGGAGCGGCTGACTGGCTATGTTGCGATCGGCCACACCCGCTACTCGACCACCGGCGGCAGCCAGGCCAATAACGCCCAGCCTATTATTTCCAACGGACCAGACGTTAGGCTCGCGCTCGGGCACAATGGCAACGTAGTCAACGCCAAGGAGCTCAAGGAAGAGCTGCTGGGCTGGGGCTGCACCTTCACCTCGACCAACGACTCGGAGATTGTGGCGCACCTAATCTCCAATGCCCCGGCGACAACGTGGGAAGACCGGATCGCATACGCGATGCGCCGACTTCGCGGGGCCTACTCTCTCGTCGTCATGACAAAGGACACTCTGCTGGGGATCCGCGATCCTCTGGGCGTCCGGCCTCTCTGCATAGGCAAGCTCAACGGTGGGTGGGTCATCGCGTCAGAGACCTGCGCCCTCGACCACATCGGTGCGACGTTTGTTAGAGAGGTCGAGCCTGGCGAGGCTGTGATGGTCGACGAGAACGGGCTCAAGTCTATCTACCAGAAAGAGCCCCTGCAGGCCAGGGCATCGTGTGTGTTTGAGCACATCTATTTCGCCAGGCCTGACAGCGTCCTGGACGGGCGGCTTGTGTACAGCAATCGCATGGCTATGGGTGCCGAGCTGGCCCGAGAGCACCCGGTAGAGGCCGACATGGTTATCGGTGTGCCGGACTCGGCCCTCGCGGCCGCCGTCGGTTACTCACAGGAGTCGGGAATCCCCTATGGCGAGGGGCTCGTCAAGAACCGCTATGTCGGGCGGACTTTCATCAACCCTGACCAGAGGCTTCGGGATCTGGGCGTGCGCACCAAGCTCAATCCGTTGCCTCAGCTCATCAAGGGCAAACGGCTGGTGGTCGTCGACGACAGTATCGTTCGAGGGACGACCACGCCTCGCGTTGTACAGCTACTGCATCAGGGCGGCGCCAAGGAGATCCACCTGAGGATATGCGCGCCGCCGATTATGCACCCGTGTCATCTCGGCATAGACATGGCGACCCGCAAGGAGTTGTTGGCCGCGAACAAGACCGTCGAAGAGATTCGAGAAATGGTCCAGGCCGACTCCCTGGGTTACCTGAGCCACAAAGGTCTGGTCCGCGCGGTTGGGCTCGAGCGCAACCGCATCTGCATGGCATGCTTTACGGGCGATCACCCCATCCCGGTTCAACTAGAGATGGACAAGCTAGCCCTGGAAATCTAGGCACCGCAAGTGCTTTTTGTTGGGCGAGGCGGGTGACATCGAGGGGTGGCGCTACAAGCGCGTTTTGTTGGGCGGGGTGGGTGACGTCGAGGGGCGATGTACGCTGTGTTGGGTGTCCCGAAGAAGATATTAAGAATACCAATGTGCCTCCGTTCGGCAGCGGAGCAAGCGGCTAGAGCATGGCAGAGCACACATATAAAGACGCGGGCGTCGATCGCGATTCTGCGGCTGAGGTCAGGCGCCGTATAGCGCCTCTGGCTGCGGCGACCCACGGCCCACAGGTGCTGGAGGGTATCGGCGGCTTCGGCGCCATGTACCGGCTATCCGGCTACAAAGACCCCGTCCTCGTGTCCAGCACCGACGGTGTTGGCACGAAGCTCAAGATAGCCATCACACTGGGCTCCTACGACACGCTGGGTGAAGACCTGGTCAATGCGTGCGTGAACGATGTTGTGGTCTGCGGCGCGGACCCTCTATTTTTCCTGGACTATATCGCTGTGGGAGCGCTGCGTCCTGATGTGGTGGAGATACTGGTCGCTGGCATGGCGCGGGCCTGCGAGGTAGCGGGGTGCGCGCTGATAGGCGGCGAGACCGCTGAGATGCCTGGAATGTACGAGGGCGACGATTTCGACCTCGCCGGCTTTGCGGTCGGGGCCGCCGAGCGTTCTGATATCGCAGACCCCTCGTCGATTGTCGAAGGTGATTTGCTGGTAGGCATTCCGTCTAACGGACTGCACACCAACGGCTACTCCCTCGTCCGAGATGCCCTGGGTATCGACGACGACCCGACCCCGCTCGCTGAGCATCACTCCGAACTGGACGGCACACTGGGCGAGGCGTTGTTGGAGCCCCACCTGTCATACGTCGGCGCGATGAAGGCCGTGCGGGGACGGATCAAGGCTGCGGCACATATCACGGGCGGCGGGCTGATCGAAAACGTGCCGCGGGCGCTGCCCGATGGACTGGGCGCAAGCTTCGACACGACGACATGGGGCCTCCCGCCAGTGTTCTCGATTTTGCTGGAACGCGCCAGTATTTCGCGCGAAGAGTCGTACCGCGTGTTCAACATGGGGATTGGCCTCGTGCTGGTGTGCGATCGCAAGTACGCGACGGAGATAGAGGGCCTGGTGAAGGGCGCGAGAGTGGTCGGCGAGGTGAACCAGGCAACGGGCGAGCAGCGAGTTACCCTCTGAAATTCTGAGACCGGAATTGGTGCAATGAAAGCGTTAATCAGTCCTTACGACAAAACTGGCGTCGTAGCGTTCGCCAAGACCTTGGTCGAGGCCGGGTTCGAGTTGGTGAGCACCGGCGGCACAGGTGCGGTGCTTCGGGACGGAGGGCTGGCGGTCACCCAGGTGGCGGATCTGACCGGCTCGCCGGAGATACTAGACGGCCGAGTGAAGACACTTCACCCGAAAATTGCTGGTGGAATCCTGGCCCGTCGCGACCTGCCCTCACATATTGAGGAGCTGGCCGAGCACGATATCGATACCATCGACCTGGTGGCAGGGAACCTTTACCCCTTCGTCAAGACGGTCTCCGCTCCGGGTGCCACTCTTGAGGATGCTCTGGAGAACATCGATATTGGCGGCCCGACGATGATCAGGTCGGCGGCCAAAAACTTTCCACATGTCATCGTTATCGTGGACCCTTCGGACTACGGCTGGGTGTCGGAACGACTGACCCTGGGACGCGGAGACCCCTCGACGATCACCCACGAAGAGCGGCGCTCTCTGGCCCGCAAGGCGTTCCAGCATGTAGCTCTGTACGATACGGCTGTCTCCCAGTACCTAATGGACGGCGGATCCGCGCTGTCTGACGAGATGACCCTCGGTTTCTCGCGTCAGACCGGTCTGCGGTACGGGGAGAACCCGCATCAGGAGGCGGTCCTGTATGCCGACCCGCTCTCCACTGGTGGCATCGTCAAGTCGCGCCGATTGCATGGCATTGAGATGTCCTTCAACAACTACATGGACGCCGACTCGGCTTGGCGCACCGTTTCCGACTTCTCTCAGCCTGCTGTTACTGTGGTCAAGCACACTAACCCGTGCGGCCTAGCCGTCCACGACGATCAGGTTATCGCTTACCGGCGAGCCTTGGAGGGCGATTCGGTGTCTGCCTTCGGCGGAATCGTCGGGTTCAACCGAACGCTGACTGCTGCAACGGCCGAGGCCATGCGCGGGGTTCTGTTCGACGTCATCATCGCCCCCGCGTACGAGCCAGAGGCACTCAAGCTGCTGGAGAGGCGTAAGCGTACCCGTGTGCTTCAAGCGGACCCGGCGATGGGCCCTATGGAGGGCGTTGACGTACGCCGGGTGACGGGCGGCGCGCTGATACAAGCTATCGACAATATCGGAGTCGACACCGCGTCGTGGGAGGTCAAGAGCAAGCGGAAGCCGAGCGAGGCCGAGCTGGAGGATCTGTCGTTTGCCTGGAAAGCAGCCAAACACGTGCGCTCCAACGCGATCGTCCTTGCGAAGGACTCCGCTCTCGTTGGCATGGGAGCTGGACAACCCAACCGCGTAACCAGCGTCCACCTGGCGCTTCGTATCGCAGGTGACGCGGCAATCGGGACCGTGATGGCGTCGGACGCCTTCATGCCGTTCGCCGACAACATCGAGATGGCGGCCGAGGGCGGCATTACCGCCGTCGCACAACCCGGCGGCTCGATTCGCGACGACGAGGTCATCGCCGCGGCAGACCGCCTCGGCATCGCCCTGGTCTTCACCGGCGTCCGCCACTTCAAGCACTAGGAGCGCCGTGTCTCGAGGGAAAAGGATATTGGCATGTATGTGAGGAGCATCCTCACGCCCCCGGTCCTTCGGCTTTGCTCAGGACAGGCGCTGGGGCCAAGCACCTTTGCTCACCCCTTTTCCAACTGGCTGCCTGGAAGAACGCGTGCGCCGCAGCGCCACCGCAATTTGGCATGACTTATCCCACCCAACCCAACGCGCGCAGCGCTGAATTTGTGCTCCCCGTTCTGAACGAGGAGCGCGCTTTGGGACCCAGCGTGGCGCGACTCCATGCCTACCTCTCGGAAAACCTTGCCCAGTACGACTGGCGCATCCTCGTGGCCGACAATGGTTCCACTGACGATACGCCCGGGGTGGCCGCTCGCCTTACCGCTGACATGGACCGGGTGGGTTACCTGCGTCTGGAGCAGCGGGGCCGTGGTCGCGCGCTGCGCCATTCGTGGCTGGAGAGCGACGCCGATATCCTGGCATACATGGACGTCGACCTGTCGACCGATCTCGACTCGTTGCAGGTCATCGTTGAGGCGATCGCCGCCGGGGGCTACGATATCGCCATAGGCTCACGCCTTGCCAAGGGCGCGAATGTCATCGGGCGTCCACCACACCGCGAGTTCATTTCGCAGGCGTACAGCATCCTGTTCAGGAGCATGTTCTTTACAAGCTTCAGGGACGCACAATGTGGCTTCAAGGCCATCTCTCGCGGCGCCGCCAAGGATCTCGTGCCGTTGGTTCAGGATCTGGGGTGGTTCTTTGACAGCGAGTTGCTGATCGTCGCGGAGAAGAGCGGGTATCGCATCAAAGAGGTCCCCGTGCGCTGGACCGACGACGCGGACAGTCGGGTCAGGATCGTGCGAACCGCGTACGGCGACCTGAAGGGTCTCCTGCGATTGCGCTTCGGCGGACTACGCAGAGCCAAAAAACAGCTCGCTTCAAGACACTGACCACGCTGGAACGTGTGTGGAAATCGCGGGTCGAGGTTTGTCCGCACCCGACACCTAGTACCCTAGACTCAAGACTGTCCCCTACATGCGGCGTCCGTACCTTGTACCCTATACGCCAAACTCCATCCTGTTTCTCCGGAGGCTTTTGATGAGAGCAGCCGTATACAAGGGCAATCAGCGGCTCAGCGTCGAGGATATCCCGACCCCTTCACCTGGGCCCGGGCAGGTGTTGGTGCAGGTGAAGTACTGCGCTGTCTGCGGGACTGACATCCACTCGGTGCTGTACGACGCAGCGCCGGTGGGCGTCGTCATGGGGCACGAATTTTGTGGCACGATTGCCGCGCTGGGCGATGGCGTAACCAGCTGGACCGTGGGAGATCGCGTGGTCGGGGGCGGGGGGACTGTGCCGCCCGGCAAAGAGGGCGCGCAGCTAGCGCACCCTCGCTACGACTACCGCACTATGGGATTCGCCAGCAAGCCTATGAGGGCGTATGCCGACTATATTTTGATGGAGGAGTGGGACCCAGTACCGATCCCAGAGGGTGTGTCTGACGAGGCAGCGGCTCTCTGCGAGCCCTGCGCCATCGCAGTCAGAGCCACGCGGCGATCCGACCTGAAATTGGGTGACTCGGTGATGGTGCTGGGCGGCGGGCCAATCGGGCTATTTTGCCTGCAGACTGCCCGGGCGGCCGGCGCTACATCTGTGTTCCTCTCTGAACCTACCCCGGTCCGGCGAGAGGCAGCTCTGGCCCTGGGTGCGGACGCGGTGATCGATCCCAATCAGGGCGATGTGGTCGAGCAGGCTCTAGCGCTCACGGGCGGCCTTGGTCCCGATGTGGTCTTCGATTGCGCGGGGTGGCAGCGGACGCTCGATCAGTCCCTGAGTATGGTCCGTCGGGACGGACAGGTTGTGCTAGTCGCCATTGCTTGGGAAGACATACCGGTGCTGCCAATCGATTGGATGGGCCGCGAGGTGAGGCTTCAGACGACGTTTGGCTCGGTGGCCGACGACTGGCGGGTCGCTCTGGATCTCATGAAGACGGGCCGGGTCGACGTGGAGCCGCTCCTTTCGGACGATTCTTTCGTTCCGCTGGAGAGCATCAATGAGACCTTTGAGGCCCTGGCAAAGCCAACAACCCAGCTTCAGATGGTGATCAAAATGTAGGTGGCGCTGCGGTGCTGCGCACGCTGGGTGCGGGCGGGGTGGGTATGCCCGGAAGCTGGATCCGCTTTGCAGTTTGCGGAAAAGAGACTTGTTGGAGATAAACGATGACAGGTAAATTCGATGGGAAAGTGGCGATTGTCACGGGCGGTAGCTCCGGCATGGGAAGGGCCGCCGCAATCAAGTTCGCCGAGCGCGGCGCTCGGGTCTTAATTGCGTCTCGCGGCGCCTACGATGGGAATGATACGGTAACCGAGATCCGCGAGGCGGGTGGCGAAGCGATCTACGTCCAGACCGACGTTTCTCAGGAGGCGGAGGTCGAGGTGATGGTAAGTCGGGCCGTGGAGATATACGAAGGCTTGGACTACGCCCTTCAACAACGCCGGAGTGGCCGGCACGGGGGCAGGAACCACGCTACTGGACGCTGAAGAGGAGGATTGGGACAACGTCATGGGCGTCAATCTGAAGGGCGTGTGGCTGTGCATGAAGTATGAGATACCCGAGATGCTAAAGAGGGGTGGTGGCGCGATCGTCAACACTTCCGCAGAAGCTGGACTGCAAGGCTTATTAAATTTTTCGTTCGTTGCCAGCAAGCACGGGGTGATTGGCTTGACGAAGTCTGCAGCGCTTGGCTATGGGAACCAGGGCATCCGTGTCAACGCC
>Ga0114996_10009221_pt1 | contig 10851 bp, 3 predicted proteins | sample ArcticOcean_MG_C_4_FD_87039 | JGI IMG/M metagenome (GOLD analysis project Ga0114996, IMG submission 87039) | Marine microbial communities from western Arctic Ocean - ArcticOcean_MG_CB4_134 | ecosystem: Environmental > Aquatic > Marine > Oceanic | place: Arctic Ocean: Canada Basin | collected... | reverse complement strand
TCTCGCAGCGCCTGCTCCAAATCGGTCGCTCCTTCGAGCGACAGCGTGTGGGCATAGGCGAGCAACTTCTTGACGTTCGCGTCGGTGTTGTCGACGAACTTCTCCTGCCACCAGTGGGCCTCGATGTTGAAGCACAACACGGCAAACTGCTTGACCGAGTCGCGGTTCTCTTCCAGCAATGCCTTGAGCAACTTCAGATAGGTGTTGAACTTGTCGGGATTGCTGCTCAGCGAGGTGTCCAACAGCAGCACGGCTTGCTCCGAGCCGGCAGCCGCTTTGTCCTTGGGCAGCTTCGGCGTGAAACGGGCCGCGAAGAACTGGCCGGTCTTTTCGTCTTTGCCGGTCAGCAGCGACGCGCCGACGTCTTCCACGCGGACCGTGACGCGACGCTCGGTCGGACGCGAGATGTTGTAATAGGCTCGACCGTTCGACGTGAACGGCTTCACTTCCGGCGTGATCGTCGCCGTCTTGCCGGCAACCGCGGCCAAGTTGATGTCGACCGCCGTGTCGCTCACCCCCTCGGGCAGATCGAGCGTATAGACCATGTCGTCGCCCACTTGGGTCAGGTTCACGTCATAGCCGACCACGATGCGGTGCAGCTTCTTGGGGGCCAGCGGGAACACACGGGCGGCGAACACACCGGCGCCCGACCATTCGACCAGCGCCGGATCGACGCGGCGGCGAACCGTCTCGCGATAGGCATGGGCGGCTTTTTCACGCGGCACGATGCGGGCCACTTTGGGCGCTTTCCAGGTGTCGGCCCGCAGCTTGAGAATCTCGTCGGGCTGAGCGCCGCTGCGGCGGACGTCTTTGACGCTGAAGAACGACTCGCGGACGCCGTGCTTCTCGTCCTGCGGGCGATACTCGTGGGCCGTCTCGCCAAAGGCAAAGAAGTAGAGCGACGCCTCGTTCGGCAGACGCAGCTTGAAATTGCCCTCGAGCCGCTGATTGCGATCGTTGTAGTAGTAATAGTCGACCAGCACGCGAGCCCGAAACCCGTCGATCTGGACGTTCACTTGCATACCTTCGAGCGGCAATTCGTCCTTGTCGCCGATCATCAGCCGCGAGGCATTGGGGGTGGCTTTGGCGCGTCGCCACGTGGCGCGGAGCTTCTCACCTTTGACTTTGAGTCGCTTGCCGGCGACTTCGAGCTTGGTGACTTCGCCTCGCAGCGCGACGAGGCCCTTGGTCAGACGCTTTTTGTCATTTTCCGAGACGTTCTTGTCGAGCTTTTGCAATTCGGCCTCGTAAACCCTGACCGATCTGCGGCCATCGACGATTTGCTGCTTAAGGACGCCGGAATACCGCTTGAACTGGTGCTCGTTAATACGGCGGTCGGAGTCGACAATCTTGGCGAAATAGCCATAGACATTCTTTTGGCGATCGACGATGCGTGTGAGCTTTTCGATTCTCCGTTCCATCGACTTACTGTTGTCGACGAGAGCCAAGGTGGTAGGCTTGGCCTTGGGGAACCTTGTGGTGATGCGGTCGCCCTTTTTGAACTTGCCCCGCACCGAGCTTTTGAGAATTCTCGCGACGGACTTGTCGGCGGTGGTACGCAGCACTTGAGCCTTGCCGAGATACTTTCCATTGCGATAGACGTCGACCGTGTGCTCTCTCTTCAATCCGTCGTCGCTGCCGACGGAGATTTCGACCAAGTTGGCCTTTGAACTCACGGCAGTGACAAGACCGTCAACCGCCGGGACACGGGCTACGATTTGCGCGGGCGTCTTTTCTTCAATCCTTTTGTCAATCGCGGCGTGTTTCGTTCGCAACAAAGCCAATTGAGAATCAAGCTGCTCTAAGGTTTTTTTCGGAGCATCCTTTCCCAGCTTCTCGATTTCCACGCTCACTTCCTTGCGAATCTCTGCGCGCCGTTGGTCGATCTTGCCCCGCGCCGACTCGATCTCTCGCCGCAGTTCTCGCCGTTTCGGATGATCGCGGTCTACGAGGGCGCCTTTTAACGGCTGCAACGCGACCTCAAGTTGCAACTGCTTCTGGCGCAAGGTTTGTAGCGCCACATCCGTGTTCTCTGCAGCGGTGATCGCTGGCTGCACCGCGTCGGGCAACTGGCCATTCACGATTTGTTCTCTCAGTTGGGCAATGTTCAATTCCAGCTCGAGCACCTGTCGACTCGTCTTGGCACGTTCTTCTGCAAGACGTCTGACTTGTGCGACTTTCAAACCTTGCGCGAGCTGACCCCGCTCACGACGATTCTTCGCTTCGTCAGCTATTTCCTTGGCGTCAAGCACCGATGGGTCGAGCGTGGCACCATTGCGCACTGTGGGAATGTCACCAACTATGTTAATCGTACCGTTGCCGCCGAGCGCACCACCATCGACCGCGCTAGTCAAAATAGGATCAGCCGACTTGGGATCTGCTTTGGGGGCGGGGTTGTTTTTCGCCGGGTCGACGGGCTCCGGTTTGGCGACGCGAGGCGGGGTCTTGGCGATTGCTTCGGCGGGCGGCGTGGCTGGCGGGGTACTCTTGGCCGGGCGAGCGAAACCTTGGTCTTCTGGTACGATTTGATCGGCCAGCGCCGAGGGACCGTCTTCGCCTTCGCCGGCCTGCTCCAATCGTCCCTCGCCCTGCCCTATCCCCTTACCTTTGCCGATTCCCTGGCCCTGACCCTGGCCTTCGCCCTGTTGTCCGGTTTCGACATCAACAGTCACCCCGCTTGCATCAAGATCAGAGCCGGCGATATTTAAGCCACTGGCGACAGTAATGTCTTGCAAGTTCTCTTCGCCTAAAAGGGAGAATCCAAATACACGGATACGGTCGTCGAGGGTAGGCGATGTGCCACCGCCCAACGGACCAGACCCGGTCGTCCCAAGTTGGCCACCGTTTGTCGGGGTCTCAACAATCGTACCGTCGCCGGTGATAGCGGTATCATCGGTAGGTATCCATGCTTGGTTGCCGGTGAGCTCATCGTCCCGGTCGACAAAGGCGACACCCGTTTTGCCAGGGGTTCGCGGTCCGTTTCGAAGAGAAAGCGAGTCAGTCGTATCCAGGAGCTCGTATTCAAGCTCTTTCGAGGTCACTTCATCTGCATCGTATCGATCCGCCACACCCTGAATCACAGCTTTGTTGTGCAACCCCGACGACCGCTTCTTGTTCGCCGTGGTCTTTTCACTTCGCTTCTCCTTGGTCGCCAACGCCATGTTCGACTGCCGCATTTGTTGGCCGCTGTCCGTCATCAACCCAACTCCGACCGCGATCAGCAGACCGGCGGCTGTTGCGATCAGCCACCAACGGCTCAGACCCTTGCGAGGTGTCGCCTTCTCAGCGGCGGGCACGGTGCTTGCCTGTTTGGCGGTTGGCGGTTTGGCGGCGGCCTCTTTAATCGCCTCGTGTTGCTCAGTGCTGAGCGACATCGACGGCTGGGCGGAAAGATTCGCGGCGAGCAGATCGGACGTCTGGCGAATCTCTTCGAGGGTCTTTTCCAACGCGGCCTGTTCCAACTCAGGCGCATCGCGCAGCGCCGCTTCGATCTCGCGCGTTTGGTCGTCGTCGAGTTCGCCCAAAGCATAAGCAGTCAGACGGGGATCGGTCGGTTGGATGGACATGAGGGCTCCAGAAAAAAAATGTCGAATGAATAATGTCGAATGTCGAAAAAACTTCTTAGCCCGAAGCGTGAGCGAGGGACGAACGTGGTGGACGCTTGGTACTTGGGCGTCCCTCGCTGACGCTTCGGGCTAGGATTGCGGTGTCGACGCGTGATCGAAAACCGAAGCGTAGTGGGGTTTATACAAGCACGCGGCGCAAGCAAGTGGATTTGTGTGAGGGGATCGTCGCCGGGGATTGATCCACTCGCTTGCGTTTCGTGCTTGTATTTGGTTTGTGAATCATTTGGGTTTTTTCGGTTTGTTCGCGGAGGTCGTGGGGCAGGTTTGTAACCTGCCGGAATTATCTGTGGCTTGGCATTTTGACTTGGCAGGTTACAAACCTGCCCCACGGTCACTATGGGGCTAGTTCGGTGTCGACGCGCAATTGGCGGCGGATGTTGCCGATGGCGGTGTGGATTAGGTAGCCGACGTTGCTGACCGAAAGTTCCGTGACGCCGGCGATCTCGCGGTAGCTGAGGCCGTGTTGGAACTTCAGCCGGATCACCTCTTGTTGGTTGTCGCTGAGTGTGGACAGCGCCGCTTCGACCTGATCGGTCTCTTCTCGCTGTATCGCCACCGCCTCGCCGTTGGGGCTGGTGTCTGCTTGCGACTGAACGTCTGCACTGGCAGTCTTCATCGTGTTCTCCTTTCGACCTACATCGATGGCCCGTCGTCGACAGACCGTATAGAGCCACTCGGCCAGATGCCCCTCGACCTCGCTGCGCTCCTGTCGGCAAAGCCGCAGAAACACGTCCTGCACCACGTCGCCGGCTCGGTCTCGGCAACCGGTCAGCCGCCGAGCATAGCGCAGCAACTTATCCTCATGCTCTGCGACCGCAGAGCGTATCCACGCCGAATTGTCGCTTGCTTCGTGCTTGCTCATGGAGTTGGACGATTGCTTGGCGAGGGGAAGCTGTCCGGCCGCTCAAGGGGTATGACGCGGCAGGAGAGGTTTTCTTAGGTGGAATTTCTGGAAAAGCTGTAAGTGGTTGTTGGGTAAGGGGTTGGGTTGTGGTGTTGGTTTCCGGTGGGGGGCCTGTGGAGCGATTTGGAGACCTGTTGAGCAAGAGTTCGGCGTGGACGCCGACGCGAAACGAGTGGTGGGACTCAGTCCGACGCTGTCAGGCGTTCCCAGGCGTCCAGCAGTAGACTCGCGGCGAGGTCGATATTTTCTTCCTCTGTGAACCAGCCGACGCTTAAACGGACGGTACCCCGGGCCTGGTCCTCGGGCACGTTCATTGCGGCCAGCGTTGCCGAGCGCTCGACATTGCCGCTGTGACAGGCGGCCCCCGTCGAGGCACAAATCTGGCCGGCCCGATCGAGCAACTCCTGACCGATGACCCCGGGAAAGTTGATGCTCAGCGTGTTGGGAAGCCGCTCGACCTGACCGCTGTTGACGGTGTGGCCGGGGAGTCCTGCGGACAAACGCGCGTAAAGCCGATCTCGCAGCCCGGCAAGATGATCGGCGGCGTCGGACAGGTTTCGCTCTGCGGTAGCGGCCGCTGTGCCGAGTCCGACCAGATAAGGGACGTTCTCGGTGCCCGCCCTCATGCCGCTTTCGTGCGCGGCCCCGTGCAGCACCGGTTCGAGCACCACGCCACGACGCACATAGAGACAGCCGACGCCCTTGGGGGCATAGATCTTGTGTCCGGCGACAGTGAGCAGATCGACACCCAACTCGCCGACGCGGACCGGAATCTTGCCGGTACTCTGCGCGGCGTCGGTGTGGCACAAGACGCCACGGCCGCGACAGGCCTCGGCGATCTGACGGATCGGCTGGATCGCGCCGGTCTCGTTGTTGGCGTGCATGATGCTCACCAACCGGGTGTTGGGCCGGATGGCCGCTTCGACCTCGTGTGGGTCAACGACGCCTTGCGAAGAGCAGCCGACCACGGTGACCTCGTGGCCGAGTCGTTCGAGGAACCGCATCGGCGCGACGATCGCCGGGTGTTCGATCGCGGAGATAACAAAGTGACCGGGGCCGTCGGCGTCGTCACGAAACGCGACGCCCTTGATCGCGAGGTTGTTGGCCTCGGTGCCGCAGCCAGTAAAGACGATCTCCTCGGCCGTGGTACCCAACAGCGAGGCGACTCGCTCGCGAGCCTCAGCGACCGCCTCAGCCGCCGCGCGTCCCAATGCGTGTCCGCTCGACGGATTGCCGTAATGCTCAGCCAGAAACGGCAGCATCGCCTCCTGCACCGCGGGGGCGATCGGCGTCGTCGCGTTGTAATCGAGATAGATTGTTTTCACGGTGTTTGCACGCACCGCGAGAAAAGATCACGGCGTTTCGGTGAATTCCTCTTCGTCGAAACCCAACTTGGTCTTGAGACGATCATAGATCGCCCGGTCTGCTTTGGAAAGCCGATCCGCCTTCAGCCCATCGCGAAACGCCAGTTCCAGCGACTTGATCGCCTCGTCATCCTGTCCCGCCTTGTCACGAGCGACCGCCATATGAAAGAGAATCATCTGCTGTTTGCCTGGGCGATGGTCGTCCAGAGCGATCTGCAGATCCTTGACCGCTCCTTGCGCATCGCCGCCGGCCAACTTGACCATGGCCCGCGTGTCGACCAGATCGGTCTGGGGCCCGAGGATCTCGATGGCCTGCTCGACCATTTTGAGTCCTCCTTCGTGCTTGCCCAATTTATCGGCGAGAATAAACGCCAGATTGTTAAGCACAATCGCCTCGTCGTGAGACCCTGATCCTTTGACTCCCGGGCGATTCAGATAGGCACGATAGATACGTTCGACCTCGTCGAACTCGTCTCGGAGGTCGTGGTAAACGGCCAGACTCCGCTGGTTCATTTTGAGGTCCGGGTAGTCACGCTCGGCTTGCTTGAGCCACTTGCCGAGTTGGGCGAGCAATTGATCGGAAACCGTCTCACGACGAGCCTGTGCCGACGCCAGGGCGACTTGGACGACCCGTAGAATGTCCTCGCCGTTTTTCAGCGACGTGCGAAGAATGTCGAACGACTCTTCGATATCACCGAATTCTCCCAGAAAGGCGGCCAACTGCAGGCCGTCCTTGGGCACATACGAGACGTAGAGACGATAGATCTTCTCTGCTTCTTCGTACTGTTCGAGCCGGGCGAGAAACGCGGCGATATTCTTGAGAATGTCCTGTTTCTCGGGCGACTTGGCGATGTCGCCGCCCAATTGAGCGATCACGCCCTTGAGCAACGCAATGGCTTCCTTTTCTTTGCCGCGTTTTACCAGCGTCTCGACCCGCAGGCTGGTCGCCAGGAATTGTTGTCTGGGCACCGCGCGGAGACGTTCGAGATGCTGGTCCTGGACGTCGTTTGCATCCCCGTTACGAAGCTGCATCCTGATGAATTCGGCAATCAGATCAAGCCGGTTGGGGTTTTCGCCGCGGAGCTCGACCATCGTGTCGCGGCACTTTGCCCATTTACCCGCGCGCTCATAGAGCCGGGCAAGCGTAAGGCGATCGCTGGTTTTGGTCGGACGCGGTTTTAGGCCGTCGAGTCGTTCAAAAATCTTGATCGCCTGCTGTCGCGACTCGAATTCGGGACGGCGTGCGAGCAATCGCGCTCGCAGCAAGTGATCCCGGTCGTCCATCTTATCGCCGTGGGCGTTGAGTTCTAGCAGGTCGAGTGCCCAATTCAATTTTGTATAATTTCCGTCCATCGTCGCCACCAGGCCAGCCATCTGTCGTCGCGCCCAGGCGCGCTGCGCGGCTTCACCCGCTGCGCCGCTCGACTCTTTGGTAAGCATGTCGAACAGGATACGTTTGACCTCGTCGTAGCGTCTCAGTTTGACGAGAAATTGGGCCAGTTCTCGCATCGCAGCGAGGCTTTTCGGGTTCATTCGCAAGTATTCGCGATGCAATTGTTCGGCGAGTCGGACGCTGCCGACAAGTTCGTATGCACTGGCAAGAATGCCGGGCGGGATGTTCTCGGGCAGATTAACGCGCGCCGACTGGACGGACTCTCTGGCGAGATCAGTTTTTCCGGCGAGTTGCTGCGCCTGGATCAGCGCCAGCCATCCCCGGTAATCGGTCGCGTTTAGCTTGACCGCCCGCTGAAGCGACGTCGCGGCTTCTTCGTATCGCTTAGCCTTGAGCAGCACTTTTCCTAGCCACCGATGATCATCGGACTTGAGCGAGTCGGCCGAAACCGCTTTGCGTGCCATGGCCAGGGCTTCGGCGTTCTTGCCCAACCGCATCATCAAGTCGACCCAGGCTTTGAGCATTCGTGGGTCGTTGGTTTCTCCCAGAAGGCGCAGAACTTCTTCCGCCTGATCATATTCGCGCCGTTCATAATGGACTGTGGCCAGCCGTTTGACAATACGGGCGTCAACCGGACCTAAATCGAGGGTTCGCCCATAGTTGCGAATCGCATCGTCCACACGATTTTCGAATTCAGCGATCCGGGCGTAAAGTTGATAGATACGGTGCCACTCGGGTCGATCTTCGGCAACTTCGGCGAGCAAATCGCGCGCGGTTGTGAGCAGCGCCCGTTCATCGTCTTGTTCCAATACGCGCCATATTAACCGAGTTGCTTCGGCAAATTTCCAATTGGTATTGCGGCCAGCGACTTTTTCGAGGTCGCTGAGCAAGTCCTTCATCCACGGCTCGTCGCCCGCCTGACGGGCAATGTCGAAGAGCCGCATACGAAAGGCCATATTTTCGGGTCGCTTGAGGACGATCGGTTCGAGCAGCCGACGACCTTCTTCATAGTCGCCTAGGCGCAAGAAGTACTGTGCGATCCCTCGCGCCAGCTCCAGTTTTTCATCCTCGGAAAATTTCTCGGTGTTTTTCTCGAGTTGGCGGAGTCGCTGTCTTACGTCCTTACTGTGCCGACGAAACACGAATCCTGCTCGCAGCAGACGCATGTCCACCGAATCGCCAAGTTGCTCGACCGTGGCATCAAGCAGTTGAGTGGCCTCATCGAGTCCTTTGGCGGTAGCCGCGGCCAGAATTTGCGCCTTGCGGACTCGCAAATCGGTGGGGAATTCCTTGACAAGATCATCGAGTTGCTCCTGGGCAAGTTTGCTGAGATCTCTCGCTCTAAGATGTTCAATCCGAAGTAGCGCAAACTCGATAGCATCGACGGTTCCTTGATCGCCTACCAACTTGATCAGTTCCAGTGCCGGGTGCCAAGTCTCCTCTTTCTTGTCGGACTTTTTCTTGGCGAGGCTCGTCTCCATCGACAGCAACGGTTTCCAAAGACCGGGAGCTTTTGCGAATTCCTTGTCGCCGATGAATTTTCTAATCCTTCGATAAATCTTCGCGGACGCATCGATCTTGCCAAGTGCCGCCAACGCCCGCGCTACACCGCGGTGAGCGAGAATCGACGACGGTTCCTGGTCGAGCACCAACCGATAGTACCGCAACTGGCGGTCAGGTTCGCCAAGCCTTTCATAACACCAAGCCAATTGGCTGTCGATTCGCTTCACCTCGGCAGGATTTTTACCAAACCTGGGTCGCATCGTTTCGAGCCGCACGCTGGCGTCAAACCACTTCCCTTCGCGAAATGCTCTCATCGCTTCCAGGCGTTCGATGAGAACCTTCGGCGCCTTAACATCATCGAGTCGTTTCAACGTGTTTTCGAACTCCTCCCAATCGCCGTTCTGCAATTGGAAATTGGCCTGAAACCCCAACAGGATCATGCTATCGTGAAGCAGTGTCAGTCCCTTTTCGATCCATGCGGTCGATTTTTTGTTCGCTTCTTCTCGCTGCTTTTCCTGGTCCTCCTTGGACATATCCTTATCGGATTCAATAATGTGCCGAACTTCGTTCTGTTCCAGCTCGGCAAGTTTGCGATAGATCTTGGGATTTTTTGGGTGCTGGTCGACGATGTCCGCCAGTTGAAGGCGCGCCTCTGCAAAGTTTTTCTGTTCCGAGGCGACACCGTATGCATGGAGCCCGACGCTCACGTCATCCGGAGCCAAGGTTTTTGCCCGAGACACATCCTTCCACGCGAGAGCGAGTTGAGCCTCTTCGTCCTCGGCGGTTCGGTTCCGAAAACGGTAACCGGAACGTGCCAGATAGGCGGTATACGAGTCGGGATTGACATCGATCGCGCGATCCATGATTCGATCGGCCATCGATATGTCCTTCTGTTTCTTCCGATAGAAGTCAGCCAACAGGCCATATGCCTCCTTGTTGTCGGGGGCCTCGGCCAACGCATCGTCGAATTGACCGCTTTCGTTGAGACCGATGACTTGCTTCAGCAATTCAACGCCGCGCAGTTGATCGCCTCTCATAACGTAACACCGGTACAACAGCGTCTTCGCGTCGGCGTGCGTGGGGTATTCACGAAGCAGCGTCTCTAGATGGTCGATGGTGTCCAGAGGACCACGTTCACCACCCTTCTCGACAAGGAAAGTAAGGCTTGCCAATCGATAGCGCAGATCACGAATCCTTTCATTCCTGTCATCGGATCGATTCCTGGGAGGCAACTGGCCGTTCGCGACAGTGATCTCGTTCATCGTGTCACCGAGCTTCTTCGCTGTTCTAACAATCCGCTGGCCATCGCGTGAGGACTCCGCGATGTCCGCTAACAGTGTGGCGTACATCAATCGCCCTTCGAGGTCATGGCGTCGATATCTGAGATAACGAAAATAGTTGGTTGCCGCCGCACCGTAATGTTCTTTGGCATCCTCCCACGCTTCTTCTTTTACAGACGAACCGCCCTTTTCATGAGATTCCTCCGCTCGATGTATCAGAGATTCCGCGTGTGCATCGAGCTGGTACGCATGCAGATAATGCACCCCGACGCTCGCGATCACCATCGACGTAAACAGACAAACGACTAACCGGATATTTAAGTGTTTCATATCGTCTTACAACCTTCTAATTGGAATCGGTCGAGAAGAAACAAGAAGATGCACATGTCATGGTTCTGATCTACGCCAACGAGCTAGACACTGCCACAGGGAACGATCACGTCGCACACATTACTCCGCTATACCAAACGGCAATGCTTCGACCACCTCTACAGGAATGCTCGGATAGGACATTTCAATCGAAGCGGGCATTGTGTCTCTCAACGTGAACACCTCGCCCAAACAAGCATCAAGGCACACGTCAACACTACACCATTGCCGCTCTCGCCACCGAATGGCACGTCGCAGCTTGTGATAAGACCACCTGCTTCATCCTACCTAAGCACGCCGGTATGTCAACGAACCGGTGCGTTTCTACCGAATAAACACGTTGTTCCGCCTCGTGACTTCCGATGCACTTTGGCCAAAATCGCGACGTGATCGCAGGGCTGGCTTTTTTTGG
>Ga0114996_10009220_pt1 | contig 10852 bp, 5 predicted proteins | sample ArcticOcean_MG_C_4_FD_87039 | JGI IMG/M metagenome (GOLD analysis project Ga0114996, IMG submission 87039) | Marine microbial communities from western Arctic Ocean - ArcticOcean_MG_CB4_134 | ecosystem: Environmental > Aquatic > Marine > Oceanic | place: Arctic Ocean: Canada Basin | collected... | reverse complement strand
TTGAAATGGCAGGCACTGGATTCGATACCTCATTTTTCGGGTTGGAGGAAGGTTATCACTCGCTGTCGCATCATGGCAAGAAGCCGGAGCGTATTGAAAAGCTAGTGGAGATCGAACTCTACCAGATGGCGGAACTCTCCCGTTTTCTGGATAAGCTGAAATCTATTCGTGAGCCCGATTCAAACGGTAGCTTGTTGGATAGTACTATGGTTATGTTCGGGAGTGGCATGGGTAATGCCAATGCGCACGTGAATACGGATTTGCCAATTTTTCTGGCCGGTGGCGGTTTCAAGTTGGGCGAGCATAAACGCTATCCTACAGAAAGGATCAAGCGCGTTCCGTTATGTAATTTGTATCTTTCGATGTTGCAGAGATTCGGTGTTGAAACCGAAACCTTCGGCACGAGTTCGGGAACGCTTACAGGCCTGGAATTGGGATGAATTTAAGACAGGTTGTGATGCTTGGCAGCCTGATGGGTTGCTTCAGCCTTATTGCGAACGGTAGCGAGGACGCCGAATCAACGGAGCAACTCGATGCGGCTGCATTCAACAACCACATACGTCCCTTTCTTGATGAATATTGCATACAATGCCATGGTCCGGAGAAGCAGAAAGGCGAGCGGCGATGGGACTCCCTGGCGTATCCGATATCCGACGACAACGCCTTGATCGATTTCCAGGACATCCTCGACCTCATGAATCTGGGAGACATGCCGCCCGAAGAAGAAATACAACCCAGCTCGAATGAGAGGCAGGCCATCGTTGATTGGTTAACTCAAGCGGTAAACGACGCCTACGAATCGCGAACGATTACAGGCGGTGAGACCGTTCTGCGTCGATTGAACCACCGGGAATACTTAAATACGATCAGCGACCTGTTTGAAATGGATATGAGCATGTTCGATCCGACCGAAGCCTTTCCGGGTGAACGTTTGGTCGAGCACCAGGATAATATAGGCGATACCTTGGTTACGTCGGGCTATCTGTTAGACCAATACATGAATGCCGCGGATCAAATTGTGGAAAAGGCATTGCCATTCCAGAATCATCCAGAACCCCAGACCTGGACATTTAAGGGAGGGTTCTTACAACAGTCCGAACTCAACAAGCGCCACATGGGAGCCCATGAGCAGCGTTACCTGAATATTTACGAAGCGCCCAATACCATCCGGCGCTTTGGTGCCTACGCACCTTTGATCGATTTTGCGGATGGCGTACCGACGGGTGGGGTCTATAAGATTCGGACCCTAGCTGAAGCGGTGAACCGATTTCATTCCTTTGATCGGAAGAAAGTCATCAACGATCCGGCCGAGCCGATGCTGCTTCGTGTCATCCCCGCCCATAAACGTTTTGGCTATTTGCACCAACCGCAACCCTATGCGCCTGACTTGGGGACCTTCACGCTTTCAGATGATGGGCCGAACTGGTATACGACCGATGCCTGGTTGGACAAAGGCTTTGCACCTCGATTTATATACTTAAACGGTTCAATGGATATTCGGCCAGGGTTTCGCGAGGTGGCAAAAACGGTAACAGACAATCCCGATCCCTCTATTTCCAAAGAAGATTTGGAAGCGGACTATATGGTGGTTGCCATCAAGCATGGTATCGTTCCGCACATTCGTATCCATGAAGTGGAGGTGAGCGGTCCTTATTATCCGGAATGGCCAACCCGGACTTGGAAAGCGATCATAGGAAAAAATTCATTTAACCCAAAAAAAACACGCGGAATCATTCAGGGTTTTGCAAATCGAGCCTACAGGCGGCCTGCTACCAAGGAAGAGATCAATCGATTGATGCAGGTAGTCGAGGCACGGGTTGATCAAGGAAGCTCTGAATTCGAAGCGATGAAAGATGGGTTGAAGGCGGTACTTGTGTCGCCGACCTTTCTCTACCTGGAGGAGAACGAACAACGATCCAAGCCAGAACGATTGAGCGACTTTGGCCTGGCTTCGAGATTGTCCTATTTCCTGTGGGGTTCGATGCCGGACGAGGAGCTCTTGAACCTGGCGAAGCGCAAGCGTTTGAGTAAACCCGCGATTCTGAAATCACAGATGGACCGCTTGCTTAGCGATCCGCGATCTGATCGCTTCGTGAGCGGATTTCTGGACAGCTGGCTCACCCTGCGTAGTTTAGGCGATGCACCACCAGACCGGAATAAATTCGAGATTTATTACGCTGAGAACCTCGGCGATGCTATGCGAAAGGAAACCGAGTTATACACTCGAAACGCGCTGGACGAGAATTTGAGTGTCAGCTGCTTCCTCGATTCGGATTTTACATTCGCAAACGAACCCTTGGCTGAGATATACGGAATCGAAGGTGTAAAAGGAGATGAATTTCGAAGAATTGAACTGAACGACCCGCGAAGAGGCGGATTACTTGGGCAGGCGAGCATATTGACGGTTACCGCGAACGGAGTAGACACTTCTCCCGTCTTGAGAGGCGTCTGGCTTTTAGATAACCTGCTTGGAACACCTCCTTCCCCGCCTCCACCGGACGTCGAACCTTTGGACCCCGATATTCGGGGCGCGGAATCAATACGCGATCAATTGACAAAACATCGGGAAACGAAGGCCTGCCAGGAATGTCATCGGAAGATCGACCCTTTGGGCTTCGCCTTGGAGAATTTTGATCCCATTGGCCAGTGGCGCTCGGACTACGATGACCGAGTTGAGATAGATGCTTCCGGCGAACTTCCGACGGGGGAGACCTTTGACGATATCGTGGAGTTCAAAAAGGCTTTGCTGACTCGAAAGCATGCATTTACCTTAGCGTTGACCAAGAAGATGCTTTCCTATGCCTTAGGCCGCCGTATCGAGATTATGGATCGCCCGGAGATCGACGCTATCATGGCATCGCTTGAAGAAGACGGCGATGGATTTCGGGATCTCGTACGTTTGGTAGTTTCGAGCGAATCGTTTGCCTCTCCTTAAAAACTGTGGTTCGAAGAAATGTCCAAGTCCAACACGGTTCGCATTGCAATCGAGCCCTACCCAAATCCAGCAATATCCGGATATAAGTCGTTAAAAGTAAGCCATTGATCATTCTTCAATTTCGGATCGTTTGAGCGGACTATGTTTAAGCTGATCTGAAGTTTTTTAAGCGCGGTATCAAAACGGCTTTTGGTGCTACCGAATTCTTCCATCGCTACTTTTCTGAGATCTCCTGTGAACCACGGTTCGATTCGTATGTAGTCAAAAATCCCTTGCGCCAACAGGTCGAGTTCGGAAACAGGTTGAAAGGTCTTGGGATAGTGTTCTGTGCGCAAATACTCCATTTCCATCAGGACGGCATCACCGCCGGGTACTTTGCCGTAGAAAATCTCGTCTGGAAACGTGTTGGGAATCTCATTCTTCCATGTCCATACCGCAATTACTTTTTCACTCCATCCGCCTTCTTTGGGCTTTTCTTCGGAGAGTCCTACATGGTCCCAAAGCGAGGGATAGGGAGAATTTTGGCTTCCGAAAATCGTGCAAACCTTTTTCTTCAAAACAAATTCACAGGCTTCCTCAAACGTTTTTATCATTTGATTATTAGTTGATCGAATTGTGCGCTTAAAATCAAGAAATCGCGTTCCTTAAGTCTGTCTAAAGCTCCAGTTTGCAGAAGTGAGCATTACTTCATCCCATTGTGCCGAACCTAGGGATGAAACGGAGAAACAAAGTTCTTGTCTGCCAGGTTCTGTCCAACTTGTATTGAATCATGGTTGCCTTCATGCAAAAGTATTTGGTGCCTTGCGCCTGCTCCAAAGGTACTCCGCAGGCCACTCTCACCTTACAAACCTGCACCTACTACTTCTCGTCACTCGTAGTTATTGAGAAGACTGAAAACTCCCAGCCGCCGGCTTCCGCCGCCTCAAAGCGATTTCTAATCCTATAAAAATTGTAGTTCCGGGGGACGACCCTCCGCAGATTCAGAATTCTCCGCACCTAGAACGGTTAGAAGGACGCGGGAGATTGGTGGTCCATACAGACCGACCCAGGGATAGGGCTGACAAAGTTGATCGGGTTGCAGGAGCCGAGATCATCATGAATACGAGGGGAGGAGTGACCTGGGGTGAAGAGGAGTTTGCGCAGCTTCCCGACCTGAAAATGATCACCTCCTGCTCAATTGGCACGGACATGTTTGACCTCGATGCGGCAAAAGCGCATGGCGTAATTATTTGCAACCAGCCCGGAAGGACAGCTCCGGTGGTGGCTGAGCATATGTTTGGCCTGATGCTCGCAGTGTCCAAACGGGTTGTGTATCTGACGACTGAGACCAAGAAAGGCGGATGGCCGCGGATTGACAATAGGATGCTTCAGGGCCGGACACTTGGAATCATCGGGACTGGCGCGATTGGGGCCGAAATGGCCCGCTTGGCCCGTGCGATCGGAATGAAGGTAATCGCATGGACTTATAATCCGTCGGAAAAGCGAGCGGAGGAACTTGGGGTGACTTTCAAGTCGATGGACGAGGTGCTGTCCGAATCAGATGTGATTAGTGTGCACGTGAAACTGACGGAAGACAGCCGGCACATGATTGGTGCGGACCAGTTCGCGAAAATGAAACCGAACAGTATATTTCTCAATGGGGCGCGAGGCGCTGTCGCCGATACTGATGCCTTGGTGAGTGCCTTAAACTCCGGGCATCTGATGGGAGCAGGTATCGACGTTTTCGAGGAAGAGCCCACACCTCCCAATCATCCGCTTTTTGCCTGTGAACATGCCATTCTAACTCCTCATTGCGCTGACATGACTCCAGAAGGCGTCGATCTTCTGAACGGAGGAGCTGTCGACAACGTGATTGCTTACCTCGATGGTAAACCTCAAAACAGGGTTACCTAAAAGGGTCGATTGCCCGAACATTTTTAAGGATCCCCCACGAGCTTTAAAAAGTCACTCCATGGAACTGCCGGCCCGTGGATGGGAGCAATGGTTTCCACTTCAAGACCTAGCCGTTGTACATGATTGTAGAAACTCTGATTGGCCTGGCTTGGCTTTGTCTGAATCGGCCGGCCTTCTTGAGGTGGATCATACAAATCAGCCTCAATAACGATTTTCTCCTCCGGAAGATACGCCATCAACATACCGTCCGCATGTGCGAGCGGGTGGACATAGGAAATGTGCATGCTGCGGCTTCCATCATTCAGCCAGTAGTTCTCCCTGACGGTTTCGTATTGGTAGCCTTCAGCAAGTTCGGTTGGCGGCCAAAGCGAAACCATGTCCGGCGACAATGTTCGGGGCGCGTAGTTCAGAACATCGCGATTATAGAAGTCGAAATTCTTCCAATGCGTTATGATAGTCGCGCCGATGTGCATGTAGGTTCGTAGGCCACCGATGTGGTCATGGTGCTGATGAGTGTTCACGAGAAACCTTATCGGTTTGTTCGGCACAAGCCGGACTGCTTCCTCAATGACAGCCAGGTTCCGCTGCTCGTTTAAAGGTGCCTCGACGACGGCCAAGTAATCTTCGAATTCGACCAATACGCTGTTGTGTGATGAACCGCCAAGTAGCCACACGCCATCCGCCAGTTTTTGTGTTTCGACACGCTGCGGAAAAGTCGCGCGTCTCACAGAATTGGGTACGGTCACTGGATCGCCGCAGTCGTTCGGTGTTATCTTATCAATCAATCCACCGAAATCGTTGTGCCCGGCGTTGACGCTCTGGGCCTGGTAGTTGTCGTCCCAACCGGTATGGCGGTGCCACACTGTTGGAAATCGTATTCCGTCGCCGATATCGATATAAGTTTCATTCGCAAATTCCTGTTCGAAGTTCGCGTCGCCCAGCACCGGATCCGGAATACGGGTGTGGATGCGTTGGAGCAGGTTCTCACTGTTGATTGTGGCGTCGACCAGGTACTTACCCATCACCGTGATTGAGACAATGGTCATCTTCTCGGGTTGCGTAGTCGCGCCGTCGCGCCCCATTTCTCCCAGCTCCCAACGCCACACCGCTTGGGGATTGGCGCCTGGTAATTTAGCTGCCTTGAGAAAACCGTGGGGGTTTAGCCACAAATCCAGTTGCCACCGCTCTGCATCCTCGGGTCTCGCCGCGACCGGCGCACTTTTCGGTCCGTCCCTATGCCAGCCGTGCTTTCCCTTTACCACAAATGTTTGACGGCTATTCCGCTGGAGCGGTGTGCCTCCCCGCCAACCCAGGCCGTACTTCCACGCCGCCGGGTTGCGCCCCGGTTCGCGATCAAAAGATTCGGTCATCTCCCCGGCTTCCCAGTTCATTGTCCGCGTGTAGTTGGTTAACGGTTGATCACGAGGCCAATCCACTTCGAAACCATGCATGCGCTGCTGCCCCACCATTCCCGCGTAAGCTTCTCCGGAAATTGTGACACAGTTCAACTTGTCCGTCCCGATGGCTTCAGCCGCAGCCTGGAGGACCGGCTGAGGATCGAGATACCCGGGAGGATATTCCTGTGCAGTCAGCTGGGCGGTTAACAGCAAGGAAAGAGCAGTGAGTTTTGAGTTCTGGAACATGTCGGATACTGATGATCTAAATTAATCTATTGCCTGTGCTTGGTTGGGCTCGATCTCCGAGTGAGCCGCCATAGTTTCGCCTAATAAAAACAACGGTTTTCATGATTAAATACTCTCGGAAATCTAGAGCAAGCGATTTGCAGAAAACGGAAACGGAACACCGTGAACTGCTTCATCCTTCTTCTTTTCTCCCTAAATCCACCCCAACTTCCACATCACGCAGACAACCAGGAAGGATACGATTCCTCCGGCAAAGGTAGCTCCGCCGTAGGCGAAGACGCCAGCTCCCGGGGTCAGGCGGGTGAGTGAGGTGCAGATCCAAAAATAACTGCTGTTCACGTATTTGATTATGACCGATCCGCAAGCGCCGGATAGCATGGCGGCTTCGGGCGAAAGTCCGATCTGCCCAAGTAGGGGAGCGGATAGGGAAGCCGCCGTAATTACACCCACAGTCGTGGATCCGGTAATCATGTTTCCAATAACTCCAAGAGTAAACGGCAGTAGAATCGTGGGCAGTCCGCTTTCGACGAAGAATCCCGCAACCGCGTCCACCGCAGGAGTCCCTTTGAGAATTTCGCTGAGTGAACCGCCCAAGCCGGTTACTACAAGGATCATCGCCGATACCTTGAGGGCGTTCTCCACCCAATCGGAGGTGGCGGCGGACTTTTGCTCGCGATTTTTAATATTCAGATATGCGAGCGCCACCCCGATCGCGATTGAGACCACTGGCCATCCGAGATAGTCGAGCGCTGTGCGTATGGGATTAGTCTCCGCCAGAAATAATTGTGAAATACTGCGTGCAGTAATGAGAATCACCGGTACCGCAATGGGTAGAAAAGACATGAAAGTGCCCGGAAGTTTTGTCTCGTTCGACGATTCCAGATTGAGTAATTCCGGGTCTGAAAATTCCTCCGATGGACCTGTTTTGATACGGGGTCCGGCAATAAATTGTCCCCAAATCCAGCAGGCGAGTGAGCCCATCAGGCAGGCGATACCCCCATACAAAATAACCTTGCCTATATCCGCGCCGACGAGGGCCGCGGCAGCAAGCGGTCCCGGGGTAGGCGGTACGATGGCATGGGTAAGTTGTAGGGATCCCACCAGTCCGATGGACATGACCCCGATGCTCACGCCCATGGCTGCGGCTGCGGAGTGAACGAGCGGATTGAGGATAACAAAGGCGACGTCAGAAAAAATCGCGATCCCGAGGACAAACCCGGTCAGAGTCAGTGCGAGCGGCATATTCCGACCACCAACCAGGCGAATCATGGCTCGGGTGATCACCGTTATGGCACCGGTGTGTTTGAGCGCTTCCGCGATGATCGATCCGAGCACGATAACGACTCCAATTTTGCCAAGGGTTTTTCCGAACCCGGTTTCGAATGCGGAAATGAATTCGTTTCGCTGAATTCCAGGGAAGAGTCCGAAGAGGATCAAAGGTATGAGAAGAGCGAGAAAGACATGCCACTTCCACCGAGTTATAAGAAAGAGCAAAAGGACGATTACCGCGGCGAATCCAAGGATGGCAAGAAGAGGATCGGAAATGACGGGATGTTCAGCGGGCATGGTTTTTATGTGTGCGGCAAGGTCAGCCTGGAATTAATGAAGCGAGCAAGGAGGCGGTGCTGTAAGGCACAACTCCGGTAAAATGTTCAACCTGGTGGCGGCAAGAAAAGCCGGGTGCGACGACCACGTCAGTTTCGTTGCGGTTTCGAATCGCTGGGAGGAGACGGCGTTCGCCGATAGCTTTGGAAATATCGTAGTGTTCTTGCTCATAGCCAAACGATCCGGCCATTCCGCAACAGCCACTATCAAGGTCCACGACCTCGCAACCGGGGATGAGGGATAGCAACTTGACCGTAGCGGCATTGCCGGTGAGCGCCTTCTGGTGGCAGTGGCCATGAAGCATCGTTCGGTTTGGACCGTTTTGAAAGAGCGGGTCCCGTGGAGTGCCGTTTTCTGCCAGGACTTTGTCCACACGTGAGGCGGCCCATTCTTCGAAAGTAACCGCGTGTTCGGCGACTGTCTCTGCCATGGATTTTGCTTCTCCGCTGAGAAGGAGAGGGTGGTCGTCCTTAACCGCCGAATAGCAGCCCGGTTCGCAAAAAACAATCGGTAGTCCGGCATCCGCGATCGGGAACAGCGTACGGGCGGTATCTTCAGCTTGCCTTGCAGCGAGATCGAGCATGCCTTTTGATATGGCAGGTCGGCCACAGCACACCCTTTGGGGAACGGAAACTTCCGCACCGAGATGCCGGGCCAATTTCACTGCCGCTATGGCGTGGTCCGGTTCATGGTAATTCGTGAAGGTGTCTGAGAAAATCGCTATCTTTTCAAGAGTCCCTTGGGTGTGATGGCTACCCTGCAATCCGACTCCGGTTGATTGCCACCAATTTAAAAAAGTCTTGCGGGAATAACTCGGCGGTAAACGCCGTCGGTCTAACTTGAATATTTTTTCCATCAGCGCCCGGGTGGCACGATTACGTGCTATGGCGTTCGACAGGGGCGCAAGTCGGCTGCCCCAGGCAGCCAGGCGGTCCGTTCGCGAAATAAGGGAGGAGCGTGCAGGCGTTCCGTGCTTTCGTTGGTATTGGTGGAAAAACTCACTTTTGACTCGCGCCATATCCACTCCTGTCGGGCACTCCGTCTTGCACGCCTTGCATTCGATACACAGGTCCAAAACCGGGTAGAGAGCTGGATCGGTGAAGCCTCCATCGCCTAGCTGGCCTGATATGGCCAGACGCAGCGCATTGGCTCGCGCACGGGTGGAGTCGACCTCGCTACGAGTGGCCATATAGGATGGGCACATCGTTCCTGTGAGTGTCTTTCGGCAGTCTCCTACGCCGCCACACTGTTCTACCGCACGGCTCAACCCGCCGAAATCGGAAAAATCGAATTTCGTTTCGACCGGTCGGGTGTCATACTGCAGGCCGTACTTGAGGTTGTCTGTGATTTCCGCCGCACGAACGATTTTACCCGGGTTGAATAATCCGTGTGGATCGAAGGTGTCCTTGATTTCGCAAAACAAACTATAGATTAACGGACCGTACATTTTTTCCTGGAATGGACTGCGCACCATGCCGTCGCCGTGCTCCGCGGAAATGGTCCCGCCAAACTCCAGCACCAGATCGGAAACCGCTTCCCCGATCTTTTTAAAACGCTCGATGCCCGCGGCTGTCTTCATATTGACCACGGGCCGAATGTGGAGAAGACCAACTGAAGCATGCGCGTAGAATCCGGCTTCCGTCTCGTTCTCCGCGAGGATGGATTTGAACCGTTCGATGTACCCGTGCAGTTGATCGGGGGGCACGGCGGTATCTTCCACAAAAGAAATCGACTTGGCGTCTCCACGCTGGGACATGGCTAATCCGAGGGCGGCCTTGCGGAGTTTCCAGATCTTGGCCTGTGCTTGTGCGTTTTTCGCCCGATAAAGGTGATACCCAAGCCCGCGCTGGTTGAGCTCCTCTTCCAAACGGTCGAGGCGAGCGGGTAGATCCTCTCCGTCATCTCCAGAAAACTCGACGATGAGGACGGCCCCGGGATCTCCCTCAATGAACTCGCGCAACGGTTCGAATTCGCTGCGACCGCGGGTTTGATTGAGTAGGAAGCGATCGACTAATTCCACTGCGGATGGACTGTGTTTCAGGATAATTGGGGTTGCCGTCATCGCCTCGAGCAGATCGCTGAAGTGAAACGCGCCCAGGGTTCGCGCCTTGGGCAACGGAACCAGCCGGAGTTTTGCCGCCACCATCATTCCGAGCGTCCCTTCGGAGCCGACGATAAGCCGGGCTAGGTTGAAGGGTTCTCCTTCACGAACAAAGGAGTCGAGATTGTATCCGCCCACTCGGCGATGGATCCGGGAAAATGTGGATGAAATTTCGTCACGGTGTTGTTCGGCAACTTCCACTACCTTGCGGTAGCAGGCGCCTTCCAGATTATCCTGGCTGCTTATCGTACCCAGTTCGTCGGTACTGGTGGAACCCAATTCGACCTGAGTTCCGTCAGATAGCACAACCGTCAGTGCTTCCACGTAGTCGATGGTGGTTCCATAAACGACCGATCGGGTGCCTGAAGAGTTGTTCGAGACCATGCCACCAATCGTTGCCCGATCCGCAGTGGACAAGTCGAGTGGAAGCTGCAACCCGTGAGGTTTCAGTTGGGAGTTGAGTGCGTCGAGAACGATACCCGGTTCCACTGTGACCGTCCGGTTATCAATATCGAGATCCAGCACCCGGTTGAGATGCTTGGAGAAATCAACCTGCAGACCTGCACCGATCGCCTGCCCGGCCTGGGAGGTGCCGCCTCCACGAGCAGTTATCGATACACCGTGCTCGCGGCATAAATTGACAATCCGGATCACATCCTCCCGGTTGCGGGGAAT
>Ga0114996_10009219_pt1 | contig 10852 bp, 9 predicted proteins | sample ArcticOcean_MG_C_4_FD_87039 | JGI IMG/M metagenome (GOLD analysis project Ga0114996, IMG submission 87039) | Marine microbial communities from western Arctic Ocean - ArcticOcean_MG_CB4_134 | ecosystem: Environmental > Aquatic > Marine > Oceanic | place: Arctic Ocean: Canada Basin | collected... | reverse complement strand
CCCTTTAGATAATCCATTTATAAATATAAATGATTCTAAGAGTTCAATTTGGTGTTACGGTAATAGGAACCCGCAAGGTTTAGCAATGGATATTGATGGAAATATTTGGGAATTAGAACATGGCCCTAAAGGTGGTGATGAATTAAATATTATTAGAAAAGGGCATAATTATGGCTGGCCTATAATTACCTATGGGATAAACTATGATGGTATAATAATATCAGATAAAACGCACATGGATGGAATGGAGCAGCCTGTGTGGCATTGGACACCCAGTATTGCTGTATGTGGAATGAAATTTTATTATGGTAAACCTTTTAATCCTTGGAGTGGGAATATTCTGGTTACATCATTAAAATTTGAATATCTTGAAAGAGTTATTATTTCTAATGGTGAAAGAACAGGAAGTGAGATTATCTATGAAGCAGGTAGCCGAGTGAGAGATGTTGAAGTAGGCCCCAATGGTAATATATTTGTTGCATTAGAAGATGCAGGAAGGATTGTTAGATTAACTCGGATAAATAAGTGATTAACCGCATCGCATTACATTACAGCCCCACATTCGTGGGGTTTTTTGTTTGTGGAATAATGTGTAGATTCGATATAATGCAAGCAAAGAAATCAGTAAATGAAAAAATAATTTTTGAAGATAATTTTGATGATAAACTAAAAGAAGATTGGTCATGGTTGAGGGAAAATAAAGAGTATTGGCGTATCCAAGATAATGGATTGGAAATCCGTGTAGTACCTGGAGATGAAAACACGGTTAAGAATGTTTTACTTCGGCCTGCACCAGATAGAAATGATGGAACATTTGCTATCGAAATAACTGTTTCTAACTATGCACATCCTATTCAACCATATGAGCAAGCCGGAATCACCTGGTATAATGATGGTAAGCCAGTAGTAAAACTAGTTAAAGAGCTTATTGATCCCCCGAACGTACCTCATGAAAGGGGTGGAAACATCTTTATCTTTCCTGGGGATATATCTATCCAGCAAGAGAAAGTACGATTGCGTCTGGTTGTCTCAGCACATTTATGGGAAGCCCAATATCATTTTGAAAACAGAATAGAATTCCTAACTGCCGCAACTGGAGAAATGCCCACACCAAATAATGATCATGTCAGTATCCAATGTTTTAATGGTCCGCAGAATGTAGAACATTGGATACGTTTTGAGAATTTTCAGATTAAATATATTTATTGAACCAGTGATGTTTTAGATTAAGTAAAAACCAAAACCCCACATTCGTGTGTTTTTTTTTGTGGATTTAGGTAGGTCCCATACCCTGATTGGAGATTTATTGATTCTAAGTCTTTTTTTGTTTATAGACATTTAGGATTTGTCAGATGTAATATTATTCAGATAAATAATTATAGGTAATTTAATAATGGAATATGTAAACCTTGGAAATGGTAATATTTCTTCTTCACGTTTAATCTACGGCTGTATGCGAATCGCCGGTGATAATTCATATGAAAGCCGAAAAAAAGGTAAACGAGCTATCCGCAAAGCAATTGATGAAGGATTCAATCATTTTGATCATGCTGACATTTATGAAAAGGGAATATGTGAAGATATATTTTCAGATGTCATGAAAGAAATTCCTGGTTTAAGAGATAAATTGCTTATTACAGGTAAGTGTGGAATAATTTCCAAAAATAATCCATATAAAGGTAATCCAATGCGCTATGATTTTTCAAAAAAACATATAATCAGAAGTGTTGAAGGATCTTTATCACGACTAAACGTCGACTATTTGGATTTTTTACTATTACATCGTCCAGATTACCTACTTAATGGAGAAGAAGTGTCGGAAACTTTTCAATTGCTTCGAGAATCAGAAAAAGTTAGACATTTTGGAGTTAGCAACTTTGGTCCATCGCAAGTTTCCCTTTTACAATCATATTGTTCCTTCCCTTTATTGGTGAATCAGGTAGAAATAAATATTCATAATATTAGTGCATTACTAGATGGCACTCTTGACCAGTGCGAGGAAATGAATATTATTCCTCAAGCATGGAGCCCCCTTGCTGGAGTTGCCTATCCAGTTTGGGGAAATACATTTGCAAAGAAAGTTGAAATTCGAATTAAGAAAGAGCTAGAATTTCAGTCGAAAAAATATAATTCTGAAGGCTGGATCATAATGTTGGCCTGGCTAATGCGGCATCCTGCAAAAATTTTACCAATTATCGGTTCAACGACTCCGTCGCGCATTGCAGCTGCAAAACAATCTTTAGATATCGATTATAGCAGAGAAGATTGGTACCGGCTTTTAGAAGCGCGTAATGGTTATCCAGTACCTTGAGTCTAATATAGAATAAAAATTATACATGTTAGCAAAAAAACTGAGAAGCCAAGGCTATGGAGGTGGTTTCATTCATCAAAACACATTCTTGTAGTATTTTTTGTTTGTAAAATCTATGATGTGTACATTAGAGTAACCTGATAATTATTAAATGAAAAAACTCTACCCATTATTATCTGTATTATTTTTTATTTATTGGGGTTGTGAAAACGAAGATCAAGTCCCAAAAGAAGTGAATTATCCAGGGCCTGTCACTCTTTCTCTTAAACCATCAAGTAATGTTTTAGAGTGGACTATGAATGAGGATACTGATTTTTTCAAATATAGTTTATATGGTTCATCTTCGAGCCAATCAGTCATGCAGAACTCATTAACGACATTAATATATGAAACAGAAACAAGGCTCGATACATCTTACACTTTAGATTCAAGCCATTATTTTTCTAGTTATCAAGTTTATGTAATTAATATCAATGAATACATATCATACTCAAACATAATAGGTGGCTGGGTTACTTTATGGGGAGAGTATTATTTTATAGATGATACTGATAGTTTATTAATCCATGGTGGAGGACTGACAGGTCAAATCCCAGCAGAGATAGGGGAGCTGACCAATCTAACTATTTTGAGTTTAGTCGATAACTCATTACTCACTGGTTCCATCCCACCACAGATGGGGAATCTGACTAATCTGATTCATTTGAATTTATCTGATAATCAACTCACAGGAGAGATCCCATACGAGATAGGTAATCTTACGAATGTAGAGTTAGAGATTGGTATGTACAATCTAACCCATTTGAATTTATCTGACAATCAACTCACAGGAGAGATCCCATCCGAGATGGGGAATCTGACTAATCTGATTCATTTGAATTTATCTGATAATCAACTCACAGGAGAGGTCCCATCCCAGATAGGGAATCTGACCAATCTGACCCATTTGAATTTATACGAAAATAACCTTACAGGGGAGATACCATCCCAGATAGGGAATCTGACTAATCTGATTCATTTGAATTTATCTGATAATCAACTCACAGGAGTAAAGGTAAGTTATAATGTAGTTGCAGGAGAGATAGAAGAGACTATCTGTAATATAAATATTAATTGGAGTGATTCATCGTTTTTCAATATTTCCAACAACCAACTCTGTCCTCCATATCCACCTTGTATTGAAGATTATCTAGGAGTACAAAACACTACTAATTGTGATTAAATAGATTTACTCTTTTCACAACATCAAGCCCCACATCTGTTTGGATATAAAGATTTTGTTCCATTATGGAGCAGTAATTTCTCGGAATGGAACGTAGCCAAGATGAGGCACAAAAGAGATATAGTGGCCGAACTTGATAAATGTATTTTCTTTCGGAATCTCATTTTCAAATCATAGACTGTTTGATAAAAATTACAAATGAAATTATTTAGAATTATTACTTTATATGAATCATGAATCATTTGGGTCTTCTGTTGCCCAAGTGGCTGAAATATCGGTTGGTACTAATGGAAAAGTAATCGTTCATAAAGTTTCCTGTGCAATACATTGTGGACAGATAATAAATCCTTCCATTGTAGAGGCCCAAATGGAAAGTTCAATTGTTTATGGCCTATCCGCTGCACTAAAAGGTGAGATTACAATTTCGGATGGGCATGTAGTCCAGAGTAACTTTGATGATTTTGATGTTTTGAGAATGGATGAAATGCCTGAAGTTGATGTCGAAATCGTAAAGAGTAAAGATGACCCTGGAGGAGTTGGCGAACCTGGATTACCACCTATTGCACCTGCGGTTGCCAATGCAGTTTTTGCTGCTACTGGGGTTCGGGTTCGCAGGTTACCAATAAAATCTAAGGATTTAATTAATTAAAATTTAATTTCGGGGTTGCTCCCTGCTTGGTACAGACAAAGGTAGCTATCTGGTCTGCAAGTTTGTGAACTTCAATTAATGATAAACCTTTTAAGAGTCCAATCACCATACCAGCAGTAAAAGAATCACCTGCTCCAACCGTATCTTCAATCTCAATTTTTCTTGGGGGCATATGAGAGTCACAATCTTTTGAAAAAATACGGCTTCCTTTTCCCTTCGTTAGTGCAATCAAGTCTAAAGTATAATTTTCTGTAAGGATTTCAAGTGTTTTATCTTCCGACTCATTAATTTTTAAGATATCACACAAAATTTGTAACTCATCAATATTTAATTTAAGAATATTACATATTTCCAAGCTTTTGAAAACAATTTCTTGATTGTAAAAGGGTTTTCTAAAATTAATATCGCATATTTTCAGTGTGTCTGGTTTTGTATTTTGTAGAAAATTATTTATCGTATCTCTAGAAATCTTGGAACGTTGGGCTAAAGTTCCAAAATATACAGCGCTACATTCATTGGCAAGTTTGTTTATTGCATCGCTTTGAACAATATTATCCCAAGCAACATTTTCATCAATCTTATAACTGGGTGTAGAATCACTATCTATTTGTACCCGGCTGATGCCAGTGGGTAGATGATTATTCTGCTGAATATATTCTACAGAGATTCCCAAATATTTTAGGTTATCATATATTTCATTCCCCTGTGAATCTTTTCCAATTGAACTAACTATTATACCGCTTGCACCAAGCTGGTTAATGTGATAGATGAAGTTTGCGGGGCTACCGCCTATGTGTTTTTCTGAAGGGAATACATCCCATAGTAATTCGCCTATCCCAACTACGACTTTATTTGTTATAGCTAAATTATTCAAAGTTAAGCAGGATCCTTATAGGTTAAAGCTTAAACTAAGTTTAAAATTTCTTTTTTGTCCTGGATAATGAAACTTGACGTTCTCCTGGATTATGGGATCATATAACATATAGCTACTGGAAAAATATAATTTGTCTAATAGATTGAAAGCACTCAGACCGATATTATATCCAGAAAATAAAAAATTCAGTTTGCAATCTACTATAGAATAAGATGGCAATTTTTCTGTATTGGCATCATCAAGAAATACTGATCCAAAATATCTTTGCGCTATAAAAATATTTAGGTTATCTCTAAACTGAATGGAAAGACGGTTTGTGTAGGATATTTTTGGAATATTTTTAATCATATTTTCTTTTTGATCACCTGTCCCAAATGATACTTCCGAAAGATTGATAGTATTGTTATATCGAAACCTATTAAGACCATAGATTCCTGTAGAAATTTCTATTCCTTTATGCTGACTTTCTGAGATATTGTCGTATTTAAAAGTAGCCATATCAAAATCAATTTCATTTTTAATATCCATGCTGTAAAAGGCTAAAGTGAATTCAGTGGACACATCTAAGCTAGATGATGATATTCTCTGATTTATACCAGCATCATAGTTTGTTGATATTTGAGGGACCAGAGATGGGTTTGAATAATTGAAATTTTGATAATAGAAATTTATTTGACGCGAATCATATAATTGATTAAGTGTAGGTGCTTTAAAAGCGTGGGACCAATTTGCAAACAAATGACCATCAATATTTTTTGAATTACTATATTGATAGTGCAGTCCCATTCTGGGTGACCATTTCTGGTTTATTTTCTTCTTCTTCTTCTCTTGATTGATTTTTCCATCATCATTAATTTTGTCAAATCGTACACCAAAAACAGTTCCAAATCTTTCACTTAATTCGTATTTCCCTTCAACATATGTACCGAGCTTTATACGTGATCCTGTTCCTTCACTTAACACTTTAGTATGATCTTGTGTCAGATATTTGCTATCAAAAATTCCGTACTCAGTATCTAGACCTGCAATTATTTTGAATTGTTGATTAGTCTTCTGGTATTGTAACTGATTCCAGAAAACGGTACTGTTTTGATCTTCAAATTGAGTGTCACCAATTTGTGAAGTTAGTTGTAATGTGCGAGTTTCTTTCAGATTTGATAATCTAAATCCGGATAATGCTGTGAATTTGTTGCGATTGCTATTAAATCGCTGATATTTTATACTGGCATCAAATTGATCAATGTCCTTTTTATCATTTTCAAACATCAAATTACTTTTTCTATGGTCTATTAACACGTATTCATCAGTAAGCGGACCAGAATTTTCTTGCTCAATTAGTGTGTAGTTGGCTATTAGTCTTAAATTATTATTTTGATTAATTAAGAAGTTATAGTTTCCTCCGTATGAATTTTTTTTGTAGTTAGAGTGGTTTCTATATCCTTGTGATTTATCCGTGCTGATATTCACTCCAAAATCATTATTTTTTACATGATATCTTGTTTTTAATTCTAGACTATTTTGATTATGACTCCCATAATTAAGATTAAAACCCAGCCTTTTCTCAGGTTTATTTCTGCGTGTTAAAACATTAATGACGCCACCAATTGCTAGATCTCCATAAAGACCTGAGCCGCCACCACGGGTTATCTCTATTCTTTCAATATCGCCTATGGAAAGAAAATTCCAATTAATTAGTCCAGTGGTAAGATCATTAATTGGAATACCGTCAACAAGAAATAATAAATATTCTGCTTCACCACCACCATAAAACCCCCGAGTTATAGCGATAGGTAAATAACCGGATGCATCCTGGTTTGCGAAGATAATACCTGGCATGAAGCTAATTGCATCGCAAAGATTATTTATTGGTAAGGTCTCTAATTCTTTTCTCGTAAGGATACTAGTTGGTATTGTTGACTCTTTTATTACGGATTCTGATCTATCACCAACGACAACAATTGATTCAAGGTTAAATTGTGAATTTCTACTAGAATCTGCCTGTGAAAAAACAATAGAGATGTACGATAAAATTAAAATCAAACAATAATATTTTTTCTTAATTAACATAGCTATAAATTCTACTTTACGAGGTTATTTATAAGGAGAATCTATGGTAGACCAATGCTTTAATCAAAAAATGAAAAAATATATATTTACAATCTCTTCATTAGTTATCTTTTCTATTTTAACAGGTTGTGGGTCATCAACAAATAAAATGAAAAATATTTTAATATTTAGTAAGACTGTGGAGTTCCGACACGATTCTATTGAACCAGCTATAGCTGCAATTAAGGGTTTAGGTATAAAAAATAATTTTCATGTATTTCACACGGAAGATGCTTCAGTTTTCAATAGAATAGATTTAAAAAGTTTTCATACGGTTATTTTTTTAAATACTTCTGGAGATGTATTAGACAGTCTTCAAGAAGAAAACTTTAAAAAATATATTCAGGATGGGGGTGGATGGGTTGGTGTCCACTGTGCTACTGATACTGAAACTGATTGGTTCTGGTATGGACAACTGGCAGGCGCTTATTTTGATGGTCACCCCGAAATACAAAAGGCTGATCTGATTATAATTGATACGAGCCACTCAAGCACAAAAAATATTCCTGATGTTTGGTCACATATAGATGAGTGGTACAATTTTAATTATACTAATCCAAATATAAATATATTGATTAATCTAGATGAAAATTCATATGAAGGCGGGACAAATGGATCTAATCATCCCATTTCATGGTCTCATTCATTTGATGGGGGCAGAGCATTTTATACTGCACTGGGCCATACTGTGGAAGCTTATAGTGACAAATATTTTTTGTCACATTTGCTAGGTGGAATTCAATGGACTACTGGAGATGAAATTAATAATTCCCCATGAGATTGAATTATTTTATCTATTATTTTTTATTTTTTTACACGTTATGTTTAGCAGGTCTGAACAGGCCAGGTTCCGGGCAGCATTTAAATTACATCCACGTATTATTTGATTGGGACCAAGAGCCAATGGCATTCTCATACCAGCTGCAGATCTCATCAGATAATGAATTTTCGAATAGTTTACTGAATATAAATGAGATAAAAACTATTCATATAGAACAAAGTTTAATAAACTGGGACCAAAAATATTTCTGGAGAGTTAGATCAATCTATGATGATAATAGTTATGGAAACTGGATTGGCCCAGATTCTTTTTTTACAACAGAACCAGAATTAGGACCATTTAGCCCTACATTTTTTCAACCGTCATTGGTGCAAGATGGGCTCACTGTTTTTGGTAATGATGGGCCAATGAGTACAATTGTCTTTGATTTACAAGGTCGAGAAGTCTGGAATGATGGTGATAATGATTTTTTACAAAACTATATAAGCCCCTACGGTCAATTGTATGGTTTTGGTGTACAGGACTGGCCAAGTTATACAGGGACAGAATTCAATTTTAGAAATGAGGTCCTATGGCACGGACCAGATGATGTATACATCGATGGTCACGATTTTAAACAGATTCCCAATGGTAACTATATGGGTTTTGTTCATGAGACACAAATGGGCCCGATTCCGGAAGGCGAGTGGTCCTTCATCTACCAAGGTATTGGGTATGTAGCAGATGGTGAGACTATTGAATTCCCTTGGGTAGGTAATAGGCTTGTAGAATGGGACTGGGAAACAGGGGAAGAAGTATGGAGCTGGAATGCATTTGACCATTATAGTATGCTGGATTATGACGCCTATGGTGGAACATGGTGGTGGGGTACAGTTAATCATGACTGGCTACATTCAAATGCGTTTCATTTTGATGAAGAAGATAGCGCAATATATATGAGTCACCGGCACTTGTCTAGAATTACAAAGATTGATTACCCATCAGGCGATGTAGTATGGATGATGGGGTTACCATGCCCATATATGGAGTCCTGCTCAACCCATATTTGTACTGAACTTGAATTTAGTTTCCAGCACCATATCCAAAGGACAGATGATGGAAATTTTCTTTTTTTTGATAATGGTAATTTGAGCCCAGTTCTTCAAGGCCTCGAAGAACCGTTAAGCAGAGTTTTAGAAGTGGTGGTATCTAGTTCTGGAGGTTGTGAAGTTATTTGGTCATATACATTAGATGATGAATTGTATTCGCCAATGCATGGTAGTGTACAAAAATTGGCTAATGGAAATTATTTAATTAACACCTTTGGTGGTGGAGGAACAATTCTAGAAGTAAGTCCTGATCAAGATTTGGTTTGGAGTGTACACCTTGGGACAATAAGTGAACCTATTTATTCTTACCGCGCATATCGTATTCCTTCAATCCACCCTGATGCCTTCAGTGTTAAAGTAAATAATTTTCGTACTATGGAGTTAGTTCCAAATTATTTTGTTGATGGTATAATTCTTGATGATGCAAATTCTTCTTTATCTTTTAGCATTAATAATTCAAGTGGTTATACACAACCCTTTATTTATTCAATGAGTGATGAGTTTGGATTATTTGATGAAGTGATTGATACTCTTACTATTGGAGGATATCAGAACACTACCATTACTTTAGAATCTCTAAATCAGCAAGACTCGGTTTCATCCTTATCTTTGGAAATTTGGCCACAGTATCATGAATATGCTTTAAAATTATTAAGCTTTGATATTTTTAGAGTCTCAGGCGTGTTAGCATCCGATGAAAAAGCAACACCTATGGGTTACAAACTTTTCAAAAATTACCCAAATCCTTTTAATGCATCGACAACGTTACATTATGAATTATCTGATGGGAGTGTGATTAACATTATTATTTATGATATTAATGGAAAGGTTGTTAGACGAATGATAAATAATTACCAAACTGCTGGTTATAAGACAATCAGTTGGAATGCCACAAATGATGAAGGAAAGTCAGTCAGCGCTGGAGTTTATTTTTATTCAATACAAGCAGGTGGATTTGTGCAAACAAAGAAGATGGTGTTGCTTAAATAATTTCCCCTATTACCATTTATAAAAACTGGGTGATTCTTTTATTGTGAGCCAATTTTTTACTGATTTTAGTAGTATTCTCAAAGTGCAATTAATATTTATTATTCAGTTGATAAAAAATTGGTAAATATAGGGTTAGTCTCTTCTTTCCCATCTTCTCATACTGTAAATAGTTCCACCATGGGAGCAATCGATTAGACTAGATAAAGTTAGAATATTATCTCCTGTAAACCCTGTAGACCAATTTTCCCTCTTATTTTCATACTCAAGTGTTAATATTCCATCAATTAAATTCCAAACACCTATATCTTCAGAAAGATTATTGTTGGTTGACCGTTCTTGCATAAAAGTGCCATCAATATTAATAAAATAATTCCAATAACCCCCATCTGAAGGGTCGTAACTAATATAATGATTGAACTCGTCTGTTCCCCAACTACAATTATTATAATCTGTAACAACTTTCTTAACTAACCAAGATCCTATAATTATTTCGTAAGGTTCAAGCTCTTTTTTTGTTCCAGGAGCTAATTTGCATCCAAGTATGAATAAAATGGCAATAAGTGAAAACAAAAAGATATTTTCTCTGATGAGTTTTATCAAAAAAAAATTATTACTCAATGATAACATTATAAAATATTTTTACATATATTGTTCAAAACGATTCTATCACAAAGTGAACTATAATCCTGCATTTGAGCAAATAAATATTACTTGAATTCAACTAGTAAGTGCAACTCAAGGACTGGTTGTGAAAGAAGCGGAGCCGCTGTAGGCTTCGCACTTTTCTCACCGTCAAATAAGAGGCGCACAAATGAAACACTACAGCCAACT
>Ga0114996_10009218_pt1 | contig 10852 bp, 10 predicted proteins | sample ArcticOcean_MG_C_4_FD_87039 | JGI IMG/M metagenome (GOLD analysis project Ga0114996, IMG submission 87039) | Marine microbial communities from western Arctic Ocean - ArcticOcean_MG_CB4_134 | ecosystem: Environmental > Aquatic > Marine > Oceanic | place: Arctic Ocean: Canada Basin | collected... | reverse complement strand
GCCCGAACCATTACCTCCTGATCCTGAGCAGCTTAAAGTAAAGCTGTAGTCAGCCGCGGCACTCAGGGTAAAACTTTCACTGCCACTGGTGGCCTTGGATCCCGACCACGCCCCTGAGGCTGTACAGCTGGAGGCATTCATCGAAGACCAGGAAATCGTGACCGCAGAGTTAACTGAAGCTGAAGAAGGTGAGGAAGAAATGGTAACCGTGGGAGTAGGTGTAGGCGCTGGCGTTCCACCTCCACCGCCGCCTCCACCTCCGCCGCCACACCCAGCAGAGAGGACAAAACCAAGCAGTAAGAAGCACCACCTGGGCACAGGAAGGCTCTTGTGTAATTCCTTATACACTAACAGGTACTGAGAAATTAAGTGGCCTTCCGGCAGCATGTCGCGATGAACAACATCTATAAACGACGTCGATTCCCGCCTTCTATCATTCAACATGCCGTTCGGCTTTGCCATCGTTCAATCATAGCATCCGGCGCCAGTACCCCAAGTTACACGCTTCAATATCAGGTTCGCGTCGAATAGTTGGCCCTCTGAAGCTGGTGCCGCACTGCACCATAATCCCAGCAGACAGCTAAAAGGTCCGGTAAGATATGCGTCCTGCACGCACCGGCAAGCTTCAAAATCCGGTCGATGATTTATCTCGAAACGCGCCGGAGAGCGTATGACCGATTCTAAACAAAACGACAGCCCGGAAGGCTGCCCACCCGGACGGAAATCATCATATTCGTATGAGGATTTGATTGCCTGTGGACGCGGAGAATTATTCGGTCCCGATAGCGCAAAATTGCCGCTACCCAATATGTTAATGACGGACCGCATTTCGTTAATTAACAACAATGGCGGCGATCATGGTAAAGGCGAGATCAACGCCGAGCTCGATATTAATCCGGACCTTTGGTTTTTCAAATGCCACTTCGATGGCGATCCGGTTATGCCGGGTTGTCTTGGGCTCGACGCGTTGTGGCAGCTCGTTGGATTTTTTCTGGTCTGGTCTGGTTGCGAAGGTCGGGGTCGCGCGCTCGGTGCCGGGAAAGTTAAATTCACCGGTCAAGTGTTGCCTACCGCAAAATTGGTATCTTTTAATTTGCAATTCAAACGCATCATTACGCGCAAACTAACCCTCGCTATTGCCGACGGAATCATGTCTGTGGATGGACGTGAAATCTATAAGGCTGAAGACCTGCGTGTAGGCTTGTTTACTTCAACTGATAACTTTTAGGAGACGATGTGCGCCGCGTAGTTATATCCGGCCTGGGCGTAGTGTCATGCCTCGGCAATTCAGTAGATGAAGTGGTCCAGTCGTTGCGTGCCGGAAAATCTGGGATTAGTCACAACGAGAAATTCGAAGAGATGGGATTGCGTAGCCAGGTAGCTGGCAGCGTTGATCTTGATATTAGTGAACACGTAGACCGACGCGTACGCCGTTTTATGGGTGATGCTGCTGCCTATTCTTACATTGCGATGCAACAGGCGATTGAAGATGCAGGTCTCGAAGATAGTGACGTCTCGAATCCACGTAGCGGATTGATCGCCGCGTCAGGCGGCGCATCGAGCGCGAATATTGTTATTAGTGCCGACACTCTGCGCTCGCGTGGCGTACGAAAAATTGGTCCGTTCATGGTGCCACGTACCATGAGCAGTACTGTTTCGGCCTGTCTTGCGACGCCATTTAAAATCAAGGGCATCAATTACTCGATTACGTCTGCCTGCGCGACCAGTGCGCATTGCATTGGCGCGGCAGTGGAACAAATTCAGCTTGGCAAGCAAGACATTGTGTTTGCCGGTGGTGGCGAAGAAGAAGATTGGACACTCGCCAGTCTGTTTGACGCAATGGGTGCGCTATCCACCAAATACAACGACGCACCCGAAACGGCATCGCGACCCTATGATCAGAATCGCGATGGTTTCGTCATTGCGTCCGGAGCTGGCATGGTCGTTGTCGAGGAGCATGAGCACGCGCTAGCACGTGGCGCGAAAATCTATGCTGAAGTCGTTGGCTATGGCGCAACATCTGACGGGCATGACATGGTGGCGCCTAGCGGTGAGGGTGCCATTCGTTGCATGCAGTTAGCTGAGTCCACTGTCGATGGGGACGTCGACTACATCAACACGCACGGGACGAGTACGCCGGTTGGCGACACCAAGGAACTTGAAGCTCTGCAGCATATTTACGGCGATGCGGTACCGCGATTCGCATCAACTAAATCTCTCTGTGGTCACTCGCTTGGCGCGACGGGCGCACATGAGGCCATTCATTGCCTGCTGATGTTGCGGGACGATTTCATCGCACCTTCGATCAATGTGGTCGATCTGGATCCGGCGGCCGAAGGTATGCCGCTCATAACAGAATTGGTCGACAATGCCGGTATTCGCACCGCGATGAGCAATAGCTTCGGCTTTGGCGGCACCAACGCTACCCTGATTTTTCAAAAAATCTGATTTCCCTGAAATTGATTTCCCTGTGACTATCGAAACGATTGGCAAGCATGCTTGCTTTGATGGATCTGTCGGTTTTTACCGGCATCACTCCGACGTTAACAATTGCGACATGCAGTTCTCTGTATTCGTACCGGGCGATGCTGCAGAAAAGCCGTTGCCAGTGCTGACCTATCTTGCCGGACTGACTTGTACGGAAGAGACCTTTATGTCGAAGGGTGGTGCACAGCGCGTTGCGGCCGAGCTCGGTATTATTCTGGTAGCACCGGATACCAGTCCGCGTGGAGATGCTGTTCCTGACGATGCTGAGGGCGGCTACGACTTTGGCTTGGGCGCCGGGTTCTATGTGAATGCAACGGAAGCGCCATGGAGTCAGCATTATCAGATGTACGACTACATCACCAAAGAGTTGCAGGATGTTGTCTTCGCCAATTTTGCTGGTGATCGATCCAGGCAGGGCATAACCGGCCATTCGATGGGTGGCCACGGCGCACTAACGCTAGGCCTGAAGAATCCGGATATTTATCAGTCGATCTCGGCGTTTGCACCAATCTGTAGTCCCAGCAATTGTCCTTGGGGACAAAAAGCGCTGGGTAATTACATTGGCCTGGATCCGTTGGCTTGGGCCCAGCATGATGCAACGAGAATTGTGACTGAGCTGAGTGAGAAACCCGTCAACAAGATCCTGATTGATCAGGGGATGGCAGATCAATTCCTGGATGGCGAGTTACATCCACATTTGTTCGAGGCCGCCTGTAGTGAAAATGATGTCGACTTGGAATTGAGGCGCCACGAGGGCTTTGATCATGGCTACTATTTCATTTCCACTTTCATGGAAGATCATCTGCGATTTCACGCCTCGATCCTTTCTTAGTAAATTTTCTGCTCAGAAACGACCCGATTTAGACTTCACTGCGATATTTCGGACATATCACGGGTCTACTGTGTAGTTGAAACCGGACTAGAGCCCAATGAAGACAAAGATCACCCCGTTCGTAGAGAACATTGGCGAGGCGACCGCAGCATGTCTCATCACGATGGCGCAAGGAAATTTCCTCGCCCTTGGCATCACGCATTGGGTGATTGCATCGCAAACCGGGCTAGTGGCGGGAGTTGCCGCATCGGTTGCATTGCTACTAACCCAAACCCGTAGCCGTTGGGTCATCGCAATTGTGCTGGGTGTCGCAACAGCGATCGTTGACTACTTCATGCACCCCGGCATGATTGGGCCGATTTTTCTGGAAGTCATCATTACGGGATTGGGCGCCGCCGTATTGTCTTTTGCTGTTGGCACATTACTAAAATTTCACCGCGAGAAACGAGCAGCAATTCAAGTCTGAGACAATTGATTAGAAGCTGCTTAGTCCAGGCGCTTAGTGAAGCGCTGGATCGCAGCAACCATCGCGATCAATGTAAATACGGCCAGCGCGAGCAACTCCATTCGCATTTCAAACAACGTTGCGCCACGTAACATGATGCCCCGAGTCAAACGAATATAGTGGGTGGTCGGTAATGCCTCCCCAATCACTTGAATAATTCCAGGCATGCCCTCGAATGGGAAAACGAATCCAGTAATCAGTATCGATGGCATCAAAAAGAATATTGTTACTTGAATTGCCTGGAACTGCGTTTTAACCACGGTCGATACGAATAATCCCAGCGCAAGATTTGCGGCGATAAATACCGACGACGCTATGTAGAGCTCGAGAATGCTGCCGCGGATGGGTACCGAAAACAAAAGGTCGCCAACTGCCATGATCAAGGTCAGTTGTATCAGACCAATGAGAATGTAGGGGATCACCTTGCCCGTCATCAATTGGGTCGTACTGATAGGTGTGTTAATCAGAAGCTCAAGGTTGCCGTGTTCACGTTCGCGAACGACAGCGACTGCGGTAAAGAGCATCATAGTCAGCGTTAGGATCATTCCCATCAATCCTGGAATAACAAAAACTGAGGAGCGATGCTCCGGATTGAAATACGGCCTGACCTCGAAGGTGCTTGCGCGCTCTTTCTGACCTGCGATCGTGTCGAACTTCAAGGGCAAATTACGTATTTGATTGGCGACGCCCAGTACCGTCGGGTCAACGCCGTCGACGAGTAATTGTGCGGCTGAACGACGTGCATCAATGGAGCGCCTGTCGAAGTCCGGCGGTATGTAAATACCGATTGAGATTTTCCCACCTCTGAGGAGGCTTTCCAGCTCATCGGGGGACGCGACGACATAATCGATACGCAGAACTTGAGTTTGTTCCAGGTCGGCAATGAGCTGCCGCGACAGATGACTGTCTGCCTCGTTGGCTACACCGGCGACCAGATTGCGAACGTCAGTATTGATCGCGAAACCGAACAACAGCATCTGCATGACGGGAATTCCGACAATCATTCCGAAAGTGAGTTTGTCCCGCTTCAGCTGCAAGAGTTCTTTGCGCATGATGGCTATTAATCGCGAGAAGTTTTTCACGCGGCAGTATCCAATTTCTCATCATCCTGGGTCACTGCGACGAATACGTCTTCGAGCGATGCCTCGACCTGCACGACTTTGCTGTTCAGCGCCAACGAAGATAGATGACTCTCGATGAACGCTACCGGATTTTTCCTTGAGTCAGGAATAAGTACCCTAAGTCTCACGCCGAGTTGCGTGATGCTGCGGATCTCCGGAAGCTTCTTGAGTTCAAACTGAACTGCTGCCGTGTCGTCGGTGGCAATTTCAACTACTGACATGCCCGTCGCGGCTTGCAGTTCCGCGGGTGCGCCATCCGCAACTTTTTTGCCGTGATCGAGGATAGCCAATCGATGACATCGCTCGGCCTCGTCCATGTAGTGCGTTGAAACGAGGATCGTTGTGCCTTCGTTGGCAAGTGCAAATAGTTTTTCCCAAAAGTCGCGCCGGCTTTTCGGGTCAACCGCGCTGGTCGGCTCATCAAGTAGCAGAAGTTTCGGTCTGTTTAGGACAGCACAGGCGAGCGCGAGACGTTGCTTCTGTCCGCCGCTCATCGTGCCGGCAAATTGATTTCGTTGTTGGTCGAGGTTGTACCGTTCAATCAGATCTTCAACGCGAGCACGTCGATCGCGACGAGGGTAGGAATAGACGTCTGCAATGAACTCGAGGTTCTCCTGGATTGTTAGATCACCGTAGAGTGAAAACTTTTGCGTCATGTAGCCAATCTTTGGTTTTAACTGACTGGCGTCGCCCGGCACCACATGCCCAAGGACGGTCGCGCTGCCCTCAGTTGGCGTCAGCAATCCACACAGCAGTCGAATCGCGGTGGTCTTTCCCGACCCATTCGGTCCAAGGAATCCGTATACCAGTGCTTTCGGTACATCGAGGTCTAGGTGGTCGACAGCAGTTAAGCTGCCAAATGTCTTGGTGAGACCCGAGGCGCGAATGGCAAATTCCGTTTCGCTAGTAATTACTTGAGCCCAATAACAATTCGACTTCGACTGGAACGCCGTCGGGAAGTCGAGTGTGAGCATCTAACACATCTATTTTTGCAGCAAAGCTTAGGCGACCTCGATCTCGTTCGGTCAGCGCGAAGTAGGGCGTGAATGCCGCTTCCGTTGCAATCCATCTAACCCGGCCCGAAAGTGGCTCAGACAAGCCGTCAACGTAAACACGTGCTTGAGTTCCCGGACTTACACGAACGCGAATTGATTCAGGTACATACACGCGCGCGTAGGCTTGTTGGCCGGACAAGAGAATGGCGACAGGCTGCCCGGGCTGCGGTCGCTCGCCAATTTCGAATAACAGTGTGTCGACGACGCCATCTTCATGTGCGTACGTTGTGTGGCGTGCGAGATCGATGCGCACAGATTGCAGGCGCGCTTCAGCCTGACGTACTGCTGCGGCCGCCTGCCGCAATTCCTCCGCGGTCGTGCCGGTCAGTACTTCGTCCAGACCTGCCTGCAAACTTTCGACATTCGCTTGCGCAGTATCTCTTGCGACCACGGCTCGATCGCGAACGTCAGGTGAAGCCAATTGGCGTGTGAATACTTCCTCAGCGCGGGCGAGATCCGTTTGGCGAAAGCTGAGCTCCTTCTCAGCGCCCCGAACGCTCGATTCCGCTGCGAGTATTTTTTCCCGGCGTGGTCCGCGAATGAGTTCGTCCTGTCTTGCCAGCGTTTGTTGCAGGATCGCATCTGCTTCTTCGATGCGTGTCTCTGCTCGCGCGCCATCCTGTTGAATAAGTGATTGGCCCGCGACGACAGATTCTCCTTCGACGACCAATCGATTTACGATTGGCTCCGAAGTTTCTGCAGTTATTTCAATCCGGTCCGATTCCAACAGGCCGACAAGACGGTTCTCGTCTTGATCGGGGGCGCATGCACTTAACAGTGCCGCTGAAAACAGTATCCCGAGTATTGGCTTGAGTTTTTTCATGACGCGTTTTTCCTGATTGAACTCAGTATGAGCTCAAAGTGTTCTTCGATTAGTTTGTCGGTATCGAGGCTGTCGTGCTCTTCGAAAAGAATTTTCCATAGGATTGAAAATATCACCGGCGTGGCAAATATGTGGGGCAATTCCGTGAACGCATTTGAACGAAACTCACCACTCTCAACGCCTTTCTTGACGACAGTTCGAATCGCGCCTATTCCCTTTGACGCGACATTCTCCCAGTACCAGGTGACAAGATCCGGATGTTTCGGTCCTTCCGCAACGAGGAGACGCACGAGAAATCTTGCGGGGGAGTTGGGAATCGATTTTGCGAATTTCAGTAGAGGGCCTCGAATGAATTCTTCCGCCCCTAGATCTGTGTTTTCGACGGTGTCGGTCAGATTTTCGATCATCGGAAAAATGAAGCTTCTGACCACTGCCTTGAATAGGTCTTCTTTTGTTTTGAAATAAAGGTAGAGAAGGCCTTTGCTCACGCCCGCACGTTTGGCGACATCGGCGACCTTGGTTGCAGCAAATCCTTTCTCGGCGAAAGTGTGCATAGCCGCCGCGGTAATTTCTGCCGGTCGGTCTTCTTTGCGTCGCTGGTTACGCGGGTTTGCCATGATAATCTCAGTTACTGACTTATGAGTCAGTAATATAGCTAATGACCCGCGGGTCAGCAAGCTAAATTTTGACTGGTTTAGACGGTGCCCTCGAGCCGGTTGGCTGAGGCTTGCAGGGATTCAGGCAGGCGCTGGAAATGATAGGCTTCGCACTATGTTTACCTATATAGATCCTACCGTCAGGAAACGCCTGATCGAGCAAGGCAAGCTCGTCCGCATCGATTCGGACGGCCAATTGACGCCAGCCGAAACGGCGGCAGAACCCGGCGCGAGGGCGATTAGCATTCTGGGTCCCATTCCGTTGCCCCTGGCGCGAGGCGAGCATGAATATGCAGTGGATTGGTATGCGAGTGTTCGCCATACCGAACTCAGCAAAGCGCAAGAACTTGCCGATGATTTACGCGAACGTGATGGCCAGCAGACATTCGCAATTCTGGCGGATTCAATGGCCGTGAATAGCGTGTTACTGATGGGCGATCCGCTTACCTGGAAAAACCCATTGGTTCGAGTTCATTCCAGTTGCCTGACCGGTGATGTATTCGGTTCAGAGCGTTGCGAATGTGGACCTCAATTGGACGCGGCCTTGCAACGCATTGGCGAGGATGAAGCCGGTGGCATGGTCATTTACATGTCCGGTCACGAGGGTCGCGGCATAGGCTTGTGGGCGAAAGCCGCTACCTATTTATTGCAGGATGCCGGTGAAGACACTTATCAGGCGAACACTACTCTGGGTCTGCCGGAAGACTCACGCGACTTTAGCGATGCGGCTTCAATCTTGAAGTATTTTGTCACGGGGAAACCGTTTCGCCTGTTGACCAACAATCCAAAGAAAGTCACGGATTTAGAAGCAATGGGTGTTGAAAATATTTCTCGCGAGAAGCATGTGTGCGGCGTAGGTAACGCAAACCGACGCTATCTTGAAGCAAAGCGCGATCGAGGTCATCGATTGGACAAGAATGATCTCCATCTCGGTGATTAGCCTGATATTGAGCTTACCGGCCAGCAGGCTGTCGACATCAGTGTGTATCGAAGTACTATCTGAGAGGTAAAGCGTTGCCGATTCTTAGCAATTGAATTCAATGGTGAGTCTGGCCTTTGAATCAGAGCGTGTATCGCAGACCCACAGCCAAATCCTTTCGACTGTCACGATTCGAGACCTAAGGTTTCTACCCCAGCGGGGATAAACTGCATCCAAGAAAACATACTAAATCGAGTCACGCTGGCATTCGGCATTGCGGTGCCCGATGTGTAGCTAACGAGTGAGTTCATTTTGTAACGAGCGAGGCCGTCGCTTGGATTCGTCGATTAGACTGCAGTCTGAGTGCCCGCTTTACCACCGGAAGCAGTCGTTGGGGTAAACTGAGCGAAATAGTCTGCTTGTGATCCGAAGCAGACACCAAAGCTAGTAGTTTACAGAGTGGTTCCGCGATAAAGGCGACATATGAACTGGGAAGCGATCGGAGCATTGGGTGAGATCATCGGCGCAGGCGCAGTCGTTGTTTCTCTCATATATCTGGCAGTACAAATTCGGGGACAGAGTTCAGAAGCTCGTACTGCTGGTATGCATGCGGTATCGCAGGGCTTTAGAGATGGTATCGGTTCATTGGCGGAGATCCCTCACGTCGCTAAGATCTGGATTAAGGGCAATGAGGACTTTGCCTCGCTTACCGATGAAGAACTTGTTCAGATGTTTGCCGTTGCTCAATGCAATTTTCGCGTATGGGAGGAGGCGTTTAGGCTGTATCGAAACGGACGGCTGGATAACGACATCTGGGAAGGAATTACAAAACAATACGCTTCATTCTTAGCGCACCAAGGATTCAAACACGTTTGGAAGTTTCGGCGTGCATACTATTGTCAGGAGTTTCGCGATTTTGTCGATAATCTCCCAACATCAGATTACAAGATTAGATGATAAAGGACGCCTGCCAAACCAGAAAGCGGAAGTCGATTTCCTCTAAATTTCAATGATTCGAACGACCGCTCTCGGGTAAAGCGGACTTCGTGTCACTGTTTCCACAACGCTCAAGAAAATGGCGTATATCCATCGGTCCTAATGGCAGGTTTGCCCCCGGAAGCAGCCGTTGGGGTAAACTCACCGAAATAGTCTGCTTGTGACCGAGGCTGTGTGAAAACTCATCAACAGTCTCACCCCAAGAGTCGCCTTCAAACACAACGTGAGACGTTATTGAGTGCCTTACGAGCCGATGCGTTCTGTTAGTAACCCTCTGATCTGAACTGAAAATAAGCGTAACCTGCAAACGATCTCAGGCAGTCGATTTTGCGTTTTCACACAGCCTCGGCCGAAAGCAGTCTCTCAATTTCTCGAATTCCCCATAATCTAAAGGACGACTATTGATGAAAGCGGATATTAGTTAACAGCTTGTCAGCGTAGCGAAATCGTAGTGTTTCTTGCGAAGAGTTGGCGAATATAGTCGGGATGAAGCGCCATCGATATTACAATTCGAAATGGTTGAAACACCTGCCGCTATTTCTAAAAACGAGTTTTCGAGATTTTTATCTACGCTCGAAACTTAAAAAGTGGTGGGGTAACTATAGGGTTATCACCAATTCGCCCATTTATAAATCGTTGTTAAATATCAACTATTTAATTGAATCTAATTCCACCCATCGAACTGGAACTACTCCGGCATTGGTCGAAGATTCGGCGCATCGAACTGATTTGCGTACGCGTGTATGGCAGGCGTGCCGCCAAGGTGCATAAGCAGTATCTTGCTGTCAGGTCGAAATCGACCGGCTTTCGCAAGCGTTAGCAATCCGTTCAGCGCTTTACCTTCATATACCGGGTCGGCAACGATGCCCTCTGTGCTTGCCAGCAGTCGAATTGCATCCAGGGTAGCAGTATCGGCCTTTCCGTAGACGCTTTGATCGGCGGCCATTATTTCGACGTCTTGCGATGAAATTCGATCCTCGAATTCGAGCTCGGCGAGTGCGGCGTTAGCCAGATCCAAAACGCGCTGACTTTTAATTTCAGTCTCGTCATCATCGGCAACACCGATAATCTCGGTATCTACACCAAGGTGCGCAAAACCGGCGACGAGTCCGGCCTGCGTACTGCCACTACCGGTGCAATGCACAACATAATCAAATCGAACGTCCTGCTGAGCACTTTGCTGAACGATTTCTGCTGCACAATTCATGTAGCCAAAGCTCCCTAAGCCGTGTTCTGATGCGCCGGCAGGAATCAAATATGGCTTGTGTCCGGCGCGTTCCAGCGTGTTTTGAAAATCTAAAAGCGGACTTTGATCCTCAATCGGTCGTGACGTCTCGTCGATATACAAATCGGGACCCATCAAACTGCTGAGTAAAATATTTCCACTGCGACGATAGTTCGGCCCAGCATCTTCTGTCCAGGCGAAATGCAATAAGGCACATTTCAGATTGGCTTTGG
>Ga0114996_10009217_pt1 | contig 10853 bp, 7 predicted proteins | sample ArcticOcean_MG_C_4_FD_87039 | JGI IMG/M metagenome (GOLD analysis project Ga0114996, IMG submission 87039) | Marine microbial communities from western Arctic Ocean - ArcticOcean_MG_CB4_134 | ecosystem: Environmental > Aquatic > Marine > Oceanic | place: Arctic Ocean: Canada Basin | collected... | reverse complement strand
GGGATCGCCACCGCCCGCGACCTGAACGGCGATGACTTCAAGGTGGTCGCGGTGATCGGCGATGGTGCCATGGGGTGCGGGCTTGCCTACGAGGCTCTCAACAACGCCGGCCACACGGGGCGCGACTTCACCGTCATCCTGAACGACAACGACATGTCGATCGGCCCCGCCGTGGGGGCGATGAACAAGTACCTGACGGGGATGATCACCAACCCGGCCTACAACAAGGTGCGCACTCTGGTGAAGGAGGCGCTGCACCGGGTACCCACGAGCTTCGGGCAGCTCATGGAGGAGGTTGCGGGCAAGCTCGAGGAGAGCATGAAGCACATGCTGACTCCAGGGATGATCTTCCAGGAGCTCGGCTTCCGCTACGTTGGGCCGGTCGAAGGCCACGATCTGGACGTGCTCGTCGAGACTCTCGGCCGGGTGCGTGATCTCGATGGTCCGCTCCTCCTTCATGTCATCACACGCAAGGGGAAGGGCTTCCACCTTGCGGAGGAGGATCCCTGGGCGTGGCATGCGGCGAGCCCCTTCGACAAGATCACGGGGCGCGGAAAGAAAAAACTGTCCGCCACGCCGTCCCCCCCCCGCTATCAAAAGGTTTTCGGCACCGGCCTCACGGAGCTGGCATCTGAGAACGCTAAGATCGTTGCGATTACCGCCGCCATGCCGGACGGCACCAGCACAAATATCTTTTGGGATGCCCACCCGGACCGCTTCTTCGACGTGGGGATCGCCGAGGCGCACGGGGTCACCTTCGCGGCTGGGCTCTCGACCGAGGGGATTCGCCCTGTCGTCGCGATCTACTCCACATTCCTGCAACGAGCCTACGACTCGATTGTCCACGACGTCGCGCTCCAGGACCTCCCGGTTATTTTTTGCATGGACCGGGCCGGCATCGCCGGAGAAGACGGCCCCACCCATCACGGTACGTTGGACATCTGTTACATGCTGTGCGTGCCGGGGATGACGGTTACCGCTCCAAAGGACGGGGCGGAGATGCTCGGCCTGCTGCGCACCGCGGTGGCGCACACCTCCGGTCCGTTCAGCATCCGGTGGCCCCGCGACGCGGTCCCGGCTGACGTACCCGCCATCTCCGAGATCGCCGAGATCCCGTACGGGACCTGGGAGCTGCTCAGGAAAGGGGAGGGGATCGCGATTTTGGCCACGGGCACGATGGTTCTTCCCGCGCTCGAAGCGGCGACCAAGCTGGGTGAGGACGCGATTCATGCGACGGTCGTGAACTGCCGCTTCCTCAAGCCCTACGACCGTGCCGTCTTCGAGGAGGTGGTGAAGACCCATGCCGCCGTGCTGACCCTGGAAGAAGGGGCGCTCATGAACGGCTTCGGTGCGTTCATGGCGCGGGAGATCGACGCGTTCGCAGGTCCCCGGTTCGTACGGGTGGACTCGATGGGCCTGCCTGACCGATTCATCGAGCACGGCTCGCGAGCGTCGCTGCTCGCAGAGCTCGAACTCGACACGGCTGGCATCGTGGCGCGGGTGCGTAGTCTCGCGGAGACCGTTCCCATCCTACGGGCGGCACGGGGAAGCTCTTGACCGAGCCATCTCCGCGACGGCTCGGGATTGTCGCACGGGAGCGCCAACAGGGGCTGGACGAGCTCATCGACCACGTCCGCAGGGCCGCCGAGGAATGCGGGATGGAGGTCAGCTTCGAGCGTGCCATCGCCGACTACGCGCCGGGATCCGCTGCGTTCGATCTGGACGCGGAGCCGGTCGACATGATCCTCTCGCTAGGGGGAGACGGCACGCTTCTCCGTGCCGCCCGCATGGTGATGCCATACCAGTTGCCGTTGCTGGGCGTCAACCTGGGCGACCTGGGCTTCCTGACTTCGGCGGCTGAAGAGGAGCTCGAGTCCGCCCTCTACCGGTTGGCGGCCGGTGACTATTTCCTGGACCACCGCGTCACGTTGAAGGCGTGGGTGCTCGACGAGCACGGCGCCGAGCTCGACCTCCACCACGCCTTGAACGATTTCACGGTGCACAAGGCTGTGGCGGCGGCGCGGGTGACTCGGCTCGACTTGTGGGCCGAGGGCGGAGACCGGCGCGAGGAGATCGGCTCCTTCTCGGGGGACGGGGTCATCATATCGAGTCCGACCGGATCGACCGCCTACTCTCTCGCCGCCGGTGGGCCCATCGTCCATCCGACGATGGAGTGCCTGGTGGTGACCCCGATCTGCCCCCACACTCTGGCGGTGCGTCCACTCGTGATCCCCGCTTCCCACAAAGTGACCATCCGCGCCGCGGACCCCGATCAGGACCTGATACTGACAGTGGATGGCCAGGAAGTCCGGGGGCTCGGCTTCGGCGAGGCGGTGCGGGTGGAGCGGGGCGACCAAGAGATCCATCTCGTGCGATTCCCCGGCCAAAGCTTCTTCGCCACGTTGCGCAGGAAGCTCAGCTGGGCCGTGCGCTCGGGGGACGTCAGCTAGTCGTTCCTCTTGCCTTGGGACCCCGACCGTTCCCCCACTGAGCAAGCTTGTGCCGCACCCGTATGATAGTCTCGTGATTCGCCCTTGCCGCCCGCCGCCGTTCGCTCCTCAGTGCTGACCCATATCCGGGTGCGGGACTACGCAGTCCTGAACGACGTGAGCATCGAGCTGGGGCCCGGTCTCTCAGCGCTCTCAGGGGAGACCGGGGCAGGGAAGTCTCTGTTAGTAGGGGCGCTCTCGCTGCTGCTGGGTGAGCGCGCGACTACCGAAGTCGTGCGGACGGGCGCAGAGCACGCGATCGTCGAGGGGGTTTTCGACGTGAGCGGGCACACTGTGCTAGAAGAGCGCTTGGCCGACCTCGGGGTGGAGCCCGAAGACGGCCTCCTAATCCTCAAGCGCGAGGTAGCTGCCGAGGGGCGCAATCGCGCCTGGGTTAACGGGTCACGTGCCACTGTTGCGCTCGTGGGCGAGTTGGGCTCGGCGCTGGTGGACATCCACGGCCAACATGACCATCAAGCCCTGCTCCACACCGAGGAGCAGCGCCGCATACTGGATGCATTCGCCGGGTGTGCCGATGGGGCGGCCGAAGTGGCGGACCGGTTCGCCGAGCGAAGCCGTCTGCTGGGCGCGTTAGAACAGGCTCAGGCCCGGCGCCGAGAGCTGGAGGAGCGCTCCGACTTCCTCCGGTTCCAACTGGACGAAATCGGCGGCGCAAAGCTGCAGACGGGAGAGGACGGCTCGCTCGAGGAGGAAGCTCGTCGGCTCGAGCACGCGGGCGAGCTCGCGCGCGAGACCAGCCTACTCCACGATCATCTCTACGGTGCAGAGGATACCGTCTCGGACCAGCTGGCAGCGGCGCGCGGCGCGGTCCAACGCCTGGCGGGGCTGGACGTAAACCTAAAGGAGGCGGAAGCGTTGCTCGAGACCGCCTACCAGCAGGTGGTCGAGGCGGCGAGGCGGTTGGGGGACTACGCTGGGGGAGTCGAGCACGACCCAGCCCGCCTCGATCAGACCCGGCAACGGCTCGACCAGCTCTTCCGGTTGAAGCGCAAATACGGACCCGAGCTGGAGGACGTTCTAGAGACCGGTCGTCGGGTGGCTGCCGAACTGGACGAGCTCGAGGGTGCGTCCTTCGACCTAGCGCGACTCAGCGAGGCGGTCGATGGGGCCTCGAAGATGCTGGTCGCCGCCGCCGCGCTCCTCAGCGCAGCCCGCCGCGCTGCGGCCGGGCGGTTGGAGGCGGCGGTCGAGGCGCTGCTCCCGGAGCTCGGAATGCCGGGCGGGAGCTTCAGGGTCGCGCTCGTGGCGCTTCCGGAGCCTGGTGTGGGCGGAGCCGAAACGGTGGAATTTCTCGTGTCTACGAACCCGGGCTTCGAGCCCCGTGCGCTACGGCAGGTGGCCAGCGGCGGCGAACTCTCTCGCGTTATGCTTGCGCTAAAGGCTGTGCTCGCGACGGTCGATCACGTGCCGTCGCTCGTGTTCGACGAGATCGACGCTGGCATCGGGGGTGCGGTCGCGACCGCAGTGGCGACCAAGCTCCGGGACGTCGCGGAGGTCCACCAAGTGCTGGTGGTGACGCACCTGCCGCAGCTCGCTTCGCGTGCGCACGGCCACCTCATGGTCGAGAAGGTGTCCAACCGCGGCATGGCGACCACTCGGGTGCGCGCTCTGGAGGCAGAGGAGCGCGTGCGTGAGATAGCCCGCATGTTGGGGGGCGATCCCGAATCCGTCCGCTCGCGGGAACACGCCCGTGAGCTGTTGGGCATGGCGGGCCAGAAATCCGGCTAGGGTGCGGGCTCCAATCCCCAGAGGCGCCAGAAGATCCGCACGCTCGCCTCCATCCGTATTCCGTCGGGTACTGCACCCCCACCCCCCGACACCGCGCCGCGAATCGCCATGTGCGCTTCAAACGGCAAGGGTGTGCGACCTTCCCGCCAGGTGGCGAGGGTCGAAAACGCGAGGCCGAGTCCCAGCTCGTGCACGGTTTCCTTCGTTTCCCGCTCGAGATCTGACGCTGAGGCCGACGGGCTCGCAGCGGGCGTGAGTAGCCGATAGGAGTCCTGTTCCCGCGAGGCGTGTCGGTAGAGCGCTCCCACCGCGTACTCGTCGGTCATGTGCCAACGGGGAGCCAGCTCGATCTCCATGTAGTCGCCCGGATTCCAGCGCACCAAGGTACGGGTAGCGAAGGGCGCCATGATCACTTCCGGCGGTGCCACTCGACGCACGAGGTCGGTGGGACGCTGCACCCCGTACCGTGCCTCGCCACGCAGTCCCGCGCGCTTCCAGAGCAGGTTCATGAACCCGCTCACCTCAAGGTCCATCTGTCCGTCACCGGTTCCGAGGTCGAGGGGGACGTCCGGATTGTCGACGAGCCCGGTTGGAAGTCGCACCAGCACCCGTCCTCCCACTTGGTACTGGAAAGGAGTGGGCGTCCCCGCAGAATTGCTCGGCGCGCTCTCTAGGAGGCGGAACGACGCGCTCACACCGACATCTCCTAGCCGCCATAGGCCGGCGGTGGTGTTCAGTGGATTGATCAGGAGGAACCCCGCGGCCGGGTTCACAAGCAACTGTTCGAGGGAGGGTTGATCGAGCGGTGCGCTCGCCAGTGGGGCCGTCCCTGGCATAGCGACGCCCGGTACGCGCTGGTCCACCTCGGTCCGAAAGCTAGCCAGGCGCTGCTCGAGCGCGATGCCTTCAGCCGATACCCCGGTCAGGAATACGGGGGAGTCCGCGTACGCGGTAGCAAGACCACCCGCGAACGTAGCGTACCTGTCTAGCAAGTCGGTGAGCTCGCCGCACTCGGTCCCGCCGGGGCACTGCTGGCTGATATGCGCTTGGAGTGCGACGCGGCTGGCATCGAGCGCTTCCAGGAAGGTGGTGACCCGCCCGTCTCCGAGCAGTCGGGGGTTCGCACCCAGGTTTGCTCCCGGCCGCGTTCTGAAATCGAAGGCGATCTCGGTACGCGCCTTCACGAGTGGGACGTCTACTCCCACCGTCAACCAGTCTAAGACTCCCAAAGCCATGCCGAGGGAGACACGCGTGCGCTCGCGGGACACGCGTGCGCTGGCCGAGCCCAACGCCAGCGTGAGGGACGGGTCGGCCAGCGTGGCCCGCAGGCTCTGTTCTAGGTCATGGATCGGGAGGAGTGGCTCGTGCTCGAGGTCGAAGCTGAGGGGCTCGGGTCCCGTAACGCTTCGCCCGTCATCATCATGGATCCCGAAGCGGTGGTCCCACATCTGGAAGGAGGGGAAGACCTCAACCCTGAGCTGCCCGGCCGGGGATAGCACGTCCCCTGTCATCTGGCCGTGGACGGGGTGTGCGCATACCCACACGAGGGGTACGAAGAGAGCTGTGAGACCGGCGCTCGAATGGAGGCGTGACATGGCGCGGAAGCGCGACTCCGTGAGGGTATAAGAAATTGCTGTTCTCCTCCCAGCTAGCGACCATTGGAGAGAGGGGTAAGATAGCGAAATTTGAGCCTGCTATCCTTGACACTTGCGGAGGCGATTTCTACCTTCCGATTCCTATAAATTTCGCGGGAATAGCTCAGTTGGTAGAGCATCACCTTGCCAAGGTGAGGGTCGCCGGTTCGAGTCCGGTTTCCCGCTTTTTGGGGGAGGAGTGGCGGCGTCCGAGGACGACGCCCTTTTTTGTTGGCGCCGTAGCCAAGCGGTAAGGCAGAGGACTGCAAATCCTCGATCCCCAGTTCGAATCTGGGCGGCGCCTCTAAAACAGCAAAATGGCTCTCCGTAGCGCTGGTGGGGTGTTGCTGTTGGAATCCATGGGTAAGAGGAGATTGGATCGCCTGTTGGACAGGATAATCGCCGACCGCCTTGGCTTGAGGGAGATCTAGCCACACCCCCGTTGGACGGCTGATGCTTCAGCCTGCGCCAAGCGTGACTCTGGGGGAGGGCGGCTCCTTCAGCTTTCTCAGAAAAATGGTGGACCATTTTCGTTCTTGAGAGCGCGGTCCGCACGGCCGTCTTCGTCGCGGTCGCGGGGTTCTTTCCGGTGCGAGGCTCGGCCCAGCTTGCCGGCGAGCTGGAGGTCGAGCGCAAAGAGGGTGAGACGACCTCCCGGTTGGAGTTGCTGAACGAAGGCCTCTACATCTTGCGGGCCGAGCGCACGCAGACTGACGAGGCGCACACTGACCTCCTTGGCGTGCGGCTCCCCGGGTCGCTGCTCTCCCTTTCTGGCTACCTCTCGCTTTTCCTGGAAGACCGGCCGGATAAGTTCGCGTACGGGACCAACTTCGAGCTCGGCAGCGGGTTGTTCGCCGTGGGCGGCAGCGTAGAGCGTGACGAAGACACGTTCACGGGCGGATACCTGAAGCTGCACGGCGCCGACATAGAATTGGGGTTCGGTGGGGGCCGCGCCACGCAGGACTGGATCGGCCACGGTGCGGTCTACGTGAAGGGAACTGGCTTCAGCGTCGCGATGGGAGGGGTTGCCGGGCCCGGTCGCGCGTTCCAGCACCTAGCCGGCACCTGGCATCCCGTGACCCGTGGTGCGGGGCCCGGAGCGATGTTCTCGTCGGAGCGGAGGAGCGGAAACGACTGGTCCGTGGAGGTGTTATTCGCTGACCGAGCCAACTTCAACCACTTCGCGTCGTGGGGCCGCTATGGGTTGGACCAGTGGCCCCACGAAAAGACCTTCGAAGCGGTCGGCGACCCCATGAGGTACTTTCGCCCGCCCATAATGAACCAGGAACGGACGACGGGAATGGGCATCGTGGGGGGGCGCTATCAGGTGAGGGGCGGGGTGGGCGAGACCACGATCGATGCACGTGTGTTCCCGGTGCGTATCTTCCGGAGGTTGGCAGGAGAGCCGGCCGTAGCGGGCGGGCGTACCCAGCAGCAGCGGTACGTGCGGGACCGCGTCCTTACCAGCCTGGTGGTCGGAGCTTTCCACGACGTTGGTAGTGACACCGCTACCACGTTGGCGCAACTCGAGTTGCCGCCCATCCTCGTGTACGCCGAGGTCGACCTGCGCGTGGACGATCCCTATCTGCTTATCCAGTATCGGGTCGGTATTCCGTAGTGTGGCGCCTTCAGAGCGTCTGCTTTCTGAGTGCGGTAGGCGTGAACAGGTCCTAGAAATGGAGTAGGCGTAACCATGAGGTATTCGATCGGGCTCGCTCTCGTCGTCGCCTTGGTAGGCTGCGGCGGATGGTTGGATGACGAGGCCGGTGCGGGCGCCGCCGACTCCGTGGCGGGCGCCGCACCCCTGCTGCTGAATCCGCGCTTGATGACCGAGAGTTCTCCGGGGCGCTTCCGTGCCCGTTTCGAGACCACGGCTGGGGTTTTCGTGGTCGACGTGCACAGGGACTGGGCACCGCGCGGTGCCGACCGCTTCTACAACCTCCTAAGGGCGGGCTACTACGACAGCGTGTACGTGCACCGTGTCACGCGAGGGCTTGCGCAGTTTGGGTTCTACCCTGATCCGCGGATCAACAATTTTTGGCTGCGGAGGTATATCGGAGACGATCCGGCCATCCAGTCTAACACTCGGGGGCGGATCACGTTCGCCCACGCGGGGCTCAACACTCGCGCGACCCAGGTCTTTCTCAACCGCCAGGATAACGGTGCGCTTGATGCCCAGGGGTTCGCCCCGTTCGGCGAGGTGGTGGAGGGCATGGACGTGACTGACGCGTTCTACGGCGGATACGGCGAACTGGCCCCACAAGGTGATGGTCCCGATCCAGGACAGGCCGCGTTCAGGGGGAACGAGTACCTCGCGGAACAGTTCCCGGAGCTGACCAAGATCGTTCAGGTCACCATCGAAGAGGATCCCGGTCCCCCATGAGGGTGAGGTCCGGCGACGGACTGAACCTTGAGGTAGCAGAACGTGGGGAAGGTGCTCCGGTGATGCTCGTGCACGGCTTCGGGGGTTCGAGCAAGGCTTGGGGGGAGGCTGCACTCGCCGGGCTCGCACAACGTCACCACACTTTGGCGGTGGACCTCCACGGGCACGGCGCGAGCGAGGATCCGGTGGGTGCCGCGCGGTTGGGGCTCGAGCTTGTCCTTGATGACCTCGAGCGGGTCATGGACGCTGCCGGCGTGGAATCGTGTCCGTGGGTGGGTTACTCGATGGGGGGCCGGCTCACGCTCGCCGCTGCCCTGCTCAGGCCCGAACGGGTCGGGCGGATGGTGCTCGAGAGCGCTTCGCCAGGGCTCGCCAGCGATGCCGAACGGCGCGAGCGTCGCGGTCTCGACGAGAAGCTGGCCCGAAGGATCGTGGAGGAGGGTGTGGATTCCTGGGTCGAGGCATGGGAGGGGAGTCCCCTCTTCGCGGGCAGGGGGTCGCTGGTCCCAGTAGCGCGGGAGGCGTTCATCGCGGTCCGACGCGCCAACCGCCCGGGGTCACTGGCCGCTTGGCTGAGGGCGCTCGGGGCTGGCAGTCAGCCATCGTTCTGGGGGCGGCTCCACGACGTGGGTGCGTATGCGCTTATGGTTACCGGTGCCGGGGACTCCAAGTACAGTGAGCTCGCGCGGCGCATGGCCCTCCAGATTCCAGGTGCTCGGCACGTTGTGGTGCCGGGCTCCGGCCACACCGTGCACCTGGAGGCCCCGGCAGCCTGGCTCGACGAGGTGGTAGCGTTTCTGGACGAGTAGGTCGCTAACGCTGGGCCGGCTGCCGGACCGTGGGTGCCCTCATGCTGCGCTTCCCTCTGCAGCCAGGCCGGGCGGACGCGCGCCGGGCCTCTTCCCAGCAGTAGTCGCCGTAGCCCTGGCAGCGATAGTGGTGGGTCATCCTGATGCGTGCTCCACCGAAGAGCTCAAAGGATAGGTTGACCGACAACAACGTGAATGACTGACCGTCCGCGGACGAGGGAAGTGCCAAGGCCGCGGCCACGAGGAGCACGCCGAGGAGCGCGTGGGTACGCACGGAATCTCCTGGGTGAAGAGTCGTCGCTCCCTTCTGTGGCAGGGCATGTGCCGTCATGGGAGAGAGGGCGGCAATCCGTGTGAGGGTTGGATGTCAGGGCTGTCAAGGCGGTTGGCCGGGGGCTCCGGTTGTCCCGCTTGCGGGACAACCGGAGCCGGTAACGCTGGACACTTCCCATCCGCCGAAAAGACGTCGGAGCACGTGTTTGCTTAAGCGCGGTCCTGGAGTGTGGGGGTCCTGATCGAGGCACCAGACTTGCCACGCGGGCCCGAGCGTTAGAACTTTAGGTGTCCGCCCGGGCGGCACCCGTCGGAGATCCAGCCGGCGCCGACCCAGGGGCTACCCATCTTCGCTTGCTCGCGCGAGGGAAGATTTCCTGGCAATCCCGCTGAGTGGTCGATCCGCGGACTACAGCAATGGGCTCCGGTGCTTCGTCGCCGACAGCCGCCTCGCGTGAAGCCAGCGAGCTTCGAGCGCGAGCCTTGCATTTGGCATCTGATTTGCCTCGGGGGAGAAGACGGCGCAGCCTCCGGCCATTGCCGACTCCCGCAAGAAAACGGACCGGGCGTCCACCCGAGTCCATCCACTGTCACGGCAACAGAGACGAGATGACTCAAGCGTGAGCACGCAGGAAGTACTTGGGATCCTCGAGGTCCTCGGGAGCGGGACCGGCTTCATCCGCCGCCGCGACGCTGGGTACATCCCCAGCAACGACGACATCTACGTCGGCGGTCGCGTCATCCAGAAGTTCGGGCTACGCACAGGAGACGAGCTACAGGGTGAAGTCGGGAGGAGGCCCAAGAACGGAAAGAGCCCGCCCCTCGTGCACCTGTCACTGGTCAACGGCAAAGATCCTGAAGAGGCGCGCAGGCGTCCTGACTTCCAGCGCCTTTCGGCTATGCACCCCGACCAGCACCTGCGCCTAGAGTGTGGGCGCACGGTCAGTGGACAGGCCGATTACACGAACCGCGTCATCGACCTCTTCTGCCCCTTCGGCAAGGGGCAGCGGGCGATGATTGTGGCGCAGGCGAAAGCCGGGAAGACGATGGTGCTGCAGGCGGTGGCCGAGGGGATTGTCACCAACCACCCCGAATGCAAGCTCTACATCCTTCTCGTGGACGAACGACCCGAGGAGGTGACGGAGATGGAGTCGTGCGGTTTCGGTGAGGTAATCGCCTCAACCTTCGACCGAGGGGCCGACAGGCACACCGCGGTGGCGGAGATGACCCTCGAGCGCGCTCGCCGCCATGTGGAGGTGGGCGAGGACGTCGTCATCATCCTCGATTCCATCACGCGGCTCGCTAGGGCATACAACACGAACGAGGAGGGCAGCGGACGCACTCTCTCGGGCGGCCTTGACGCCAATTCGCTGGAGAAGCCGAAGCGCTTCCTAGGCAGCGCCCGCAAGATCGATACACGGCAAGGAGGAGGCTCGCTCACGATTGTCGCCACGGCACTGGTCGACACGGGGTCGCGTATGGATCAGGTGATCTTCGAGGAATTCAAGGGGACCGG
>Ga0114996_10009214_pt1 | contig 10855 bp, 9 predicted proteins | sample ArcticOcean_MG_C_4_FD_87039 | JGI IMG/M metagenome (GOLD analysis project Ga0114996, IMG submission 87039) | Marine microbial communities from western Arctic Ocean - ArcticOcean_MG_CB4_134 | ecosystem: Environmental > Aquatic > Marine > Oceanic | place: Arctic Ocean: Canada Basin | collected... | reverse complement strand
CGTGAGGCTGACGATTCGGCGCGAAGGGGAACCCGAGGACATCGTGATCCCGATCACGCGGGCCTACATTGAAATCCAGAACGTCCAGGGACGCGAGATCGAGCATCATCCGGGCATGGGCTACGTAAAGCTTTCGGGATTCATCGGCTCGTCTGCGTTGAAGATCCGCGAGGAGCTCACGAACCTCTCAGAGAAGTTCGACGATGTCGGGGGGCTTCGGGGACTCGTGCTCGACCTGCGCAACAACAGCGGCGGCCTCCTGCAGCAGGCGGTCGAGGTGAGCAACATCTTCCTGAACTCGGGGGAGATCGTGACCGTGAAGGACCGATATCGTTCGAGCGCGGGGCATGCACAGGTCTATCGGGCGAGCGCAGAGGAGTTCGTCGCGGTTCCCCTGGTAGTGCTGGTGAATGATTCGTCGGCGTCTGCGAGCGAGATCGTCGCTGGGGCGATTCAGGACAACGCCCGTGGAATCATTGTCGGAGATCGCACGTTCGGAAAGGCCTCCGTGCAGACGCTCTTCAACCCCCTGATCGGGGAAGGCTACTACATCAAGCTCACCGTCGCTCGCTACTATGCCCCCTCAGGTCGCACGATTCAGGTCCAGGGTGTGCATCCAGATTTCCCGGTCGCTCCAGACGTCGACGGGGAGATGCCGCTGGGTTTTCGAGAGGAGAACCTCGGTCAGCACCTGACGGAAATTGAGGCGGATTACATCTCGCCGAACGCCGGACTGCAGCCTCGCCTGACCTCCTGCGCTTCGAATCAGGGAATCGCCGAGCGGGTCCAGAAGGCGAACCCCAACCCACAGATCCGGTACGACTATCAGTTGATGAAGGCGGCAGACTATCTCGAGTGCATCATCGATGCGGCGGAGCGTCTGCGTGTCGATGACGCCGGCACGCGTTTACAGGATCTCTAGACCGTTTCCCTTCTCTCACCCAGACGGCTCCCTTCTCCTCGGATGGCGGACTCCGAGGCTCCTGGACTTGACACAGGGGGGGCAAGCAGGTAGTTCTTCGGCGGTTTCGATGGCGGCATGGCCAAGTGGTAAGGCAGAGGTCTGCAAAACCTCCATCCCCAGTTCGATTCTGGGTGCCGCCTCCATCTCTGTCTCAGGGGAGAGCCCCGTCTCGGCTACGAACGAGCGAAGCAGCGGCGGTTCCAGGCTCCCTGGTGGCAGTCGGTGCAATCCGATTGCGTGATCTCCAGCGCGGTATGCTCCACGTAGTCCTCCAGACATTTGTCCAGAGACACCATCCGGAGCTTGCGGCGGCACCAGATCCGCTGTGAGAGTTCGAACTCCATCTGCAGGGATGGGAGCTTCGGGCTCTCGGTGATCGCGGGTTCGTTCTCTTGGGTGGGGACGGGATGCAGCTGGAGAAACTCGATGAGTGTGCGCGCCGGTGTTTGCTTCTCGTGAAGCGATTCCAAAGGTGCAGTTTGGCGTTGCGCGTCTTCCACCTTTTCATCGTGTACTTGAAGATCCGGGCCGTCAAGTTTGCGTTCTACATGGAAGTGGTTTCATTCTTCCTGACCAGGAGGATTTCATGCCCGAAATTAGAGACCCCGTACACGGCCCCATTGCGCTGAGTAGCCAAGAACTTCGCGTGGTGGATCATCCAGTCTATCAGCGGTTACGCAATGTGAAGCAGCTGGGATTTGCGGAGATGGTCTTTCCGGGGGCGACCCACAATCGCTATCTCCACGGTCTCGGGACCATGCATCTCGCGGGGAGGGCCTTTGACAGCGTCTTCGAGGGGAGCGGGTGGTTGGCCGGCTCGGATCGCGTTCGGCTTCGTCAGACGGTTCGCCTGGGCGCGCTCCTTCATGACGTGGGGCATCCGCCGCTCTCCCACACCCTGGAGAGCATCCTGCCTCATTTGAGCGCAGTTCCTCTGGACCACCGAGGGGACTGTCCAGATCGGCAGGCATCCCATGAGGACATGACGCTGACGCTCATCACCAAGAGCGATCTGGCGGACGTGATCCGAGACTCATTCGCGGAGGAGGGCATCTCTCCGGAGGCGGTCGCTGGATTGGTCTCCCGCGATCTTCCGGTCCCCGCTGCCGCATATTCCGCCGGCGCTCGCAACCTCCGCCCGCTGCTCAGCCAGCTCGTGTCGAGCGAGATCGACGTGGATCGCATGGACTATCTCAGCCGCGATGCGTTCTTCACGGGGACGACGTACGGTCGCTTCGATCGGGATTGGCTGCTGGGCTCGTTGACGCATCATGAGGACGGGGAGGGCAACGTCAGCCTCGGGCTGCATGGTCGGGCGATCTACAGCTTCGAGGACTTCCTCCTCTCCCGCTATCACATGTTCCTGATGGTCTACTTTCATCAGCGAACCAACGCCTACGATCGGATGCTGCTGCGATTCTTCGACACTCTCGAGACGCCCGTCGTCCTCCCGGGAGATTCGGAGGGCTATCTTCAATGGGACGATCCGGCGATCTACGCGATCCTACGCGGGAATCACGACAACATCTGGGCACGGCGGATCCTCACACGCCGCCCGATCCGACGGGTGCTGGACCTCAAGGGAGAGCGGGTGGCTGAGCTTCGTCCCCTCGTCGAGGACGGGTTGAAGTCGGCGGGCATCGAGGCCGAGTGGATGACCTCGAAGGGGGTGCTCTCGAAGTACCATGGCAAGCGCGACGATCCGATGAGTCGGATCCACGTCGCCTTTGATTCGCACTCGGGTCGGGAGGGGACCCTCCCCCTGGAGCAGGCGACGGATCTCTTCTCTCGTTATCGAGATCCGACGATTCTCCTGCGCCTCTACGCGGTCGATGCCGACGTGGCGCGTGCTCGGGAGCTGGTGCTGCAGGTCTTGAGGGATTCAGAGAGTCTGGATCTGCTCGCCTAGAAGATGGTGGAGACGCCCTCATTGGGGCGGCCAGCGGTATCTGCCAGGACGGACTGGATGGCCTTCCAGGCTTCGTTGATCTCTTCCTCGCCGCCGCCGAGCCACAGGCGGCCGAACGCACCGAACGTGACGACCTCGAGGACGTGGATCGGCGCGGCCTTCTCGGCTTCGTTCGCGGCGATCGCGGCATATCCCGCGGGGTGAACCTCCAGCACCAGCATGGTCTGACCTTCCGTGATGAAGTCCCCGTGGCGCATGCGGTTGATGATCGCCGTATGGTGGTTGTCCATCCCAGTGATGATCTGCTGGCTCACGACCCGCGGAGCGAGGCGGTCCTCTTCTTTGAGGTTGAAGTACTCGAGCATCTTCGCGCCGGCCTCGCGCACCATTCCCTGATCGCTGGAATGCACTTCGAGCAGCCCAAACGCACGCTCGACGATCTGCATTCCGGGGATCACGGCGGTCGATTTCAGGACGATGTCGGTGACGACATTGATGGAGAGCCCTGGAGAGACCTCCACGAAGAGCGCCGCCTGGTGCTCGAGCGGAAGGAACCCCTTGGAGATGGTCGTGATGAACGAGGAGAACTGGGGCTGAAGGCTGTCGATGAAGGAGTAGGTCCGCAGATCAATCATGGGCTCATCCTGGGAGGCGTGGTGCGGAGCATATGCGATTCCTGAGTCGAAATAAAGGTCAGGGAGCGCGTCTATTTGGGCATCGTATGAACGGAGTGGCCGCGGCTGGCGTGGGAGGCCTCCATGATGACCTCCGCGAGCGTCGGATGCGCATGCACGGTCGCCCCGATGTCTTCTGCGTTGGCGGTCATTTCGAGAGCGAGCGTGGCTTCGGCGATCAGGTCCGAGGCGCCAGGACCGACGATCTCCACGCCGAGCACGAGATCGCTCTCAGAGTCCCGAATCACTCGAGTGAAGCCCTCCGATTTCCCGGTCGTGAGCGCTCGTCCGTTCGCAGAGAAGGGGAACTTGCCCGTCACGGGCGCATATCCAGCCGATCGGGCTTCGGCCTCGCTCAACCCGACGGTCGCGATCTCCGGCTCCGAGAAGACGACCGCGGGGATGGCCGCCACGTCCATCGCGCTCGGCAGTCCGGCGATCACTTCAGCGACGACGTCTCCTTCCTTCGAGGCCTTGTGCGCGAGCATCGGACCTTCGACGATGTCTCCGATGGCGTAGACGCCCGGAGCTGTCGTGCGGCGTTGCTCGTCCACGGGGATGAAGCCGCGGTCGTCGGGCGTGACCCCGACGGACTCGAGACCGAGACGCTCGGTGTTGGGTCGTCTCCCGACGGTGACGAGGATCGCATCGGTCGTGAGCTCGCGTGTGGACCCATCTTTCAGCTCGATCTCGACTTTCGAGACGCCGCGGGAACGCGAGAACCCCTTCGCTCGGGCATCCGTGAGAACCTCTGCGCCGCGCTTGATGAGGGCTCGGGACACGGGCTGGACGAGGTCCTTTGCCATGCCCGGCAGGATCTGGCTCGCCATCTCCACGACGGTGACCTTGCTCCCGAGTCGGGCGTAGACGCCGCCCATCTCGAGGCCGATGTATCCGCCGCCGATCACCACCAGCCGTTTGGGGATCTTCGGGAGAGCGAGGGCGCCTGTGGAGGAGAGGACGTGGTCGCTGTCGAAAGGGAAGCCCGGGATCTCGATGGGCCTCGAACCTGTCGCGAGCACGATGTGATCGGCGCTTACGGTGGCCCGGCTTCCGTCGTGCAGCTTGACCGCCAGTTGCCCCGGCGCCTCCAGCCGTGCGTCTCCTTCCAGGATCGTGACGCCGTTTCCTTTCAGGAGCCCGCCGACGCCAGCGGTGAGCTTTCCGACGATGGACTGTTTCCATGTCTGCATCGTCGGGAAGTCGACTGTGGTCCCAGAGGTCTGGATTCCCATCTGCGCGGCGTCGTCGTTGAGGAATGCGACCCGCTTTGAGGCTTCGATCAGCGCCTTGGAGGGGATGCAGCCGACGTTCAGACACACTCCGCCGAGGTTCTTTCGCTCGATGATCGCGGTCTGGACGCCCAGCTGCGCCAGGCGGATGGCGGCCACGTACCCACCGGGACCGGCTCCAATGACCACGGCCTGGAAATGCAATTCAGTGCTCATCCGATTTCTCCAAGGCTTTTCATCATGGCGTTTCGCTGCTCCTCGAGGTGCGGGGGGATCTCCGCGTAGACATCGTCGAAGAGGGAACTGGCAGGGGGATCCTCCATGTTCTCGTGGCGATTTACCGCGTCCTTGATGTCGGCGACAGTTTTCTCCTTGAGCGCTTCTTCTTCGCTCTCGGTCCAGCATCCCCGATCCGTCAGGAAACGCTGCATTCGCTCGACTGGGCAGCGACTTTTCCACTCCTCGGTGATCGATTCGTCCCGATAGCGGGAGGGGTCGTCGCTCGTGGAGTGTGCCCCGACACGGTAGGTCAGGAATTCAAGGAGCGTGGGGCCTTCTCCTCGGCGGGCGCGGTCGATGGCCTCCCGCGTCGCGGCGTACACCGCGAGCGCGTCGTTTCCATCGACGCGGACTCCCGGAAATCCATACGCACGGGCCTTGATGGCGAGGGTCTTCGACGCCGTCTGCCGCTCGCTTGGAACGCTGATCGCCCACTGGTTGTTCTGACAGCAGAAGACCACGGGCGCTCTGCGCAGCCCTGCGAGGTTCAGAGCGACGTGGAAATCGCCTTCGCTCGTGGCGCCGTCGCCCATGTAGCTCAGGACGACCGCGTCGTCACCCCGCGCTTGTGCAGCCATGGCTGCGCCCACGGCCTGCGGGATTTGATTGGCGATGGGGCTGGAGAGCGAGACGAAGTGAATCGAGGGGTCGCTGTAATGGCAGGGCATCTGGCGGCCACGGGTCGCATCCGCTGCGTTTCCGAAGAGCTGGGCGATGTAGGATTCGAAGGGGAATCCGCGCAGGAGGGCCACGCCGCCCTCGCGTAATGCGGGGAAGATCCAATCGTTCTTCTCGGTTGCGAAGCCGCTGCCGATCACGGCAGCTTCCTGCCCGGTGCAGGCGCCGTAGAAGCTGATGCGTCCCTGGCGCTGCAGGGTGAGCATGCGATCATCGAGCAGGCGCATGAAGCGCATCCAGCGATAGATGGAGACCAGGTCGTCGTCATCGAGTCCCTCCGGGACGCTCGAGACGAGCTCTCCTGCCTCGTTGAGGATCTGCAGGAGCCCCTCATCCAGCGCAGGTTTCTTCTTGCTCTTGCGGGCGGGCGCCATCAGCGAAGCTCCATCATCAGCGCGTCCGGATCTTCCAGGAGGTCCTTCACCCGCGCACAGAAGGCGGCTCCCACGTGTCCGTCGATCACCCGGTGGTCGAAGCTCGCCGACATGTACATTCGCTTGCGGATGACGATCTCACCGTCGATGACGACGGGGCGATCCTCGATCGCGTGGATGCCGAGGATCGCGACCTCGGGGTAGTTCACGATCGGGGTCGCGAACATGCCGCCGAGCTTTCCGAGGCTCGTGATGGTGAAGGTCCCCTCGCTGAAATCCTCGCGTCGGAGCTGTCCGTTGCGTCCGCGCTCTCCGACGTCCTGAAGATGATTGGCGAGCTCAAAGATGCTCTTCGACTCGACTCCGTGCACCACGGGGACCGTGAGTCCCTGCTCTGTCGCGACCGCGACCGAGATGTTGAAGGTGTGGCAGACCACGAGTTCCTGGCTCGCGTCGTCCATTCGAGCGTTGACGTGGGGATAGTCTCGCGCTGCCAACGTGACCGACTTCATGAAGAAGGGGAGGTACGTCAGCGAGACTCCCTGCGCCAGGGCACGCGGTTTGAGCCGATCCCGTGTCTCCACCAGCCGCGTCATGTCGATTTCGTCCACATAGGTGAAATGTGCGGCGGTCTGTGTCGAGTGGGCCATGGCGTCGAAGATGCGCTTGCGGAGACCACGGATCGGGAGCCGCTCCTCGCCGCTCGCCGGCGGCGCTGGCCGCGGCGGGATGGGGGGAGCCGCGGGCGCTTTCGTTGGCGCGACCGTTGGCGGTTCAGCGGACGCGGCCGCGGGGGTGATGTCGGGCGTCGGTCCTGCCTCGGATGCTGCCTGAACATCTTCGGGCGTCACTCGGCCCATGCGGCCCGTGCCCGTGATTCCGTGAATGTCTACTCCCAATTCCCGGGCGAGGCGTCGAGTCGCGGGTGTCGCGAGGGCTCTTTTGGCCGGGGTCTGTGGAGCGGGGACGCTGGGTGCGAAACTCTCCTTCGCCGGCGCACGGGGTTCTGCCGGCGCGGCGGGCGCGGCGGGAGCCTGGGGCCGGAGCTCTTCGGCCGGAACGGTGGTGACCACCGTCGCGACGTTCTCCGCCGCAGTCGCATCCATCGCGATGGTCACGAGGAGCTCGCCGACGGGGGCGACGCTCCCCTCCTCGAAGCAGATCTGCTCAATCCGACCGCTTCGGGGAGAGGGAATGGTGACGGTCGCCTTGTCGGTCATGACCTCGACGAGGGGATCGTCTTCCTCGATCTGCTCTCCAGCCTTGCGATACCAGGTGATGATTTCGCCTTCGACGACCCCCTCACCGATGTCTGGAAGTTTGAACTCGAACACCATGATCAGGCTCTCTCCTAGTAGTTCATCGTCTCCGAAATCGCGGCAACGATGCGGTTTGCGTCGGGGAGGTAGGTGTCCTCCAGAGTGTGCGGGAAGGGGGTGTCGTACCCCGTGACTCGATGGATGGGCGCCTCCAGGGCAAGGAAGCACTTCTCCTGAATCAAGGCGGCCACTTCGCTCGCGAAGCTGCAGGTTCGGGGAGCCTCGACGGCGATCACGCAGCGCCCTGTCTTCCAAGTGGACGCGGCCAGCGTCTTGATGTCGAGCGGGACGAGGGTCCGCAGGTCGATGACCTCGACGGCGATCCCCCGCTCAGCAGCGACCTCTGCGGCCGCGAGGGAGGTGTGCAGCATCGCTCCATAGCTCAGCAGGGTGCAGTCCGTCCCCTCGCGGACCACCGCTGCCGACCCGATGGGCACTTCGTAGTCTTCCCCTTCGGGGACCTCTCCCCGGGCGGCCCGGTACACGCGCTTCGGTTCGAGAAAGATCACGGGGTCATCGTCCCGAATGCTGGCGAGCAGAAGCCCCTTGGCGTCGTAGGGATTGGAGGGGACGACGACCTTCAGGCCCGGCGTGTGCGTGAAGTAGGCTTCTGGGCTCTGCGAGTGGTAATGCCCTCCGCGGATGCCTCCCCCGAAGGGCGTTCGGATGGTGACAGGGCAGGTGAAGCCTCCGCCGGTCCGGTATCGGAACTTGGCCAGCTCGTTCACGATCTGATCGAAGCCCGGGTAGATGAAGTCGATGAACTGAATCTCAGGGACTGGACGCATGCCGTAGAGAGCCATCCCGATGGCCGCTCCGATGATCCCGCCTTCGGCCAGGGGCGTGTCGATCACCCGGTCGGAACCGAACGCCTCATGCAGTCCCGCAGTGGCTCGAAACACTCCGCCGAATTGACCGACGTCCTCGCCGAGAATCACGACATCCGGATCGGCGCTCATCGCGATCTTCATCGCGTCGTTGACCGCCTGAATGATGTTCATCTCCGCCATCGCACCCTCCACGGGAGCTTCGATTCACGCGCCGGGCGCTCCGGTTGGTTCGAAGACCTGGGGCTTGTTGCCCGCGGCGGGGACGGTGGCCTTTCGGGCCTGTTCCTCCGCGGAGTCGGCGACATCCGCCATCAAGGTCGTTTCCTCTTCTTCAGACCAGAGATCCGCGCTCTGGAGGTGGTCTCGAAGCAGCAGGATGGGGTCTTCGCCCTCTTCCGGCACGAGCGCCTCGATCAGGCAGCTTCCTCCGCCCTCTCGAGCGGTTTGCGCGGCCTTTCGGATCCCATGGAGCACGGCGCACGCGTCGGTTCCGTCCACGCGGACTCCGTCCATGCCGTACGCGACAGCCCGGGCAGCGATGCTGCCGCCAGACGTTTGAACGAGGCTCCCGTCCGAGCAGCACACGAAGAGCGCGGCGGTTTTAAACACCCCAGCGAAGTTCAGGGCGACGTGAAAATGGTCCTGATTCGCGGCGGTCTCCCCGAAGAGCACGGCGCTGACCTGGGGATCCCCGCGGAGACGTGCGGCCCAGCCGACCCCCATCGCGTGGACCACGCGCGCCCCGCCGGGCGACGAGGTGCCCACGTGGTGCAGGCTCCTTCCGCACGTGAAGTCGAGTCCTCCGCCGTCGGGGACCTGCGCTCCCGTGAATAGCCAGTCGTCGTGCATCAGTCCGTGGGCGAGTCCCGCGATCACGGCCTCACGGCCGCGGATGGATTGATGCCATTGAATGCGTCCGCGTGCGGCCATCGCCGCCAGGACCTCGTCCGCTGCACGGAGCCGAACCATGGCCTGGTAGAGCGCGACCTGGTCGGCGGGATCCGGGAGCGCCGGGCGATTCTTCGCGGTGCTGGTCAGAACCCGCAGTGTACGGAGGGTGCTCAAGTGCCCTCCGAAGAGGGCGCTGTGAACGCGGCGTCCCGCTGCTGGAGGACGTTGGTGATGAAGTACTCTCCCGCCCGGTACGAGGAACGGACGAGGGGTCCCGAGGCGCAATACGCGAAGCCCATCTCGTCCGAGAGCTCTTTCAGCCGGTCGAATTCCTCCGGGGGCACGAAGCGCTCCACGGCGAGATGCTGAGCGCTGGGGCGGAGGTACTGTCCGAAGGTGACCACGTCGACGTCGTGCGCCCGGAGATCTTTCAGGGTCTGGACGATCTCGTCCCAGGTCTCTCCGCAGCCCAGCATGATGGAGGTCTTCGTGAGCATGTTGAAGCCGCCGCTCTCGGCGAGGCGGCGGGCGCGCCGGAGGACCTCCAGCGTCTGCGCGTAGGTTGCCCGTACATCGCGAACGGTGCGTTGAAGTCGCTCCACGGTCTCGACGTTGTGGGCAAACACCGCAGGTCGCGAGGCCACCACCCGGTCCACGGCGGGCATCAATCCTTGGAAATCGGGGACAAGCACTTCGATCAGCAGCTCTGGCATCCGCTCGGAGAGGGCCTCGACGGTGGACGCGAAATGATCGGCGCCGCCGTCTGGCAGGTCGTCTCTGTTCACCGACGTCAGGACGATGTAGTCCACCCCCATCTTCTGGATCATCTCTGCGACGTGGGTCGGCTCGTTGGGATCGAGGGGTGCCGGTTTACCGCTCGTGACTGCGCAGAATCGGCAGCCGCGGGTGCAGATGTCTCCCATGAGCATGACAGTCGCGGTGCCGCCGTCCCAGCACTCGCCGATGTTGGGGCATTGGGCTTCCTCGCACACCGTGTGCAGGTCCAAAGAGCGAAGACGCTCCTTGATCGCTGTGTAGCGTGGTCCCGCAGGCGCACGGACTTTCAGCCAGGGCGGCTTCGGTGATCGGGAGGGGGATGAAGGCATGCGTTCCCTCGCAGGCGGGTCGAGGACCCGGTGAAACATGGCGCAGGCCTTCGAACATGCGCTCTTTCGAGGGCCGGATGATCCCTATCCCATCGGCGGTTGGAGTGTCAACCGATTGCCCTACCGGCGAGGCGAGCATGACGCTCGTGTGTGGACCTCCTTGACAGAGCGGACTCCGCCTGCAAAGGATCCAACCCGTGTTCGAAAGCGTACTCATCGCCAATCGAGGCGAAATCGCCTGCCGCATCATCCGGACCTGTCGGGATCTCGGAATCCGCACAATTGCGGTGTATTCCGAGGTGGATCGCGATGCCCATCACGTGCTCCTCGCGGACGAGGCCTGGCTGATCGGCCCGGCGCCGGCATCCGAAAGCTATCTTGTCTGGGATCGGATCCTCGCGGTCGCGCAATCGGCGAAGGCTTCCGCGATTCATCCCGGCTATGGCTTCCTGAGCGAAAATCCCGATTTCCAACGGGCGTGCGTCAGCGCTGGCGTCGTGTTCATCGGACCGGACGCCGAGGCGATGATCGCGATGGGAGAGAAGACCCTCGCTCGCAAGACCATGGTGGCGGCGGGGGTCCCCGTCGTCCCGGGGACG
>Ga0114996_10009212_pt1 | contig 10855 bp, 4 predicted proteins | sample ArcticOcean_MG_C_4_FD_87039 | JGI IMG/M metagenome (GOLD analysis project Ga0114996, IMG submission 87039) | Marine microbial communities from western Arctic Ocean - ArcticOcean_MG_CB4_134 | ecosystem: Environmental > Aquatic > Marine > Oceanic | place: Arctic Ocean: Canada Basin | collected... | reverse complement strand
CGTCGCCGTCCTTGCCGCCGATGAAAATGCTGCCGCGAGCCCAGAATTCTCGCCAGGCGGTCACATGACCTCGAATCGCCGCTGGAACATCAGCCTTGGGAATGGCGGTCAGCGCTTTCTCGATTTCAGCGCTGGTTTTGGTCGAAACCACTTGGATCTGTAGGTCGAATGACATGTTCGGTTTTTCGGAGCGGAGCGTTCCGCCGGCGTCGGCCTTCATCCCGCCGGCCCGCATCACGCATCCGGCATTGCCCTTGTGCCATGTCGTGCGATCACCGCCTGTGGTCGGCTTGGCCTTCCCGGCATGTTCCACGACAGCATTCACGCCGACCGGCTGTTGGCACCTCAGTTGAACGTGAAGCGTCGGCTGGTTGGCATCGACCCAGATCGAGAAGACCGGGCGGGCCTTGTCTGCCTGTCCGATGATTTCGACGGCACCGTTAGAGAACATCAAGGTCTGTCGAAGTGATTGTTTTTCGACGCTCAGCGGCGGATCGAGTTTAATGCGAACGCGGCCGAGCCCAATGGTCGTCTTCTTGTCGGGATCGCTGCGTGCCAGTGCGATCAGCAGGTCACCTTGGGGATCGACCCATATATTGGTAAGCACGCTGCCGTTTCCCAAGGGCATCGCTCCGGATGCGTCCTTGCTTGGCGAATTCCAAACGATATTCTGTCCGGTCAATTGATCCCACGGCCTGACGACCGGTGGCGAGGCGGGTGCCATCGCCGCGAGCGCCGCGTCAGAAACCTCTTTGCCCAGCACGAGCACTTCAGCCGCACCGGGATTTGGCCCACCGTACGAACTGAGAAACTTGATGCGAAGTTTTCGCGTGGCCGTCTTGGCAAATCGGACGCGCTGCGGGCCATGTTTCATCTCGAAGGTCCCTTTCGCCGCCGGTTGCTTGGCGTCGTTGAGATAGACCTCGTACTCCTTGAAACACTCTTGCAAGACCCACGGTGTACGGCCGAAATAGACAATCTGATTGACCTCGACCGGCACCTTCCACTCGAAGACCAACTCACCCTGACCTTTGGCCTCTTTACCGACGACAGCCCATGACTTGGCCGGTTTGTCGGCCGGCAGCACTTCAAGCAGTCCGCACCCCTGCGGCGCGATCAGTCCATCGGCGACGCTGGCGGCAAAGAGCTTCTGCTCCTTGAGTTCCGACGAAGCAGAAATCTTCGCCTTGGCGGCAAGGTTCTCTAGCCCGACGTCTTCGGCGGCAAGTTGCGGACACCATGTGTTGATCGCGGCGTGGACAATGCAGAGCAGAGTAAGCGTCAACAATGTTGTTCGGGGCATGACTGCACCTTGTATCTTTCTCGCTAGAATTTCCAGGCCCTTCTATTCCGAGGGCCGTGGAGGGTGATTGAGTATGACGCCGTTCGATTTTCCGCTCGGTGGTTCGGTCGGGCCGCAAGCAGGACTCATCTCACTGCTTTTTTGCGACCGGCAGATCGACCGTCACCTCACCGCAGAAAAACCCCTTGGGGTCGCCGCGCTCCGCAAGCGTCTTCGCCAAGACGCGAATCGTTCGGTGGACGGGACCATTAAACAAAGTCTTGTCGACTGACTTGACCGTGACCGGGCGATCCAGATCGAGCATGGCGTCGCTCAACCGGATCGTCACACGGTCGACGTTTTTGGCCGTCACGTCGATCGTCTGACCATCGCGCGTGGCGATCATTTCGCTCCGCGCCCGGCGGTTCTTGTCGTCGACCGCAAGCCAATAGAAGCGATGATGCGTTGCGTCGTCTTGTTTCCACACGATTCGTTCTGACAGTAACTTGCGCCGATACTTTGCCATCCATGGCACGGCCGCCGCGTCTTCGCGGTTGAGCCAGTGCCCCTTGCCGGGATAAATTTTCGCCCAATGCTCGTACCCGCCCGGATCTTCTTTGCGTAGCTTGGCGAGTTGCGTCTTCCAAGATTGGGCCACCTTATTGCGGCTATAAGCTCCGTCGCGCTCGCCGACGTGAAGACTAAAGGCAAGGTTGCGCAAGCCCAGAGGCGATGTCTCGTTGGGATGCCCGGCCATCATCGAAGCCGCTGCGAAACGATCGGCCATGCGAGGCGCGAGTTGATAGACGCCATCGCCGCCCGCCGAATATCCCATCAGATAGACGCGATCGGGGTCGACGCTTTCGAAGACGATCAGGTTTTCGATCAGCCGGTCGAACATGACGTCGATATGATTTTGGTGCCAAAGATTCCACGAATTGGTGGCGGCTCTCGGCACCAGATAGACACCTTCGGCCGGTCGATAAAGGCGCTTCTGATTTTCCCATTGCTGGTCGTTGACCCGCTTTGGTGCCCCGCCGCCGCCGTGCATCGAGATAAACAGGCTTCGTCCGCCCGCCGGCTTGTCGCCGTAGACCCTGTAAAAGAACGGCATCACCAGCTTTTCATGAGTGATTTTCCGCGCCTTCATCTCGTCGGCCCGCTCCTTGCGGATGCGTGTGACATGATCATTCCACAAGAGCGCCTCGGCTACCTCGGCGTCTTTCTTGGTGATCGCCTCGCCGGCGAACTTCTGCTGGTCGAGCGACGGTCGCTTGTCGGCCTCCTGTTGCAAGTAGGTTTTTAGCGACTGAATCACCTTGGACGTCGCGGCCTTGTCGTCTGAAGGCTCTGCAACCACCACGCCAAGCTGAAACGAAAACAACTGATCGTCTTTGCGTGGCTCGATCGTCTTGGTGGTCGTGTGGCGATCGTTTTGAAACTCGAGCTGGTACGTTTCGTCCAGATGCAACGGCACCATCAAATGGTCATTGGCGTCGAAACGCTCGTCCTTGGTCTTGCCCTCGAAGACGACCTTGCCAGCCTTGTCCGTGATCTTTAGCTTGGCCGCCACGCGGTCACTGTTCTTCGATGTCGACACGCGAAACATCACCCGCCCGACACCTTCGGGAAGCTTCTCCGCCCGTTGGGTATAGCGGTCGGTGACGTTCACCGCATACACATAGTCGATCGTGCGGTCCCAAGGAAAGGGAAACGTCTGTGGCGTGCGTTTGTAACTGACCGCAAAGATCGCATGCAGGGGATGATCACGTTGAGCGCTTGCGGCACGACCGGCGAACCACGCGCGGTCTAACTCATTGCCCGCCGGCTCCGCAGCGCCGGTGAAGTGCCAGCCATCGTCCCAAACTTCTACCCAGGAATGGTTGCCGCTCTTGTTCGTCCACAGCGGAGTCCCCGCGAACCGTGCCGGCACACCAACCGACCGACAGGCATCCACCAGAATTACGCTAAGTCCGGTGCAAGAGGCCAACCCCGACTCGATCGACTCATACGGACTTTGATCGGCCTTGCGACGTTTGGTCGAATAGCGAACCTTGAGTTGTGGAAAGATTTTTTGATTCAAGATCGCCGCGGCCTTACCTGGCGACTTGACGTCTTTCACCAGCGGTCGGAACTTTTCGTAAAAATCCTTCCGCCACTCGTCGCGGCGTTCATTGATGTTCGCGTACGGCAGGACGTTGTTGAAGAACACCTCCTTGGGTACGTCCTTTTTCCAAGGCGAATCGTTCCATGCCGTGTAGGCAAGCTTCACATTTTCGAGAAGAAACTTCGCCGACAGGCTCTTCAGGTCCCGCTGCGGCATATGGGCCACAAGAAAGCGCATTCCCTCGGTCTGATTGTCCGGCACGCGGTCGAGCGCCGCTTTGATCTCGGTCCGATTATCGCCGGATTTGGCGAGTGCGTCCTTGATGGCACTCTCCAGCGGTGCGGCGTCGACCGCCATGGCGCTGAAGTAGAGTGCAACGAACGCAAGGCCGAGGCGTCGAGGTCGACGTATCATGTTTTGTCTCACGATGAATAGGGAGTTTCACGTAGCTGGAAGATAGAAGGCGTCGTCTACCATCATGATTGTAGCGTCTTTCACGACGTGGTGTTGCAGGCCCCGATTCCGCGAGATTTATGGCAGATTAACAGCATGAACGGCGAGCAGTTGTTGAAAGTTCGGATCGCCAAGAACCACGCCCGGGGGAAGAATTACGTGCCGTGGATCGTTGAGGAGTCCAAATCGATTCAAATGCGTCGGTGGAATCCGGACACCGAACGGATCGCGGAACGCACATGTATTCTTGGTTCATATAGGTGTGCTCCGCACTCGGTGGCTTACGTCTCGCGTGAATTGGTTAGCGATCAGCGGGTGGTGATCCGGAAGCATCGACGTCCGAGTCGAACTCGAATAAAAGAACGTTCTTGCACCCAAGGCGTGGATCTATTCCTGCGCAGACGATTCGATCCCGCTTGATGCACCGCGGCAACGCCACAGGAGAACCTGCCCACGCTGGAATCCTCCTGTTGCCAAGGCAACACCGATTTTCCGAATTCGTCAACCGACCATTGTTCGTCCAGACCAACACAGCCGGATTATCGTAGATACTCGGCAGCATTGTCGGCGTTGAGAGATCGCATGTCAGAAGCCTGATTCCGCGCGTCAGAATTTGTGTCATGAGCACGCAGGGCACATGCAATCGTTCAACGTTACTTCTGTACTTCAAACCGATTCACGTTCGTGATGACCTGCTTTCCGGCGGCGGTCTTGAGTCTGCCTGTCACCGTCATTACCGAGCCGACGTAGACATCAAGTTTCGAACCGTTGATGTTGCCAAAGCTTGCGCGGATCTCGCGTTGTGTGCCGTCTGATAGCTGTAACACATAGAGATTCGGGTCGTCATCCGTCACGCTGATTTTGAGCAGGCCCTTGAGCACGACCTGATTGCCCTTGACGCTTTGCACTTTCCAACTTCCGTCGTCGACTACCTCGGGGCGGAAAGTCCCCATCTCGGTGATACCAGGCAGCGGCTCCGTTGAACCGGCAAACTGTTTGCGATTGACGCCCATGATGTTCATCAGCTTCAGCAACAGGTTGCTGTTCGTCGCATGCTGATAATGAACGTGACGTCCTAGCTTGATCTGCCCGCCGCAACCACCGGCGAGAATCAGCGGCAGATCGGCCACCGAATGATAGTCACCGTGCTTGATGCCCGAGCCGAACAGCACCACCGAATTGTCCAGCACCGTGCCCTCGGCGTCTTGGTACGACTTGAGTTTGTCGAGAAAACCGCTCAATTGGCCCACGTGCCAGCGATTAACCTTGTCGTACTGGGGGATTTTCCCTCGCCAACGCACGAAGTGCGACAGAGCATGAAACTCTCGCTTGATGCCAATAAACTCGTACGTCCCTCGACTCTCGGTGTGTGCCATCATCAGCGAGGCCACGCGGGTCGTGTTGGTCCAGAACGCAAGCGCAATCAGATCTAGCATCGCATGGATGCGGTCGCCCATATGGCTACCGCCGGCAATCTCCTTGATCCCCGCGATGCGTTTCTGTCGCACCGAATCATCGCTCGACTGGAACTGCCCGATCCGTTTTTCGACGTCGCGGACCGACTCCAGGTACTGCTCAAGCGTTTTCTTATCTCGAGCGCTTGCCTTGCCGGCAACAGCCCCGTAACTTTCCTTGATCTGGTCGAGCACACTGACGGTCTTAGCCCGATATCCGGCATTGTCGAACCCTCGAAAGAGTCGACTGAATACCACTTCAGGATCTGGTTCTGCCGGAAGCGGATTGCCCTGGAGATCGTACGAGAGATAGTTCTCGCTGGGGTCGCCCTGATCGATGTACGGATCACCGCGCAGCACTAACGACTTGACTGGAGTCGATCCGCCGATCGCATCAGCGATCACTTGGTCAAACGAGACGGATTGTTTGAAATTCGATTTCTTTAGTTCGCCGGTCATGAACGCGAGCGTCGCCTGGACATGCCCTCCGTTGGCCCTCAGGTTGCTGTCGATGCCGCGAAGAATCGTGATGTCTCTCTTGTGCGACTCGAGCGGCGCGAGAAGTTTCGACAGTTCGAACTTGGTCTCGCTTCCCCCGGTGATGTCCCAGGCGTTGGGGTTCACCCCACAACCCTTATAGAGCACACACATTCTCAGCCGGTCTTTGCGGTCCGTCGTATCGGCAGCGCGTGAGACGGCCGGCGACATGATCTCAAGCAGCGGCAGCGCCATCGCGGCGCCGCTGCCTCGCAAAAACGTCCTTCGCGGAATCAGGTACGATCGAGTCATTATTGATCCTGTCGTTTGCGAAACTGCGGGCTCATCACGATTTGTTCGATCAAGACGAACATGCGATAGTCGTTCTTGACCAATTCGTCGTGGATTCGCTTGATCGTTGGGCGGTCATGCGGTTGCATCTTTCGCCCGAGTGCGTAGGCCATCATCTTGCGAATCATGTTATCAACGATCTGCTGGCGGTAGAATGTCAACAGTTCCTGTTTGAGTTGCTTGGGGGAGGAGAATTTTCGCCCATTGGGCAAAACTCCGCCGGAGCGCACCGGCTTACGATCCTTATAGGCGGTTCGCCACCGTCCGATCGGAGAGAAGTTTTCCAGCCCCAGTCCCAACGGATCGATATGCTGGTGGCACGAGCGACAGGCCGGTTTTTCCGTATGGAGCTTGAGAATCTCGGCGATGCCTGTCGCCTTCTGTTTTCCGAGCTTCTTTTGGCTCTCGGAAAGCGGCGGCACATTGTCGGGCGGTTTCATTTCCTCGCCGATGATCGTCTCCAACAGCCACACACCGCGACGAATTGGTTTGGTCTCGTTTGGCGACGACGTGACCCGCAGAATTCCCGTCGAAGTAATCATCCCCCCGAGGCGGTTGTTCTTCACGCTCCGCAATTCGGGAGGACGATAGAACGCTTCCACCTGAAGCCCTTCGCGCGATCGTCTCTCGGCAAAAATATCGGCGAACCTTGCCTTGTCCGACTTTGGCCTGCCACCGGTGCCTCGGTGAAGTTCGGGCCGAACATACACCCAATCGGCATCAACGATTTCGAGAATACTACGGTCTGACTTAATCAACTCATCAAAGCTGAACAGCAGTTCGTCGTAGACGCCACGCGTCCATTTTTCGCCCCGATAATAGACCGGATTACGCTTGATCCCATCGAACCCCAGCCACTGGCCGGCAAAGTTCTCCGCCAGCGCGATCCGTTTGGGAGAATCAAGCATCCGCTCGACCTGTTTTCGCAGTACGGCCTCCTCGCCCAGGCTCCCGTCTTCCGCAACGCGAAACAACTCTTCGTCCGGCATCGATGCCCAAAGGAAATACGATAATCGGGTCGCCAACTCGGTCAGAGACACTTCGTAGGGCTGCTTGCTTTCTCGCGACACTTCGAGCCGATACAAGAAGCTGGGAGAGACCAGCGCCCTGCGGGCCGCATCTCGCAAGGCTTGATACGATGTCCCTTTGCGAGCCGACTTCAAGTAGGCCGCCAGAATCAGCTTTCGTTCCGCGGAGTTCTCGTAGCCCCGACTCGCCCGACGCGCAAACCGGTTTACGATCCGCTCCGCATCGGCCGCAGCCAGTTTCGTTGACTTGTCAGAAAACCCAAAAAGCTTCTGCCGGGCCTCTGAACTCTGGCCGAAGACTCGCAGTGCATAATCGACGCACGCAAGGTATTTCTCCATCGGCACTTTGACGTCGCGCAGGCGAACTGCATCATTATCGAATCCCGATTGGCCCGCCGTGTCGGCCGGATAAAGTCGCTCGATCGTCGACGGAAGCAAGCCGGCGCTTTGCGGACTAAACACGTAGGGCTGCTTGAGGCGAATCTGAAGCAACTCTTCGAGCGTATTTTCCAACTCATACCGCGTCAGCCTTCTCAGCGGTGTCGGGCCGATGTGTTCCTTGTCATCGCGCAAAACGTAATTCTCACGATACCATGCAAGAACGCTGTCGCGCTGAGTCTTGCTAAGGGGCTGTTCGTCCTTCGGCGGCATCTTGCCGGAGGCCACCATCTTCTCGACGCGTGTCCATAGCTTCGTCAACGAAGCGCTGTCAGAGACTTTTGGCGACAGAACAACGCTCAGATCAACATCGCCGCTCGGATCATCGGCGGCATGACACTCAAGACACCGCGATCTGAGCACCCCGGCAAGCCGCTGAGGCACGACCGCAGCACCGGCCTCTTGAAACGGTCCGAAAACCAGCCACAAAGCAGAAAAACAGAGCCATGTACCCGCGCCCGGACAAGCCCGTCTCTGTGGAGAGTCCGCATCCGACAATGCGTTCCGCCGTTTCGTGTTGTTTCTAGTAAGCAACCGGCAGTTCAAGTCCGTCTCCGAGAAAGTCGAGCCCGATGCAGTTTCGTACGCAAGAAACGTCAGCCGAGACGATTATCGTCCAACGACCGTGCGGCATCAAGTCAATTCAGATTCGATGGCTTTGCTCAGATAACCCTTGAGACCCCCGCGATTGACGGCCGTGACTGAAGCCGCCGGGCAATACAAAGAAATCGCTCGGCGATCAATCTCGCATAGAAAAAACAAAGGACTGACGCATTTGCCCACACGCCAGTCCTTTGCCTAAGGATTCAGCATCGTCGCATGTTAGAAATTCACGTGCCACTGCGAGTAGATAAAGTCAGCATCGGTCGGGCCATCGATCTTCGCGCCACGCCAGAAGTGCGAGTAACCGAACAGGATGCTGCTTCGCGGTGTGATCGTATAGGTCAGGACCATGTCGAGTTCTTGGCCCAGATCTTTGCTGGCATTTTGTGGATGAGGGCCGCCGATGCTCGGCACGGGGGCCGCTGTGTTGGATTGAAAATAGTAGTACCAAAACAGCAGCTTTACTTTCTTGTGTGGTTTCATCGTCAACAAGACGTTCGGCGCTTCGATATTGGACCGTTGCACCGCGTCGATGAAGCCAAGATATTTGTGTGCCAGCGGAAAGAGCTGGTTGTATCCGTTGAAATTGCCGGCACCGTTGTCCCCCGAGGCGTAATCGAAATAGGCCCACAGCGTCGGCTTCCACGCCAGACATGGGAACTTGCGGCCCAAACCGACCGTAGCGAAGCCGGCGTCGTGAACGACACCACCGCGTGCGGAGTTGCGACCGCCCTGATAAGCGCCTTCAAATTCCCACAACCACGCATCGCGACCGCCGGTGACTCGAGCACCCAGGGTCCATAACGAATCACCCGCCGGGTTTTCCAGCCCGAGAATATACGTGTCGAGCGTATTGGTCGGCAGTCCCTTGTAGACGGAATAAAGGCCGTAGAACTTGGTGTTATAGTTGGCCCGGTCGAATCGATTCGGATCGACCGCGACGAGATTCGAGTAGAAACCGTCGAGCGACCAATCGCAGTTGTGGTACATCAGCTTGACGCCCTCGAACGTCCGCCGAGTGTTCGCCCAATCCAACGGCGAAATCGTCCGCTGGGCGCCGTAGAGCAACTCCTGGCGCCCAAAACGACCGGTTAAGCAATCAGTGAGTCGGACGTCGATGAACGCATTGAGCAGATCGCCGTTGTTCACGTCAATTGGGCGAGTGCCGAGGCGCTCGGCGTAACTGTCGGCGTAAATCCCTTCGACATAAACGCGGAGGCGTTCGCTAATCTGCCAGTCCGCATAGAGCCGCAGTCGGTTGAGCAGGAAATCGTCGGTCGTGTTCGTAAACCGCGTTCCCTTCATGCCCTGTTCGTGGTGATATCGCAGCCGCCATTGACCACCGATGTCAAGCGTGCCGCAACCGAAGCAACGCGACTTGAGCGAGTCGCCGATGCAGCAGCCGCTGTAATCGGGATCGCACAGGTAACTAAAGTCATTGTCATAGAAGAGACCCTTGTGCGATTTCGCACATGGATGAGGTGGTTGTGCGAGACCGCCACAGCAATTATCGCAACCCGTACAACGCTCGCTATAACAGCCGTTGCATGCGTTACACTCGCTTATCGGTGCGTCGCATGATACTGGGGCATCGCAGTTCGGATCGGGCGGTGCGAAGGCCGACTCCGCCACAGCTTCATAGAGCTCGACGGCACGAGCGAGGTGCGAAGGCACAAAGAAGATAGCGAGCGCCGCGCCCACCAGGACAGTCCATTTCGGTCTTGTCAACATTTTCGCAGGTCCCACTTCACCGCGTGTTGGGTCCTCTGGCGAGCCAACACGACATGGCGGGTTTGCACCCGCCGCAAGAAAACTTCGGACATTGCGCCGGTTCTTGGAACATCGGTATTCGGACCTGTACGTCGTGAAGCACAGCCACTTCACCGCTATTTTCCGTGTAGGCCGCATCGTTTACCAAGGCTTTCACAGAAGGATCTGTCGGAAATCCCTGGTGCCTGCGGGTCATCGCACGGTGATCGCTGATCAATTCGCAAGGCGCTCCGGGTTCGGAGCACACCTATATGAACCAAGAATACAAGTGCGTTCCGCGATCGGGGACGTCTTTCTTGACTTGTTTCTTGAGGGACGTCCTGTGTTTTGTGTGTTGACGTAAGTCCAGCCGCTTGCGCTCGGGGCGTTAGCGTTAGTCGATGATTACTGCGATTTGACGAAAGAGCATTGCTGGCGATATTGAACTTCGTTAGTGCGATCCGTCTAAAACGGTCGCCAATACACCTATTGGGAACTGAGACGCTGCAGGACCCTAATGCCTGCCACTGCCCGTTCATGAAGATCTAAGGACGTAGCCAATATGACGGTAGCCCGTTCATTCACGGCGCGAGACTCCACTCGCATGAGTAGGTCTAGGTACTCCGGGGGAGCTGAACTACGCGCCCAATGAATCATGTGCTTTGCTCTATCATCATCTCGCATCGAACTAACAGTCGCCGGTGAGCAACTCGGGCCGGTACTCGGTGTCGCTTTTCCACATGCCCCACAACACCGACGCCTGATGGCGAGCCACCGTGCGACGTGCGTTGCGAGCGGTCAGTCCTCGCTCGATTCCTTTCTGGTATTGGTCGGCAAAGAGGTTCTCTCGGTGGGCGACCGCCGACTAGGCCGCTCCAATGAGTACGTTCTTCAAATGTCTGTTGGCTTGCCT
>Ga0114996_10009211_pt1 | contig 10856 bp, 7 predicted proteins | sample ArcticOcean_MG_C_4_FD_87039 | JGI IMG/M metagenome (GOLD analysis project Ga0114996, IMG submission 87039) | Marine microbial communities from western Arctic Ocean - ArcticOcean_MG_CB4_134 | ecosystem: Environmental > Aquatic > Marine > Oceanic | place: Arctic Ocean: Canada Basin | collected... | reverse complement strand
TGCTGCTGAGACAAAAGCAGCGGGACATCATCTATTCGTTCCGTATGAATCTGAGCTTCTGGTTGCATACCAGAAGCATGTATCAATTCTGTCTTTTACGCAAGAAATAAGCGAACGATCAGTGAGAGGTTTAATAAGACTTTGTTGCATCAATCGGTCTTAGGGAGTTGAAACGAGACCGGTGTTCCACGCCAACCCTTTTATGCCGAGGTGAACTCATCGACCATAGATAAGAGCTCATTTATGTTGACGGGTTTGGATATATATCCATTCATTCCGGCCTGCAGGCACTTTTCTCGATCTCCATCCATCGCATTAGCCGTTACAGCGATGATCGGTAGGCTCTCGACCCAAGGCGACTGTGCTGCGCGGATCAAGCGGGTAGCTTCAAACCCATCAAGCTCTGGCATATTCAGATCCATCAAAACCAGGTCGAAATTCTGTTGCATCACCATATCTAAGGCAATGCGTCCGTTTTGTGCCAGTGTGACTTCATAACCCTGTTTTTTTAGCAGGTCTATGATCAGCAATTGATTAACACGATTGTCTTCTGCAACCAGAACATGAAGCGTCTTATCTGCCCCGAGCGTCGGCGACTTTGCCACGGTGCGATTGGGGACAATGTCATAATTGACAACGGGTTTTGATTTTTTTACTGGAATATCGAACCAAAAAGCCGCCCCTTCCCCGAACGTGGAGTCGACCCCATAGGTGCCCTTCATCAAGCTGACAAATTCGCGTACCAGTGCCAACCCCAGACCGGTTCCGCCCTGTTGGCGAGTTGAACTGTCATCAACCTGAACGAACGGATCAAAGATAGTTCCAATCTTTTCACTAGGGATACCAATGCCGGTGTCCCGCACACAAATACGCAAACCGACGTCTTCAGCCGACTCTTTTTCACTCACCACGGTTTCAACGGAGATCGTGCCATTGGTACAAAATTTGGTGGCGTTGCCGATCAGATTGGCAAGGATCTGCTTGATGCGTCCTGCATCGCCTGACAATATGATGGGCTCAGGTGGCTCTACCGTGCCTATGAGCGTATTGCCACCCTGTCTGGCTTTTCCTTCAAACAGGTGGGTCACCGATCCAACCAAATCCTGAGCGACAAAGGGGTCCGCGGAAATACTGAAGTCGCCTCCCTCTACCTTGGATATATCTAAAATATCAGAAAGGACCCTCAGTAACATTTCACCGCTCTGAGTAATGGCATCCAAATATCCCTTCTGCTCTGTGTCCAAGGTGCTCTCTTCAAGCAGAAATGCCATGCCCAGTACACCGTTTAAGGGCGTACGCAATTCGTGGCTCATATTGGCTAGAAAACGCGACTTGGCCAGTACGCTTTCTTCTGCCGTGATTTTTGCATTGACTAAGTCATGTTCTCGGCGAACGGTAGCAGTCACTTCTCTACCCGTGCCGCGATAGCCGATCAGCTCTCCTGTTTCCAGATAGGCCGGTTTGCCAGAGATCGACAGCCACCGCATCTCTTCGCCTTGCTCATTGCGTACGTAGACAATGTCTCGGAATGGCTCTTCTTTGAAGACACAATCCCTCAGGCGGGCTTCAATATCTTTCTGTTCCGAGTCGCCCGCGATAATAATTTCTGACCACGTCTTATCAATAATATCTTTTTCCAAAATCGGAACCTGATCGTATTGGTAGAAATTTTTTGATATTCGTTCCAGTCTCCCCGTGTCGCCGGTCTCCCAGAACCAGTCTGAGGAGGTATCTACCAGATCTTCAAACAATTGGCTCTGTAGCGCCGCTATATGCCGAGCTTCTAATAGATCGACCGACATCTTGTTGAAACTACGCGCCGTATCGGCTAGTTCGTCGTTGCCAACGACGGACAGTGTATAGCCTAAATTACCCGAGGCAATACTATCGGCGCCCTTCTGCAATAAATCTAGCTGACGAGTGAGATAGAACCCTAGAAGCAAGGAGAAAATGGCGACCAATATCATTTCTGTCAGGGCAATTAATACTAGCTCGTTGCGTGCTTCACGCATTACGAGATACACTTCTTGTGTGGAGAGTCCTATCTGGACGCTGCCAAAAAAATACCCATCGACCTCAATCTTCACCGCCATATCAAAGACATCGTCTTCCACGCTTTGAAGCGATGTGTCTTGATGAAATTCGCGCGCCAGTGCTTCGAGTTCACCGGCCTCAGCCAGAACTGCTCCCTTGCCGTCGAGAATACGCGAATAAACGATATCGTCCGAATCAACAATCGATCTGACGAACGTTTCTAGAGATGCCAAGTCGTCGGAGAGCAGGGCATTTCTGACCGTGAGAGAGAATTGTTCGGCCGTTGCTCGGGTCTGATCCTGTACAGCTTCTGAATACGAATTATACAGAAAGTTGAGAGATAGGGTCACCAGTAAAGCCAAAATCAGCGCTTCAATGAGCGCAATGCCAAGGACAGTTTTGAGTTTAAAAGACATGGTAGAGTCTCAGGGGGTATTATTCCCGAGTTTTAGATCGATTTTTAATTCTCTGATATCGTCCCATTCTTGATTAGCGGCCGAATCAATCCCGGTGAAATTGATGGTTTTGAGTAATTTTTTACCAACGAGATCGTTCGCCATCTGCGCCATGACCTGCTGGATCTTTTCTATGCTTTCGCGAGCAATGCGTGGGTGGTGAGCAATGGCATGAGGTGTGTGGCCTGGTGTGGTATGTAAAACGTGGATTTGGTCTCTGATCTTTTTTTCGACGTTGTTTAATGTGCGCTGAATACCCCCTCCAGCTGGGTATCGCCCCATCGCGACGTTGCGATACACCGAGTCATGCGAGGAAACATATTTGGGGGTGAAGTATAAGCCCTGCGATTGTAGAAATGCCCGGGGCAGTATAGAAGCAGCAAAAGCAGCTGGGCTTGGAAAACACAATGAGGCGCTGTCAAGCTGTGCAATCTCTTTTATATCACTGCCAACTCTCGTGACAATTATGCCCTTGAGCAATTTGTCCCGCTGTTTTGCAAAAGCAAGGTAGCCCTGTTTCTCATGGGCTACCGTATAGTGGTACGGGTTCATATAAGCCAGGTCATACTCTCCGGATAGCAGGCGGTTTTCAAACGTTGGAATGTCTTTTGCCGTGCGAAATACCAGCGTATAACCGGATTTCTCTCCGATATAGCGCAAGATAGGTGACCACAACTTGGCGAGTTTTGTTGCCGATTGCTGTGGTACAATGGCAAACGAAAGCGGAGTGGGTTCGTCTGCATACGACGGGGCACCTAGCAAAAAGACCAGCGCGATAGCAGGTGCATATTTAATACTCAATTTCATTGTCTACCCTGTCTCGGAAAAATATCATCGTGGCTATGCGGTTCGTTGTATACGCGCTTATACTTCACGTGAATAAGCGCTAAAATACGGTCTGAAACAGCAATTGAATTGCATCTTTACCTGACCGGTCCGATGCGACATAGTTAATCTGAACTTTGGCTGCATGTGGATTCTTTGAATCGACGTATGCGTTGAGGCCTATGGTTATATCGGTGCGATCCTTACCGTTGCCAGCAACGTCCAACGCATCCAGTTTGAAGGCCAATTGAAAGCGCGGGGAAAATTGGTAAGCGGCTTGCAAATAGGCATTGCTACCGTCGACAGCGGGGTTGTTGGGATCGTCTCTTTGCATCAACTCTCCCTTAATGGTCAACCGCGGCAATGGGATGAGTCGGGCGCCCAAACCAACCAATTGCACCGTTTCTTGACCTGCAACGCTTGTTTGAGCATGCCCCAGGTAGGTTTCCACATGCAGATGCTTACTTGGATTAATTTCTATCTGGCCAACAAGCGTGTAGTCCTGTCCCACGATGCCAATATCACTCGCATTACTGGGCCCAGCGTTATAAACTCCCGCGGAAAAACCGACGCCTCGTTCGCCCAGGCCCGATGCATGCAACATGAGGCCGACATTGCGATTAAAAATCAACTTCTGCCCCAAGCCCCGCTTGACAAAATCTAGCTTACTAGCCGGTGCATTGAACTCCATGCCCGCCGCTGTTTTCTTTTTGCCCACAGATAGTTTGAATCCGTTAATAGCCGGCACCGGCAGGGAAAACGTGATGAAGGCGTCTTTGAGTGCCGTGGGCGTTTCACCGTCTTTGTCGATGAAATCGCTGGAAGCAGCTGCGTCGGCCGGTTTCCGGGCGATCAGCGATTTGTTAAAGTACTTGTTGAAGTCGACCATAATCTTGTAGGCCGCATGTTCGTTTATTGATCCTTTAAAGGAGACGAAGATGCGATCGAAACCAAAGACAAATGCATCGTTTCCCTCGGCTTTGGTGCTAGTCGTATGCAGCAACGTAGCAACCTTCTGGGCAGAAGCTTGCTGCAGAGGCAGAAAAAAAGCCAGTAAAACGAGCATGCAACGGACACCCAGAAAGGTCGGCATAAAAGCCTGCTGGGGTAGGTGTTTGCGCAGCAGTCTCAGGTAGCCAACAACGCGCTTGCCATGCGTAAAATGCATCACAGATGTCACTTTAAGGCTTGATTGTGTGTCCATTATATTCGGCTGCACCTTTCAGGTTTGCGGTGGATTGGTGAAAAAAGGCGTGCGTCGATCCAACTTGTGGGGCCAGGCCCGAATGATGGTCGGATATGTTTCGTTCCACGTCCCAGCGAACGAGATCGGCTGAAATATACATCTCCTGCACTTATTGCTACCAAGCCAATATAAAACATTCTTAATACAAATGAAAACAATGATTTAAAATTATCTGTATTCTGTTTTTATTATCTGTATTAAGGCTTAAATAGGCTAATTCACGACCGATTCAGGTCAAATCGCTGAGAAATCTTCTTTTTACCAGGTATCGGATACCGCGTACTTGAAAAAACAATACCAAACTGTCAAGTATTCTGCCCGAATAGCGTCTGGCGAGCGCAAGCGGGCGCAGATTGCCTCTGCCCTATCGCTGGGGCAAGAGGTGTCTGGCAAGAAGCGCGCGTAGCGGCCTGTGCACCCTGCTACTCATCAGTCACGACGCCGGTGAGACCTTCCTGCGGCTGATCTTTACTGTCGATTTCAAAAGGCTCAGTTATCCAACCATTTGTCGGCAAGCTTTTCTGGGGGTGAAGTATGGAACACTGCACGGAACTAAATCAATCAAGAAGAGCAAAACGGATGCAAATAGAAAACAGAGTGGTGCTCCTCGACGGAGATCATTCGTTCCGCATTGAGGTATAGGTCGTTTGTTGATCACGGTTAATGGGTGCAGTATCTTAAGAGAAACATTGATACATCCAAAAGGAACAGCAATAACAAGATGAGTAATCCAGAGTATCAGCCTTTTTCCAAGAAATGGATGATCGCCAGTACGGTGATTTTTATTGCGGTAGAGCTATTTCTGGGAGGGCTGATTGGTGAAGTAGTCGTTGGCCGATTCATGTCGATCAGTTTGCGGTTTCTGATACAGGGCTTGCTTAACCTCGTTAGCTTCTTCATCGGTGGCTTCATAATCGGCCTGATCTCCCCAGGAATCCGCACCAAGGAACCCGCAGTAGGAGCATTTCTCTCTGTAGCATTCATGTTGTGTCTCTCGGTCTTTACCCCGTATAGCTTTATCCATTTCAGTCTTACGAAAATGTTGATTGGAGGAGGCGTGGCCTTTTTTCTTGCCCTTGCAGGAGCTCGTTTAGGCGAGAGAGTGGTCGGAAATATTAGGTGACGTTTATCACCTATTAAGCGTCTTTGTGTGGAAGATAGTGTTCGGACAATTCGTCTTTGGCCACGCCATCGGAGACCATCGTTTCAATTTGGTCATCACTATAGCCGACATCACTTAAGATTTCTCGGGTATTTGCCCCTTGTTTGGGGCCTCCTAAAAGGCCCTTTATAATTCCTATACATCCGGAATCGATACGCCTTGAAACACCAGCCCCAAGCATAACAGATTCAGATCGGTCTGCCCCAACTGCCAGTGCGTCCGATCCAACACCAATAGCAGCGGTTGCCCGGCGACGACGAGTTTGTCGACGATGAGCTGAGTAAATACCGTGGGGCGGAGGCCAAAGGTCGAACTGGAGCCGCTGAGCGCGGGCATCCGCTGTCTCTCCGTCTACCTATTCAGGCGTATCCAACAGTCGCAGTGTGGTGACGGTGTAGGGTTTGATCGCGACCTTCACCGATGGCCCTGCATCGTGCAGCTGGCGCTCATCCTCTTCCACGAGGTTCGTCACCCACACCTGGCGAAAGGAGAGAGATGGCAGGCTCACCGTCGCCGCCGTCTCTCTGCCTGCCGTCTCCAGTAGGCGCAGGATGTGCCCCCTGCCGTCTTCTGCCCGCTTGAAGGCCAGCACCATGACGTTGGCCGCATCGATCTGACAGAACGAAGCCGACGTGGGCAGGGAGCCGCCATTCTCTTGCCGCCCCTTCATCCAGACCGCATGCGGCGGGTTGGCCACGCCCCAGCCGAAGGGGCCGGCATCGCGCCAGCTGCCGGCATGACTGGTGAAGGAATAGCGGACCAGGTACTCACAGGCGTGGGCGTTGACGAAGTTGGTGTTGAAGTTGTTGTAGCTGACCAGGGAGTAGATGTGTCCCCGGGTCAGCTCGCCCGGCTGCAGAAAGGCGTGCCCGTACCCGGGACCACGAGCCTGGTGATGGGCGCTGGACACGTATCCGGGCCACAGGCCGCCGAACTCCGCCATCGGCGCATCTACCGCGCTCCACACCACCCCCCAATCGTCGTTGCCCACGTGCGCCCAGTGCTGGACGGCGTGGTAGTCCGTGTTGGAGCCGGGGAGCTGGTCGCGGATCGGCTCGATCACGGCGTTGGGTGCTTCGAAGTGGAAGTGCGGCTCCTCCACGTGAAAGGGGAAGGCGAAGAACACCTCCCTCGTCGGCGTGGAGTCGCGCAGAATACGGGCGTTGAAGTCGACCCGCTTGATGGTGTGGTAGAGGGTGATCTCCACGGTCACACGCGGACAGCAGGAGGCTGCCGTCTGCAACCGGATCTCCGAGAGCAGCGGCCCGTCTTGAGCCAGCGACGCGCTCTTGGGACGGTTCCCGTCCTCCTCCTCACCCGTGCCGCAATCGCGGACGATCAATTGGCCGAACCCGTGCGGCGCCTCGGCGTCGATCAGCTCCTGTCCGAGCTCCTTGTCGAACAGGCTGCGGACGACACCCCGCTCGCTGTCCATCTCGAGTCGGAAGAATCGGTTCTCGAGCACCTCCGCCGCAGCCGTGGACTCATCGGCGAAGCGCGGCCACTCCTTGCAGGGGAGGATCCCGTAGCTCCTGTAGCCCATCGCCGGCAACGCGTCGGCCACGAACACCAGTTCCGTCATGCCCCCGGTGGCGACACCTTCCGCCGCCCAGGGCACAGCTGCCTGCGGATCCGTCGTGCGTACGATCTGGTAGGCGAGCCGCTTGCCCGTCTGCAGCTCCACCAGCTCGAAGGGCTGCTCGACGATCTCCCGCGGCAGATCGACGATCCCGCGGCCGATGGCGCCGCCGAGAACGAACCTCGGGCCTTCGTCCTCTTCCCGAGGTGCAACAACGTGCATCGGCGTCCCGTGCGGCTGCCAGATGCGCAGCGATGCCCGCACGACATCCGTTCGCTCCCACGACAGCGGGTTGAAGACGGTGACGCTGTAGCCCTCGTCCGGCAGGTCGATCTGGTCGACGATCCGGTTGCTCGCCTTGATGACCAGATCGTGTGTCAGTGCCGCCGCACGATAGGCGAAGCCGCCCTTCTCGCTCCAGCATCCCGCCTGCGCCGGTCCCCCCGGGCTCCACATCCCCCAACAGTGCTCGTCGTAGTTGAAGACCTGCCTGTAGGCCTCATCGATCGCGCTCCTGGGGTAGTCGTAGTCGTTTACCGTGAGGGCGGCGATGGTCGCCCACTTCTCTGCCGCCAGCAGATCATCGTGGGTGTTGCGGTTGAGCCCCGTTTCCTTCGGCGTGCAGGTGGCACACACCGGGTAGTCGGTGCCCGGAAGGTCTCCGCGCAGGGTCTCGATATCCGTCCCCCATCGCTGCTCGAAGCGCTCGAAGAAGCGCGTCGGATTCGCCGTGATCATCTGTGGGTACGCCCAGTGGCGGTTCCACTCCCGGGCGATCCGCGCGAAGCGGTCCGTCGGGGGGGAGTTGTCCCGCACGCCGCTGACGAGGGGTCGGTAGACCATGTCGTAGGCGTACCCCTTCTCTTCCAGGCCGCTGAGGAAGCCCGGCAGCTCCCGCAGGGCGTGCCGATAGCTCGTCGGCGTCCAGATGTCTTCGTCGAAGGGGTCGTGCCAGTAGAGTACCGACTGGCCATCCGGCCCCTCCCAGCGATGGGCACCTGGCAGATGAATCGGGAGGACCTGCTCCTCATCCCAGCAGGGGTGTACGTCGACGAAGTACCAGGCGGGCAGGGCGGCGCAGAAGTACTTGATGCCCGCCCCGGCCAGTGTGCTCGCCATACCCCACGAGAACCCGGGTATGTCGTTGTGCTGCGCCGAGGTGATGTCGATGCTCAGATCGCGCTTCAGGCGGAAGGACGGGTAGAGCAGGCGGATCATCTCTTCGTGGCCGCACAGCTCTTGAATCTGGTTGCCGTACAGGGCGCCGATCTCGATCTGCCCGCGCCGGACGAAGTGCGCCATACGCTCTGCCACTTCCCGGGGACGGTTCTCCACGAAGGACAGCACCGACCAGGCCCCCTCTGCCAGGTAGCGGAACCGGGACTCCTCGGGCCAGTCGGCAGTTTCTTCGCAGAACTCGAGCACGTCGTCCATGAACCCGGCGTGCTCCACGAGCAGCTCCGTCGGCATGTCGCTGTAGCCGAGATCGTGGTGGGAGAAGTGGACCATGTGGATCTCCCAGTGCTTCTGCGGGGTCCAGCCCACGGCCCTCTGATCCTGCATCCGATCGGCGACGTGCAGCGCGAAGATCAGCTCGGCAGGCGATCGCAGGTCGGGCAGGTAGACCTCGTGCACCGTCTCTCCCGATCCCACACGCTCCAGCGCCAGGGACTCATCGATACCGGCGGAGCGGACCGTCAGGGTCGCGGCCACGGCGTCTCCGGAGTTGCTCACGGTTACCCGGACCTGCTGCCGTAGCGCCTCGCCGTCGCGGACGAAGAACACGGTGGGCTCAATGTGGAGGATTCGCATCGACTCTGGCATATGTTCCTTCAGCAATCCGTTGTGCGGGGCATGCCGTCCGCGTCGAACAGGTGCGTCCGATCCGGCCCGCAATCCGGATCGGCGAGCCACTCGATCTGCTCGTTCCAGTCCAGCAGACGCTGCTTCAGCTCGCCCTCGAGATCGGGTGTGCGACCGCAGCCGACGATGTTGTCGAGCTCGTAGGGATCCTGCTCGAGGTCGTAGAAGCAGTAGTCGGCATCGACCAGCTCGTGGCTCTGCGCGTCCAGACACATGCCGTAGAGGTGAGATGGGGTGCGAATGCCGATCTCGGTCAGGCCCTCACCCGCACTGCTGTAGGATGTCTCCACAAAGGACCAGTCGCGTTCGAGAGCCGTGCCTTCGCCAGCGAGTACGGGTAGCAAGGACTGGCCCTGCAGACCGTCTGGCAGCCCCAGGCCGCAGGCCTGCAGGACGGTGGGCGCGATGTCGATCGTGGATGCGACCTGGTTCCGATTCACCTCAGCCGGCCAGCGGTTGGGGAACCGGTACAGCATGGGAACGCGAATCGACTCCTCCAGCAGCACCTCCTTGTTCCACTGGTGATGGCTGCCAAGATTGTCGCCGTGGTCCGAGGTGAAGACGACGATGGTATCGTCGGCCAGCCCGTTGGATTCCAGCGACCGCAGCATGCGGCCCACCGTGTCATCTACCCAGGTGACCGCACCGTAGTAGAGCGCCGTCAGCTCGCGGATGCCGAAGCCTTGGGGCAGCTCGAGGGTATGCGGCTCGCGGTAGTGGTAGTAGACGTAATCCCAGAGATAGGTCCGGAACCACTCCTCCGATTCCGGCAGCCGCCCGTCGCACTCGACGTTGGGCCGCAGGGGCACGCCCTCGGGCGCGTACATATCGAGATACCTCTGCGGCATGTCACCGAGCGGCATGTGGGGGGGCATGATGTTGTAATAGAGGAAGAACGGATCCGTCGAGGCGGCGGCCTGAACGAGAAACTCCTCCACCTTCTCGATCTCGCGATCCACGCTGAAGCCGTCGATGGCGACCGGCGCAGCGCCGTCGATCATGAACTGCTGCTGGCTGTGACGGTGGTTGTTGAGGGGCAGCACACTGTGGTCGAAGCCCACCGCTTCGGGGGCCGGCCGGATGTGCCACTTGCCGATGGCGGCGCTCCGGTAACCGGCGGCCGACAACGCCTCCGCGAGTGTCGTTCCCGGCAGCAGCGCGCCCCGATCCCGTTCAGGAAACTCCGGCTCGATGACGGACCAGCCCTTGCCACCGGTGTCGACGTAGTCGTTTGTCAGGTGTCCGTTGCAGCTGCGGCTGTGCTGGCCGGACAGGATCCCGGAGCGGGCGGCCATGCAGACGGGGTTGCTGGTGACGGCGACCTCGAAGCGGACGCTGTCAGCGGCGAGCCCGTCGATATGCGGCGTGCGGATCACCTCGTTGCCGTAGCAGCCTGTTTCGAAGGCGCGGAGCTGGTCGCAGACGCAGAGGATCACGTTGGGTCGCTGCACGGCTGCTTCGTTCAGGTCGCGCAAAGTTCCCTAATGCGCCACGGATCCCGCCTGCCGGTTCTAGTCTTCACTTCAGACCTCCTGATTGAACGGATGTGGTTAAGGTAACTCCCAGAAAATAAGACACTGTTCGTTTGTGATCACCAATAAATCCGATAAAGTCCACATAAATCGCTTATTTACATATAATTAAATCTATGTCTAAGAATCGATTTCCTGTTGGTAGCAGAATAATATAGAG
>Ga0114996_10009210_pt1 | contig 10856 bp, 6 predicted proteins | sample ArcticOcean_MG_C_4_FD_87039 | JGI IMG/M metagenome (GOLD analysis project Ga0114996, IMG submission 87039) | Marine microbial communities from western Arctic Ocean - ArcticOcean_MG_CB4_134 | ecosystem: Environmental > Aquatic > Marine > Oceanic | place: Arctic Ocean: Canada Basin | collected... | reverse complement strand
TTCACCATGATCGTCACTGTGCCACACACCTGGGTATTTCGTGGTGATATATCCCACTTCATTGAGGTCAATTCGACCTCCGGCCAGGAGCAATCGTCCCTTGTAAGCTCCTTCCACTGTGAGCTGACGACCTTCGCTTGCACCGAAATGGGCCTGGCGTCCAACATTCGGGGTAATATCTCGGGATTGGCTCCATGTCAGGCCTTCATCATCGCTATGTACTTCGAAACTATTCACCAACGGGATATTTTTCTCCGTCAGATTTTTATAGATCGGAGCCGTCACCTCTTTGCCTCGGCCTTCTCCAGCTTCCCGATAATCCCAGTTGTAGACGGTGTAGAGAAATAGAATCCGATTCTTTTCCGAATCGTAAACAAGGCCATGACACTGACAGGAGTAGTTGCCGTGCTCAGCGGCGATAGTGATCGGGCTCCAGGATTTTCCATTGTCAGAAGAAATGCGTATCGCGAGATCCTGCCCCGAACGTTCCGGCCAGGAAAGACGATTACCGGCATGGACACCCACAATCAGTTTGCCCGAATTGGTCTTCACAACCACCGGTTCACGGTAGTTGGTATAACGATGTTCGCCGACCTTATCAACATTCGCCTGAAACACAGGTATCGCCTTTGCCCACTCGGCGGAAAGTTGAAAGTCCAGAGCACTTGTTCTTGAAACAGTAAGAACAACCAACAGGTAGAATGCAGCAGCTCGGAGCAGTTTCATAGTTTAATCAAAAAGAGGTAAGGACAAAAACCTTATAACCCGCGGATCTCTTGTTTCATACAGGCAAAGCAAGTCTTTGCTGTCTGGGGAAATTTGCGTTGCTGAATACGCAAACTGACCCGCCACAATTGCTTTGATTTCAAAGCTCCGGCCGTGGTCCCGCGATAGCGCCAATTGGCCATTTTCACGACCGGTGTTCGAGGGAAACGAAGCAAATAAATCCCAACTTCCATCCTCCTTTTCCGGTCCGCGAATAAGAGAACCCATGCAAGCCACAGAAGGTAGCGATTTATCGATTTCAAGTGGCGGCCAGGTTTCTCCCCCGTCACTGGAGATTGTTTTTTTGCGAAACAAGTCTCCACTCTGATTACGTGATACAATCACTAAATTGCCATTAGCGGCCTCGGCAATCTGGCACTCATTAGGATATCCTACTTCGAGATCTGCGAGTGGGTCCGTCCGAGTCCAGGTTTTCCCATTATCGTCGCTGTAGGCGACAAGGATTTCCCACCTCCTGGTTCCATCCGGATCATTCGGAACCAGAGCTCCCCAAAGCGGCGTGATGATTCGTCCCCGATGCGGCCCCTTCTTGATTTGAATCATGCCTCCCGGACTATTGGCGTTTATCCAGTGCGGAGGTTTAACCTGTTCAGATATATCAACCGGTTCCGACCAGGTCAGTCCATCGTCATCACTGTAGGTCGTATACGTCATCACGTTGCTTTTCGGATCACCGTAACCCAGGTCGGCCATTTTGATCCACCCGGAAGTCCGAGCATGACGTCCATAGGGAAAGCGCGCAAACATCATCAGGATCCGTCCATTGTCCAATTGAACAGTAAGGGGATCATTAATCGAATTCAGCCCATCCTCAAACACGACGATCTCACCTCCCCAGGTGTTCCCACCATCGGAGCTGCGCCGAAGCACAATATCGTTTTGCCCATGATCGTGATGACCAAAGCGCCTTTCCGCAAAGGCGAGAACGGTACCCCGCTGACTGACAAGCAACGAGGGAATACGGTAACCGTAAAACTCTGCATCTTTTTGGTGTCCCTCCCTCGGAACATCGTTGGGGATGTCCCGGCTTTCAAAAACGACCGCTCCACTATCGACCAAGACAATAGACTGTTCTGAACGCCTGTCTGTACCGGTCAAATGAATACTTTGACTTTCAGGGATCGATACACGGTGATCTGTAATTCCGTTCGTTTCGATCCAGGTCAGAATGGCTTCTACAACTAAAGGATTTTGGGAGGCGACATCGTTTTGTTCCGAAATCCCAAATTCACCGCGATAATCAAAAAGTAAGGGTTTACCCATCACTGGAATAACGCATTTCCAACGCCCCCAGCTTACCGTGTGTTTTATTCGCTCATCTTTTGGGAGGTGCTTGTAAAGAGCATTCTTAAGGCCAACATACTTTGAATCTGCGGCCAGATTTACCCACTCGCGAGGATCATTTTTGAGATCGTAAAGCTCTTCGCTTCCATCGAAATAACGAATGTAACGCCAGTCTCCATCGGTGACGCTGTGAGTGCCTCGGCCAATGGTCGAAACGACCGTGTCCTCCCATTCCTTATTCGAATTCTCAATTAACGGAAGTAGGCTCCGACCTTCTAACTCGGTTCGATCTGGCAGTTTGCACATATCATTCAAGGTAGGATAAAGATCTAGCAGGCTCACCAAGGCATCACAACGCGCGCCAGGTGTGAATCCGTTTGGGATAGCATTTTTCGGAGGTACGATCATCAATGGAACTCGGACCGACTCTCTCCAGGGAACATGTTTACCCCAATGTTCTTTCTCTCCGAGTGACCATCCATGATCACTCCACAAAACGATCCAGGTATTGTCCGCGTGCGGTCCTCTATCCAGCCCATCAAGCACGCGTGCAACCGGTGAATCAACAAAGGAAACCGTCGCCAGGTAGGCGTGAGTGGCCTCTTGCCAGGCGCCATGGTCGGTGACGGTTTTGTGAGTTCCACTGGTCCAGGGCTGCGTAGCTAGTTCGCGACCAACGGCAGGTATATCCCCCAAGTCACCTTCAATGGTTGCTGGCAGCTGGATCTTTACTGAATCGTAGAGATCGAAGTACTTGCGCGGTGCAAAGAAAGGTTGGTGAGGCTTGTAAAATCCCAGTGCAAGCAACATAGGCTTACCTGATTCCTTTGCCAACTGCTCCACACCCCAATCTGCAATTTGGCGGTCCGGATAATCGGTCTCGGGCACATCGAGAGGCGCCCAGTCAAAAGAGTCCCATGTATTATTCGGACGATCAATCGCCGAAAGTCCGCCGTTGGCCGGCAAGGTGATTTTCAAAGCACCTCGATTAATTTCGCGGGTGGGCTGCATCATCTCGGTATGCAACTCATCCCCCACAAAGGGCGTTCCTAATACTCCACAATCCGGACCATTCGCGTCCCACAAGCGCGGATTCGGCTCACCGAGTCCATGATCCACTTTGCCAGAGGCGAGAGTTCGATATCCATTCTCACGAAAGTGTTCAGGAAATGTCACAGCATCAGGCACATAATCTATATAAGTTCCTTTGTTATGATAAACTCCCGTGGTCTCTGGACGCATTCCGGTTAACACCGAGGCTCGCGATGGCCCACAAATCGGTGAGACGCAGTGTGCGTTCGTAAACAGGACAGCTCGCTCGGCGAGCTTGTCGATGTTCGGCGTGACAGCATCCGGATGCCCACCATAACAACCGAGCCAGTCATTCATATCGTCGAGGGAAATAAACAGAACGTTGGGACGTTCATCTGCAGCGTTGATCACTGGCGCCGTCCCGACCAAGAAGAAGGTAAGTGAAATAATGAAGGAGTATTTTAATCGGTTCATGGTTCAGTCTTCAGGCAAGTGCACTGCAAGATCTCGCTTGATGGCTGCGAAGTCGTTTTCATAGGCCAGATTGTACCACTCGTTAGGATCGTTCTGGTGATCGTAAAGCTCCTCCTCACCTGTCGCATACCGGATGTATCGCCAGCGCTTGGTCCGAATCGCGTGATTGCCAGGCAAATAAGTAGTAACGGACGGATGATCCCACTGAGCCGCAGGATCTCTCAACAGAGGAACGAGACTGTGGCCGACAAGCTCTTTGCGATCGGTCAAATTGCATAGATCGATCAAAGTAGGATAGAGATCCAACAGGTTTACTGGCTCCTCACAGGTATCTCCCGCTCGGGTTGTAGATGGAGCCACGATGATCAGAGGGACACGCGTCGCCCGCTCCCAGAGTGTCCGTTTATGCCAATGACCTTTTTCACCCAGGTGGTAACCATGATCCGACCAAAGCATGATTATTGTGTTATTCTTGTTTGGTCCTCTATCCAAAGCATCAAGGACCTTACCCACATTGGCGTCGGCGTGTGAAATACTGGCTAGATAAGCCTGAACGGCTCCCTTCCATTCACCGTACTCTACTACCTTGTCATGGTGGCTGTTTTTGTCCATCGCCCGGTTACGAGCCCACTCCCCCAGGTCGTCAACATCATCCGTTTTCACCAAAGGCAGCTCAATCTCATCTATCGGATACAGATCAAAATACTTGCTTGGATTGAACCACGGAACATGTGGCCGGAAAATTCCCACCGCGAGGAAGAATGGGTTTTCCTGTTCTTTGGTCAGAAAACCCGATGCCCACTCCGCGACCTGAGAATCAGGCCAATCGCTTTCATCTTGATCAACAGGGCCCCAATCGAAATTCCGCTTGGTCAAGGCTGAGATTTTATGGGTCGGACGGCCTTCCGGTTCCGGATCAGGAGAAATGCTGTAGGGACTTCTGAATTCGCCTTCAAATAATCCTCCTTTGGCACCGTATTCACTCCACCAGAAATAGTCATCCCAGCTTTGAGGATCATCACAATAGGGAGGTACGTCATGGAAAACCTTACCACCTCCTTCAACACGATATCCATGCTGCCGGAAATGCTGCGCAAGCGTCACCAAGTCTGGAACTTTCTTTCGCATCAGATGGGAGTTCTCAAAGACGCCGGTGGTTTCCGGTCTAAGTCCAGTCATCACAGCAACTCGTGAAGGATTACACACCGAGACCGCGCAATGAGCGTTGGTAAACAACATTCCGCGTGAGGCTAGACGGTCTACGTTGGGTGTCTGTGCCTGTTCGTTACCCAGACAGCCAACCCAGTCATTCCAATCATCGACCGCGATGAAGAGCACATTGGGTTTGCTCAAATCCGCCTGAACCATCGGAGCAAACAATGCCAGGGCAGTGAGCAGGAGATATAGATTTTGTTTCATCTTTTGAAAGCTATACATTGAATCACTGAGCTGTGCCTTGACTCCTCTGTAAGTCAAAGAATTGAAGAACAGTCTCACGACCGATACGAAGCTGCGCTCGCACTACCTCTTCTGCACCCTTCGAATCATGAGCATCGATTGACTGCAGCAACTCACGGTGGGTCTGAATCGTCGATAGCACCAATTCCGGTGAAAGTAATTTTGGCGATCCTCGCTGGGCGGTGAAACAAAGCGACAGCAGATGAACCTCGCTCATGATCTTTTCCAATAAACGGTTTCTCGACGCTGCGACCAGGATGGTGTGGAAGCGTTCGTTGTGATCCAGCCAACTGTCCAAATCCAAAACAGTGGCACCCCGTTTTCGCCCCACAATCGTTGCCCCAAGTGTTTCCCAATCGCGGAACAAGGCCTGTAACTCATTGAGTTCATGCTCCGTCATCAAGCGGGCAGCTTCACTCGCCGCAAACGGTTCGATGAGTTCCCGCACGTCGTATATCTCGGAAATTTCCTGGCGAGTTAAGGAACGCACAAACGCGCCCGCGCCGGCAACCTGCTGAACAAGCCCCTCACTGGCCAGCCGACCAATAGCCTCCCGCACCGGTATAAAACTGGTGCCAACATCAGCAGCCAACGTACGATTCACCAAGCGGGATCCCGGAGGCAACTCGCCGTTGAAGACACGCCGACGAATATGCTGATAGGCTTTTTCACGTAGATTGTTTTGATTTGAGACACTCATTAAACCTTTAGCTTGCTTCTTAAAATCACAATGTTAGTTTATGTTATAACATGAGATAACCTTCCAGGCTTTCCATGTCACTAACATTTTTAGTTTCGCTCAAAAAACCTTGATTCAGCTACCTTCATGAAACTTCACGGACTTATAGCAGCTACCTACACGCCGATGCGCGAAGACGGTTCGGTAAATCTCGAACTGATACCACCGATGATCAATTGGATGATCGAACGAGGAGCTGCGGGATTCTACGTCTGCGGCAGTACTGGCGAAGGACCATCCTTGACGGTGGAAGAGCGAAAGGCAGTGGCTGAAGTATCGGTCGACGCAGTTTCGGGCCGTAAACCTGTAGTCGTGCAGGTGGGAAGCAATAGCCTACCGACAGCTAGCGAACTCGCCCGACACGCAGCTGAGGTTGGAGCTGACGCCATATCGGCAGTACCGCCTTACTACTTCAAACCAGGTTCACTTCAGCAGTTAGTGGAGTTTCTTAACCCTATTTGCCAGGCCGCCCCCTCACTCCCGTTCTATTATTATAATATTCCGAAACTGACCGGTGTTCATTTTGACATGGTTGAGTTTCTTGAATTGGCGGGAGAACAATTACCCAACCTTGCTGGAATAAAGTATAGCGATACTGACCTGGCAGACTTTAAATCCTGCATGGAAGTCGACGAAGATCGTTTCGATCTGCCATTTGGTTCAGACCAAATGCTGCTTGGAGCCTTGGCAATGGGCGCAAAAGGAGCAGTCGGAAGTTGTTACAGTTTTGCTGCCCCCTTGTGGAATCGTATCATAACCGCCTTTGAAGCTGGCAACAACGCCTCAGCTCTCAAACATCAATCGGACGCGACCCGACTAGTACGGTTTCTGGCAAAGAGCCCGGGATCGTTTCAAGCTATGGTTAAGCAAGTAGTATTCCCTTCCTTGGGATTCGATGTGGGATCACTGAGGCCACCACAGCCTCGACTGACTTCTGAACAAGTTGCTGAGGGAAAAGCACGCTGGACAGAACAGGAATTCGACAAACTTATTCGATGAACCCGGAACGACTCCAGGAATTACGAGATCTCTATCGGTCGGGATTGCTCGATGACGTTATTCCATTCTGGATACGGCACGGAATTGATCGTGAACACGGTGGATATTTTTCGGCCCTCGATCGTGACGGTTCCCTCCTAGACTCTGATAAATCTGTTTGGGTGCAGGGGCGCTTTGCCTGGATGCTCGCGACCCTCTATAACACGGTGGAGAAAAACCCGGCATGGCTTGAGCTGGCCAAACACGGTCTCGACTTCCTCGATCAACACGGATCCGATCCGTCGGATGGTCTGATGTGGTTTCAGCTTACAAGCGACGGACGTCCATTGAGAAAACGTCGCTATCGATTTTCCGAGTCCTTCGCCTGCCTGGCCAACGCAGCTTATTTCCAAGCAACTGGAGAACAGGCTCACGCTGAAAAAGCAGCGGTGTTCTTTGAAACCTTCTGGAAGCATTGGCACGATCCCTCCCTCGCACCTGGCCTCCCAAAATTCGAACCCACCCGACCAGCAAAATCGCTAGGGAATCCCATGATTGCCATCAACATGGCGCAGACCTGTCGGGAAGCGGGCATCGATGGTGAGTGGGATACAAAAATCGATGCCTGTATCGATGAGATTCGAAGTGATTTCGTTCACGAGGACATCGAATGCGTAATGGAAACAGTGGGGATTGATGGCCGGCGTATCGATCATTTCAATGGCCGAACCTTAAATCCAGGCCACGCGATTGAGGCAGCTTGGTTTATTCTTCAGGAGGCTAACCATAGAAACAAGGATGCGGAGTTACTTTCCCTGGGGACCAAGATGGTTGATTGGATGTGGAAACGCGGCTGGGATCCAGAGTATGGAGGCATCCTCTACTTTGTAGACGTGAACGGCAAACCGGTTGAGGAATACTGGCACGACATGAAATTCGGGTGGCCACAGAATGAAACGATCATCGCCACCCTGCTCGCTCACCTACTAACGGGGGACGAAAAATACGCCGACATGCATCAACAAATCCACGATTGGACTTATGCCCAATTTCCAGATTCGGAATTCGGTGAATGGTATGGCTACCTCCACCGGGATGGCCGGGTATCAGTTCCCTTGAAAGGAAACCTTTGGAAAGGGCCCTTCCATCTTCCCCGTATGCAATGGAAGTGCTGGCAACTCTGCGAGGAAGCAATATCGACAAAACCGTCCTGATCCACGTGTAACCCGTGAAACCGACCCTTTAGGATTTCCGAGAATATTGCTCAGCCAAGGTCAATCGATGAATCTTCGCATTGTGCCGAACATCGACCGGAAAGTCTTTGTAGAAAAAAACTTTTTCAACCTTGGCAGCAATTGAATCGGGCGGAACGCTTGCCAACAACTCCTTCTCCCAAGCTTGGTGATCGATGTAATCATCCGTCCAATGATCCTTTTCGGGCTGAATGACGATAGCCGGTGTTTGGTTAGGCAATTCCCCTAAACCGATGAGAGCAGATCGAAACACATTAGGCTGCTGATTGAAGTGAGCTTCTACAGGATCAGTAAATAAAACTCCGCTCTCAGTTTGCACCCGCTCGGCCACACGTCCGCAAAACCAGACGTTCCCGTCTTCATCAAGGTAACCAGTGTCTCCCATCCGATGCCAGATGGATTGGCCATCAGCTATTTTCGCTTTTGCGGTAGCCTCTTCCAATTGATCATAAGCTTTGGTAACAACCGGGCCTCTGACAACCAACTCACCGATTTCCCCCGCCGGTAACAACGCGGCGTCACTCATCGTTGAGATCGGATCTTCTGATATTTCAATCACCCGAACCTCCATTTCGGAAACTGCCTTGCCGACACAAGTCCCTTTTCCCAAGTTGGTTTTGGGCATAGTCTCCTCGAGTATTCGTTTCCCGGATATGCTGCATACCGGCAACGATTCTGTCGCACCATAAGGCGTGTGAATCTCGCCATTCACGAGGACTTTCTTAAAAGCTTCAATCAAGGCAGGCGGCACGGGAGCACCGGCCATAAGTACACGTTTGATACTGGGAAGTTGAATAGACTCCTCCAAACAGTACCCACATATCTTGTTCCAAAGCACTGGGGATCCAAACGAACTGGTGACATCATTTTGCAGAATCGCTTGGACGATGTTCCTGGGATCAACCGTTGCAGGACGACTGGGATCCATCTCAGGAACGATAGTGGTCATTCCAAAAGCAGGATTAAACAATGCGAAAACGGGCAGCATGGGTAAATCGATCTCGCCCCGCTCGATCCCGTAGGTTTCTCCAATCAACCGAACCTGCGCGTCGAACATCCCATGTTCATAAAGTACACCCTTCGGTGCCCCGGTTGAACCCGAGGTAAAAAGAATCGCCGCAAGATCGTTTTCCTCGGCATGCTCTAGAATTGGCTCATCCGGAAGTTCTTTCAGGGACTTTTCGAAATTCGTGCCCACCGTCACTCGAGCGTTGATTCCCCTGAAGCTGTTCCAGAAAAGGCGACTTAACCAAATGGCCATGGGAATACCAACAAGCACATCCGGCTTCGTACGTTTTACGCAGCTGAGAAAGTTTTTAATACCCATGCCCGGATCAATCACGACCGGGAATGCGCCAAGCTTAAACAAGGCAAAGGTGATTAAAATCAATTCAAGTCCAGGTTTGACCGCCAGTTGAACTCGACTTCCCCGCGTCACCTCACGATGCTTGAGGTAATTTACACATTGGTTGCTCAAGTTCTCCAACTCACAAAACGTCAGGCTTCGGTAGCGAATAATTTCACCGTCCCATCCTTGAGGGATTTTTAAGGCGCAATCATTCGGCTGGGCAGCGGCCGTTTCGGGCAGGAACCTGGCTACATTAAAACTCATTTGGTGTTACAATGAAAGAGAAGTCGTAGGGTGCGCTAAAGCGCTGGCCGCGGTAAAGCTCAAAGCTTGACCGTCCAAAGTAAAAGTGACTTTTTAGCCTGCATTTCTCACCCGCTCAACTCGGTGTGCCCACCTGGTGAGCAAACCAGCCTAACGCATTATGTCCAAAGAACTATCGAGCAATCCGACCATGGATGACATCATTTCTCTGTGTAAGCGCAGAGGATTTATTTTCCAATCTTCCGAGATTTACGGAGGGATCAATGGGTTCTATGACTACGGTCCATTGGGCGTTGAGCTGCGCAAAAACATCAAGGATGCGTGGTGGAAAGACATGGTGCACGGACGCGACGACATCGTTGGGCAAGACGCTTCCATCATAATGCATCCTAAGGTTTGGAAAGCTTCAGGACACATAGACAGTTTTTCCGATCCCATGGTGGATTGTAAAGAATCCAAAATGCGCTACCGGGCAGATCACCTGCTATGGTCAGCGGTAACGGTCGATGGAGAAACCATCGGCTATGTCTCAACTCTGGAAGGACCCGAGGCCCAGGCAGATGCTGAAAAGAAGGCCGAGACCCTTAAGCGCAAAGAGGCCAAACAAGGTGACCTCGGCCCGATTGAGCTGAAAGAATACCTCGATGCAACGCCTGATCTCTACGAGCTCATCCCTTCACCAGCTACCGGCAAGCCGGGATCGCTGACTCCACCACGGGAGTTCAACATGATGTTTCAAACCTTCGTAGGTGCACTCAAGGACGACTCGTCGGTTGCCTACCTGCGTCCAGAAACTGCCCAGGGTATTTTCGCAAATTTCAAATCCGTGCTGGATACCGCTCGCGTAAAGATCCCGTTTGGAATTGCCCAGATCGGAAAAGCTTTCCGCAACGAAATTACTCCCAAGAATTTTATCTTCCGCTCCCGTGAATTTGAACAAATGGAAATCGAGTACTTTATCGAGGCGGACGAGGACGCTTGGGAAAATTACTATAAAGAATGGATTCAAACCCGCATGGAGTGGCACAAATCTATTGGGTTGAAGGAGGACAGGCTGAGTACCCATGTGCACCCTCAAAACAAACTAGCTCACTACTCTCGTGCCTGCACCGACATCATGTTTGAGTTTCCCTTTGGTGTTCAGGAATTGGAAGGTATTGCTGCTCGAGGCAACTACGACCTGACCCAGCACCAGGAACACTCGGGTAAGTCCATGGAGTATTTCGACGAAGTAAGCCGC
>Ga0114996_10009206_pt1 | contig 10858 bp, 11 predicted proteins | sample ArcticOcean_MG_C_4_FD_87039 | JGI IMG/M metagenome (GOLD analysis project Ga0114996, IMG submission 87039) | Marine microbial communities from western Arctic Ocean - ArcticOcean_MG_CB4_134 | ecosystem: Environmental > Aquatic > Marine > Oceanic | place: Arctic Ocean: Canada Basin | collected... | reverse complement strand
CTCCTATTAATATAATATCCATTTTCCCATCATTTAATTTAGCCTGGGGAGCCATTCTCATTCCTTTACCTATATGGATTGTATTACATACAATAATAAAAGCAAATTTTTTATCAAATTTCATTTCATCAATAATTATATTTGCTTGCCTAGCTTTATATGTAAATATTTTTATAATACTAGATACATTATATCTAATTGGACCCATCCACCTTATCTTTTCAGCTAATAATCCTATATCATTCACCATTCCCCAGCCCACTAAATTAATTGAATAATATATAATATTAGAGCTAGTTACTTTTAGCACATCAATTGTTTGTGTATTATGATCAAGAATTTTATTTAATGTTGTTGTCAGATTAAACTTACCGATATCGTGCAGTAGTGAATTTCCGCTTCCAGTAGGAAGAAGACCTATTGGGATATCTGTAATTTGATCTCTTTTAAGGAGCCCATTTACAGTTTCGTGCATTGTTCCGTCTCCACCCAATACAAGAATTGCATCTTTATCACTCAAATCTGCCTTTCCAATAATTTCTTCCGCATGATGTTGATACTCTGTAATTTGAGAATCAAAGGTATGGCCCCCCTTTTTTAATTTTGGAGATACAATTGTATTAAATACATGGATTGATTTTTTTATTCCGCTATTTGGATTAATAATAATAAAATAATTCATTATTCTATATCATTTAAGATAAGAATTAATCTACCATAGTTAATTTTCAATTCAATTTTTATTGGATATCTATTCTCATCATTTGTAAACCATATTTTCATATCACCATTATGTTTAATAATAGATGAATCATTATTTAATACTTGGCTTACTATAATAGCATTAAATTTACCATATGATGTTTTAATCATTTCTTGATCAATAACTTTCATATCTATTTTTTTTATTTTACCAAGATTATATACATGATATTTATAAATATCATGCATATTTAATAATTCTTGCCTTAATGAGTATATAATTGAAAGTGGTGAGTGCGCTTTATCTATTTTAATTACTTTTTTTTTAGTTATAATATTTTTTGAATTAATATCAAAAATAGCACTATGATTTTTTTTATAAAATCCCTCATGAATTTTATTGATAATTTTGAGTAATGAAAAATCTTCTAAATCCATATAAACTGTAACATCATCTCTAATTTTATAAAAAAGATCAAGAAATTTATTAGTTTCTAGTTTGCTGTTTAATCTTAGTACGTTCCTATTGAACAAAGTATCCTCTTCTATTTTTAGATAAGCTTTTCCTGCATCAAAACCTCTAAATTCCATTTTATAGTTTAATTTTCTATTAATTAGATTCTCTGATGAGAGAAAACTAAAAAATAATAAAATTGATATTATTTTCATGCAAAGTTGCACAGGATATCCTCAATTATTTTATCAGAAAATTTAGCTTTAGCTTTAAAATATTTTTTCATTTTATCTTTATATTCATCTAGTTTATTATCTTCATTAATAAATTTTAATACATTGGATAGCTCATTCGCATCATTAATACAAATGGCTAATCTATTATGAACTAATTCAATAGCTTCATTTAATATCTCATAATTAGGACCGAAGCAAATCATATTTCCATAGATTGCAGGTTCAATAACATTATGAACTCCTTTCCCAAATCCACAACCTATATATGAAATTGAACTAAATTTATATGCCTCTGCTAATATCCCAATTTTATCAATAATGAGTGCATCTGTCTTATTTTCATTATAACCGATATTAGTAAAACGAGAGAATTTAACATTTAGTTCCATTAATTGATATTCAATATCTAAAATAAATTTCTCAGTAGGTTCATGAGGGACAAATATTAATTTTGTATTAATAAAAGAAGCGTAATTATCTTTTAATGATTTAAATATTATCGGTAAATCATTATTATCAATGCTACCAAATAAAATATTTTTTGAACCATCAAAAATAGGTGTCTCTGACTCATTATTATTAAATCTATAGTTAATTTGATCAAACCTTGTATCCCCAATAATTTTAATTTTATCAGCTCCAATTATTTTTTCCAATTTACTCCCCATTGATTTTGATACTGTGTATATACAATCAAATTTTTTGAAAATATATTTATACAGTGTAATAACAATGGGCAACGATCTTTTTGAAAATTTTGGAAGATTTGCATTTATCAAAAATAAATTTTTACAGTAAATTTTAGAGATAACCATATGATGTGGCCATATGTCGTGTCGAGTTATTATATACTTATCGGGTCTTACAATTTTAAAAAATTTATTTACAGTCCATGGAAAATCAAAAGCCTGATAGCAATAGGCATCAACATCACCTTCAGAAATATGGTTAAATGATGATGGGGAGGATATAGTTAAAAATATAAAGTATTTATCCCTATCTATAATTCGAAATATGGGTTTAATTTGCTCCAGCTCCCCATTAGAAGCAGCGTGAAACAACAGCACCTTTTTATTTGTTACTTTTATTTTTTCTATAGATTTATTAAATAGAGAATGATAACGTTTTTGTCTTATTCCAATTTTTTCATTAAATAATGAAATCACCATGGTAAGAACCCAAAGGAAGGGAGAAAGCAGAAAATATATTAGGTATAAGATCATTTTCTGTATTTAATAATTAAATCAGAAAACTCTCGGAATGCACCTTCCCCGCCCTCTCTTTTTGTTATATAATCAGGATTAAAAGCATCAAGTATGGGACTGGTGCACGGCATGGCACTTAGCCCAACATACTTTAGAATTTCTAGGTCATTAACATCATCCCCTATATATGCGACCTCATCGGATGTTATATTTAATCTATTGCACAGATATTTTAACCTGAATAGTTTTTCTTTTTCATTGATATAGACATATCTAATCCCAAGTTTTTTAGCTCTTGATTTCACAATTTGTGAATTTTCACTTGTAAGAATGGCGATTTGAATTTTTTCTTTTTTTAGTAGGGCAGTGGCCATTCCATCGTATGTTGAGAATGATTTCATGTACTCACCATCTTCCGTGTAGTGCATTTTAGCATCTGTCCACACTCCATCTATATCAGTTGCTATAAGTTTGATATTTTTAGATTTCTTTATAAAAATTTGTTTACTCATCCCTGCCTTTCATATTAATATAATGTGCAGTTGCTTTTAGCACCTCTAAATCTAGATAGGTATCTATCTGCCGACCAAATTCTTCAGGAAAAATTTCATAACCAATTTTACCCCCCAAACGATTTTTATTTTCCATAAATAACTTTTGTGTAAAGATATATACGGACCCATTTTCATCATACAGATAATCATCTATTTTAAATTCCTGTCTCATTGGCCTATTATTATAATCATACTGACAAATAAGTTCATTTAAATTTAATTTCCAGTTAAGTGGGTGGCATGGGCTTATTGATATCATTGAGTCATATTCTTTATCTATAAAATTCTTTAGCATTCTATCCAAAGCCTCCTTTGGTCGAATTGGGCTGGTTGGCTGTAGCAATACAATAATTGCATCTGAGTCTATCTGCTCAAGCATTATAGCATGCTCAATGCAAAGCTCAGTAGAAGAATCATCTTTTGAGATATTATCTGGCCTTTTAATTACCCTTGAATCAAATTCTTTAGCAACATTTTCAATTTCAATGCAATTTGTGCTCACAATAACATGATCAACAAAATTAGAGTTCTGGGCATAAAGTATGCTGTGTGAAATGAGTGGAGAGCCATTAAAATCTACTATATTCTTCTTTGGAATTCCTTTGCTGCCCCCCCTTGCAGGGATAATCGCATATACACTCTTATTATTAATCATTAATTTTGACTAGCCTTTTTATTTTATTCCTATCAATTAAATTATTTACAAAATCACGCTCTTTCTGATTATCATGTTTGTGACCCTTATTTAAAATATTTTCATTTATAAAATTCTTTAATTTTGAGTCATAGTAATGAGATTTAGAATTAATAAAAAAATCAAATCCATGGATATATACTTCTTCATAATTTTTTAATGCCCACATGATTGCGTATTGCCCTGTTGTGAGCCTGGTGTGACCCACTATGCTCTCATAATATAGTATATCATCCTTTGGTATTAATGAGAATTCTTTGTTTTTCATATTTATTCTTTTTGATACATAGGGGAGTATATCCTCTTCATGTTTTAAGAATACCCCTGAGGGGATTGCCACCACCACCCTGCCCGGGATTCTATCTGGAGTAGTTAGCTTGCTATTGGCGCCATTAAACCAAATATCTGTTTTTGTCCCTAAGAATTCTTCATATCCAGTAGTTTGATAATTATTTATTCTGAGGACAACATCAAAAGCATTAATTTTATCTTGGAGTTTATTATTAAGGATTGATTCACCATTTCCTATTATTAATATTGATTGATTATTCATTATCTAAATAGTTTCTTGAAGGTATTTGATAATCCTATTGTGTTATTCCCATCAAATCTAACAATATCTTTTACTCTTTTATAATAAAAATATAAATAGCCAATTAATAACTACTAGTTTCAATATACACAGTTAAAGAGGATTAAATAATTTCGATGAAATTGAAAATATTTTCGTTAATATTCATATATATGAAGGTACTATTAATAAGATTCCAAAGGGATGACCCATTATAGATTTAACGGAAAAACTATCAAGGTTGTAAGACAGGGCGATGTGATTTATAAAATATGAATACACTTATAAGAATATTAAAATATACAAAATCTTACAGGTTGCTGATGGCAGGAGCTGTTTTATCGTCTACAATATTTGTATTATTAAATTGTATATCAATTTGGTTAATTGGAGCTATGCTTGGAAATATAATGGGTGGGGATTCAATTTCTATTACACAACCTTCCTCATTAAATGAATATTTAAATTATTCAGTTCAGATTTTGATTGGGCAAGGAACACAGATTGAACAATTGAAAACATTATGCGTACTATTAACACTAATTTTTATTTGTAAAAATATATTATTCTATATTAGCAATTTGATTATGTCATATGTTCAAAATAATGTTATAACAAATATTAGAATAAAACTTTTTAGACACATTAGCACCCTATCCCTCTCATTTTTTAATAATACAAAAACTTCTGAATTAAGTTCAATTTTGATAAGAGACATAGGGGGAATGAGGGTTGCTTTTTCACAAAGCCTACAAAAAATAATTGTAGAGCCAATAAGTATATTATCTTTTTTAGTGCTACTTTTTATTATTAACATAAAATTTTCTATTCTGGTTATAGTTATTATACCCGCATCAGGATTTTTTAGTTATAAAGTAGGACAAAGCATAAGAAGAAAATCAAAAAGATCCAGCATTCAAAGTGCTGGCATATTAAACATTATAAAAGAAACACTCAGTAATATTAAAATTATAAAAATATTTAATCTAGAAAAATCAGAAAATCAGAAGTTTCAAAAAGAAAATCAAAAATATTTTAATTTAATTTTTAGAAAATCAAAATTATCTAATCTCTTAACTCCAATAAATGATACTATCGGCCTATTAGTTGGAATATTATTGATTTGGTTTGGAGGAATAAGTGTCTTGCAAGATCAAACCATGAAACCTGATGATTTTATAAAGTTCATACTTTTACTATTTGCGATGTTGCAGCCCATAAGAAAACTTTCAAATGTAAATATTTTATTTCAAAATGGTATTGCTGCTGCTGAACGAGTATTTAGTATATTTGATGCAAACAGTAAAATAATTGAAGATAAAAATGCTATTGAAATAAATAAGTTTAATTCATCGATACTATTCAAAAATGTGAGCTTTAAATACAGAGATAATGAGAATATTATTTTAAATGATATAAATATAGAAATTATGAAGGGAACGACTGTAGCTATTGTAGGTAAAAGTGGTTCTGGAAAAACAACATTTTCTGATTTAATTCCAAGGTTTTATGATCCTATAAATGGTGAGATTTTAATAGACGATCTTAATATTAAAAAATATTCTCTAAAAAGTTTACGTAATCGTATTGGGATAGTAACTCAAAATATTATTTTATTTAATGATACAATTCAAAATAACATTGCATATGGTAAAAGCAATGCAACTGAAGATGAATTATTAGCAGCTTTAAAAGCTGCTAATTTAGAAGATCTAATTTCAAATCTAAAAAATGGCTTAAATACTATTATTGGAGAAAATGGGATAAAATTATCAGGAGGAGAAAAACAGAGGCTATCTATTGCAAGAGCATTAATTAAAAATCCTGACATACTAGTATTGGATGAAGCGACAGCATCTTTAGACTCTGAATCAGAAAAAAAGGTACATACAGCAATTGATAATATAATCATAGACAGAACAGTAATTATAATTGCCCACCGATTATCAACAATAATTAATGCAGATAAAATTTTAGTAATGGAAAAAGGACAAATAATTGAACAGGGAAATCATTTAGAATTATTAGAAAAAAATGGTATGTATAAAAAATTATACGAATTACAATACAGAAAATAGGCCAACATAATTAGTTTTATTAGACTAATATAAGCTTTAAATTGATACTATATAAATAGTAAATATTAGATTTTTATATATAAAATTTATGAAAATAATTATACTAGCGGCTGGTATGGGGACGAGACTCAATCACAATAAGCCAAAGTGCCTCACCAAATTACACACTGGAGAAACAATTTTAGATCGCCAACTAAATTCACTACTAGATTTTGTGGATAAAAAAGATATAACAATAGTTGTTGGATATAAAAGTGAGTTAATTAAAAAGCAATATGAAAACTATTCCTTTGTTGTTAACCCTTACTACAAAGATACAAACACTGCAAAAAGCCTCTTATATGCCTTAGATAAAAACAATGCTGATTCTGGTATTATTTGGTTAAATGGTGATGTAGTTTTTGACTCTACAATACTTAAGCCTTTATTCGGAATCAATCAATCTAGTATGCTAGTTAATAAAAGCGTGGTTGGCGATGAAGAGGTTAAATATAATCTCAATGATGATGGTAGTATAAAACAAGTCTCAAAAGTTATTAAAAATGGCCTAGGTGAAGCCGTAGGAATTAATAAAATATTAAATATGCATATAGATAAATTTATATCTAATCTTAAAAAATGCAGTGATGGTGATTACTTTGAGAATGCAATAGAATTACTTATAAACGAAAATGTTAAAATATATCCAATTGATATATTAAAGTCTTTTTGTTATGAAATTGATACTCAGTATGATTTGAATTTTGTTAATAAATACTTGAAAGAAAATGAAAATAAATCAAAAAATTGATGCCGTATTTACATGGGTCGATGGCAATGACTCCAGGTGGATAAATAAAAAACAACTCTTTCTAAATAAAAATCCAAATAGTCTAAAAAATAAAAAAGTAAATTCTAAAGGGCGTTTTTTTGACAATGAAGAATTAAAGTATTCACTAAGGTCAATAAGTGAATTTGCCCCGTGGGTTAATAATATATATATTGTCACAGATAACCAGGTACCTAAATGGCTTGATACTAGCCACCCTAAGATAAAGATAATTGATCATAAAGATATCTTTAATTTAAATAATCTACCAAGTTTTAATTCTATGGCGATTGAAATGAATCTGCATAAAATAAAAAATTTAAGTAATTATTTTTTATCATTTAATGATGATTTTTTTATTGGCAGAGAAACAAATGAAGATGATTTCTTTGATAATGGAAAGCCAAAATTATTTTGTGGAAAGAAAAAATTGACATTAGATAATTTAGCTAAAAAAGTTTTAAGCAATGAATACCAACATGGAAATAATAATGCAAGGATGTTGATATATAATAAATATAATTATTTCCCCAATTTTAATCTTAGACATAGTATTAAAGTTCTAGATAAAAAAACTATAGAGGATTTAGAAGATACTTTTTTTGAAGAATTTGAAAATACTCGAAGCAATAATTTTAGAACTAGAGGCGATGTTTGGATAATGGCTTTATATGCTTTTTATTCAGTAGCAAATGGTAGCAATCAACCATTCTATATTGCGCCGCTAAGGAAGGATTTAATTAGGTATAAAATGAGTTATCTTAGGAGGGGAAGAGAATATACCTATCTTACACTAACTAATTCTTCTTTAAAGAAAATTAAAAGTAAATTCTCTGCTATAAGAAAATATAATCCTCTGATGTTTTGTATAAATGATGGCCCCAATGTTAGCGATTATAAAAGAAGTATAACAAAGAGTTTCCTGGGTAAATATTTTCCCAATAAATCAGTGTTTGAAAAATAAAGATATGGATACTAATTATATTGACTTCATTTGGTCCAGTCAAAAAGAATATTTTAGCCTAAAACCTCTATACGATGAATCAAAAAAATTATCTTTGAAAACAAGGTTACTGAAGATTCATAAAAATAAAATTAGAAATTATTTAAAAATTTCAAACTTATCGAAGAATGTTATTATCTCTCATGATGAGCCTTTAAAGAGAATCAAAAAATTAGGTTGGGATGGGGTTTATATATATGTTGAGCATGGATTAGGAGCAATGAAATATTATACTTATAAATATTCTTTCTTTCATTCTGCTGATTTACTTTTTTACCCAGGAGAAATATTTAAGAAAAAAATGAATGCAATTAATCCAAAGTTTAAAAATGGTTTGCTAGGTGGGTATCCTAAAATGGATGAATTATACAATCAAGAGATAGATAAGAGTGCATTGTGTTTAAAATATAATCTCAATCCAAATGATCCAATTATACTGTTCGCCCCATCTTGGGGGGGGAAGTATTCAAAGGACAGTGGTATTAATAATATAAAATATTTTAAAAATGTAACTAATCTTCTAGTAGTTCCTCATCCAGCTGATTATAAAATAGCACGGAGGTATAATGCTATCATTCCTCAAAAAAATGAAAATATTAATCAATTTATCCAATTATCTGATATAGTAATAAGTGAGGTGTCCTCAGTTTTAGCTGAAGCATGCTTACTAAATAAACCTGTAATTCAGATAATATTGGATCAGTATCCCGGATGCTTTCCAGAAAAAGATAGGAGGGCTGAAAAACCCTGGATTAGCAAAAATATTCTCGATAAAGAGTCCTCTACCAATAGCCAAAAAAGACCATTTAAAATACCCTATATAGATGAGGATTGGATATTGGGTCATACATGCAAACCAGAGGATATAGAAGAAACAATCAAATTAGTAATGAAAGATCCCAATAAGTATCAAGAAAATAGGCAGTATTGGGCGGAACAATCCTGCTGGAAATTCGATGGAAATATTTCAAATAGAATTTTAATGATGATTGAGAAATTTCTTACAACGGGTGAACGCATTCAATTGTAAATTATAATACAAAACGCGGCTCCTATTTATAAATTGAGTATACTCTTTGCAGTGCGAATATCTGAGGATGTTGTAATTTTCATATTTTTCAATGAACCCTCAATAATTTTACATTTGGTTTGATTTAAATCTAATAGAGAGATATCATCTGTCACATCCTTTTTGTCCATTTTATGTGCACTCATAATTGTATTGTAGTCAAACCCCTGGGGTGTTTGATTAAGAAATAATTGATTTCTATTTTGGACACTACTGACCTCACCATTGGCTCCTTTTATAATAGTATCTGTAGCTCGGATGGAGGTGACAACTGCCCTATATTTATCTAATTCATCAATGCATGATGTAATTATCTTCTGTGAAACAAATGGACGGGCCGCATCATGAATAAGTATTTTTTTACTATTCTTTGGGCAAGCAAGGAGGCCATTATATGAAGACTCTACCCTTGATTCCCCGCCGGCAACAACGATGTGATTTGGATTTTGCATTGAAATTTCTTCTACATATTTATTTGTTACTACAATAATAATTTTATCAATAAATTTTGAAATTGTGAATGCATCAATTGAATATTGGATAATTTTTTTATTTCCAATTTCAATATATTGTTTAGGAATGTCAGAATTAAAACGAGCCCCACTGCCACCTGCAAGAATAATAGCTATATTCATATTTGATATTTACCCTCTCCCATTCGAATTACTTTTTCTGGAGTTTGGCTAAAATCTATAATAGTAGAGCCATTAGAAATAAGGTTTTTTTTATTATAAAATATGGGGATAGATGGAAATATTTTTTGTATTTCTTCAATGTTTGTTATTGGGGGCGTGCCATGTTTGTTTACGCTAGTAGTTACAATTGGTTTTCCCAGTTTAGATATGAGATCATTACAAAAATCCATATTAATCACACGCAAGCCAATAAGATGTGACTCGCCTTGAACAAGATCAGAGATATTATGATTTCGTTTTGATGAAATTAATAATGTGTATGGCCCAGGAAGTAAGCCTGATATTTTTTTTATAACCACATCATCTATCTCTCCATATTTATTAATTTCATCAACACTAGATAATAATATAGATAGTGGCTGTATTCTATTTTTTAGTTTATTGAGTTTATTAATTGCCTTCTCATTTGAGGCATCAACGCCAAAGCCGTACAAAGTATCTGTTGGATAGATAATTATATTCCCAGATTCAAGCACACGCAGCGCTTGCTCTACATTTTTTGAGTTTGCCTTTAAGGTTTTCCTATTATTCATGTTTTATATATCTTCTTACTCCACTTTTTGTGAAACCAAAAATATTGCTCGGGATGCTGTTTTATTTTAGTGCTCAGCTCCTTGGCATAGGTAAGAACAATTTGCTCAATGATGGCATCCTCTGAGTCATTTGACTTGTTCACCTTAATTTCTTTTGTGTATACATAGTACTTTAAATCACTTCGGAGAATGCAGAATATAATAAAGAGCTTACATCCGGTTTTAAAATAAAATTTCCCCGCTCCCTTAGGAAATG
>Ga0114996_10009202_pt1 | contig 10863 bp, 15 predicted proteins | sample ArcticOcean_MG_C_4_FD_87039 | JGI IMG/M metagenome (GOLD analysis project Ga0114996, IMG submission 87039) | Marine microbial communities from western Arctic Ocean - ArcticOcean_MG_CB4_134 | ecosystem: Environmental > Aquatic > Marine > Oceanic | place: Arctic Ocean: Canada Basin | collected... | reverse complement strand
GTTCTCCATGATATTGTCTTCACTAGACTACGTTTTTTTCCAGAGTGCCCCGCTCCTTCGATGTGCTCGGTAATTGTGTGTTCAGGCATGTTATCAACATTCAATACCACGCAACCTGTAGTTAATCTCTCCTCTGGTGTAAAGTACTGAAAATCGGTCAAATTGACTCGGATGAGTTGCAAGGGGTCATCCGATAACCCATCCAATTCTCAAAATCAGTTGGAAGGGGTTGCAGTGGGCCAGTCGTAACGCTACCCTTTGAGTCAGGCACCTAGCCAGGAACGGAGTCCGATGCCGATGGCGTAGGAGATCAGGCTGACGACCGCGAGGATTCCTGTCATCTCGAGGAATCGGTGTTTGAATGAGACTTCTTCGACGACGGAAATGTGGAAATTGAAGGCGGCGATGATCGTGATTCCGACTGCGAAGGTTCCGATCAGGGCTTGGATGTGAGGTTCGAGTCCGTAACGGTCTGGACTGTCTGCTCCGATGATCAGGTAGGGCGCGACGAGTAACAGGACTGTGAGCAGATAGGACAGCCAGGTCATGAAGGCCGCCTTTACGGGTGATTGCTGACTCTTCTCGGCTCGGGTCGAGAGGAATTCAGAGGCGCCCATGCTGAAGGCGGCTGCGATGCCCATGACAAGGCCCGCGACGGCGACCATCTTCAGGTCGCCGAAGGCGAAGGTGAGTCCTGCCAATGCTCCGGTGAGTTCGACCAGAGCATCAGACATGCCGAGCACGATGCTGCCCGCATACTGCAATCGATCCTCCTCGAGCATGCCGATCAGTTTTGCCTCGTGGGCATCCTCTTCTTCCGCGAGTTCATGGAGGCCTAGTTCACGATAGGTTTCTGCCGCGTCTACTTCGACGCGTTCCATCAGCTTGACCGCGAAGGTGATGCCGAAGATTCGGGCGAGCAGCATGTGCCAGCGGACTTTGAGCATGCGAGGTTTGACGGCGACGCCGGTTCGCTCGGCGAGGATGGCTTCGTGGCGCTTCTCGTCGCTTGCGATCTCGTTGAGGATCTTCTTGTTGTGGGCATCCTTCTGCCGCTTGGCGAGTCTTCGGTAGACCTCGGCCTCGGTCGCTTCCATGCGCTGGAGACGAATCAGTTTGGCCTGCATCACATGTGGTGGAGTCTGGTCCGCTCTTAATCCATTCACTTCATTCGATGCCGTCACCTGCGAGATGGCATGGCCGAGCCTCGTGGCGTCGATGTGCGTCGGCTCGGCCTGATCGAGTATGCGGAGGCGGATGCGCTGATGCGTGAATTGCAGACGCTTCGCCTGGCCGATGAGATTCCGGATACGCTCTTGCTGTGTGAGCATCCTGAGATTGTCACGATCGGACCTGGTGCACGACGCGACAAGGTGGTCGTGCCTTCGGATTATGTCCAAACCGACGTGGATCGGGGCGGCGGCATCACCTACCATGGTCCGGGTCAGATGGTGGTCTATCCGGTGTTCCGCTGGGATTTTTCGGATGAGGCGAATGTCAAGCGGATCACGTCCAAGTTGGAGCAGTGGGCGATTGAGGCCTTGTCCACCTTGGGTGTTGAGGCGGGGACCGATGACAGGATGCAGGGCATCTGGCTCGAAGGGCAAAAGGTCGGTTCTGTGGGACTGGCCTTCATGCGCTGGGTGTCACGGCATGGGTTCACGATCAACCTCGCGACCGATGAAGGGCGTGTCGAGGGTTTGCATGGCTGTGGCATGGATGCGGGACTCACGACCAGTCTTTCGACGCTTGGTCATACATTGAAGCGGGATGATCTGGAGATGGCTCTACTCTTTTCGATGGGTGATTGTTTGAATCGGTTCGAGCAGAAGCCTTGAGAACCAGCACGGTCCAAGGCGGTCCGAGAACCATGCTGAATCCGAGCAACCCCGTGTTCAACGAATCCCAATGGGCTGAAATCCGAGCGATATCGACCGATCGAATGACGCTCGAAGGTACGGCCGTCAAATCGCTTCTTCTTATCGGCATCATCGTCGCGACCGGTTTCTATGCCGGCATCACGACGTTGAACAATCCGGCTTCGGGAATGTTCCTGATGATCGTCGGCCTGATTGGGAGCCTGGTGAGCGCGCTCGTGCTGATCTTCGGCTCCAACGAGCGCGCGCCGATCCTCGCGCCAATCTATGCGGCCTTCGAGGGCCTGTTTCTCGGACCGATCACAATCCTGTACGAGTCGATGTACGATGGCATCGCGATGAATGCTGTCAGCCTCACGCTGGGCATCGCCGTGGTCATGGGTCTGCTGCACAGCACGCGCATCATCAAGATCACCGAGGGCTTCAAGAAGGCGCTCGGTGCAGCGATTGCCGGCATCTTCCTGGTCTACATGGTGAATCTTGTCATGATGATGTTCGGGGCCTCGATCTCGATTCTGCACTCCGCCAGCCCACTCGGAATCGGCCTGTCTGTGGTCATCATCGCGATCGCCTCGTTCTCGCTGCTGATGGATTATGACTTCATCGAGAAGGGGGTTCGCAGCGGCGCGCCCAAGCACATGGAATGGTATGCGGCCTTCGGCCTGGTCGTCACCTTGGTCTGGCTCTATATCGAACTGCTGAGACTTCTCTCCAAACTGCAACGGCGCTGATCACCATGGAGCCGCGTCTGGGCGGAGCCGCCTCGGGGGCGGACATCCCTCCGGTCGACTATCTGGATTGGTACATCCCTCGCTTGGGGGAGCACAGACCGCATGACCTGTCTCAGTCAGGATATGCTCACCCGTGGGACTTCTCCGAACTGCTCGGCTCGATCGATGATGCGGATCTCGGTGGATTCTGGTCGACGGGACAGGATCCGCGTGAATGGGTCGCCACTCGACATGGTGTGACGGTGTCCAATGTGTGCATCGGTCATGGCGTGAGCCAGGCACTGACCTTGGCGATTCTCGCCGCATTGCCGGCTGGTGGACCAAGAGTGGTCGGTGTCGAGATGCCCTCCTATGCACCTGTGAGCCAATGTGCTCGTCTGCTCGGATGTGAGGTTGTCGAATTCCATCGTGTCGAAGAAGAGGGCGAGTGGATTCTGAATCGCGAATCACTCGAGGATATCTTGCCTTCAGTCGGTGCGATCGTGCTGACGCCGATGCACAATCCGAGTGGTTGGATGTTGACTCAAGCGGACGAGGATTGGCTGATTGAGGTGACACGGGAGGCAGGAGTGAATGTGGTCTCTGATGAGGTCTATCTGGACGCTGCAGTCGGTACGGAATTCTATAGGCCGTTGTTCGAAAGGGGCGACCATGTCATCTCTGTGAATTCGTTGACGAAGTGCTATGGCCTAGGCGGATTGCGCTTCGGCTGGTTGATCGGTGAGCCTGACTTGATTCGGAATGCCTCGGATGCCTTCCTCAATCTACAGGGCCAGGGGAGTGCGCCTTCAATGGCGCTGGCGGGTGCCGCATGGCCTCATCTTGATGCTGCGCTGGCACGGCTGAATGAGAATCGATCAATCAATCTCCCCTTGCTGATCGAGACGCTTGCGGCGCATGGAATCGACTTCGTGCCGCCACCGACCGGTATCTTCGGATTGATTCCGATCGGGACGGATTCGGTGGTGGCGATGGCCGAGCATGGCAGGCCACTCGGATTGCTTGCCACACCCGGTTCGATGTTTGATGTATCTCTGAAGAATCACCTCAGAATCGCCTGGGGTGGGGGCCCGGTCGCCTTTGCAGAGGCGATGCCGGTTCTGGATGCCTTCCTGACAAGGATTCAAGAATCGAATGCGAACAGCCCGGACTGATGCCCGAGGCTGTCGTCGCGATCACGGGCGCCTCTGGCGCCTTGTATGCGGAGCGCTTGTTGCGCTCACTATCGGAATCGGATTGGGATGTTCTGCTGATCGTCACCTCTGCAGGTGCAATCAATCTCGATCTGGAACTCAGTCTCACGCCCGATGATCTCGGGAAGATGAAAGGTGTGACACTCGAGGACAATGACAACCTCGCAGCGCGTTCTGCTTCGGGCTCGGCGCGAATCGATCATTACGTAATCTGTCCCGCGAGCGGCACGACAATCGGTAAGCTCGCTGCGGGCATCTCTGACAATCTGGTCACGCGCTCAGCCATGGTGGCGCTCAAAGAGCGCCGCCCTCTCATCGTCGTGCCGCGCGAAGCACCCTATGCGACCGTTCACCTTGAGAATATGGCGAAATTGTCAAGTTGGGGCGTAGTCATGCTTCCAGCCAGCCCTGGGTTCTATCACCAGCCGACCTCGATCTCAGACCTCGTCGACTTCGTGGTTGCCCGAATCCTCGACCAGATGGGCGTCGAACATGAACTCGGCAGCAGATGGACCGGAGAAGAGGTCCGTTAAGCCCACGCCTTCAAGAAGAATGGAACCGACGAAAGGGTGAGTGAGATGTCCGAAGAAGAGCTGGTGGCTGGAGATCACGCTGGCAATGCTGTGTTCAGCCGAATCCAAGAGCGCTTTCCTTGGGCGACCACGCCGGTAATCGCCGTGGTGGCCATTCTAGTCATCGCCGGCAGTGGCACAGCCATTCTGTTCGGTGACGACATCATGGCCTGGCTCACGGGTGAACCCGAGTACGATTTGATTGACTTCGAACCCGACCAGGCCCACGCTTTTGCCGAAGGCTTGGTCGCACTCGGGCATTCCGAATGGGCGGGAAGGATGTCCGGCACATTGGAAGAACATGCTGCGGCCCAATCGAACAAGGACAATTTCACTTCATTCGGTTTGACCGCCACGATGGATTCCTTCACTGTGAAGATGTTCGAGATTCTCGATGAACCCCTGCTCTCAATCTGTACTCCGGGGAGTCTCGGCTCGGTCGCGCCGTGCAGCACGCTCGATTTCGATTCTTCAGAGGATGTATTCGCCCATCGGACGGACTTCGTTCTGCAAGGCTACAGTGGCACGGCCGACATTCGATATCAGGACCGGGTCGATGTCACCGATCTGGGCAATGGCAGCGAGGAACAGGACTGGGCAGGCGCCTCGCGAACAATCGGTCTGGTGTTCGGCCAGGCGGGTGTCACGAGCAATACCGACATCTTCCTCCTCGCCCAACAGAACGACCTCGACGGTCTGATCATCGTGACCTTCGACGCCTCAGGCGGTGAGAATCCCCCGGGGAATTGCAGAATCCCGGGTGAGAATCACTGCGTGCCTTACTTCAAATCCGTCGATACCACCCGCTTTGAGAACCTCCCAGGCGGCATTCCCTTCATCATGGTCAGTGACATCGTCGGCAATCAGATTCTCGATGAGGTGGTCGGGGGCAGCAGCCTGATCTCGATCACGACCGATGTCGACAATCAGGGCGAGCGCGATGTCAAGGTCCCTTGTGGTGTATTGCCCGGAAAGACGGACAAGCTGATCATCTTCGGTGCACATCATGACACGGTCTACAATGGACCCGGCGCGATTGATGATACCTCAGGCTCGGCAACCGTACTCGAACTTGCGCGCCAATTCGCCAAGATGGCGGATGAGAAGGGTGAGCCGGAATACACAATCAAATTCTGCACCTTCGGTGGCGAGGAAGAGGGCCTGCATGGCTCCAAGGCCTATGTCCAGGCCTATCTGAACACCCTTCAGGATAACCTGCGACTCTACATCAATCTCGACATGAATCACGTCGATGCGGACACTGCGGAACGCGGTAACACCCTCTGGCTGTTCGGCAACGACGAACGAGATACGGATCACATCAAGGGCATCGTCAAGAAATTCAAGTCGGTGAATCCGCAGGGCTTGGCGACCAAGTACGACATCGACATCTCGACCCGAGATGGACCCAAGAACGGCGCCAATGCGATGCCGTACAATTCTGATCACGGACCCTTTGTCTACGATCTGCAGCGCGAGGAGGGCGATGCGCCCGGCCGAGCGCTGGTCTGTTATGGATCCGGCTCGTTGGAATACCACACCTACAAGGATGACATGACTCGGTTCAATGCCGAGTCACTGGCTGTCAGTGGCATCATCTATGGAAGTTATGCGGCTTGGCTCGCTTGGTGAGGGAGAGCGTCTGATGGCAATCAAAAGAGCGCATGCAAGCCACATCCTGCTGCGACAGAAATCGGATGCGGTCCGCATCCTCGCCGAAATCAATGAGGCCAAGAAGCCGCTCAAGGCCTTCGTCAAGGCGGCCAAGAAGCATTCCAAGTGCCCGAGTGGTCAACGCGGTGGCGACCTTGGCTGGTTCCAGGGGCGGCAGATGGTGCGCGAATTCAGCGCGGCCTGCTTCGAACAGCCGCTGAACGAAATCGATCGCTTCATCAAGACCGAGTTCGGCTATCACCTGATCTGGGTCCATGAACGCGATGAATAGGTGAGGTCATGTCGACAATCATCGCGGTCGAGAATTATTCCCTGAAGGGCAAGCATGGCGTCTATGACCATGAACGCCGCAAGGAGCAGCCCTTCGTCGTCAGTGTCTGGGTCGTTCTCAAGCAACCCGCTGAGGACGATACCCTCTCGAGCTCTGTCGACTATGGATTCCTCCAACGCACCGTCTTCGAAGTCATCGCGCGCGGTGAATCCGTGCAGATGATGGAGACCCTGTGCGACCGAATCATCGCACCGATCTCGGGCCATCTCAACGTGGCCGGTGTGAAAGTCCGGATCGAGAAGCCAGATGCCCCGATGCCACACGATGGCGGCTTGGCCTTGGTCGAGCGCACTTGGCCCGAGGGCCTGACATTCTGATCAGGCCAATGCGGCGAGCACGGCGGCGTAGTCGGGCTCCACACCCGGGTTCTCGCCGACCCACTTCCACGCGACGTTGCCGTCCGCACCGACGATGAAGACCGCGCGCTCGCTTGCGGTATAACCCTCCATGCCAGCGAAATCCGTCAGTGCCACACCGTAGGCTTCCACGGTCGAACGGGTGTAATCGGACAGAATCGGGAAGGTGATGCCGTTCGCCTCAGCGAACGCATTGTTGGCGAATCGAGAATCGACGCAGATGCCGAGCACGACGGCATTCGCATCGTTCAGAGCGCCGAGGTTTTCCTGGAAGGTGCACATTTCCGTGGCACACACGCCCGTGAATGCTGCCGGGAAGAAGGCCAGCACCACCTGCTGTCCCTTGAACTGCGAACCGCTGGTCGCGTTGTTGTTCTGATCGAGCAGGCTGAAGTCTGGGGCATCATCGCCGATGTTCACCATGAAAGAGGCCACGGTCGACCACGCTAAGAACATGTGTTCAATGGGCTTTGCATGGAGGTCATCATCATCACAGGTGAGGATTGCCTCCACTGTGTCGAATTGGAGGCATCATTGACTGAGACACGTCTTTCCGTGCCCCATCGCTTCCTCGACAAGCGCGATGCGATTCCTCTGTTCGAGGCTCATCCACTATTCGCAGCCAGCGTGGATGTGCTTCCATTCGCCGGCGTGTTCGATGAAGGGGAATGCCTTGCCATCGTGAGGGCGGCGACGATCGAGCGCATCGAGGAAGCGCTCATCAGCCTGTGATTGGAGAGAAGCCTTCTTCCGTCCCCAGAGGGGACGCCATTCCATGGCGGAGGAGTTGAAGCAGGTCTACGTCCCCACCGTGGCCAACGCGGGTGAGGTTGAGACCCACCTCGGCTGCTTCTCCAAGGAAGAGGATGCCTGGGACGTGATGCGGGCCTTCCTCGCGAAGGCCGCAGCGACGGATGTCGTCAAGGGCAGCATCGTAATCTGGGAACTCGATTATGTCGGCGATGAGGGTCGCTACGAATTGTCCGTCTTCGATCGAAAGCCCTGTCCAGTCTGTGAAGAACTCACCTTCTGGGTGGAAGGCGCTGAAGAGAAAGCGCGTTGTTACTATCCACGCTGCGGCGCCTGGATCGAACAGAATCCGCACGACCACGAGCGCTGGGATTGTGGCTGGCCCTCGGCGAATTGGAACAAGCGCGCTGACTCCTACAGACAGGCCTTCGGCCGCCTCATCGAGATGCGCGCTCAAGCCAACTCCGCGGGCAACGAGCACAAGATGCCGACCCGGGAGGCCTGGCTCGAGGGTCAGGACCGCGAGCGCAGGGGCATTCACAAGATGAAGGTCGATTCTCTCCTAGATGAGATGACCGACTGACGGCGATGATCTCCATGCCGGGATTCATCGCAGCCTTGATTGCCTCGATTTTCGGCGCTGGTGAAACCGTCGAGGATATCCTTGAGGAAGAGTGATTTCACTTTCAACCCACTCTCACAGACGAGTTTGAGGGGGGGAATCGATGTTCTGTTCCGAAGCAGGGGCTGAATGATTATAATCTCCACAATGGCCCATTGCCACGATTGGAATGATATCTAAGATGCTCATCTGGATTGACCGCCGCCTCGATTTCATCGTCATCCTCTACCTCTTCCTCGGCTTGTTCTGGCTGCTCAATGGACTTGACAAGTTCTTCAACGGAGAGGATGTCGTGAACATGAATTCCTATGCGCGGAAGTATGCGATCGTCGACACCAATGGAACGGTGGTCTACGAGGCCCAGGGTGTGAATCCCGACGGCTGGTTCGGCGTCAATCGAGATGCCAAGACAATCGGATACTTCGAACGCCTGGGCATGCCGGCGAGTTGGGCGCTCGGCGCGCTCTACAGCATCGCGGTGGTCGAGGTCCTGCTTGGACTCGCCTTCCTCTCGATTCTGTTCTACAAGCCCCTGCTCCCCAAGGCTATGGAGAAGGCGCTCGAAGAGAACCGTGTCTTCGCGACGCGAACCATCCACCGACTCGCATTCAAGGGGAGCTGTCTCATCTTCGTGGGCTTCATGACGATGGACATATTATTCGGTGACCGGACCGAATTATGGGAGCATGGTACCTTCCTGGTCCTCACCGTACTGACCTATGGATTCTACATCGATCATGAATTGATCGAATCGGTCGAGGAGGAGCAAATTGCCGCTGGCGAGGCGATTGCCGATGCAGTCTGAGCCACACTTCACATCTGTTCGATCGGGGTGATGCCGACCGCTTCGCAGCCACGGCGCAGGTGGTCGCGGGCGATTTCGGAGAGCAGAAGGTTCCGCAGGTTGACCCCGTCATCCTCGATGACGTAATTCTCATGGTAGAATCGATTGTAATCGGAGGCGAGCCCTGAGGGTCGATTCATTCAGATAGCCCCCCATGGTCGGTGTGCCATGCGTCCGCGGGTGCCTACTGTTATTCTGCTGGTGTTCATCCTTCTAAGTACACCTTTTTCGGGCTGTTTTGGTTCTGAAGATTCATCCGCCCCAACCGGGAAAGATTTGGGGATTAATGGTACACTGACTGCAGGTGATTGGAGTGAAATTACACTGATTGCACGAGCCGATTTGAGTGTATACATCCCTTATTTTATCATCGACCCGGGAAGCAATCGTGCTCAGAATGGTACAGTTCTTGATTTGAAATCCGGCAGTAGTACTGGTGTCGAGTGGTTGCTTCCACCTCGAAATCCACAAGCTACATTGCTGATTGGGGAATATGGTCGAATGGATTGGCCGGTTCGTGCAGCCAATGAATCATGGCAAGATTGGATTGTCGACCCGTCCAATGGCGGTGCTGTAACCGTGACCGACAATGGTGACAACGGCACATGGAATTGGCTTGCCGCCCACGATTCGGATGGTGGTTCTGCAGCAACCAAGACGTTTGAGACATCTCGCCCGCAACGTTCAGACTTGACCATGGATGATGGAGTGGATGCTTCAGGTGGCTGGGTGGATGGTCGCTCGGTCTACGAATGGGTAGATTTCATCACTGACGAAACTCCAGATCCACTCGATCTAGCCGATGGCGCAAAGGGTTACCTCGACCGATGGATTGGAAATGGAAATCCTGCATATGAAGATGCAATCACCTACTTTGAAGGAGTCCTCACTGGGTTCGGTTTGCGAACTGAAGTTCACCGGTTCCAATCCGGAACACTTTGGGCAGCCAATATTTGTGGTTACAAGGATGGAACAGTATTCCCAGATGAGTGGTTGGTCTTTGGTGGCCATTTCGACATTGCACCCTATGCTTCCCCAGTTGGTATCATCCCCGGTACAGAAGAATCTGGATATGGGACTCGAACTGGTGCCTATGACAATACGGCAGGTTCAGCAATGGTGCTGACCACAGCTGGAGCATTGGCGAGTTTCGATGCTCGTAGAACCATGGTGTTCTGTTTGTGGTCCAGCGAAGAAGAGGGGTTGTGGGGCTCGTCCGCATTTGCTGATGACCTACCGCCCGATGTCACTGTAAGCAACTATCTGAATCTCGACATGGCAGGTGTCAATTATCCTGGGAACTACGCACTTTCAGTCTATTTGGGTCCGGATGGAAGCGGAGATGTGGTGGACCAACCTGGAATGTTCCATTTGGCAGAATGGATTGGTGCTGATGCACTCGATCTCGCTTACCAGATGGAGAGAGGTGCTGCAGAATGGGCAGCCGGTGGTGAAGATCCCTTGTGGGGAATTGAATACGAGGATACGGTTGCCATTTACGAATCACCCACCGCACGCAGTGACCATGATTCATTCCAACAAATTGGTGTCGCCACTCTTGGATGGAATGGGGTGGTCGATGGATTCCCCTGTTACCACAAAACGTGTGATCAATTGGAGACGCTAGAAGAGTACATGGTGACTGATAACGCCACTGGAGTGGCGAACCTTGCACACTCTTGGGACATCGTCACTTGGTGGGCGGTCTTCGCCTTTCTGCACATGGATCAAACACCAGTACCAAATGAACTGTGAGATGGTTCGATGAAGCAGTACATGGCAATCCTGCTGGCGAGGCGATCGCCGATGCAGTCTGAGCCACACTTCACATCTGTTCGATCGGGGTGATGCCGACCGCTTCGCAGCCACGGCGCAGGTGGTCGCGGGCGAGTTCGGAGAGGAACAGGTTCTGC
>Ga0114996_10009201_pt1 | contig 10863 bp, 12 predicted proteins | sample ArcticOcean_MG_C_4_FD_87039 | JGI IMG/M metagenome (GOLD analysis project Ga0114996, IMG submission 87039) | Marine microbial communities from western Arctic Ocean - ArcticOcean_MG_CB4_134 | ecosystem: Environmental > Aquatic > Marine > Oceanic | place: Arctic Ocean: Canada Basin | collected... | reverse complement strand
CTGCTGAGACAAAAGCAGCGGGACATCATCTATTCGTTCCGTATGAATCTGAGCTTCTGGTTGCATACCAGAAGCATGTATCAATTCTGTCTTTTACGCAAGAAATAAGCGAACGATCAGTTGTAAAGTTGGCAAAAGCCTAAACCTGCGCCAATTTATGAAATTTATAGCCAGGTTACAACGAGCTATCCTATTTAAGAGAGGCTGGCTTGAAACCAGACTCTAGTTTTTGTATTTTCAGGTTCTCATCACAGTTAGCGAAGGGACGAAATAGATATGAAGAAAATGGTCGGGTTAAGTCTCGCCGTCTTATTAGTAGTTGCATTGGCACAGAAAGGGTGGGCGGGAGAATCGATCAAGATTGGGGCGCTGTATCCCACCAGTGGTTCCGGAGCGGTATTTGGCGGGCCAGCCATGCTCGGTCACCAGATGGCAGTGGAAGAAATTAACGCGGCGGGCGGCATTGACGGCAGAACCCCTATAGTAACTTTTGCGCGCGACACCAAGCTAAAACCAGCGGTGGCAGCAGCAGCGGCCAAAGAGCTAATCACCAAGGAAGGGGTAAATGTGCTTATCGGCGGACTCAGTTCGGCAGTGGGACTGGCAATTTCTGAGGTGGCGCGGCGAGAAAAAGTGGTATACATCGCCACCATTCCCAAAACTATCCAGATGACTACCAGCAAACTCCACCCATACGTTTTTAGAACGGCGCCCAATACCGATATCGAGGGGCGGGGCATCGCGCGCACGATGGGGCAATTGGGCGCCAAGAAGCTCTGCCAGATCCAATTCGACTACGCTTATGGGCACGATCTGGCCGCCGGGATCGCCAAAGCGTTGCCGCAAGAAGCAGCGGGGGCGGAGATTGTGCTCGATCTCAAGGTCAAATTGGGAACGACGGACTACAATGCCTATATCGCCCAGATCATGAGCGCCGGGTGCGAGGGGGTGGTCAGTGGATTGTGGGGAGCGGCCTTTATCACCTTTGCCCAGCAGGCCCGGCCCTTTGGATTCTTCGAGCAGGTCAAATACGTTTCGGGGGGAGAAATCGCTTCGCACGAGATCGCCAGCAAGATGAAAGGGAATTATCCGGACAATGTGTGGAGCAACGCCTACGAATTGTGGTATCACGACGCTTCGCCTTTGCACAAACCCTACCAGAAGGAGTTGGCCCGGCGGCAAGGACAACAGGAAACCGGCGGCTGGCCAGTGCTCTCGTATATCGGAGTCAAGTTCGTGGAGGCGGCAGTTACCAAAGCCAAGTCGCTAGAAGCCGAAGCGTTGATAGCGGCGCTAGAGGGGTTGAGCATCGAGACGCCAGTAGGGCGACGAACGATCGACGCAAAGACACACCAGGCCAATACAGGGCAATTCTGGGGACCGATGAAAAAGATGGACCAGTACGAGTTTAGAATGATGGACCCGGTGACCTATATTCCGGGCGATTGACCGCGGTCGCACATGCTGACCAATCCAACGTTCCTCTTTCTGCAAACGCTCAATGCCATTGCCCTGGGCATGAACCTCTTTATCATCGCCGCCGGGTTAACTTTGATTTTTGGGGTTCTGCGGGTAATCAATTTCGCCCACGGGGCCTTTTTTATGTTGGGGGCGTACGTCTGTTATTCCATCGTTGAACAAGCGGGCAATTTCTGGCTCGGTGTATTGGGCGCTGGTCTAGCCTTGGCGTTGTTGGCCTGGGCCATCGAGCGCGCTTTGCTGCAACGTCTCTACGCACGCGAGCCATTGGCACAATTGCTTTTCACCTTTGCCCTGGTGCTCATTCTCGGCGACGCGGTCAAGATGGTCTGGGGCAGCGAGCAGTACAGCGTGGCTTATCCGGCCGGCCTGGAGCGGGCGGTAGATCTGGGCATTGCGCATTACCCGGCCTACCTGCTTTTCCTCTGTGGTCTGGGGCCGGTCGTCGCTCTGGCACTATGGCTGCTCTTAGAACGCACGCGCTGGGGACGGATCATGCGGGCGGCGCGCCAAGACCGCGAGATGCTCGCTGTTTTGGGGATCAATGTACCACTGGTGTACAACGGCGTCTTTGTCGCCGGCGCGGCATTGGCCGGCATGGGAGGCGCCCTGGCCGCCCCGCGCCTCGCCCTGACTCCGGGGATGGACGCCAATATAGTAGTCGAGTGTTTTATCATCGTCATCATCGGCGGGCTGGGCAGCTTATGGGGCAGTTTCCTAGGCGCTTTGATTCTAGGTATAGTGACCGTGTTCGGGGCGGTGCTGGTGCCGGAGTGGGAAATGGTGCTCCCCTACGCGCTCATGCTGGCCGTGCTCTTGTGGCGGCCGTGGGGGCTTTTTGGCCGAGCGCAGGGTTGAGGTGGGACGAGGTCTAACGCTGTTGGGTGTGGTCGTGGCACTGCTCTGCGTGCCACTTTTGGGCTCGCGCTACCTGGTCGATCTGACCACGGAAATACTCATCTACGCGCTTTTCGCCTTGAGCCTCAATGTGCTGATCGGCTACGCCGGCAATGTGTCGTTTGGACACGCAGCTTATTTTGCCATTGGCGGTTATAGCTGTGCCATTTTATTGACTACCTACCAGTGGCCGCTGTGGCTCAGTTTTCCTGCGGCCGTAGGACTCAGCGCTGGCGCCGCATTAATCATCGGCTATTTCTGCGTGCGCCTGACCGATATCTACTTTGCCATGTTAACACTGGCTTTTTCCATGCTGGTATGGTCTGCGGCGTTCAAGTGGCGCACAATGACCGGCGGCGACGACGGTTTTGTCGGCGTCAACGTACCAGCGTTGCTCGAAGACAGGGTCGCGTTCTACTACTTTGCCGTCGGCGTGGTCAGTCTATCGACGGCTTTGCTGTGGCGCATCTGTCATTCCGCTTTTGGCCGCACCCTGGTGGCAGTGCGCGAAAATTCGCTGCGCGCCGGATTTGTGGGTATTGACGTGCGTAGGATACGTCTGGCTGCCTTTGTAGTAGCCGGTTTTTTTGCGGGCATCGCCGGGGCGCTTTTCGCCATGTACAATAGAGGCATGTACACTGAATCGGCGTTCTGGACCGAGTCGGCTCAGGTCTTAATTATGACGCTACTAGGTGGCATGTATTCTTTTTTTGGACCGGCACTGGGGGCGGCCGTGCTCTACCTATTGGAAGTGTCGATCAATCAGTACACAGAGTATTGGCCGGCCATATTGGGCACGCTATTGGTGCTTATCGTGCTTTTCCTGCCGCACGGCCTGGCGGGTTTGGCACAAAAAACGCGCCGCGCGCGAAAGGTCTGAGGCGTGCTGCAAATTAGCGATTTGTCCAAGTCTTTCGACGGATTTACCGCCGTACGCAACGTCTCCCTGGCGCTGGATCAAGGCGAGCGGCACGCCATCATCGGCCCCAACGGCGCCGGTAAGACGACCTTTTTTAATCTTATTACGGGCCACCTGCGACCCGACAGTGGGACAGTCGACTTTAAGGGGAAGTCGCTGACCGGCCGCGCGCCGCACCAGATTGTCAAGCAAGGTCTGGCGCGTTCGTTTCAACATATCAATGTCTACCCGCGCATGAGTGTGGTACAGAACGTGCAAGTGGCATTGATCGCACGCCAGGGCCAAACCTTTAATATGTTCATTGCCGCTGCGGGCCTACACCATCAAGAGGCAGGCGACTTGCTCACCCTAGTTGGCCTGGCAGACGCCGAGCACGCCGTCGCCGCAGACCTGTCCTACGGCAAACAGAAACAACTCGAATTGGCCATCGCCCTGGCGGCCGCTCCCCAACTCCTATTGCTCGACGAACCCACGGCAGGTATGGCACCGGCAGAGACGATGGAGATGCTGCGTCTAATCGGGCAAATCGTCGCAGCGCGCGGCCTGACCTTATTATTCACCGAGCACGATATGGATGTGGTCTTTTCCCTGGCGCAGCGCATTTCCGTGCTGCACCACGGCGAGATCATCGCTACAGGCCCGCCGCAAGAGATCCGCCAAGACGCGGAGGTCCAGCGCGTCTACCTGGGCAAGGCAGCCGATGCTCAAGATTGAAGATGTGCACGTCTCCTACGGTCTAAGCCAAGTGCTCTTCGGTATGTCGTTTGCGGTGGGCGAGGGGGAGGCGGTGGCTTTGCTGGGACGCAATGGCGTCGGCAAGACCACGACGCTGCGCAGTATCGCCGGGCTAACTCCGCCGCAACGGGGTCGCGTACTGTGGCACGATGAGAACATCGCCGGATTATCGCCGCACCACATCGCACGGTTGGGCATAGGTTTTGTTTTGCAGGATCGGCGCATATTCCCCGATTTGACGGTGCGGGAAAATTTGGACATTGGGCGGCGCAAAGTAGGGGAAAATGCATGGAACGAAGAACGTGTTTATGTTTTATTTCCCGACTTGCGCGACCTCATGGAGCGCAAGGGCGGCGTGCTCAGCGGCGGGCAGCAGCAGATGTTAGCCATTGGTCGCTGCCTAATGGGCAATCCGCGTTTATTGCTTTTAGACGAACCTTCTGAAGGGTTAGCACCGCGCATTGTCGAACATTTGGGGGAACAGATCGACCGGCTCAAACAGGGAGGGTTGGCAATTGTATTGGCCGAGCAGAATCTCGACTTCGCCCTAGCCTTGAGCGACCGAGTGCACGTATTGGAAAAAGGGGCCATCAGCTACACCGGCAAGGTAGATAAAACGCGTCATAACAGAGAAGAGATAGAACAGTATCTCAGGCTCTAACAACTCTCAAATTTCGACGACTGCACCAGTTGTGAAGCTAACACGCAAGTAGTTGCAAAAATCTTGACAGGCCGTATTGAGCGATGTAATTAGTATCATAAAACTCGGGACTTTAAGTCGTAATACAAAACTCGGAGTTCCCTATGAAAGCGCCCATTTCGTCTATCGCAACCACCTGCCTGCTTCTCTTCCCTACTACAAAACATTGCCTACGGCCTGGCACCGACCACACTGGGGTCTACAGCGTCGGGGGGTATTGATAATTAGGTGTAACGCCTTATTACGTCTTCTTACTTTTCTTTGGTCTTTTGGGTGGCAATGATTCTACAAATGCCTCACAGATTGCTACCCAGCTCGCTAAATCTGCGTCGTTTTCTATGCCTTCTGGTAAGACGTAAACCATGCCTTTCATTGCTTTGCCTGTAAAGTCCATTTCCTTTGTGTATTTCTTCTTCAGGCATTCTTCGTACTTTTCGGGTCCTACACGAGCCATAAGCGTATCGCCGACTATGCCACAACACATATGATTCGAGACCATAAAGCATAGGCCGCCAAACATCTTCTTGTCTTCAACGTCTGAACGACCTGCAAAACAATCTTGTACCCTCTCTGCTAACCCTTCATCGTATGCCATACCTTATATTCCTTCGTCGAGCCCGTGTACCGCTTTGGCCACAGCCGTAGCCCCCTCGCTGAGGTGCCCGCCATCACCGACCAGGTCAAAGAAATGCACACCTTTGCCGCGCCACTGCCGCATTAAGCGGGCAACCACTGCTTAAAAAAACGCAACCAATTGCCGTGAAAAATGCGGTCGATGTCGGCGTCGCTATAACCGCGCCGTTCGAACATGGCCTCCAGCTTTTGCAAATCGCTGCTCGTCCTATAATCTGACGACATATGGTAGGCATTGCCCGTGTCCGTACCAATAGCTGCATGCTCAGCGTTGCCCGCCAGTTGGCACACGTGGTCGATGTGGTCGACCAGCGCTTCCAAATCCAAATCGCCTGGGTCGGTTTCGCCGACGACAAAACCTGGAATCAACATCCAAGCGTCCAGCGCCGCACCGATGACTGCACCCCGCTGGATGAGCAATTGGATCTGCTCGTCGGCAAATTGTCGGTCGCCAGGCACCAGGGCGCGGCAATTGGTATGGCTGGCCAAGACCGGCCCGCCAAAGCAGTCCAGCGCCTGGTAAAAACTATCATCTGCGGTATGAGTCAAATCTAGAATCATGCCGATGCGCTCGAATTCCTTGAGCAACTCGACTCCGCGCTCGGTCAACGGTCCGTTGGTACCGGTGCCGTGGGCGTAGTGACTCACACCAAAATGCGCCAGGCTCACACTGCGCACCCCGTCTTCCCACCACGCCTGCGCCTGCGTCGGCTCGACAATGGGGTCGGCGCATTCCATGCTCACAATAATGCCCACCGGCAACGCCTCGTCTACACCAGCTTCCCAGCGCCGCCAATGCGCCGCCAATTCTTCAACAGTACCAATAAGCTTAATCTCCCCCTGGCGCTCGAGCACGCGGTAATAGGCCAATTGCCCCTGAGCATAAGCATAGGCCATCTCCTGAGTGGCAAAGTCCAGGTCGGTGCGCATATAACCCGCCGCCGGTCGCACCCCACGGTCGGCCCGTACCGCCACTGTAGACTGACACACCGCTACACCGCCGCGCCGCATTTCTGGCAAACTGGCAACGGCCCCGCCGCGAGCCTGCACATCAGTCATGCCCGCTTCGCGCTCGTTAATCTGGGCCACCGTTTCCGTCTGATCGCGGTTGTACGCCAAAGCAAAGAGAGCCAGGTCGAGATGTGCATCAAAAATAAGTCTCATATCAATTCTCCAAAATAATGTCCATCATTTTAGAATTTCTCGTATCCCACCGTCACCAACGCCTCTGCCACCTGGCCGAAGGGCCGGTCGCCCACCACCAAGTCCAGCCCCAGCGGCTGGCGGCGACAGCACGTGCCCGGCGGCGGGGTCACCGCAATGCGAATATCTTTCTGCTGGCGCGGTCCCAGATCCACTTCGACGGCCTCGCTCTCCCACCCCTGCGGCCCCACTAAAGAAATCATCGCCTGCTGCGCTGTGGGAAAGGGATTCAAAATCCACCCCTCGAACTCGGCCGTCCCGCCCTCGGGCAAATGCATTTGGTAGGGTTTGAGTTTACCGCCTTGCGATTCGGCGCCAAAATGCTGCTGGGGATCCACCAAATACTCCTGATCCCAGTACGGCCCCAATATCTCCGTTTCATTACTAGAATAAATCGTGCAGGCCTATATTTTCCCCGCCAAAGATATCCCCACCTCCTGAACGCGACAAGGCCCCCTACCGACCGTCGCTCCTCCAAAGCCACCCCTCAATTTGACAAATCCCCCCACATTCCCAAGATTTCCTCTCACACCCAAACCAAGGATCCCCCATGAAAACCCTACTCCCATCCGGCCCCAATCACGGCTTCAATAATTGTGCTCGAATAATCCAACAAAACCTCTCGACCCAAACCGACCTCGAACTCACCCTCGACGACGACAAAAACCTACTTGCCTCACCCCAGCTAAACGAATTTGACGTCTGCATCTTCGGCACCGGCTTCACCCGCACCATCGCCCAACCCGATGGCCCCCCCATACGCGAACCCGACCTCACCCCCGACCAGGAAGAAGGCCTGCTCAACTTCGTCGCCAGCGGCAAAGGATTGGTCGGCATCCACGGCACTGCCTGGTGGATCGGCGGCAAGGCCGTAGACCTGATCGGCGGCCACGCTAACTGGCATCCACCCGGCCTAAAATTCACCGTGCAGATCGACGACCCCCAACACGAAATAACGCGCGACGTCGACAACTTTGAAGTAGAAGACGAAATTTATATGAGCGCCTGGGACCCCACCATCCACATCCTGGCCTCGGCCGAGTGGAGCGAGCGCCAGCACCCCATGGCATGGGTCAAACCCTATGGGCAGGGCAAAGTGTTCTACACTACCCTGGGGCACGGCCCGGGCACCTTTGAACAAGCGGGCATGCAGGCCCTGCTCGCCGGCGGCGTGCGCTGGGCGGGAACTCATTAGGCAATTGATTTACCCTTAGGAGACCAAAAACTTGAACGACCACGACAGCAGTATTTTTTCCCCTACCTTGCGCGCCATCCTCATCGGCGCCCTCGGTTCCTTTATCATTGGCGCCATCATTCCCTACTGCAATATGGTGCTGCACGGCTCCCGCATCGCTTCCTACTTTAATACCCCAGCCGCCATCATCCTGTTTTTCTTTCTCACGCTCTTTGGCAACACCTTTATTGGAATGCTGCGGCGCTCCTGGATGCTGCGCCGCGCCGAACTCGCCCTCATCTACGTGATGTGGATCGTCGCCACCGCTATTCCCGAATGGGGCTTGAGCGCTTTTCTACTGCCCGACATCACCAGCCTCATCTACTACGCCACGCCCGAAAACAATTGGAACGAAATCCTCCTGCCCTTCACGCCGGAGTGGATCATTCCGCACCACGACTTTGAGAAAGTCAAAAACTTCTACGAAGGCGCACCCCGCGGCTTGGGCATCCCCTGGGATCTGTGGCTGTCGCCACTGGCCTATTGGATTCCCTTCATCCTGGCCCTCTACCTGGCCATGGTTTCTTTTATGGTCGTCTTGCGCAAGCAATGGGTCGAAAACGAGCGCCTGGTCTATCCGCTCATACAGGTGCCCATTTCCATGCTCGAAGGCGACGACGACCGCCCTTCATTAATTTTGCCCTTTTTCAAAAATCCGCTGATGTGGATCGGCTTTGCCGTGCCGGCCATCACCCAGACCTTTACCGGGCTCAACCACTACTTTCCCTACGTCCCCGCCGTAAACCCGCTGAACACCTCTATCTCGCTCTTCCGCGAAACCGTCAGCGTGCCCATCCGCATCAGCTATCAAATGCTCGGTTTCTCTTATTTTGTCAACCGCGACATCGCCTTTGGCCTATGTTTTTTCTTTTTGCTCAACACCGTACAGCAAGGCATCTTCAACACCCTTGGGGTCCAAAAAAACGATCCCGTACTAGGAGCTTATAGCTCGTATACGGGATCTATTATCGTCCACCAAGGTTTTGGCGCTGTCATCATGTTAGTGTTATTTGGCCTGTGGACGGCGCGGACCCACCTGCGCGACGTGTGGCGCAAGGCCTGGCACAACGACAATGGCATCGACGACAGCAATGAAATTCTCTCCTATCGCACCGCCCTACTGGTACTGACCGGCAGCCTGCTCTTTATGGGATTCTGGTTGTGGAAGTCGGGGCTACCGGCTTGGATTACGCCGATCTATCTCTTCTTTGTCTTTGCGCTCTTCATCGCTATGACGCGCATGGTCGCCGAGGGGGGGCTGGCTTTCATCTTTGCACCCATGATCGCCTCCGATTTTGTCACTGCCGGTTTTGGCACCCGCGCCCTGGGCAATAGCGGCATCATGGCCATGGCCTTCACTTATATCTGGGCCAGCGACATCCTCACCTTTGTCATGGCTTCGACAGCCAACGGACTCAAATTGGTGGAGGAAACCATAAAGAAGGGGCGACGCCTAGTATTCTGGGCCATTCTCATCTCTATCGTTGTCACCCTCTTCGCTTCGATCTGGGCCATCCTCGACCTAGCCTATCGTTATGGGGGCATCAACACCGATCAGTTTTTCTTTGGCGGTGCGGCGCGTTATCCTTTCGACAATGCGGCAACGCGCATGGCCACCCTGGATGGACCCCACTGGGAAAATTGGGGGTATGCCGGCATTGGCGCCTCGGTCATGGCGCTGTTGATGCTGGCGCGCCAACGTTTTCTGTGGTGGCCGTTCCATCCCCTGGGTTTTCCGATTAGCGCCGTCTCCGGCACCATGTTCTTTAGCGTTTTCTTAGCCTGGTTCATAAAAACCGCAGTGCTCAAGTACGGAGGACCCTCCCTCTACTTGCGCACCAGGCCATTCTTTTTGGGATTGATTTTGGGGCAATTCGTCACCGCAGGGGTGTGGTACGCCATCGATTACTTTGCCGGTAGCAGCGGCAATTCAGTGATGGGTTGGTAGAGATTCCGTTCAGGCGGAAATGCGCTCTTCCCTTCTGAGGATCTCTTGTACAACCTTCTTCACTTCTTCAAAGCTGACCGGCTTCTTGAGGAAACCGATAAAACCGCGCTCTTTTACCTCTTCGACGTCGACATAACCCGAAATGGCCAGCACCGGTAATTCCGGGTGGTATTCTTCGATGTAGGCCATCAGCTGGTAACCGTCCATATTGGGCATGCGCAGATCGGTGATCACCAAATCCGGCAATTCATCCTCGATCTGCTCAATCGCCTCCAGGCCATCGGCCGCTTCCACCACCGCCAGATCGGACAGTCCTTTCCTAAACAATTCGCGTATAGCGGGCTGGTCGTCCACCACCAGTACCAGCGGCGGCATGTCCATCAGTCGGTCGATGATGACGGCCATGGCTTGTTCGCGCTGCATGCCCGCCCGCTCTACTAATAAATCGAGGGCGAGGTTAAGTTTTCCCCGCTCTTCGCCCAGGAGTTTCTTATAGCGTTTCTTCTCCCATACATGGTCGCGCATGCGCACATTGTCTTCCCACAATTTTTGCGAGAGCATGTCGATGAGGTTGTGGTAGGTTTTAACTTTTAAGCCGCGCTCCTGGCGCACCGCCTGGTCGAACTGCGCTTTTTCTAAAACGAAGACTTCGCTCGGTTGGGTCGCCTCGATGGCGGCAACCCAGGAGCGTCCGGTGATCAGGCCGATCTCGCCTACCGTGCTCACCGGCTCTACCGTGTCGATATGTCCGCCTTCGTCCGTGACCACAGCCAATTCGCCCGCAATGAGAATGTACATCTCTCCGTTAGACGTGTCCCTGAGACAAAGTTTCTCTTCGGCCTGGTAAGTGCGACTCTGACAGAGAGCCAGCAATTTGCGCACTTGCGCAACCGTCAGATCCATAAAAAGCGGGATCTGGCGGATGGTATCGATCAATTCTTTGGACGCTTCTACCGGCATAAACTATTCCTGATTAAGTAGATAATCTTGCATTAATAACCAAACTGTATATAAGTATACACTGCGTCATGGCGCGCGACAATCATTTATATTAGAGTAACAGATATCTTGCTAAACAACAAAATCCACCACAGCGTTCCACTCTTTAAATAGAG
>Ga0114996_10009199_pt1 | contig 10864 bp, 11 predicted proteins | sample ArcticOcean_MG_C_4_FD_87039 | JGI IMG/M metagenome (GOLD analysis project Ga0114996, IMG submission 87039) | Marine microbial communities from western Arctic Ocean - ArcticOcean_MG_CB4_134 | ecosystem: Environmental > Aquatic > Marine > Oceanic | place: Arctic Ocean: Canada Basin | collected... | reverse complement strand
GTAAAATTTGATCTGCCCTATATCTTGGATATCCCATATCGATTACTAGTTGTTCCATCTCTTCAGGAAGGAAGCGATAAAGATCTTTCACGATATAGTAATAATCTCAAATGATATTATAATCTAATCTAGTAGAGTTAAAAAATAAATAAAAAGAAAAAAGAGGGATTACTCTTCTAATGGTTCTGAATCATCAGATTCAATATCCACCGTAGTTTCTACTGTAGCCTCTACTTCAGGCGTGGTTTCTACTGTAGCCTCTACTTCAGATGGTTCGATTATTTTTTTGGCAATCGCTTTTTTTGTAGCGGCTTTTTTAGTAGTCTTTTTTGTCTTTTTCTCAGCATCTTCAGGATCAATTACACCAGCTTCACCTAAAGCAAAGATTACCTCTTGTTCAGGATGATGAGGACTATCCACCATTCTAGCAATTCGTTTCTTACCTGATTTCTTAAAGTATATTCTGTATGTACTTGTGTGTGCAACTACATTTCCACCAACAGGACGTGTTGGATCACCAAAGAAGACATCAGGGGATGCCATGACTTGGTTAGTTGCAAGTGCAGCACAGTTGTATGTTTCTGCAATTCTTGACAACAAATGTACAAAATGATTTAGTTTTTGTTGTCTGACAGATAATGTTCCCCGTCCAAGATATTCAGAACGGAACAATCCAACTGCAGAATCTACAACAATTAGTTTGATATTATTTTCTCCGATTATTGCACCAGCTTCTTCAAGAATCAATGTTTGGTGTGCACTATTATATGCACGAGCAACAATAATTCTATCCAAGACTTTTTCAGGATTCATCTCATGAGCTTGTGCAATAGATACAATTCTTTCAGGTCTGAAAGTATTTTCAGTGTCAATGTATAGAACACTTCCTTCAAGACCACCTTCTTCTTTTGGTTTTTGAACCATTACAGATAGCGTATGTGCAAATTGTGTTTTACCACAACCAAATTCACCATAAACTTCTGTCAAAGCTTGGGTCTCAATACCACCATCAAATAATGTATCAAGACAATTTGTACCAGTTGTAATTTTACCAATACTTTGTCGATGTTTATAAATTTCACTTGCACTAACAAAGTCTTTGGCAATTAATCCACCTTCAACTAAATGCTGTCTAGCTTTATTGACAATTTTTTCAGCAGTATCCTTTTCCATTCCAGTTATATCTGCAATTTCTACAGGACCTCTGACGATGAGGTCCATGACGTTGTGGATACCTGCATCAGATAATTTTCTTGTAGTTACAGGACCTACGCCCTCTAAACTATCTAATCTTAAATCTTCTACCATACCGTAAGGTACGGTACCAGTACTTTATAAGGTTGTTGTTTTTAAAAATGATCGTAAATTATGAATAATTTAATGAATTGGCTATCGTCGTTTTCTTCTTTGACCAGGTTTGTTTTGGCCAGGGTATCTACCTAGAGCAAATCGTTTCTTGAAATTTCCTTTATTTGCAACACTAGAACTATCACCTACAATCTTTCTGCCCTCTACTTTTGGAGTTTGTCCTCGTACTTTACCTGCTTTAGTTAAAGAACCGTGTGTTGCCATGAATTAGACCTCAAAATAGTGAATTTATGTATTTGTATATCTACCAGTACTTGTTTTTAATAATCTCAATAACTCGTTCATGTTCAGGACTCTTTCTACGAGCATATTTTTCCATTGCACCTAATGGGACACCACCAAGAGATCTGGCAAGAGCATTAAAGAAATATCTTTGAGGACCCTTAGAACCAGTTTTTGTCATGAATTTTTGAATAGCATATTTGAAGTTGTGTTGCCATGTTTTGTAAAGAACACCTAATTGTGCAGGAGTCATTTCTTGTCCAATATTAAAGAAATCAGACTTTTCAAGTAATCCAATTGGAACAAATGTTAGAGCAGTAGCTGTAAACATTGATTCAGGTTGTTCGTGTTCTAATTCACTAAGTAATCTAATAGTATCCCATGAATCTTCAGGTTGTTCATCATTATCTAATCCCATAATCAAAGTAAATGCAGGAATCCAGTAATTTTCATTCATTGTTTTTACTCCTTCTTTAACAACCCAATGCCATTCTTCTGGACGATAAGGTGCAAGTTTTCTATCAGCATATTTACCAATTAATCTTAAACTTCCAGTCTCAAATCCAGCTTGAACACCAATCATGTTATCAGGACCAGCTTTCATAATTCTTGAAAGATTTGGGAGGAGTTTTTCATCAGCAATTGCACCAGCCAAAGTTCCATGTGTTGGGTTAGTATGCTCTACACCAGTAGACATAATTCCAGTAAATAGTTCTTCTAATGCTTCTCTGTTTGGCTCCATACCTTTTGCAGTTCTTGGATCCATCCCATAAACAAAAATATCATCACTGTGAATCCATGCAGATTTAGAACCTCCTTTTTTGATGTTAACTTCAATTTCTTTTTTTACTTTTTCTACAGGATAATATCTCAAAGAACGCAGCGTCACATCACAAAATTTACAACCTCTACCACAACCACGCATTACCTCAACCATCCCATGCATACTTGGTTCTACAATGTCAGGAATTTCATCCAAATCAGGTCTATCCCAAAAGTTAACAAATCTTCCATGAATTTTTTTATTATCTCTTTCAAATTCTTTTATGTTTACTTTAAAGTCACTTCTCTTTCTGAACGGATCCATATTTTCAAAGTCACCATTAATCAAATAGTTGAAAAAGCGTCCTGCATGTCCATCAATCTCCGGTGCAATACCACCAAGTTCTCCTTCTAAAATTGCATAAATTCCAAACTCTTCAATTTTTGCTGGATCGTAATTATATTGCCAAGTTCCAGATGCACCAGAAATTACTTTTGCATTACTGCCAGTTCTAGCTTTTGCAGCTTTTATTCTATTATGTAGTTCAGTATTGTAAAATTCATCATAAGAAATCTGTTTTCTACCATAAGTAAATGTCATAGTAACAGGTCCCATTCCAAGAGGATCCATTTCATAAGTTCCAATTACTTGGGTTTCAGGACCAATGAATTTTTCAATATGATTTGGATGAGCAACAACTACATCTTGCCTACTAAAACCATCACGTAACAAACCAGCTTCTAATTTTCTTAATCCGTATGGAGCATATTTTGCAATACCATTAACATCAGGTGACCAATTACAGATAAAATCAAATAATACTTTTGGAGTAACTTGTTTTCCAAGAATTTTATACCAAAAGCTCTTTGGGTCTCTGTGAGGATCAAGTGCTGGTGCGCATCCAAAAAAGGTTGCCAAAGATAGTCCTCGATATGGAGACATTAAAGTACGATCTGCAGTTAAAACGATTTTAGGAGTACCCATTATCTTCAACAAACAAATTTTGTGATTTATTTTAAACCTTGCTGGCGTAAACTAGTAATTTTCTAAAATTCCAGCCTTATTTCTATGAAAAATACCAAATTCCTTATTTTGAGATAAATATTCCCCATCAAACACAGTTCCATCTTTACAAACAAGATCTTCTCCAACACAACAACTACCACAAATTCCAACACCGCATTTCATCATACGTTCAAGACTAGCTTGAACGAATATTTTCTTAGAATTAGCTGCAAGTACAGTTTTGTACATCATTATTTCAGGCCCACAGACATACACACCATCATAATGATTTTCATTAACAAGTTTTTCAACCAAGTCAGTAACAAAGCCTTTTTCTCCATAGCTTCCATCATCAGTAGAAACAATGATTCTGTGAGAATTATTTTCTAATAGATTATTTGATAAATCTTCAAAGAATACCTCATCTTTTGATTTTGCACCAATTAGAACAGTGACATCATCAGTTGGTTTTACAAATGTTAACAATCTCATCATCGGAACAAGACCAGTCCCTCCACCAACCAACAAAAGTTTTCCGTCTTTAACATCAAATGAGTTTCCATATGGACCCCTGATTCCTATTTGTTGTCCTTCTTTTACATTAAACAAGCCAGTAGATGCAGGTCCATGTTTTCGTACAGTGAATGCAGCTTTACCAGATTCTTTAGAAATCATTACACTCATAGGTAATTCATTAATTCCAGGAATCCAAACCATTGCAAACTGTCCAGGAAGAACATTAGACATTATTTCATCTGAAAAAACAAGTGTATGAACAGTTGGTGTTTCAACAATTACTTTTTCAATTCTAACAATTGTTGTATGATTAGGATTTCTTTGCAATACCCACCATCTCCTTAATTGTAGAATAATTTTTCTTTCGCATATATTGTAAGATTCCTTTGTTAATGTCATCAAAAATATGAATCCAATTATCACCTATCGCACTTCCAAGTTGAATACCAGAAGCACCTGCTAAGAAAAATTCAACAGCATCTTCCCAAGTAGATATTCCACCACACCCAATTATTGGAATATCATATTTAGAAGAAATTTCATAAACACATCTTAATGCAATTGGTTTTATCGGAGTTCCAGATAATCCTCCAAATTTATTACTAAGAATTGGTCTCTGTGTTTCAACATCAATTGCCATTGCACGAACAGTGTTAATTGCAGTAATTGCATCAATTCCAGATTCTACTGCAGTACCCACAGTTTTTAGATAATGTGTTGTACCTAATCCCACTTTAGCGATAACAGGTACATTAGTAGAATTTTTAGTAGTGGTTACAATTTCTTTAACTAATTCTGGATCATCTCCAACTTCCAATCCAACTTTTGCCACATGAGGACAAGAAAGATTCAGTTCATATGCTTTAACTTTACAATTCTTAAATTGTTTTATCATTAATTCAAAATCTTCAGGAATTGAACCTACTAAACTTACAATAATTGGAACCTCTTGATTGGATTCAATCATTTTTGCAAAATTTGGTGCACCAGGATTAGATAATCCTACAGCATTCATCCAACCACCACCATTTACACTAAAAATTGTTGGATTTGGGTAACCATCCCAAGGCTCTGTGCTAAGGGATTTTGTTACAACTGCACCTGCACCTGATCTATAAAGACGATTAAATACATCCAAAGAAATTCCCAAAATTCCAGATGCAAGCATAACAGGTCGCTCTAACTGAATTTGGCCTATAGAAGTTTCAAGACTAGGTTCCACTTTAATTAATGAACTCAATTTAGAATATAATAGTTGGTTCATGTAGTTCTAGTACCTTTTTTAAAGGTCATTTAGATTCAACTAGTCATGTATTCTGTAATATTAACAGAGTTAGGAATATCAGTTTTCAATGAAGAAAAACTTGAAAGAGCATTTGCATTCTCAAATAACGTTAAAGAATATCTTTTAGTTAAAAGTAAAGAGGCAAAACTCAACGAACTCATTAATTATTTATTTTCAGTTCAAAGAGGATTTGCAGTTAGTGATGAGTCATTACTTGCGATTTTGAAAAAAAATAATGTTGATTGTCAAATTATGGATGATTCAAAATTAGAGATCGTCCAAGCGTCTAAACCACAAATAATTGTAGATTCTGGTTTTGCTTCAAATCCTCAAGATGCATTAGGGAAATTAAGAGAATTTGCTTTAGGGTTATCATCTTCAAAAATTACAGAAGTTTCAGAAAGTCCAGATCTTCACATTATTCAAGCAATTAACTCACTTGATGAAATTGACAAAATAGCAAATGCATTAAGTTCAAGATTAAGAGAATGGTATGGATTACATTTTCCAGAATTAGATAACATCATTGACAGTATTAACGGATATGCACAAATTGTAATAGCAGGAAAACGAGAATCATTAACAAAACAAACCTTTGAAGATGCAGGGTTTCCTGAATCAAAAGTTGAGATGTTATCATTAATTTCATCAAAAAGTAGAGGGGGGGATATCTCAGATGTTAATTTATCAATTGTACAATCAATTGCAAAACAGATTTTAGATTTTCATGATTTACGTAAAAAATTAGAAGAACATGTTGAATCAGAAATGCAAACAATTGCCCCAAATCTTTCAGCAATTCTTGGAACTGCAGTAGGTGCAAGAATTCTAGGGCGTGCTGGAAGTCTCAAAAGAATGGCATCTCTTCCTGCAAGTACAATTCAAGTTTTAGGTGCAGAAAAAGCATTGTTTAGATCATTGAAAACGGGTTCTCAACCACCAAAACACGGATTACTATTCCAACATGCAATGGTTCATGCAGCTCCAAGATGGCAAAGAGGAAAAATTGCCAGAGCAGTAGCTGCTAAAGCAGTAATTGCAGCAAGAGTAGATGTCTATGGTGAAGGATTGAATGAAACTTTACTTGAAAAACTTAACGTAAGAGTTGAGGAGATAGGTAAGAAATACGAAAATCCAACTGAAAAAGATATCAGATCACCTCAATCATTTAGACGAGATAAGGGTAACTTTAGAGATAATTTCAGAGGTCAAAGAAGAGAAGGTGGAGATAGAAGAAGAGAAGGTGGAGATAGAAGAAGAGAAGGTGATAGAAGAAGAGAAGGTGGAGATAGAAGAAGAGAAGGTGGAGATAGAAGAAGAGAAGGTGGAGATAGAAGAAGAGAAGGTGATAGAGGAAGAGAAGGTGGAGATAGAGGAAGAGAAGGCGGTAGAGGAAGAGAAGGCGGAGATAGAGGAAGAGAAGGCGGTAGAGGAAGAGAAGGTGATAGAGGAAGAGAAGGCGGTAGAGGAAGAGAAGGTGGAGATAGAAAAAGAGAAGAGGGGCATAATTACGAAAGATCAGATTCAAATAAAAAGAGAAAAAGATTTGGACGAAAGTAATCAATTATATTTTTGGATCAAATCAGAAGGCGAAAAAAAATTAGCAACTGAAAATTTAGTTCCAGGAAATCAAGTTTACAAAGAAAAATTAATTATCAAAAGAGGTACAGAATACAGATTATGGGATGCATTTAGAAGTAAACTAGCAGCATCCATAATGAATGGATTAAATGATTTTCCTTTTGAAAATAAAACAAAAGTTCTGTATCTAGGAGCGTCAACAGGAACAACTGTAAGTCATATTTCAGATATTGTGGGTCCAAGTGGGATAATTTTTGCAGTAGAACATGCAAGTAGAGTTGCAAGAGATTTTTTAGATAGGGTTGCAACACATAGAAAAAACATTATGCCAATTTTACAAGATGCAAGAAGACCAAAAGAATATTTTTCAGTATTTGGAAAAGTAGATGTTGTATATGTAGATATTGCACAACCAGATCAAACACAAATTGCAATAAACAATTGTGAAATGTTTCTAAAAAAGGGAGGATATTTTTTCCTAGTTATCAAAACAAGAAGTATTGATGTTACAAAAGCCCCAAAAAAAATTATCTATGAGGAAATTGAGAAGTTAAAAGAAAAATTTGATATTTTACAATCAATTGATTTACATCCATATGATAAAGATCATGCAATGGTAGTTGCAATATACAGAGACTAGTTTTTCTCAACTATTTTTTGAACAGGTTTCCAACTTTTACGCACAAAATTAGGCATTTCATGATTTTTTTTATAATATTTAGTCACAAATTTCACAGTTAAAGAATCAGATGGATATCCACTTCCCAAATCATAGTCTTTCCTCAATTTTGCAATTGCCCTATCACGAGTTACTTTGGCAAGAATTGATGCTGCAGAAACAACTACAAACCTACTATCTGCATGATGATATGATTTAATTTTGTGATTATCAGATAAACGTGAAATTTCTTTTCCAAATCGTTGTGGATTAACATCACATGAATCTACATATGAGGTATCAGGATTTAGTTTTGAAACAACTTTGGCCATATACTTTGCCTCTAATCCATTTAGACAGTGTTTTTTTACACTAGCATCAATAGATTTTGGAGAAATTTTAGCAACATAATAATCATCAACAATTTTAATAATTTGTTTGTAAAGAGATTCACGCAATTTTGGGGAGAGTTTTTTTGAATCTTTAACACCCAATGAAGATAGTTTTCTTAAATTTTTTTTATCCAATGAAATTCCAGCTATTACTAGTGGACCCAACATAGAGCCACGTCCTGCTTCATCAATTCCACAAATTTGCATAAATTTTGTCGTTATGCACAAGTATTAAACCGTTATAGGGTTAAAAAAAACAGAAAAACAGTTGAAAATTCCAGATGAAACTTTTCAAGAAATTATTGAAGGAGATACAAAACTCCTAGTACCAAAAAAATCAATTACAGAAAAAGTGCCACCAAAGAAACCAGCATTTTTTAATCCAAGAGCAAAAGTGAATAGAGATTTTTCAATTATAGCATATGCAGTATTTTTAAAAAAATTTCAAGGTCCAAAAATTTTCTTGGAGGGGTTATCAGGAATAGGGGCACGAGGAATACGCGTTGCAAATGAATTAAAGATTGAAAATTTAATTATTAATGATCTAAATCCAAGTGCTTTAAAAATTGCACAGTATTCAGCCAATCTAAATAACATAAAAAATATTGAATTTTCTGAAAAAGAGGTATGTAGATTTCTAAGTAATTATTCAAAAAAGGGGGAAAGAGGCTCAATTGTGGATATTGACCCATTTGGTTCACCTGCAGCATTTTTTGATTGTGGGATCAGGGCAACCATGCATGGAGGAATACTATCCAGTGCAGCCACAGATCTTCAGGTCCTAAATGGATTATTTCAAGGTGCATGTAAGAGAAAGTATGGTGGAGTTCCAGTAAGAACAGAGTATGGAAATGAAATTGCAATAAGATTAGTTTTAGGATGTCTTAGAATGGTAGCAGCAAGATTAGGTGTTAAAATAATTCCAATGTTTGTAGAAAGTGAAATGCATTACTATAGAACATATGTCAAAGTTCTAAATAGACCAGACCAACATGAAAATATCGGATATATTTTACATTGTAAAAATTGTGGCAATAGAAAAATGGCAGTAGAGCAAGAACAAGAATGTGATTTATGTAAATCAAAAATTAGTATTGCAGGACCATTATGGATTGGAAAAATTTTTGATAAAGAATTTGTTGAAAATATGTTAGTAGAAATTCCTAATTTTAAAATAGATAAAACTTGTGAAAAAACAATTGGTAAATGTATTGAAGAATCAGAAATGCCTGGAACGTATTTTACATTAGATGAAATTGCATCAAAAACAAAATCATCACCTCCAAAATTAGAAAACATCATATCAAATTTACGAAAAAATAACTTTGTAGCTAGTGTTACAGCATTTAGTCCAACAGGGTTTAGAACAGATGCTAAAATAAATGAGATTATTGATATTTTTAAAACTAGCCAATAAAGCCAAGACAAACACAGTATAGTTCACTACTTTGTTTTCGACTAGCTTTGGGTTTTGTAAGATTAATTCTAGCAAATTTTTTCTTCACATAATCTGAAAATTCTTTAGAGTATTCACCATCAAAAATTTTGAAGACAGCATTTCCTTTATTTGCTAAAACTTTGTCCATAATTTTGGCACAATCATAATTTAATGAGATTTGTTTTGCATGATCAACAGACCAATTTCCACTTACCTTTGGCGAAAGATCACAAATTACAGCGTTGATTTTACGCCCAAAATAAGACATTATTTCATCTACAACATGCTCATCCTCTATATTTTCCCTAATTAGATATGCACCAGAAATCTCTTCAACATAAGACAAATCAATTCCCATTACTTTGCCTTGATTTCCAGTTAATTTTACAGCCATCTGAGTCCAGCCACCAGGAGCACAACCAAGATCCAAAACACCAAATCCCGGACCAATGATTCGATAAGATTGATTCAATTCTTTGAGTTTGAATGCAGCTCTACTTCTAAAACCTTGCTCATGTGCTAATTTTCGATAATGATCTTTTCGAGCATCTATTAGTTTCATTTAGCCTTCGCAGGTTTTTTCAATTCAGCAATTACCCAGTCTTCAATGAATTGACAACTTTTAGGACTTATTTCTCCATCAACTGAACATTTCTGTTCAACAGTACAGACCAAACATGGTGCATTTTCAATGGACAGAGTACTAATTGGAGTTTTCTTTAAGATTAATTTGTAAGTCCATCGGTTATTCTCAAGAAGTTTTTCTCGAGTAATTGTCCCCATTCTTTCAAGTTTTAGTGCTAACCTAGAACCAATAGGATTTGTAAGTTTAAGTTTTTTCCATAATTCACTTTGTAGCATTCCATCAGATTCACGTTCTGCTAAGATATCACAAACTTTGTTTGTGAGTCTTTCCATGTCAACTTTTTCAATTTGGAAATTTTCAATTTCTGCATCAGAGAGTTGTTCTTCTAAATCTTCTTCTAGTGTTCTCTCTGCTTCTTTTTTAGCTTCTGCCAATTCTTTTTTAGTTAATTTTTTTACTTTTGCTGGTTTCTCTGCTGGTTTCTTTGCTGGTTTCTTTGCTGGTTTCTTTGCGGGTTTCTTTGCGGGTTTCTTTGCTGGTTTCTTTGCGGGTTTCTTTGCGGGTTTCTTTGCGGGTTTCTTTGCGGGTTTCTTTGCGGGTTTCTTTGCTGGTTTCTTTGCGGGTTTCTTTGCTGGTTTCTTTGCTGGTTTCTTTGTAGGAGGATTAGAATCTAGTATTCTCTTTCTTTCCTTTAATTCATCAAGTTCTGCTTTGATTCTTTTTGCTTCATCAATTAGACTATTATTTTCCTTTATCATCAAATCACCACATCATACAATTTTTGCTTCTTATTTATCATTCAATAATTCATTCCTATTTAACAGTAAATACTCCTTTAGTGGAAATATTTGATTCATTTAAAACCATGACTGCCTCTATATCATACGAACCAGGAATATCAATTATTTGAGAAAATTTGTCATTTATTGGGAGTAAATTTCCACTGGAGGTGAAACATTGTTCAAAAAAACCACCCTGGGCAATTACATCACGGTTTTCTGAAGAATAAATTGTTAGATAAAGATCTCCACAATTAAATGAAGAATCTCC
>Ga0114996_10009198_pt1 | contig 10866 bp, 8 predicted proteins | sample ArcticOcean_MG_C_4_FD_87039 | JGI IMG/M metagenome (GOLD analysis project Ga0114996, IMG submission 87039) | Marine microbial communities from western Arctic Ocean - ArcticOcean_MG_CB4_134 | ecosystem: Environmental > Aquatic > Marine > Oceanic | place: Arctic Ocean: Canada Basin | collected... | reverse complement strand
TGCGAGAGCTCGAATACATCCAAGCTGCCGACGCCCTCGGCGTGAGTGCCGTGAAGATCATGGCGCGTCACATTCTGCCAAACGTCACGCATATCGTGCTCATCTCGATGCTTCTGCGCTTCAGCGGCCTCGTGCTCACCGAAGCAGTTCTCGCGTATGCCAATATCGGTGTCCATCCAGCCATGGACAGCTGGGGGAAGATGATCAACGGCGCTCGCCTCGACATTTCGCGGGATCCGGTCGTCTGGTGGAATCTGCTCGCCGCCTTCGTTTTCATGTTTGGCCTCGTGCTGCCGGCAAACATCTTCGGCGACGCCGTGCGGGATGCTCTCGATCCGCGTCTCAAGTTCGAGGGCGCCGAGGGGGCTTCCTCATGAGCGAGGCGCTGAAACGGCTGCATGATGACGATGTCATCCTCGACGTCCGCAATTTGCGAACGCACTTTCGCACGATGGACGGCATCGCCCGAGCCGTCGACGGCATCTCCTTTCAGATCAGAAAAGGGGAGACTTTCGCTCTGGTTGGCGAATCGGGCTGTGGCAAGAGCGTCACCGCACTTTCGATTATCCAACTCATTCAGCAGCCAGCCGGCTTCATTGCCTCGGGCTCTATCTCCTATCGCGGCGTCGACATGGTACGTCAGCCTGAGATGGAAAGGCGCAAGCTTCGCGGCAACGAGATTGCGATGATTTTCCAGGAGCCGATGACGAGCCTCAATCCCGTACTGACGATCGAGACTCAGATTGCCGAGGTGATTCGTCAACATCAGCATCTCGACGGCGCCCAGGCGAGAGACCGAGCGCTCGAGATGCTCGAACTGGTGAAGATGCCCGAGCCGGCTCAGCGACTGCGCGAGTATCCCCATCAGCTCTCCGGTGGTATGCGGCAACGGGTGATGATCGCCATCGCCCTCGCCTGCGAACCTGGCCTGCTGATCGCGGATGAGCCCACAACGGCGCTGGACGTGACCATTCAGGAACAGATTCTCGAGCTCATGAGAGATCTCCAGAAGCGCTTTGGTACCGCCATCCTTCTGATCACGCACGACCTGGGGGTCGTGGCCGAGAACGCGGACCGGGTGGCGGTCATGTACGGCGGGCGCATTGTCGAGGAGGCGTCCCGGGAGGCCCTGTTCTCACATCCGGCTCATCCGTATACCATCAAGTTGCTGGAATCACTGCCGCGTATCGACAGCGAAGATCGAACCCTGCAGACGATTGAAGGGAGAGTACCGGCCGCGACCCACTATGCCGACGGTTGCCGTTTTGCGCCGCGCTGCCACGTTGCCGTTACAGCCTGCCGTCAGCGGGATCCTGAGCTCCTGAGTATCCGCCGCGACGTGGGGAGAGAGCATTCGGCGGCCTGCCTGCTGTACGAAGATGAGTTTGCTGCTACGCGAGAGTTGATGCACGCATCAGCACCCGGGCGACTCAAGAACGTCGACGAATCCGACGAAACGGCTGTGCCGATCATGACCGCCACCGGTGTTGCGGTCTGGTTCCCGATTCGCAAAGGGGTTCTGCAGCGCACGGCAGGCTATGTCCGCGCCGTGGATGGCGTCGACCTGACGATCAAAAAGGGCCGCACCCTGGCTCTGGTCGGGGAATCGGGCTGTGGCAAGACAACGCTGGGACGGGCCCTGATCCGGCTCCTGCGTCCGACGGCAGGCACCATCGAGTACGACGGCGCCGATCTGGCGGAGCTCTCTCGCCGGCAGCTGAAAGCGTACCGACGCCGCATGCAGATCGTTTTCCAGGACCCCTACGGGTCCCTCGATCCACGAATGATGATTGGCGATGTGCTGACGGAGGGGATGGAAGCCCACAAGATTGGAGCGAATCGTCGCGAGCGCACGGAACGAGCTCAGCATGTTCTCGAGCAGGTGGGGCTCGAAGGGAATGTGATCAGCCGCTATCCGCACGAGTTTTCCGGCGGTCAGCGTCAACGAATCGGCATTGCCCGCTGTCTCGCGGTCGAGCCGGAATTCATCATCTGCGACGAGGCAACCAGTGCCCTCGACGTTTCAGTGCAGGCGCAGATCATCAACCTGCTCGAGCGGCTCCAGGATGAACTCGGACTCGCCTACCTCCTCATCACCCACGACCTCTCGGTCGTCTCCCACATGGCGCACGAGGTCGCTGTGATGTATCTGGGTCGCATCGTCGAACGGGGCAGTCGGGACGAGATCTTCCGGACGCCAAAGCATCCGTACACGGAGGCGCTCCTGTCGGCGATTCCGCGAATCGATGAGGCTTCCGGAATCGCGAAAATTCATCTCACCGGTGATGTGCCCTCACCGGTGAACCCACCCGAGGGCTGCCATTTCCATCCCCGCTGCCCGAGCCGGTTCGCCGCCTGCGAGGTGTCGTCCCCGCCATCCGTCACCATGTCTGCCACCCACAGCTGTCGCTGCCTGCTGCATCAATAGCGGAACATCCGAAGCAACCCACTCACACAGCCTTTACAGGTCGTCGGGGACAATCTCGTTGGCGACGATCTGATCGAGGGTCTGGCGCTGGCGAATCTCGTGGAAGGTGCCGTCCCGGGAAACGAGAATCTCGGCCGCTTCCGGGAAGGAGTTGTAATTCTTCGCTGACATGGAGGCGCAATAGGCTCCGCTGCCGCCGATACACAGCGCGTCGCCGACCTTCGTCTCAGTCAATGTGCGCGGCAGCAATCCATCGGGGTTGCTGGGCTCCGGCGTCAGCACGTCACCACTCTCACAACAGTGGCCGACAACGAGGTACTCCCCGGTTCCCCTCTCATCTTTGACAGCCGAAATGACGACGATCGGATGCTGCGCGCCGTAGAGGCTCGGCCGCAATAGCTCCGTCATCCCCGTATCCACCTTGATGAAGGAGTAGCCTTCCTTGCCGGTGGTGACGATATCGGTCGCCGTGCAGATGACGGAGCCGGCAAGGGCGACGAGAAAGGTCCCTGGCTCGATCTCCAGCCGCAGCTGGCGACCTGATTCGCGGCCGAAGCGCTCGAGTTCAGCCGCCACCGGTTCCCCCGCAGTCGCCAGGTCAGTACTGACTTCATCTGCCATACGACCGACCTTGAATCCGCCTCCGAGGTTGACGGTCGTCACATCTGGAAGGTGCTTGACGATTCCCAGTGTCAGTCGGGCGCAGCGCTGCCAGACAACCGGGTCAGACCCGGAGCCGATATGACTGTGGAGAAGCCTGACGCGCAGATCGAAGGAGTCGCAAATCGCCAGGACCTGGTCCAGGTGGGCATGCCAGATGCCAAAACTGGCGGACGGTCCTCCCACATTGGTGCGGTTGCTGTGACCGGATCCCAGCCCGGGATTGAACCGGACTCCAACTTCTCCTCCGGGAAACGCCCGGCCATATGTAGCCAGTTGCTGTAGCGAACAGGCATTGAACCTGACGCCTTCGGCAACCAGTGACTCGAGCTCGGCCGGGACCTCCTGGGCAGTGAGCAGAATGTGGTCAGCGGGGATGCCGGCGAGAATGGCGCGGCGCGCTTCAAAGCCACTGCTGGCGTCGATATGCAGCCCGAGCCTGTCGAGAATCCGGATGACGGCGGCGCTCGGACAGGCCTTCATGGCAAAGCGGACGGTGAGACCGAAGGGATTCGGAAAATCCAGAGCTCTGCGGGCCTGGGTCTCCAGGGTCTTTTCGTCGTACACATAAATCGGTGTGCCGAACTTCGCTTGCAGGGAGCGAATCTGCTCTTCTGTCAATGTGTGCTGGGTGTCCAAAACACTCACCTCGAAATGACGTATCTTGCTATTTTTACTTCACGTGGGTAGGTTAATCTTTTTCCGAAAAAAGAGTATGGCCGTCCCATCCAACCACGTCAAGTTGCTCCGCTTTTCGGCCTCTTAAACAGCGCGAAACCGGTCCATGCCAACACATATCCTCGGTATTTCAGCCTTCTATCACGACAGTGCCGCCTGTCTCGTGCGGGACGGCGAGATCGTTGCGGCCGCCCAGGAAGAGCGTTTCACGCGAATCAAACACGACCCTGCTTTCCCCGTCAATGCGGTGAAATACTGCCTTGCCGAAGCCGGTATCACGGCAAGGGACCTGCATAGCGTCGGGTTCTACGACAAGCCGCTGCTCACCTTTGAACGCCTGCTCGAAACTCACCTGGTGATGGCGCCCTCCGGCCTCCGCCTGTTCTGGAAATCGATGGCGGTGTGGCTGAAGAAGAAGCTGTGGATTCCCCAGACCGTGCAGAAGGAACTCGGTTGGGACGTGCCCGTCCTCTTCGGTGACCACCACGAGTCACATGCCGCAAGCGCCTTCTACCCGTCACCGTTCCGGGAGGCGGCCATCATGACCCTCGATGGCGTCGGCGAATGGACGACGACGAGTTATGGTTACGGGCGGGACGAGGAAATCCACACCCAGGCGGAGATCAAGTTTCCCCACTCGCTCGGCCTGTTCTACACAGCCTTCACGTTTTTCACCGGATTCAAGCCAAACTCGGGTGAGTACAAACTCATGGGGCTGGCGCCGTACGGCGAGCCCAGATATGTCGATCGGCTCCTCGAGCACGTCATAGATCTGCGGGAGGATGGTTCCTTCAAGCTCGATATGCGCTATTTCAACTACCTGGCGGGACTCACCATGACGACGGCGGCGATGGAGGAGCTTCTCGACGGCCCCCGGAGGACTCCCGAAACACCGCTGACACAGCGCGAAATGGATATCGCCCGTTCATGCCAGGTGGTTGCGGAGGAGGTCATGCTGCGCATGGCGCGCAGGGCGCACGAGGAAACCGGACTCCCAAACCTGTGTATGGCCGGCGGCGTGGCGCTCAATTGCGTCGCCAATGGCCGCGTCCTGCGAGAGGGACCCTTTGATCGCATCTGGATCCAGCCGGCTGCGGGTGACGCCGGCGGCGCCCTCGGAGTCGCCCTCTCCCTCTGGTACCGACATGGTGGCAACAAGCGTCATATTACCGGAGATCGGGATTCCATGAAGGGGTCATTTCTCGGTCCAGCCTACAGTCGCACCGACATCGCCGCATTTCTCGAGCAGGTGGATGCTCCGGCGCGCGAACTCGGCGACGTCGAACTTCCCGTGGCGGTCGCTGAACTCCTGGCTGACGAGAAGGTTGTCGGGTGGCTTCAAGGCCGCATGGAGTTCGGGCCCCGGGCGCTGGGTGGGCGCAGCATTCTGGGTGACCCACGTTCGGTTCGGATGCAGTCGCAGATGAATCTGAAAATCAAGTATCGGGAGAGTTTCCGGCCCTTTGCCCCCAGCGTGTTGCGCGAGCGAGTCAGTGAGTTCTTTGACCTCGACAGCGATTCGCCCTACATGCTCCTGGTCGCGGACGTCGCCGGGGACAAGCAGAGGCCCATGAGTGAGGAAGAACAGGCGCTGTTTGGCATCGACAAGCTGAACGTGCCTCGTTCCGAGATCCCCGCCGTGACGCACGTCGACTATTCAGCTCGGATTCAAACCGTCAGCCGGGAGGACCATCCCGTCTACTATGACCTGATAAACGCCTTCGCCAGCCTGACCGGATGTCCCGTCGTCGTCAACACATCCTTCAATGTTCGCGGCGAGCCGATAGTTAATACGCCAGAGGAAGCCTACTGCTGCTTCATGCGCACCGAGATGGACTATCTCGTCCTCGGCAATTTCGTCCTGGACAAGCGGGATCAGCCCATCGTGCAGGAAGATCTCGCATGGCAGGAGGAATTCGAACTTGACTGATAGCCAGAGTTCGCGGCCGCGCTCAGGCGGAAGACGCAGCGATTTCTGGGTCCTGTCCGTGCCGACCCGTCAGGAGTTGCGCAACTTCGGCCTGTTGTTCGGCGCTCTGACGCTGGCTGTCGCAGCGCTTCTCTGGTATCGCGACAACCCGCGGAGTTGGTCGGTCGCCAGCGCGGCACTCGTGCTCCTGGCTGTCGCGCTCCTCCTTCCGGGCGTGTTGCGGCCGCCCTTCACCGCCTGGATGCTCTTCGCTCGCGTCCTGGGATTCGTCAACAGCCACATTCTTCTGGCGCTCATTTTTTATACCGTTTTCACGCTTGTCGGCTTCATCATGCGCATGCTGCGCTACGACCCGCTCGATCGGCGGTTACGCAGGCCCGGAGGCGGTGAAACCGGCGAATCTTACTGGTCCAGGCGGGAGGTCACCTCGTTGCCGGCCAATCACTTCGAGCGCCAGTTCTAGTGTTCCTAAGTGCTTGGGGTCGAACGACTCCCGCCGGGGCGACACGGCCTCCGTAGCCTTGATCGGGTGCGGCCGGGCGGTTATATTCCTCAAGTCCGAAACAAGCCTGCGACAGATACTCCCCGCTTTTCGATGGACCGGACCCACCTGCCTTGCAAGTTGAGGTCGAGCCAGAGGATGAGAGCAGGATGCGCCAGGCTCTTGTGCTGGCAGCGGCGGCCGGTCGCCGTGGGGAAGTACCGGTGGGCGCCGTCGTCGTGCGGGATGGGGTCGTCATCGGCACCGGAGCCAACGGGGTCGAAGCGGTGCAGGATCCGACCTGTCATGCCGAAATGGAGGCGATTCGGCAGGCTGCGGTCGCCGTGGGGTCATGGCGCCTGACAGGCTCCACGCTGTATGTCAGCCTCGAGCCGTGCAGCATGTGTGCGGGCGCTCTTGTTCTGTCGAGAATCGAGCGCCTGGTATTTGGCGCCGCAGACCCAAAAGCGGGGGCCTGCGGCAGTCTCCGCAATATTGTGCAGGACTCGCGTCTGAATCATCGCTGTGCCGTCACTGGCGGTGTGCTGGCGGATGAGAGCGCAGAGTTACTGCAGAGCTTTTTCGCCCAGATCAGGTCGGCGAAGGGCCATGGCGACGCTGGGGGTTGAGGTGCGAAGACAGATACACAGATAAGGACGCAGCCGCGGAGAGGTGCCAGAGTGGTCGAATGGGGCGGTCTCGAAAACCGTTGTGGCTGCAAGGTCACCGTGGGTTCGAATCCCACCCTCTCCGCCAGCATTCGATCAGAATCGGCCGTCGTGCCGAGTGCCCCTTCGACATCAATGAGGGGGGGCGATATAAGATTCAGTTTTGGAGAGGTGACCGAGTGGTCGAAGGTGCACGACTGGAAATCGTGTGTAGCGCGAACCGCTACCGTGGGTTCGAATCCCACTCTCTCCGCCAGCAAGACAACCGCGCCGCTCCGTAGCGTGTCGTCAACCTGTACAACGTGGGGCAGTAGCTCAGTTGGGAGAGCGCTAGGTTCGCAATCTGGAGGTCGTGGGTTCGATCCCCATCTGCTCCACCACTTATATTTTCGAGAGATGAGGTCGTGCTAGATGGGGAAGTAGCGGAACCCTGTACCCGCATTCGCTATAGCGGGATCGAATTCCCATCCCGAGGTCTTCGTGCTTCTGCGCTCGACTGACGAAAAGTGGCGAAGAAAGTCAGATTCTGCGCAACGGGAGGCTTCTGAATTCCGTCAGGACCGGAAGGTAGCAGCGGTAGGAGTGCCGCCCCGTGTGCCGCAGAGACGTCTGGCCGGAGTCAACTGACGCTGGTTTGGCTCGGAGAGCGGGATCGACGGTGGGTGCACGGCCTTTTTTATAGTTCAGAGTAGTCAAGCCACGAACGAGACAAGCTGGCGCCGATGGCATTTCAAGTAACGGCTCGAAAATGGCGGCCGCGCCGCTTCGACGAAGTTGTCGGCCAGGAACACATCACAGCGACCTTGAGCAACGCTGTGCGCAGCGGCCGCATCGCCCATTGTTACTTGTTCTGCGGCCCTCGCGGTGTCGGCAAGACGACCTCTGCACGGATTCTCGCCAAGCTGCTCAATTGCGCCAATCGGGACGAACTCAACCCATGTGACACCTGCCCCTCATGCAAGAGCATTGCCGAGGGCACGAGCATGGATGTGCTCGAGATTGACGGCGCCTCCAACAACAGCGTCGAGGATGTCCGCGAACTGCGCGAACTCGTGCGCTACGTTCCCACAGGCGGCGCTTACAAGATCTACATCATCGATGAAGTCCACATGCTGTCAACGGCGGCTTTCAATGCGCTGCTCAAGACGCTCGAGGAGCCGCCAGAGAATGTCGTCTTCGTCTTTGCCACCACGGAAGTGCAGCAGGTTCCAGATACCATCCAGTCTCGCTGCCAGAGGTTCAACTTTCGGCGCATTCCCACCAGTCAGATCGCTTCTCATCTGGGTCTGATCGCCAGATCGGAAAAGATCGACGCGGACGAAGAGGCCCTCTTCCTGCTCGCCCACCGTGCGGATGGCGCTTTGCGGGACGCGGAGAGTCTCTTTGATCAGGTGTCGTCCCTCGAAGAGGAGCGCATCACGGCGGAGGTTGTCAGGCGGGTTCTCGGCCTTGTCGATCGCTCCGTGTTCTTCGAGTTGAGCCAGGCAATCGTCAGCGCTGATGCCCGCGCGGTCCTGCAGGTTGTTTCCCGCGTTATTGACGAGGGCGGCGATCTCGAGGAACTCGTTCGGGGGTATGCTGAACACTCCAGCTATCTGCTTCATGCGAAGGTGCAGGGATCGGCCTCTCAGCTCGAGGTCGCCGACGCGGAGCGCACCCAATACGAGGAAACGGCGAAGCTTTTTGGCGATGAGGATATTCTGAGAATTCTGCGGACCGTCCTCGATCTCGAGTCCGATCTGAAGCGCTCGCTGCAACCTAGGTTCCGCGTTGAAATGGCGATGGTGAGACTGGCCCGCATGGGCTCTGCCGTCGATGTCAGCGAGCTTCTGGGCAGGCTTGAATCTCTCGGTGGCGCCCCATTCACAGCACAAGAACAATCCACGGCCACGGCCATCCCTCGAGAGGCCCGGGAAACCATGCCGCAGCCGGCCCGTCGCGTGGTGCCGCCCGTCGCGGTGGCGCCTGTCAATGCAGCGCCAGGGCCACCGCCTCCAAGCAGCGATCCGCCGGCAGGGAAGCAAGTGCAACGCGCCGAGCGGGGCGCTGTCCTCGATCTGGCCGATGTTGTGAATCAGTGGCAGCGGATCACGGCTGACATCGCCTCTACCAATCAATCTGTTGGTGGCTGTCTGGCCGAGGCCCGGCCCGCTCAGCTGGACGGAGCTGTACTCCATCTGGCTTTTCCACCCGAATGCAGCTTTCAAAAGGGCCTCGTGGAGAAAAATCAGCACGTCGTCGAGGCGGCGCTCGAGCGACAGCTTGGAACGTCGTTGCGGGTCCGTTGCCGCCTCGCAGACAGCTCGGCAGAGGAAGTGCCAAAAGCGGAGACGACGGCCTCTATCGACCCGGCCGCGAAATTGGTCATAGACGCCATCGATGGAGAAATGGTGTAGCTCGTGGGACCAGCCGCGCTAGAAGATCTGATCAGCGCTTTTGCCCGATTGCCCGGGATCGGCCGCAAGACGGCGCAGCGGTTGGCCTTTCACGTCATGAAGTCGCCGCCGCAGGAAGCAGTCAACCTGGCCAACTCGATTACGACTGCCCGTGACAGTATCGATCATTGCACGCAGTGCAATAACTTTACGGAGCGAGGACAACAGCTGTGTGCGGTCTGTCGCGATCCTCTCAGAGACAGCCGCGTCATCTGTGTCGTCGAGGAAGCCAGTGATGTCCTCGTCCTCGAGCGCAGTCAGTTGCTTCGCGGCACCTACCACGTGCTCGGCGGAGCTCTGTCGCCACTCGACGGTATCGGGCCGAGTGACCTGAAAATTGAGGAACTGGTACATCGCGTTACAGAAGGAAACGTGACCGAAGTGATTCTCGCCCACAACGCGAGTGCAGAGGGAGAAGCAACTGCCGAATTCATCCAGCAGAAGCTCTCCGAACTCACGAAGGTGACCCGACTCGCCAGGGGGCTGCCGGTCGGAGCCGACCTGGATCTGGCAGACAAGGTGACGCTCGCTCACGCACTGGAAGGACGGCACGGATTTTGACAAATGCGAACCCGAACTCCGAGCCGGAGGGACGTGCTGCTGGTACGGAATCCGCCGCGAGTGATGCGCCTCGCACGAGGCAGATCATGAACCTTCCGAATCTGCTGACGCTTTCGCGCATTGCTCTGACTCCGCTGTTTTTGGGCATGCTCTTCGCCGAATCGTGGTACCTGAGATCGTCCGCGTGTGTCGTCTTCGCGATTGCTTCGTTGACCGACTTCTATGACGGTCGGCTGGCGCGTTCGAAGCACGTTGAAACAGACTTCGGCCGCTTCATGGATCCACTCGCCGACAAGATCCTGGTTACCTCGGCTCTCGTCGCCCTTGTGTGGTCCCGCCTCGTGCACGTCTGGCTCGTGGCGCCAATTGTCGTGCGCGATATCGTTATCACCGCCATGCGGGCTCATGCCGCCTACCGCGGTCGCCCATTGGAAACGACGCGTCTGGCCAAATGGAAGACGATGACCCAACTGGTCACAGTCATCATCATTCTGTTTGTCGCTGGCCTCCAGGAGACCCTCGGTCGATTCGGCTCTCCCACCGGGACCGCGCCCGAGTGGACCTGGCTGCCCTTCCTCTCGAATGGGCTGATGGGGACCGTTCTCGTCCTTACGCTGCTGTCGGGATTACACTATTTTCTACCGATTCTCCGTTTCTCGCGGCGGCGGTTCCTTCCCTAGTCGTCGATCCGTAACGAGCAGACAGGCACCCCCGTTTTGGAGCTTTTCACGCGTGGAATCAGCGCCCTCCGGACGGCGACCGCCACGCTCTTGTTCTCCGGCTATGCTCCCATTGCTCCCGGTACCGCCGGCACTGCGGTCACGGCCGTCCTCTACTACCTGTTCTGCTCGTCGCTGGGGACGCTTGGGTGGATTGCCGTGCTGACGACGGTCACTCTCGTCGCCGTTGCAGCTGCCGGTTCGGCGGAACGACAATGGGGCAAAGATCCCGGGCGAGTCGTCATCGACGAGGCGGCTGGGTACCTGGTCACCGTCGCTTTTCTGCCCCATGGGTGGATGACGGCA